>Ga0209023_10007105_pt1 | contig 11596 bp, 9 predicted proteins | sample LakOneMetagenome_FD_187468 | JGI IMG/M metagenome (GOLD analysis project Ga0209023, IMG submission 187468) | Freshwater and sediment microbial communities from Lake Erie, Canada (SPAdes) (version 2) | ecosystem: Environmental > Aquatic > Freshwater > Lentic | place: Lake Erie, Canada | collected...
GATGCCGCCGTCGCCCGCGCGACGCTGACGCGCGACGCGCTGCGCGAGATCGCGCTCGCGCATGAGCTCTGCCCCTACCACCTCGGCCAGGAGCTCGCACGCTGGTGCGATGTCGCGATCGCCGACTACCACCACTACTTCGACGCGAGCGCGTTGCTGCACGGCCTGCTGCTCGAGCACGAGTGGCGCGTCGGCGTGCTCGTCGACGAGGCGCACAACCTGGTCGAGCGCGCGCGCGAGATGTACGGCGCCACGCTCGACGCGGGCGCGCTGCGCGCGGCACGCTCGCACGCGCCGGTGGCCCTGAAGAAGCCGTTCGAGCGCCTGCAGCGCGCCTGGAACAAGCTCGTGCGCGAACGCGGCGGCGCGCCGTATGCGGTGCTCGATGCGCCACCGCGACGCGTGATCGATGCGTTGCGCGAGCTGACCGCGGCGATCACCGCGCAACTCACCGACGCTGCGACCGCGATCGAGCCGACGCTGCTGCAGTTCCACTTCGACGCGCTGCGGCTGCAGCGGCGCGCGGAAGAATTCGGCAGCCACTCGCTGTTCGATCTCGGACAGCCGGCGCACGGTGCGGCCCGGCTCACGCTGCGCAACATCGTGCCGGCGCCCTTCCTCGCGCCGCGCTTCGCGGCGACGCGGACGACGGTGCTGTTCTCCGCCACGCTCGCGCCGTGGTCGTACTACGCCGACACGCTGGGCGTCCCCGCGGACGCCGCCTGGCTCGACGTGCAGCCGCCGTTCGCGCCCGAGCAGTTGCGGGTGCGCATCGTGCGCGATGTCTCGACGCGCTGGCGCGACCGCGACGCATCGCGCACGCCGATCGCCGATCTGATCGCGCGCCAGTACGAACGCGAGCCCGGCAACTACCTCGCCTTCTTCAGCAGCCACGACTACCTCGCACGCGTGGCGGACGAGTTCGGCGCGCGACACCCCGAGGTACCGCACTGGCGCCAGTCGCGCGACGCGAGCGAGGACGAGCGCGCAGCCTTTCTCGCCCGCTACACGATCGACGGGTGCGGCATCGGCTTCGCGGTGCTCGGCGGCGCCTACGGCGAAGCGATCGACCTGGCCGGCACACGCCTGATCGGCGCGTTCATCGCCACGCTCGGCCTGCCCCAGCTCAACCCCGTCAACGAGGAACTCCGCCGGCGCCTGCAGCAACGCTACGGCGCCGGCTACGACTACGCCTACCTCTACCCCGGCATCCGCAAGGTGGTTCAAGCCGCCGGCCGCGTGATCCGCACGCCGACCGATCGCGGCAGCGTGCACCTGATCGACGACCGCTATGCGCGGCGTGATGTGCAGCGGTTGCTGCCGGCGTGGTGGCGGATCGAGTGAATGCGCTCAGTCGCGCTACAGCGCGTGCGGCAGCCCGAGCAGCCGCAACGCCCACTGATGCGTGCGCGAAACCGGGTCGGCGATCTCGTGCAGCACGTCCATGTGGTGACGGCCCGGCACGATCTCGGCACCGATCACGGTGGTCGGCCACTGCGTGCCGATCAGCGCGGACTGGCGCAGGAACTCCTCGCTCTCCTTGCCGCCGACGACCGTCACCAGCGGCCCGCGCGGCGCGGGCATGAAGGCCGGGCTCAGGCGCAGCGCGGAGTCCGCGGTGAGGTGCAGGTCCGGCGCGAGGAACGGCGCATGGCGCAGCGGCTCGATGTCGAACAGCCCCGAGATCGACAGCGCGCCCGCGACCAGATCGTGCGGTAGATCCGCACCGACCGCAGGCCAGTCGCACGCGAGCAGCATCGCCGCGAGGTGCCCGCCGGCCGAATGCCCGGCGACGACGATGCGCTCGGGGTCGCCGCCGACCCCGGCCGCATGCCGGTGCAGCCACGCGAGTGCGCGCACGAGCTGCAGCGTGATGTGCTCGATCGTCACCGCCGGGCACAGCGCGTAGTCCGGAATCGCGACCATCGCGCCGGCTTCGACGAAGGGCGCAGCGACGAAGCTCTGATCGCGCTTGCTCAGCGCGCGCCAGTAGCCGCCGTGGATGTAGACCAGCACGGGCGCGCCCGGCTGCGTCGCGGGAAAGAGGTCGAGCGTCTCGGACGGGTCGTCGCCATAGGCCACTTCGACCATCCCGGTGAGTCGCGCGCGGGTGCGCGCCGATTCATCAGACCAATGCTTCAGGATCGCCGGATGCTCGGGGATGCGGGCCCGGTTGTTGTACTGCGCGTCGTACCAGGCGGGCGGTGGCGGTGCTTCCATTGAGTCCTCGTTGGTTGTCGCGCAGCGCGGCGTCGATCAGCGCATCGGCCATCCACAGCGCGATGCGTTCGACCTCGCGATCGGGCAGGCCCCAGATGTCCTTCAGGATCACGTACGGCTCGATGCCGTAGACGACCGACAGCGCGCGATGCAGCCGATCGCGCACCGCGGGCCGCATCAGCGGCGCCAGCGGCTCGATCGCGTGCGCGAGGATGCGCACGCGGTGGCCGCGGCGGTAAGGCTCCTCCTCCAGCAGCCCGGCACGCTCGAGCGCCCACTGCTCGAGCGAGAGCTGCGCGGCGGCGCGCAGCTGAGGCTCGAACTCCTTGAAACGCGGGAAGGTCTGCGCGAACAGTTCGTGCACGCGCTCGCGGCCGCTGCGGTTGTCGGAGGCGAGGATGCGCACCGGTCCGAGCGAGCTGTCGATCACCGCGGTGACGAGCGCGCTGCGGCTGGCGAAGTAGCGGTACGCCGTCGCGCGTGACACGTTCGATCGCACCGCCACTTCGGCCACCGAGGGGATGTGGCCGCTCTGGCGGATGATGGTCATCGCCGTGTCCAGCAGCAGGTTGAACGTGGCTGCGCGCACGCCGCGCGCGGGCGGTGTCGGCGGCTCGCTCGGCTTGTGTTTCAAACGCGCCATGGGGTTTGTCCGGAGTCGCGAGTCGCGGGTCTGCGCTTGTGGGGGTCGAAGGTCGGCACGTATGATGCACACATCCCGATTTGAGACGCAAGTCTCAAAAACCATCAGACCCCCGAGATCGGCGACAACGAAGCGGGCCGCATCGAGCACCGCCGCGATCCGGACATGTCGGAGACAACGCTCGATGCGCATGGCCAGCTGGGAATGGGGCGGACGCGATCACGTGGGACTCGTCTCGCCCGATGGGCGCGAAGCCACGCCACTGGGCGTGCGCGACGCGTCGCGCGGCGTGCTGCCGCTCATCCAGATGATGGCCGCGGGCGAGCCGCTGCCCTCGCCGTCCGGTGCGCGTTTGCCGGTCGAGGTGCTGACGCTGCGCGCGCCGCTGCCTCGGCCGCTGCGCAGCCTGTTCTGCGTCGGCCGCAACTACCACGCGCACGCCGCCGAACTCGCCACCACGGTGTTCCGCGAGACGATGCCCAAGGACGACCCGTGGCCGATCGTCTTCGGCAAGCTGCCCGAATGCGTGATCGGTCCGCGCGACACAGTGCGCCTGCCGGGCGCGGCGGTCTCGGTGCAGATCGACTACGAATCCGAACTCGCGGTGGTGATCGGCCGCGGCGGGCGCGACATCGCCAGGTCGCGCGCAATGGATCACGTCTTCGGCTACACCATCGTCAACGACGTGACCGCGCGCGACGTGCAGATGCGCCACCAGCAGTGGGATCTCGGCAAGAGCTTCGACACCTTCTGCCCGATGGGCCCGTGGATCGTGACCGCCGACGAGCTCGACGGCCGCGCGACGCGCGTGCGCGGCTGGGTCACGCCGAACGGCGGCAGCGCCGAGCTGCGCCAGGACGGCTGGACCAAGGACATGATCCACGACATCCCGACGCTGATCGAAACCTGCTCGCGCGGCATCACGCTCTACCCCGGCGACGTGATCGCCACCGGCACGCCGGCCGGCGTCGGCATGGGGTTGAAGCCGCCGCAGTGGCTCAAGGCGGGCGACAGGGTGCGCATCGAGATCGACGGCATCGGCGTCATCGAGAACGCGTTCGGGTGACGTGACATGGCATTCCACTTGATCGATCGCATCGCGGTGGAGGACGAGGGTGAGGGCCCGCCGGTCGTCTGCGTCCACGGATTGGGCGGCAGCTCCAACACCTACACGCCGCTGATGCCGGCGATGGCCCGGCACCGGGTGATCCGCGTCGACCTGCCCGGCAGCGGGCGCTCGCAGCGGGTCGAGGGCGAGTTGTCGATCGAGGTTTACATCGATGCGCTGATCCGGGTCTGCGCGCGGCTCAACCTGACGCGCGCGCATTGGGTCGGGCATTCGATGGGCACGATCGTGTGCCAGCACATCGCGGCCAGGCACCCGCAGGCGGTCGCGAGCGTGGCGCTGTTCGGCCCGTTGATCGAGCCGCCGGAGGCCGCGCGCTCGGCGATGCGCAGCCGCGCCGCGAAGGCGCGTGAAGGCCCGACGGGGATGCACGAGATCACGCTCGGCCTGCTGAACGCCGCGATCTCGAGCGACACCCGACAGCGCTCGCCGGTCGCCGTCGCGTTCGTGCGCGAGAGCCTGATGCGCCAGGACGGCGAGGCCTACGCGCGCAGCTGCGAGGCGCTCGCGAACGCCCAGCGCGCGGCCGTGCACACGATCCAGGCGCCGGTGCTGCTCGTCACCGGTGAAGAAGACGCGGTCGCGCCGCCGCAGTCGGTGCGCGCGATGGCCGACCGGCTGCACGACGCCCAGAGCAAGCGCGTCGTCGTGCTGCCGCGCTGCGGCCACTGGACGCCGATCGAGCGGCCCGAGGAGTGCCAGCGCGAGCTGCGCGAATTCCTCGCGGCGAACGCGAGGAACTGACCATGGCCGATGTGATGTTCACCAACGTGCGCATCTTCGATGGCGGCGGCGACGCGCCGTTCAATGGCGACGTGCTGGTGCAAGGCAACAAGATCTCGCGCGTCGTGCGCAGCGGCTATGGCGCGCGCTCGCAACCGATCGCCGGCGTGCAGGTGATCGACGGTGCCGGTGCGTTCCTGATGCCGGGCATGGTCGAGGCGCACACACACTTCTCGTGGAACGACCAGCCGAGCCTGGACGCGATCCAGCGCATGCCCCCGGAAGAGCACATCCTCTGGTGCGCCCAGGTCGCCAGGCGCTATCTCGACATGGGCTGGACGAGCTGCGTCGGCGCCGCGACCGCGAAGCCGCGGCTGGACGTGGTGATCCGCAACGCGATCAACGACGGCACGATCATCGGCCCGCGCTATCTCGCCGCGAGCCAGGAGATCACCGTCCCGGGCGGCCTGGGCGACACCACGCAGCCGCATCTGCCGCAACCCGAGTTCGCGTTCGGCGCGATCGTCAGCGGCGCGGAGGAGATGCGGCGCTGCGTGCGCATGTTCGCGAAGTACGGCGTCGACTCGCTGAAGATCAACCTCTCGGGCGAATCGATCACCGGCATGCCGAGCGAGATGAGCCAGTTCACCGAGGAGGAGGTTCGCGTCTGCGTCGAGGAGGCCAAGGCCTGGGGCAAGCGCGTCGCGGCGCACGCGCGCTCGACGTGGGCGATCAAGCAGTGCGTGAAGCAAGGCATCGAAGTCATCTACCACGCAAGCTTTGCCGACGAGGAAGCGCTCGACATGCTCGAAGCGCACAAGATGGAGCACTACATCGCGCCGGGCCTGGCGTGGCTGATCAACACCTGCCACAACGCCAGCCCATGGGGCCTGACCCCCGAGGTGACGAAGAAGATGGGCTACCACCGCGAGCTCGAAGCGGCGATCGGCAGCATGCAGGCGATGCGCAAGCGCGGCATCCGCATCCTGCCCGGCGGCGACTACGGCTTCGCCTGGACACCCCACGGAACGAACGCGAAGGACCTCGAATACTTCGTCAAGTATGTCGGCATGAGCACGATGGAAGCGCTGCTCTCCGCCACCGCGTGGGGCGGGCCGATGATGCGGATGGGCAAGGTGCTGGGCTACATCCGCGAGGGCTACCTGGCCGACATCCTGCTGATCGACGGAGACCCGTTGGCCGACATCACGGTCTTGCAGGACAAGGCTCGCATCTTGGCGGTGATGAAGGATGGGGAGTTTCATCGGGCGCCGGAGGTGCGTGCTTCTCGGACGACGAGGTGGGCGGCGTGATGCTTTCCATCGGTTGGCGCGGCTCGCGGCGGGCGGTGTTGGCCTGGGGCTCGTGCTGGAGCGGTCGCCGCTGCGCGGCGACTCCCCTGCGGTGCTCGGGCTCGTGGGCCGCCGCAAACTCGCTCTGTTCGCTGCGCTCACTACGCTCAGACAGACGCGGCGAAGTCAGATCACAAAGCGCGCTGCGCGCGCGCCCACAAGCCCTGCGCTCCTCGGCGCTCCAGAAATCGCCCCAGGCCAACACCGCCCGCCGCAAGCAGAACCCGAGGCGCACTGGGCTCTCTTTGGAACGCCACCGCGCTGCCCGGTCGTGGCAGGGGGGGGCTGCCCGAGGCGATTTGTGGAGCGAAGAGCAGCGCAGGACGGAGGTCGGCGCGCGCAGCGCGCTTTGTGATCTGACTTCGCCGCGTCTGTCTGAGCGCAGTGAGCGCAGCGAACGGAGCGAGTTTGCGGCGCGACCTCCGGCCGAGCAGCGCAGTGGAGTCGCCGCGCAGCGGCGACCGCTCCAGCATGAGCCTCGGGCAGCCACCCCCTGCCACGAGCCGCTCCACCCTACGCAGGCACGGAGGCAGAGATGACCACCGACACCCTCTTCACCAACGTCCGCATCCTCGACGGCACCGGCGCGAACAACCCGTACACCGGCAGCGTGCTCGTGCAAGGCAACCGCATCCGGCAGGTCGGCCGCAGCACCGCCCCGATCGCCCCCGGCAACGCGACCGTGATCGACGGCGCCGGCGCCACGCTGATGCCCGGCATGTGCGAGGCCCACACGCATTTCTCGTGGAACGATGCGGCCACGCTCGCCGGCATCCAGACGATGCCGCTCGAGGAGCACGTGCTCTGGTGCGCCAAGGTCGCGAAGAAGTATCTCGAAGCGGGCTTCACCTCGTGCGTCGGCGCGGCGTGTGCGAAGCCGCGGCTCGATGTGGTGATCCGAAACGCGATAAACGCGGGCCAGATCCCCGGCCCGCGCTACCTTGCGGCGAGTCAGGAGATCACCGTGCTCGGCGCGCTCGGCGACGAGACCTTGCCGCACCTGCCCTTCCCTGAGTTCAGCTTCGGCGTCAACGTGTCGGGCGCGGACGAGATGCGCAAGGCGGTGCGCATGTTCCTCAAGTACGGCGTCGACTCGATCAAGCTCAATCTCTCCGGCGACAACTTCACGCCGCAGTCGCCGAGCGAGACCAACTGGATGCTCGACGAGGAAGTCGCCGCGGCGATGAAGGAAGTGAAGATCCGCGGCAAGCGCGGCGTCGCGCATGCGCGCTCGTCCGAGAGCGTCAAGCAGGCGCTGCGCCACGGCATCGATCTGATCTACCACGCGAGCTTCGTCGACACCGAGGCGCTCGACATGCTCGAAGCCGCCAAGGACCGCGTCTTCGTCGCGCCCGGCATCGCGATCCTCTACGCGATGCTGTACGAGGCCGAGCCCTACGGCGTCAGCCACGCGCAGGCCGTCTCGTGGGGCTACGACATCGAATGGGAGGCGGCGCAGCAGTCGCTGTCGAAGATGCACAAGCGCGGCATCCGCGTGCTGCCCGGCGGCGACTATGGCTTCGCGATGACGCCGCACTGCCAGAACGCGCGCGACCTCGAATTCTTCGTCAAGTACCTCGGCTTCACGCCGATGGAGGCGATCCGCTCGGCGACGCTGTACGGCGGCCAGATCATGATGAAGCCGCACGAGCTCGGCGTCATCAAGGACGGCTACCTCGCCGACCTGATGCTCGTCGACGGCGATCCGCTCGCCAACCTGTCGATCCTGCGCGACCCGAAGCGCATCCTCGCGGTGATGAAGGACGGCGTGTTCGCCAAGCGCCCCGAGATCGCCGCGCAACGGGCCTGGGGACGCGCCGCATGACGATGCTGGCCTGGCGTCGCGCGTGGCCGTGGCTGCTGTTCGGCGGCCCGATCGCGGTGTTCGCGGTCTGGGCGATCGCCGACAACACGCCGCTGTTCTTCAAGACGCTACTCAACGGCCTGACGCTCGCGTCGCTGTACTTCCTGGTCGCGAGCGGCTTCACGCTGGTGTTCGGGCTGATGCGCAACGTCAACCTCGCGCACGGCTCGCTGTACCTGTTCGGCGCCTACGTCGGCTGGTACGTCGGCGAGCACACCGGGTCGTGGGTGCTCGCGGTCGCCGCCGGCTTTCTCGCGGCGGCCGTGCTCGGGCTGGTGATGCAGCTGCTGGTGTTCCGCCACATGCAAGGGCAGGACCTGCGCCAGACGCTGGTGACGATCGGCCTGTCGATCGTGCTGGCCGATCTGATGCTGTGGATCTGGGGCGCGGAGATCTACACCTTCGACCCCCCCGGTTGGATCTACGGCTCGACCGTGCTGCCGCTGGTCAACAAGTTCCCGACTTATCGGCTGTTCGTGCTGCTCGCGGCGATCGTGATCGGCGTCGGCCTGTGGCTGCTGCTGGCACGCACGCGCATCGGCATGATGATCCGCGCCGGTGTCGACGACCGGGCCATGCTCGCGGCCTCCGGCGTCAACGTGCAGCTCGTGTTCGCGCTCACGTTCGCGATCGGCGCCGGGCTCGCGGGCCTGGCCGGCGTGGTCGGCGGCACGGCGCTGTCGATCTCGCCCGGCGAGGACACGCGCTACCTGCTCGCCTCGCTCGTGGTCGTGATCGTCGGCGGCATGGGCAGCGTCGTCGGCGCGGCGATCGGCGCGTTGCTGATCGGGCTGGCCGAGCAGTTCGGCCTCGCGTATGCGCCGACCTACAGCGTCGTGTTCACCTTCGTGATCATGGTGATTGCGCTGGCGTTCAAGCCGCGCGGGTTGATGGGGAAGGCGGCATGAGCGCGGCGCAGTGGCGCAAGGCGATGAACTCGTCGGCTGCGGCTGCTGCCGCGCGAGGCGCGCCGGTCGCGTCGTTGCCGCGCGTGGTTGCGGCGCCCGTCGCGCAGCCCGCGCCGGTGCATGGCGAGTTGCCGCTGTGGCTGCGCCGCATCTTCAAGCCAGTGCGCTGGCGCCACGCGATCGTGATGGCGTTCGTGCTGCTCTACCCCTTCTTCGCCACCCCGTTCTTCACGTTCCAGATCGGCGCCCAGTCGCTCGCGCTCGGCCTGATCGCGTTGTCGCTGACCTTTCTCGGCGGCTACGGCGGCATGGTCTCGCTCGCACAGATGACGGTCGCGGGCTTTGCCGCCTACATGCTCGCCATCTTCGGCAGCAGCAGCAACGCGGTGATCAGTCTCGGCTGGCCGTGGTGGCTGGCGCTGGCGATGGCGATCGCGCTGGCGACGCTGTTTGCCGCGGCGATCGGCTGGCTGTCGGTGCGCACCGAAGGCATCTACACGATCATGATCACGCTCGCGGTCGGCGTCGCGTTCTTCTACCTCGCGCAGCAGAACTACACGCTCTTCAACGGCTTCCAGGGCTTCAGCCGCCTCGCGCCTCCGGTCGTGTTCGACATCGACTGGCGCCAGCCGATGCCGTTCTACTTCCTGGTGCTCGCGTGCGCGCTCGCGGGCTACTTCTTCGTCAAGCACCTGATCCGCGCGCCGTTCGGCATCGCGCTGCAGGGCATCCGCGACAACCCGCGCCGCATGCAGGCGCTCGGCTACCACGTCACCGCACACCGCGTCGGTGCCTACGCGGTCGCCGGCTTCCTCGCCGCGGTCGGCGGCGTGCTGATGGTCTGGTACAACGGCCGCATCTCGCCCGGCACCGTCGGCACCGGCGCGATGATCAACATCCTCATCATCGCCGTGCTCGGCGGCATGAAGCACCCGATCGGCGCGTTCGTCGGCGCGATCGTGTTCGTGCTGCTGCAGAACTTCGCGATCGACCTGGTCGACCGCGAACGCTTCAACCTCGTGATCGGCGGGGTGTTCCTCGCGATCGTGCTGTTCTCACCCGACGGGCTGCTCGGCCTGTGGCAGCACGCCCGGAACCGCTTTCTCAACCGCGGCAGCGGCCGCATTCACCAACGATAAACAGGAGCGAGACATGATGGGCAAGACTGGAACGACAGTATTCATGCGCAGCATCGTCGGTGCTGCCGCCGCGTTCGCGGTGGCGGGCAGCGTCCACGCGCAGGACGTGTTGAAGATCGGCCTGCTGGCCACGCTCGAGGGCCCGTTCGCGGCGCCGGGGCAAGACAGCATGCGCGGCGCCGACCTCGCGCTCAAGGAGAAGAACGGCATGGCCGGCGGCAAGAAGATCGAGTTCGTCAAGGTGTCGTCCGACGCCACGCCGGACAAGGCCGTCAACGCCACGCGCAAGGCCGTCGAGCAGGACAAGGTGCCGATCATGATCGGCCCGCTGTCCGGCGACGAGGGCATCGCGGTGAAGAACTACGCGAAGACGCAGCCGAACGTGACGTTCGTCAACGGCTCGTCGGGCGCGCAGGCGGCCACGCTCAGCGATCCGTCGCCGAATTTCTACCGCTTCAACACCGAAGGCGCGCAGTGGATGGTGGGCCTGGGCGAGCACGCGCTGAGCAAGGGCTACAAGAAGGTCTACCTCGTCGCCGAGGACTACGGCTTCCCGTACTCGCAGGTGCAGGGCTTCATGGCCAGCTATTGCGCCAAGGGCGGCAAGGTCGTCGACAAGGCCTGGGTGCCGCTGGGCACGAAGGACTACGCCTCGGTGATCGCGAAGATCCCGAAGGACGTCGACGCGCTGCTGGTCGTGCTCGGCGGCTCCGACGCGGTGAACTTCCTGACGCAGTACGAGCAGGCCGGCGGCGACAAGCCGATGATCGGCGGCTCGATCACCGTCGACCAGACGGTGCTCAACTTCAAGGGCAAGCGGCGCGAGTCGCTGCTCGGCACCGCGTCGGCCGGCCCGATGGCCGATTCGATCGACACGCCGGAGTGGAAGAAGTTCGTCGCCGACTACAAAGCCACGTTCAAGGACGGCTTCCCCAGCCCGTCGCTGTTCGCCTACCTGTACTACATCAACACCAAGGCGACGCTGGACGCGCTCGACGCGGTCAAGGGCGATCTGAGCAACGGCCAGAAGGCCTACCGCGACGCGCTGCAGAAGACCAACTTCAAGGGCCCGGCCGGTGACGTGAAGATCGATGCGAACCGCAACGGCGTGGGCCCGTCCTACATCACCGAAGTCGCGAAGGCGGCGGACGGCTCGTTCTACAACAAGGTCGTGAAGACGGTGCCCAACATCACGCAGACGCTGGGCCTGCCGGAGGCCGATTTCAAGAAGATGGGCCTGGGCACGCGCGACGTGCCCGACTGCCGCAAGTAGACGAGCGCACGACCGTAGCAGCGCACGCGACCGATGGCCTCGATCACCACGCTCAGAACCGCGGCACCCTCCGGTGCCGTGGCCGCACGCGCATCGACCGGCGGGCAATTGCTTTCCGGCGACGCGCTGACGCTGAGCCACGTGACGCGGGCCTTCGGCGCGCTGCGCGCCGTCGACGATGTCTCGCTGAACGTCGCCGCCGGCCAGAAGTACGCGATCCTTGGCTCCAACGGCGCCGGCAAGACGACGCTGTTCAACGCCGTCACCGGCGACTTCCCGCCCACCGCAGGGCGGATCCATTTCTTCGGCGAAGACATCACCGAGCTGCCGCCCCACGAGCGCATCCGC
>Ga0209023_10007106_pt1 | contig 11595 bp, 11 predicted proteins | sample LakOneMetagenome_FD_187468 | JGI IMG/M metagenome (GOLD analysis project Ga0209023, IMG submission 187468) | Freshwater and sediment microbial communities from Lake Erie, Canada (SPAdes) (version 2) | ecosystem: Environmental > Aquatic > Freshwater > Lentic | place: Lake Erie, Canada...
CCGATCTATCTCGGCCGCTTCCAGCACCGGGATCTCGATGTCGTCCTTGGACGCCAGGATATAGAACTCGCCCGGATCCAGCAGAAGCTCGCCATGGCGGGTTTCCAGCGGCTCCCAGAAGTCGCGCGGATCGTGGCCGTCCTCGTGGTCCAGGTCGACGACACCGGCGTGGCGACGGCCGCGGAAGCCGACAATCCCGCCCATGCCGGGCGACAGGTCGACCCCGACACTGCGAATCGACAGCTTGGCCGGCTCGCCGCGCTTCAGGCGCAGCTGGTTCAGGCGCGTGCCCGACCGCACCAGCACCGAGAAGGTCTGGGGCGCGATCTCCATATAGAGCGGCCCCTCATAGCCGGCGTCGACGTCGTCAAAGGCGCGGCTGTGATCGGTCAGCAGGCGCACGAAGACGTCCACCCGCCCGGTCGAGCTCTTGGGATTGCCGCGCGCCGAGATATTGCCCGGCAGGGCCAGGCTCTCCTGCAGCTCGGCGATATAGACGCAGCCCTTTTCCAGCACCGCGCCTTTGGTCAGGTCCAGTTCGTGCATCGCAACGTCTTTCAGGCGCTGGGCCACGCGACGGCCCAGGCCCGGCAGGAACGAGGCGCGCACCCGCCAGGCGCGCGCGCCCAGCCGCAGGTCCAGGCTGGCGGGCTGCACCTGATCGACGTCAAACGGCGTCTGAGAGGTGATCGCCTCCTGGGCGATGAGGTCTTCGATGGTCTGGCAGGGAAGAATCCCTGCGGAATGGGCGTCGGTCATTGGCGCGACAGTCGCTAAAGCTCGCCTGGAAGGCAAGGCTGGAGAGACAACCGCTCGCCTCAAGCAATTGTGGTGTTGAAATCAGGCCTGATCGCCTTGACCGTGCGCGCCGCTCAACCCCTTATGCCGGCCTTTTCCGCGCCGAAGAAGGAACACCCCGTGGCCGAGGACCCGAAAGACTGGGACATCGCGACCAAGCTGATCCGCGGGGGGCTGGCCCGGTCGCAATATATGGAGACCGCCGAAGCGCTCTACCTGACCCAGGGCTTCACCTATGACAGCGCCGAGGGCGCCGATCGCCGCTTTTCCGGCGAGGATCCGGGCTTCGTCTATTCGCGGTTCAACAACCCGACCGTGAAGATGTTCGAGGACCGCCTGGCCCTGCTGGAAGGCGCTGAGGTGTGCCGCGCTCAGGCCACGGGCATGGCCTCGATCAACGCCGCCCTGATGGGCCTGGTGAAGGCCGGCGATCACGTGGTGGCCGGCCGCGCCCTGTTCGGTTCGTGCCGCTGGCTGATCGCCGAATGGCTGCCGCGCTTTGGCGTCGAGACCACCTTCGTCGACGCCACCGACCCCAAGGCCTGGGAAGCGGCCATGCGGCCCAACACCAAGGCCGTTCTGATCGAGACGCCGTCCAACCCGGTGCTCGAGATCACCGACATCCGCGCCGTCTCCGAGATCGCCCACGCGGTCGGGGCCAAGGTGATCGTCGACAACGTCTTCGCCACCCCGATCTTCCAGCAGCCGCTGAAGCTGGGCGCCGACGTCGTGGTCTATTCGGCCACCAAGCACATCGACGGCCAAGGCCGCGTGCTGGGCGGAGCCATCCTGACCAGCGAGGCGATCAACGAAGAATTCTATCGCGACATGCTGCGCCATACCGGCCCTTCGCTGTCGCCCTTCAACGCTTGGGTGCTGGTCAAGGGCCTGGAGACGCTGGACCTGCGCGTGCGTCGCCAGACCGACACCGCTTTCGCCCTGGCCAATGTGATCGCCGAGCACAAGAAGACCCAGAAGGTGCTCTACCCCTTCCGTCACGACCACCCGGGCCACAATGTCGCCAAATCGCAGATGACGGGCGGCGGCACCGTGGTGGCGCTGGATCTCGGCAGCCGAGAAGCCGCCTTCAAGTTCCTGAACGCGCTGGAGATTGTCGACATCTCCAACAATCTGGGCGACGCCAAGTCGATGGCCACCCACCCGCCGACCACCACCCACCGCTCGGTGCCCGAGGCCGAACGTCCGTCCCTGGGCGTTACCGAAGGCGGCGTGCGCCTGTCGGTGGGTCTCGAAAGCCTTGCCGATCTGACGCGAGATGTGACCCGTGCGCTCGACCAGGCGTGAAACCTCCCCTCCGCTGCAGCGGATCCGCAAGCGTCGCGGCGCCGATGGCGGCATCTATGAAGCGCGCACGCGCGACATTGTCGTGCGCGTGGCGCCCGTCTACCTGCCCGAGGAATCCGCGCCCGAGGAAGGCCTCTATCTTTGGTCCTACACGGTGGAGATCGAGAACCACGGCGCCGAGACGGTGCATCTGGTCGCCCGCCGCTGGGCGATCACCGACGCGCTCAATCGCTGTAACGAGGTCGAGGGATCAGGGGTGGTTGGCGAGCAGCCTGAACTGAAGGCCCGCGAGGCGTTCCGCTACGTCTCCAGCTGCCCCCTGCCGACCTCGTCGGGCGCCATGCGCGGCAGCTACCAGATGATGACCGAGGGCGGCGACGTGTTCGACGCCGAAATCCCCGAGTTCTCGCTGCACCTGCCGGGCGCGACGCGGCGGTATAACTAGATCGCGACCCTCCCCCTGACGGGAGAGGACCTGGCCCTAGCCGACGGTGTCGGGATCCACAGCATAGACCCGCGAGCAGTACTCGCACGTCACGTGGATCTTGCCGTCGGGCTCGACCATCTCGGCCTTTTCCGCCTCGGTGAACGACTGGATGACCACGGCGATGCGGTCATCCGAGCAGCGGCAGAAGGAGCGCAGCGGCTTCTCCTCGATCAGCCGCACCCCGTCCTCGTTGAACAGCCGCCACAGCAGGGTCGGCGTGCTCAGGGTGGGGTCGATCAGCTCGTCCTCGCCGGTGGTTTCGAAGAAGGCCTGGGCATGGGTCCAGGCTTCCTTGGTCTCGCCGCGCGTCTCGTCGCCTGCGATCGACTGGATCAGGATGCCGCCAGCGCGCCACTTGAGCCCTTCGCCGGTATCCGCCTGGCCAACAGCCAGGCGCACGCGGGTGGGGGTCTGTTCCGACTGCTGGAAATACTGCTCGGCGCACAGGGCCAGGGTCTCGCCTTCGATCGGCGTGACGCCCTGATAGCGGTCCATGTCCGCGCCCTGGTCCAGGGTCATGATGAAGACACCGCCGCCCAGCAGGGTCTTGGCGCCGGGACGTGCAAAGCCTTCAGAAGCCTTGGCGACTTCCTCGGGGTCGAACCGGCAATAGCCGCGCAGGCCGCCGCTGGTGTCGTAGTCGACCACGACATAGCGCACGGGGCCGTCACCCTGGGCCTGGACGATCAGCCGGCCCTCGAACTTCAGGCTGGAGCCGACCAGGGCGGCCAGGGCGCAGGCCTCGCCCAGCAGGTTGGCGACCGGCTCGGGATAGTCGTGGCGGGTCAGCACCTCGTCGACGGCGGCGCCCAGGCGCACGACGCGGCCGCGCACGGGCAGGCCTTCGATCTGAAAGGCGGAAACGATGTCGTCGAGGGCGGGAATGGCGGTGGTGTCGGTCATGGGGCGGTTAGATAGGAGCTTCCAGCGAAAATGCGAGCCCCTAGATGCGCCGCCGCCCGGCTAGGCCGCGCCCTATCCAATATGGGTACGGTCCGGGCCCGGACCCATTGTGGAGCGAGGAGAGTCGGAGCACGCCAGAAGGGTCGCCGCTTTTGCCCATACGCGGTGGCAAAGCCGGCCAGTGTTCCAACCCCACCGGACGCTGGCCGGCGCCCCGATCCTAGCCGATCGCGCCGAACGCCCAGGCCAGAACCGACTTCTGGGCGTGGATGCGGTTCTCGGCCTCGTCCCAGGCCAGGGAACGCGGGCCATCCAGAACGGCGTCGGTGACTTCCTCGCCCCGGTGGGCCGGCAGGCAGTGCAGGAACACGCCATCGGGGGCCGACAGGTCCATCAGCGCTTCATCGACCTGATAAGGCTCAAGCGCAGCCAGGCGCTGGTCGTGATCGGTGTCGCCCATCGAGACCCAGGTGTCGGCCACGACCACATCGGCGCCGCGCACGGCCTCGCGGGGGTCGTCGGTCATGGTGACCTGGCCCTGCAGGTCCTGGGCGCGCGCCAGATCCACCAGGTCGGGGTGATACACCGCCGGGCAGGCGATCTTCAGCTTGAAGCCCAGCAGCGGGGCGGCGTGGATGAAGCTGGAGCAGACATTGTTGCCGTCGCCGACCCAGGCGATCGTCTTGCCGCCCACGTCGCCGCGATGCTCTTCGATGGTCAGCAGGTCGGCCATGATCTGGCAGGGGTGGCTCTTGTCGGTCAGGCCGTTGATCACCGGCACGGTCGAGACCTGGGCGAAGCGTTCCACGTCAGCGTGGCTGTTGGCCCGGATCATCACCGCATCCACCATGCGAGACAGCACGCGGGCGGTGTCCTCGATGGTCTCGCCGCGGCCCAGCTGCATGTCGTTGGATGTTGAGATGATCCCCGAGCCGCCCAGCTGGCGGATCGCCGCGTCGAACGAGAAGCGGGTGCGGGTCGAGTTCTTCTGGAAGATCATCGCCAGCACGCGGCCATCGGCCGGCGCGTCGGCGTCGACCTTGCCCTGGCCCCAGCCCTTGCGGGCGGTCTTGCGGGCCTTGGCGTCCTCCAGCATCAGCCGCAGCGTGGCGCCGTCCAGCTTCCAGAGATCGATGAAGTGCCGGGGTTGGGTCATTGCCATTCCCTCCCCGCTCTCCCCGGCGAAAGCCGGGGCCCAGATACATCCGGGAAAGCAGCGGGCTTGATCTGGGTCCCGGCTTTCGCCGGGAAGAGCGGATAAGAGTTGGAGTTTAGGCGGCCGCCAGTTTCGAGCGAGCGGCCTCGCAGGCCTTCTCCAGCTTGGCGATCGCTTCGCTGGCTTCCTCGATGGTCAGGTTCAGCGGCGGCAGCAGGCGTACGCAGTTGTCGCCGCCCCCCGCCACCAGCAGCTTCTCGTCGCGGGCCAGGACCATGAACTCGCGGTTGTTCGGGATCAGCTTGATGCCGATCAGGAAGCCCTTGCCGCGGATGTCGACGATGACGTCCGGGAAGCGATCCTTCAGGCCGTTCAGCTGCTGCACGAAATAGCCGGCCACGGTCTTCACGTTGTCGAGGATCTCGGGCGTGTTGATCGTGTCGAAGGCCGCCTTGCCGACTGCCATGGCCAGCGGGTTGCCGCCGAAGGTCGAGCCGTGGACGCCCACGGTCATGCCCTTGGCCGCTTCGGTGGTGGCAAGGCACGCGCCGACCGGGAAGCCGCCGCCCAGGGCCTTGGCCACGGCCATGATGTGCGGTTCGCCGCCGGGGGCCCACTCATAGGCGAACAGCTTGCCCGTCCGGCCCATGCCGCACTGCACTTCGTCATAGATCAGCAGGACGCCGTGCTCGTCGCACAGCGAACGCAGGCTGACCAGGCAGTGCTCGGGGATCGAGCGTGCGCCGCCTTCGCCCTGAACGGGCTCGACAATGATCGCCGCCGTGGTCGGCAGGGCGATCGCGGCCTTCAGGGCGTCATGGTCGCCGAAGGTCAGCTGGCTGTAGCCCGGCAGGCGCGGGCCAAAGCCCTCGACATAGCTGGGATTGCCCGACGCGTTGACAGCGGCATAGGAGCGGCCGTGGAACGAGCCGTCGAAGCCGAAGATCTCGGTCCGCTCGGGCTGGCCGTTGGCGGTGTGGTACTTGCGGGCCGTCTTCAGGGCGCACTCGATCGCCTCGGTGCCCGAATTGGTGAAGAACACCACGTCGGCGAAGCTATGGGCGCACAGCTTGTCGGCCAGCTCTTCCTGCTCGGGAATGCGATAGATGTTGGAGACGTGCCAGAGCTTCTCGCCCTGAGTCTTCAGCGCCTCGACCAGAACCGGGTGGGCGTGGCCCAGACCGTCGGTGGCGATACCCGCCACGCAGTCCAGATAGACATCGCCGTCGGTCGAGAACAGGCGCGCGCCTCGGCCTCGCTCGAACGCCAACGGGGCGCGGTTGTAGACGCCCATGATGTGCTGTTGCGAGGACTTCGAAGACGTCGGGCTGGTCAAGACCGCCTCCCAAAAAGGAAAGAAGCCCCCGCGCTGTTCGCACGGGGACCGGAAGGCCGCAGGTTGTCGCCGTGGAACGGCGCTCTGTCAATGAAACTGGCCGGGAAAGTTTTGTGAAATTACGCGCTTGGGTCGCGCGCGCCACACCGCTCAGGTCTTGAGGCGATATCCGGTGCGGAACAGATGCCAGCACCACAGGAACAGCACGACGGTCAGGACCGCCGTGGTGATCACGCCAATCAGGATCGAGCCGTCGGCATGACCGATGAAGCCGTAGCGGAACCCGTCGATCAGATAGAAGAACGGGTTGTAGTGGCTGGCCGAACGGAAAGGCTCCGGCAGCCGGTCGACCAGATAGAAGGTGCCAGACAGGAAGGTCATCGGCATGATCAGGAAGTTGGTCACGGCCGACAGCTGGTCGAACTTCTCGGCCCACAGCCCCGCCAGAATGCCGGCCAGGCCCAGGATCAGCGAGGCGCCGATCCCGAAATAGAAGATCGGCCAGATGTGGGCCACGCCCAGCCCCGCGCCCGGCAGCAGGCCGATGACAACGGCCGTCACCGCTCCGACCACCACGCCACGCGTCGCCGCGCCCAGGGCGAAGGCCGAGACCTGCTCCAGAGGCGATAGCGGCGGGGTCAGGAAGTCCGGCGTCAGACCCATCATCTTGGCCTGGATCAGCGACGACGAGGAATTGGCGAAGGCGTTGTTGAGGATCGCCATCATGATCAGGCCGGGGGCCACGAAATGGCCGAAGCTCACCCCGTCCACCGCCTGTCGCGCGGGACCGACGGCGACCACGAAGACCAGCATGTAGAGCAAGGTGGTCACCACCGGAGCGGCCACCGTCTGGGTGCCCACCTTCCAGAAGCGGCGGATCTCGCGCTGGTACAGGGTGAAGAACCCGCTCCAGTTCCAGCCATGATAATCGCGCGGCTGCGGCGGAACGACGCTGTCTGCCATGTCTCTCATGAACCCGAGTCCCAAAATTCCCTTACGCATGTGCGCTTTGGGCCCTCAACGCGCAAGTCAGACCCTTTCCGAATCAACATCTAGTTTCTGTGGACAGACCACTTGGCGCCCATTGTGTGATTTAACGTTTTCTTTACGATATGTGGTAGGACGACTGCCGGCGGGGTGGTCAAAACACCAGATATGGGGTCCAGAGCTTGGGGAAGCTTCGGAACCCGTGGAATGGCGGGAGATGGGTATGAGCTGGACCGACGATCGGGTCACCACCTTGAAGAAGCTCTGGCTGGACGGGCTTTCGGCCAGTCAGATCGCCAAGCAATTGGGCGGCGTTACGCGCAACGCCGTCATCGGCAAGGTGCACCGCCTGGGCCTTTCGGGCCGCGCGGCTCCTTCGCAACCGGCGCGTCCGGCCTTCAAGGCCCCGCGTCCCGCCCGTCCCGCCGCGCAGACCATGCCGTCCGCGCCGCGCCGGGTCGTCACGCCCGAGCACACGCCGACGCAAGCCATCGTGTCTTCCGGCGTCGCGCCGCCGACCCTGCCCGTCTATCGCGACGAGCAACCCGGTTCGGCCACCGTGCTGACCCTGGGCGCCCACATGTGCAAGTGGCCAATCGGTGATCCCTCGTCAGACGGCTTCACCTTCTGCGGCCGTCGCTCATCGGAAGGCCCCTATTGCGGCGAACACGCCCGGGTGGCCTACCAGCCGCAACAATCCAAGAAGAAGGCCGGCCCCACCGAACTGGCCCGCTCGCTGCGCCGCTACATCTAAAAACCTACCCATAAGAACAAGTCTCTCATGCGGCCCTCCCCGTTCGTCGGGGAGGGCCTTATGCTGTGCGCATGACCGACGTCGCCGCTCCTGATTCCAACGCGCCCGCCTATTCCGTCTCGGAACTGGCCTTCGCGCTGAAGCGCACGCTGGAGACCAGCTATTCCCACGTGCGGCTGCGCGGCGAGCTGTCGAAGGTCACCCATCACGGCAACGGCCACGTCTATCTGACCATCAAGGACGACAAGTCCGCCATCGACGGCGTGGTCTGGAAAGGTTCCGTGCGGGGCCTGGGGGTGCGGCCCGAGCACGGCCTGGAAGTCATCGTCACCGGCAAGATCACCACCTATCCGGCCGGCTCGCGCTACCAGATCGTCATCGAGAGCATGGAGGCCGCCGGCGTCGGCGCGCTGCTGGCCCAGCTGGAGCGCCTGAAGGCCAAACTGCATAGCGAGGGCCTGTTTGAGGCGTCACGCAAGCGTCCGCTGCCCACCATGCCGGCCGTGGTCGGCGTCATCACCAGCCCGACCGGCGCGGTGATCCGCGACATCCTGCACCGCATCCGCGACCGCTGGCCGTGCCATGTGCTGGTCTGGCCCGTGGTCGTGCAGGGCGATCAGGCCGCGCTGCAGGTGGCCGGGGCCATCCGGGGCTTTAACGCCATCACCCCCGGCGGACGCGTGCCGCGTCCCGACATCATCATCGTCGCCCGCGGCGGCGGTTCGGTCGAGGACCTGTGGGCCTTCAACGACGAGACCCTGGCCCGCACCGTGGCGGCGAGCGACATCCCGCTGATCTCGGCCGTCGGCCACGAGACCGACACCACGCTGATCGATTTCGTCTCCGATCGTCGCGCGCCCACCCCCACGGCCGCCGCCGAGATCGCCACACCGGTGCTGGGCGAGCTGCGGGCCCTGGTCTCCGACTATGACCGCCGCCTCAATCGCTGCGGCTCGCGGGTGCTGGAAGAGCGCCGGACGCGGCTGGTCAGCGCCGCCCGCGCCCTGCCCCGCCCGGCCGACCTGCTGGCCCTGGCCCAGCAGCGCTTCGACATCGCCGCGGGACGGCTGGACGCCGCCCTTGGTCGCAACACCGCCGTCCACGCTCAGGACCTGCTGCGCGTCACCGCCCGCCTGTCGCCCGAGGCTCTGGGCCGTCAGCACAAGGTCAAGGCCGATCGCTTGTCTGACCTGTCGCGCCGCATGGATCTGGCCGCCCGCCGCGCGCCTGAACGCATCGCCCAGAACGCCCGCCTGCCCGCCCTGTGGAGCCGCCTGAACGACGCCGGCAAGCGCCGCCTGCAGCGTGACGCCGACCGGCTGTCCAGCCTGGAGAAGCTGCGCCAGTCGCTCAATCCCGAACGGCCGCTGGAACGGGGCTTTGCCCTGGTGCGCAAGGCCGACGGCGCCCTGGCGCGCTCGGCCAGCGATCTTGTGGCCGGCGAGCGGGTCAATCTGAAGTTCAAGAGCGGAGACCGCGACGCGGTGATCGACGGCGAAGGCGTGGTCCATACCGCGCCGCCACCCGCTCTAAAACCGGCGCGTCCGAAGCCCATTACACCAAAACCTGATCAGGGCGATCTGTTCTGAGACGTCACCGTGGCGTAGAACACCCTCATGAACGCTTTTGATCGCGACCTTGGAAAATCCGACGGCCTGGCCGTACTGCACTATGGCGACGGCGAATACGCCGTGATGTCGCCGGGCCGTTTCGTGCTGTGCGCCGTCACCGGCGCCAAGGTGTCGCTGGACGCCCTGCGCTACTGGAGCCCCGAGCTGCAGGAAGCCTATGCCACCCCCGCTGAGGCGCTGAAGCGCTGGCAAGAGAAGATCGCCTGAACCGTCGGGCGCTCCTGACGGGCCTCGCCGTCAGCGGCGTGGCTCACGCGGCCTGGGCCTCGGCGCCTGGGCTGACCCTGTCGGGCAAGTTTGTGCAGGGCGGTTACGCCATCGGCCGCACCGCGCCCCGGGCCACCATAGATCTTGATGGCGAGATCGTGGGCCTGGCCTCGACCGAGGGCTGGTTCGTGGTCGGCTTCGACCGCGACGCTCCAGCGGTTGTCACCGTCACCGTCACCACCGCAGACGGCTCGGCCAGCCACGAAGCGGTCATCGCGCCTGGAGCCTTCGACATCCAGCGGATCGACGGCCTGCCCGCCGATCAGGTCGCGCCCGTAGACCCTGTCCTGCTGGCCCGGATCGCCGCCGAGGGCGAGCGCAAGGCAGTAGGTTTCAACAGCGTCGCGGACCTGGACGCCTTCAGGAGCGGCTTCATCCTGCCCGTGGAGGGCGCGAGGCGGTCAGCCCGCTTCGGCGGGCAACGCATACTTAACGGCGAGCCCAGGCGCCCCCATTTTGGCGTTGATCTGGCTGCGCCAGTGGGAACGGCCGTGCGCGCGCCAGCCGGCGGACAGGTCGTTTTTTCCGAGACCGGACTACATTTCGAGGGCGGCCTGATCCTGATCGATCATGGCCAGGGCCTGATCACAGCCTACCTGCACCTGTCCAAAGTCATTGTTATGGCCGGAGATTTGGTCAGGCAGGGCCAGACCATCGGCGCGGTCGGCAGGGAAGGACGGGCCACGGGCCCGCACCTGTGCTGGCGCATGAAATGGCGGGGCCGCAACCTTGATCCATCCCTGATGGTCGGCGCCACCTCTCCTCGCCCGTAACGCGCAAATAAACCATCCATTAGCCTTGATCTCACTATCCAGAAGCCGGGCCATGTGCTTACTCGCGGCTCTGCTTCCCGGTCTGACTAGGAGATAGCCACCGCATGTCGGCGGAGTATGCCAATCTGCGCTTTCTGCTGGTGGACGATAACCACCACATGCGGGCTATCGTCAGCGCCATCCTCAAGGGCGTGGGCGTCAAGCACGTGCGCGAGGCCATGGACGGCGCCGAAGCCCTGCAGGCGATGCGCGAAGGTCTGATCGACATCGCCATCGTCGACTTCAAGATGTCGCCGCTGGACGGGGTTCAGTTCACCCAGCTGGTCCGCAACTCGCCAGACAGCGTCGATCCCTTCCTGCCGATCATCATGCTGACCGGCTTTGCCGAGCGCCATCGGGTGTTCGAGGCCCGCGATGCCGGGGTTACCGAGATCGTGGTCAAGCCGGTCACAGCCCGCTCGCTCCTGGATCGGATCAACATGGTGATCTTCAAGCCCAGGCCATTCATCCGATCGGGCGACTATTTCGGCCCCTGCCGCCGTCGCCGCGATGAACCGAACTATGCGGGCCCCTTCCGTCGGCAGGGCGAAGGTCCAGGCGCGCTCGAAATCTAGCCTTCGCTGGCAGGGGCTTCCCTAGCGGCCAGCGCCGCATAGACCTCGTTGGGCCATCGGCGGTGAACCCAGAACCATTCCGCCGGCCGCTCGCGGATGCGCTCTTCCATGAACGTGTTGATCAGGCGCACGCCCGCCTCGATGTCGGCTGTGCGGTCGCCGGTCGAGGGCACGACGATGGGATCGTGGACCACCGCCCGAAACCGCGCGCCCCTGATGCGCTGAACCGACATCGGCTGCAGCACCGTGCCAAAGCGGATCGCCAGCCGGGTCGGGCCCGGCGCCGTGCGCGCGTCATGACCGAAGAACGGAGCGGCCACGCCATTGTTGAACTTCTGGTCGTTCATCAGGGCGACCGACCGGCCTTCCTTCATGCCTTCCAGCAGTTCCCGCGCGCCGTCGCCGCCCTTGGGCGCGAACAGCCGCACGCCATAACGGAAGCGGCTCTCCTTGATGCGCTTGTCCACATAGGGATTGTTGGCGGCGCGATAGGTCATCTCGCAGATAACGCCGCTATCGACGATGGCGGCCGGCATCACCTCCCAGTTGGAGAGGTGGCCGGATACGAACACCACCGGGATCTT
>Ga0209023_10007107_pt1 | contig 11592 bp, 7 predicted proteins | sample LakOneMetagenome_FD_187468 | JGI IMG/M metagenome (GOLD analysis project Ga0209023, IMG submission 187468) | Freshwater and sediment microbial communities from Lake Erie, Canada (SPAdes) (version 2) | ecosystem: Environmental > Aquatic > Freshwater > Lentic | place: Lake Erie, Canada | collected...
CCCGCCGTATCGATCGCACCCGACGTGACCGTTGCCGCGGCGACGCCCGCTCCGGCGGTCGCGGCCGTGCCGCCGGCACCGGAGGCGATTCCACGCTACCGCACCCAGATGCCGCCGCCGATCGCGCTGCGCTACGTGCTGCAGCGTGGGGGGCTGCGCGGCACCGGCGAGTTCGCGTGGCGGCCGGCGGGCGAGCGCTACGAGCTGAAGCTGGAAGGCAGCGTCGCCGGCATCAGCGTGCTGACGCAGGTCAGCAGCGGGGGCTTCGACGCGGCCGGCATCGCGCCGTTGCGCTTCACCGACCAGCGACTGCGACGAGGCACCAAGGCCACGAACTTCCAGCGCGCGGCCGGCAAGATCACGTTCTCCGGGCCGGCGGTGGAGTTCCCGCTGCACGAAGGCACGCAGGACCGGCTGAGCTGGATGGTGCAGCTCGGCGCGGTCGTCTCCGCCGAGCCGACGCTGCGTGCGGTCGGTGCGAAGGTGGTGATGAACGTCGTCGGCTCCAATGGCGACCTGAGCGTGTGGGCTTTCGATTGCGTCGCGAGCGAGAACGTCGAGACCGGCGGGGGCGTCGTGAACGCGCTCAAGTTCGTGCGCGAGCCGCGCGAACCGTACGACACGCAGGTGCAGGTCTGGATCGATCCCGCGCGTCACTACCTCCCGGTGCGCGCGACACAGAAGTCCGGCGCCGGGGACGAGGTGTTCGAGCTGCGTCTGCAGTCGGTCGAGACCACGCCTTGACGCGCGGGGCTCGCCCCCGATTCGTGGGGGCCGATGCGGCGGCGCGACCGCTGGCTTGATATTTGCGTTTGAATCCTCAGGTGGGCGTTACGAGGATCACTCCATGCAAATGCTCTACAACTCGGACAGTTTCGCGGTGGTGCAATTTGACGTGGAGGGCCGCCCGGTCGAAGGGAGCCTGGCGACTGCGCCCGGCGACGAACCGCTGAGCCATGGCGGCTACGAGATCGTCGACAAGTTCGCGCGCAAGGAGATCTTCCTGCAAGGCGCGATGGCCGAGAGCTTCAAGGAAGGCGTGCAGGCGCTGATCGAAACGCAGCCGTCCGAGGAAGAGATCGACGACTACATCGAGCGCTTCGCATCGCTGATGCAGCAGCCGCTGATTCTGCATTGACCCTGTCCTCCTGCGCGACCTCGCCGCGTTAAGGTCGCTGGACCCCGTGCACAGACGGGGCTTGCCGCTGGGCGCAGACTGCGCCAAGATGGCCCGACCGACGTGTCGTACCCAGGAGCTGTCATGGCCAAGAGCCAGTCGGATGCGAGGATGTTGCTGTCCCCGGGGCTGAAAGACGCGCCGGTGCTCGACCGCATGTGCTCGCAGTTCGTGCTGACGCTGACGACGCACAACGCCGGCCGCTTCAACCTGCGGCGCGACTGGAACAGCCTGCTGTCGCTGACCGGCAAGCACCTCGTCTGGCCGAGTTCGGTGCTGGCGCGCCTGCGCGACTTCCTGAACAAGCGTTGCAAGGGCAACGAGCACTGGCGCGGCCACGAGACGCTGACCGACGACGCCTTCATGACGCGCCACGGCGCCTGGCGCGGCCCGTACGAAGAGGGCACGCTGTTCTTCTACATCGACGAATACATCAAGGACGCGCCGAAAGACCTGCTCGCCGTCCTCGGCGCGACCGCCGATTGGCTCGGCCGCAGCCTGAAAAAGGAATCGACGCTGGTCGAGAAGAACATCGACTCGCTGGCGCGCCTGCTGCAACTCAACCCGGCCGAGCGCGCGTTGCTGCTGTACGGCACGCTCGCGCGCTATCAGCGCGATCTGCGCGGCCTGCTGGTCGAATTCAAGGTGTCGAATGCGCAGGAAGCGTACGCCGCGATCGCGCGCGTCGCCGGCGTCAGCGAAACCGACGTGGCCGAGGCCTTGCGCGCCGGGTCGCGCCTGGAGCGCGTCGGCATGGTCGAGAACCTGATCTCCGAGCACAACATCACCGACCTGGCGGACCTGATGAAGGTCAGCGAGCAGCTGCCGCCGGTGCTGATGCGCCAGTACGAAGGCCCGTCGGACCTGATGGCGGTGTTCACGCGACCCGCCCGGCGCAGCGACCTCGTGCCCGACGATTTCAGCTTCGTCGCCGTCGATCAGCAGATGATGACGGCGTTGCTGCGCAATGCCGTGATGCGCAAGGAGCCGGGTGTCAACGTGCTGCTCTACGGGCCTCCTGGAACCGGCAAGACCGAGCTGGCAAAGGTCGCCGCGCAAGCTGCCGGGCTGGAGCTGTACGAGGTCGAGCACGCCGACCGCGATGGCAATTCGCTCAGCGGGCGCGATCGCTACCGCTCGCTGCAGATCAGCCAGGTGTTCCTGAAGGGCAGCCCGAACGTCGCGCTGCTGTTCGACGAGGTCGAGGACGTGTTCCCGCCCATCTCCACCGATGCCGCGCAACTGATCGCGCGCATGGACACCGGCGATGGCGGCTCGCTGTCGGGCAGCGTGAGCGGCAAGGCCTGGGTGAACCAGATCCTGGAAACGAACCCGGTTCCGGTGATCTGGATCACCAACCGCATCGAGCAGATCGATCCGGCGTTTCGGCGCCGCTTCCAGTACCACCTCGAGTTGAAGAGCCCGCCGCCCGGTGCGCGCGAGTCGCTGGTGGCGCGTGCGCTGGCCGGCATCGCCGTCGGCGAAGGGTTTGCGGCCAAGCTCGCCGAGCGCAAGGGGTTGACGCCGGCGCAGATCCGCACTGCCGTCAAGTTCGCGAAGCTGGCAGGCGATGCGACGCCCGGGACCAGCCTGGAGGCGCTGATCGAGCGCCAGCTCGGCAACGCCGACAAGGCGCTCGGCAACACCGCGCTGGAACGCGGCGCGCGCCGCGTCGTCACGCACTACGACTTGGGGCTCGTCAACACCGAGTCGCGTTTCGAGGTGCCGAAGATCGTCGAGGCGCTCAAGCGCAAGAGCTACGGCACGCTGTGCTTCTACGGCCCGCCCGGCACCGGCAAGACCGCGCTGGCCGAGCACATCGCCAAGTCGCTCGACAAGCCGCTGATGATCCGCCAGGCGAGCGACATCATGAGCAAGTACGTCGGCGAGACCGAGCAGAACATGGCCAAGATGTTCGAGGAGGCACAGACCGAAGGCGCGGTGCTGCTGCTCGACGAGGCGGACAGCTTCCTGCGCAGCCGGCGCATGGCCGAGCGCAACTACGAGGTCAGCGAGGTCAACGAGATGCTGCAGGGCATGGAGCGCTTCGCCGGCGTGTTCATCTGCACCACCAACCTGTTCCAGGAGCTGGACGAAGCCGCGCTGCGGCGCTTCACCTTCAAGGTCCAGTTCAAGCCGCTGACCGGGCCGCAGCGCGAGCGCATGTTCATCGTCGAGGCGCTGCAGGGCGATGCCGACCGGCTCACACCCGAACACCGCAGCCGCCTGGCTCAACTCACCGCGCTCGCGCCCGGCGACTACGCCTCGGTCAAGCGTCAGACCGACGTGCTCGGCGAGGCGTTCGAGCCGGACGAATTCCTGTCGCAGCTCGAGGCCGAGCACCGCGTCAAGCCCGACGTCCGCCAGCAGCGCGGGATGGGCTTCCTGCACTGACGGCTACATCTGCTCCCACGGCAGGCCGTCGTGGCGCCAGCCGTTGAGGTGTCCGCGCTGGAAGCGCGCATCGAGTTCGCCCTCGAAGCCGTGCACGACGTTGATCACCTGCGCGAAGCCCGCGGCCTCGAGGGCCTCGCCGGCCGGGATCGTTCGCCTGCCCGCGCGGCACAGCAGCACGACCGGGCGGGCGAGGTCGCCGGCGGCTTCGCGAAGCACCGTCGCGGCGAAGCGCGCCGGATCGACATGCATCTCGGGGTACTCGTACCACGGCACATGCACGACCCCGGGCGGATGGCCGACGTACAGGTACTCGATCTCCATCCGCACGTCGACGAACAGCGCGTGCGGATGGCCCTGGAGGAATGCCCACGCGGCCCGGGGGTCGAGGTGCTTCATGCAACACGTCGTCTTGACATGGTTTCTACAATAGCCGAATGAGCACGTCGCCCCCTCTGCCGTCGATGACCTACACGCGTGGCCGTCAGTTGCCAGCGATTCTGACCGAGCGCATCGCGATTCTCGACGGCGCGATGGGAACGATGATCCAGCGCTACCAGTTGCTCGAGGCCGACTTTCGCGGCGAGCGCTTCAAGGATCACCCGAAAGACCTCAAGGGCAACAACGAACTGCTGCAACTGACGCGTCCCGACGTGATCCGCGAGATCCACGAACAGTACCTCGCGGCGGGCGCGGACATCATCGAGACCAACACGTTCGGCGCGACCGCGGTGGCGCAGGACGACTATGGTCTGGGCGGCTTGGCGCGTGAATTGAACGTCGCCGCCGCAACGATCGCGCGCCAGGCCTGCGACAAGTACAGCACCCCCGACAAGCCGCGCTTCGTCGCCGGCGCGCTCGGGCCGACGCCGCGCACCGCGAGCATCAGCCCGGACGTGAACGATCCCGCGGCGCGCAACGTCACGTTCGATGAATTGCGCCGGGCCTACTACGACCAGGCCAGCGGACTGCTCGAAGGCGGCTGCGATCTGTTCCTGGTCGAGACGATCTTCGACACGCTGAACGCGAAGGCCGCGATCTTCGCGCTCGACGAGTTGATGGAGGCCACCGGCGAGCGCCTGCCGGTGATCATTTCCGGCACCGTGACCGATGCGTCGGGCCGGATCCTGTCGGGGCAGACCGTCAGCGCGTTCTGGCACAGCGTGCGCCACGCCAAGCCGATCGCGATCGGCCTGAACTGCGCGCTCGGCGCGACGCTGATGCGGCCGTACATCGAGGAACTCGCTCGCATCGCGGGCGACACCTTCGTGAGCTGCTACCCCAACGCCGGCTTGCCGAACCCGATGAGCGACACCGGCTTCGACGAAACGCCGGAGATCACCGGCAGCTTGCTCGAAGAGTTCGCGAAGAGCGGCTTCCTGAACATCGCCGGCGGCTGTTGCGGCACGACGCCGGCGCACATCGCGGCCATCGCCCAGAAGGTCGGCCAGTACCGACCGCGTTGCGGGCACCGCGGCGCGTTGTTCGGCGAGCTCGAACTCGAAGCGGCTTGACTCGTCTTCCCCGCCCGTCGGGCGAACGGATTGCTTGACCTCCCCGTGTGACCACCGTGATGACCTCCCCATTGAACGTCCCCCCGATGAAGCTCTCCGGCCTGGAGCCGGTGTTGATCGGCGAGGGCGCATTGTTCGTCAACGTCGGCGAGCGCACCAACGTGACCGGCTCCAAGGCGTTCGCCCGGATGATCCTGAACGGCCAGTTCGAGGAGGCGCTGTCGGTCGCGCGCCAGCAGGTCGAGAACGGCGCTCAGGTGATCGACATCAACATGGACGAGGCCATGCTCGACAGCAAGGCCGCGATGGTGCGCTTCCTGAACCTGATCGCCGGTGAACCCGAGATCGCGCGCGTGCCGATCATGGTCGACAGCTCGAAGTGGGAGGTGATCGAGGCAGGTTTGCAGTGCATCCAGGGCAAGGGCATCGTCAACTCGATCTCGCTGAAGGAAGGTGTCGATCAATTCAAGCACCAGGCCAAGCTCGTCAAGCGCTACGGTGCGGCCGCGGTCGTGATGGCGTTCGACGAGAAGGGCCAGGCCGACACCTACCAGCGCAAGATCGAGATCTGCGAGCGCGCCTATCGGATGCTGGTCGACGAGGTCGGCTTCCCGCCCGAAGACATCATCTTCGACCCGAACATCTTCGCGATCGCCACCGGGATCGACGAGCACAACAACTACGCGGTCGACTTCATCGACGCGACCCGCTGGATCAAGCAGAACCTGCCCGGCGCGAAGGTCAGTGGCGGTGTCTCCAACGTGAGCTTCAGCTTCCGCGGCAACGACCCGGTGCGCGAAGCCATCCACACGGTGTTCCTGTACCACGCGATCAAGGCGGGGATGGACATGGGCATCGTCAATGCCGGCATGGTCGGCGTGTACGACGATCTCGACGCGACGCTGCGCGAGCGCGTCGAGGACGTGGTGCTGAACCGACGGCCGGACGCGGGCGAGCGCCTGGTCGATGTGGCCGAGAGCGCGAAGGGCGCGGCGAAGGACGACAGCGCGCGCCTCGCGTGGCGTGCCAAGCCGGTCGCCGAACGGCTGAGCCACGCGCTCGTGCACGGCATCAACGACTTCATCACCGAGGACACGGAGGAGGTCTACCGGGCGGTGCTGGCCAAGGGCGGGCGCCCGCTGCATGTGATCGAAGGGCCGCTGATGGACGGCATGAACATCGTCGGCGACCTGTTCGGTGCCGGCAAGATGTTCCTGCCGCAGGTGGTCAAGAGCGCGCGCGTGATGAAGCAGGCCGTCGCCCATCTGCTGCCCTACATCGAGGCCGAGAAGAAGGCGATGGTCGATGCGGGTGGCGAGGCCCGGGCCAAGGGCAAGATCGTGATCGCCACCGTCAAGGGCGACGTGCACGACATCGGCAAGAACATCGTGACCGTCGTGCTCCAGTGCAACAACTTCGAGGTCGTCAACATGGGCGTGATGGTGCCGTGCCAGGACATCCTGGCGCGGGCCAAGGTCGAGGGCGCGGACATCATCGGCCTGTCCGGCCTGATCACGCCGAGCCTCGAGGAGATGCAGCACGTCGCAGGCGAGATGCAGCGCGACGACTACTTCCGCATCAAGAAGATTCCGCTGCTGATCGGCGGCGCGACAACGAGCCGCGTGCACACCGCGGTGAAGATCTCGCCGCACTACGAAGGACCGGTCGTGTACGTGCCGGACGCGAGCCGTTCGGTCAGCGTCTGCAGCGAGCTGCTCAGCGACGAGCGCGCGGCCGCCTACATCGACGAGCTCAACGCGGACTACGTGCGCGTGCGCGAACAGCACGCGAACAAGAAGGCCACGCCGCTGGTGACGCTGGCCGAGGCGCGCGCGAACAAGACGCCGATCGATTGGGCGGCGTTCACGCCCGCGAAGCCGAAGTTCACCGGTCGCCGCGTCTTTCGCAACCAGGACCTGGCCGAGATCGCCGCGTGCATCGATTGGGGGCCGTTCTTCCAGACCTGGGATCTTGCGGGCGCGTACCCGGCGATACTCACCGACGAGATCGTCGGCGAGTCGGCGCGGCGCGTGCTGAGCGACGGTCAGCGGCTGCTGCGTCGCACGATCGAAGGCCGTTGGCTGACCGCCAACGGCGTGATCGGCCTGTACCCCGCCAACACGGTCGGTGACGACGATATCGAGATCTACACCGACGAGTCGCGCACCGAGGTGCTGATGACGTGGCGCGGGTTGCGGATGCAAAGCGTGCGGCCGGTGATCGACGGCCCCGATGGTCAAAAGATTCGGCGGCCGAACCGCTGCCTCGCCGACTTCATCGCGCCGAAGGAGTCCGGCATCGCCGATCACATCGGCCTGTTCGCCGTCACCGCGGGCATCGGCGCGGAGAAGAAGGACAAGCAGTTCCTGGCCGACCTCGACGACTACAGCTCGATCATGTTCAAGGCGCTTGCCGACCGCCTCGCCGAAGCGTTTGCCGAGCGCATGCACCAGCGCGTGCGCACCGAGTTCTGGGGCTACGCGGCCGACGAGCAGTTGAGCAACGCCGAGATGATCGCCGAGAAGTACCGCGGCATCCGTCCCGCGCCGGGTTATCCGGCCTGCCCTGATCACACGGTCAAGGCCGAGATGTTCCGCGCGCTGAATTGCGCCGACATCGGCATGGGCCTGACCGAGAGCCTCGCGATGACGCCGGCGGCGAGCGTTTGCGGCTTCTATCTCGCGCATCCGGAGGCGACCTACTTCAACGTCGGCAAGATCGGCGCCGACCAGCTCGCCGACTGGACCCGCCGCAATGCGCTCGACGAGGCGCTTGCGCGCCGCGCCCTCGCGCCGCTGTTGTAGCCGCGCGCGGCTACAACTCGAAGCAAGGTTGTGCAATCTGGGCGCTGGCCGGCGCGTAGCGTCGGCGCGCTCGGGGGCTGACGTGCCAACTTCGTCACGATTCGTCTCGTCTCCACCATGGGCTGACTCCGTGCGGTAGTTGGCACGCCGTCTGCGTCACGCGCGGTTGGTGACCAGAACTGGCAGTCGGAGGAGACCATGCAAGCACACCGTCGAAGCGTCGCGATCGCCGCGGCGCTGACTCTCGTTCTTGCCGCGTGCGGCGGTGGTGGCGGGACGAGCGACGCCTCGTCGTCCGGCGGCGGAGGGGGTGGCAGCACCACGACGACACCGCCCGAGATGCCCGCGAGCCGCGCCGAAGCCGCGCGCTTTCTGACGCAGGCGACTTTCGGGCCGACCGATGCCGACGTCGATCGCGTGATGGCGATCGGCTACGGCGCCTGGATCGACGAGCAATTCGCGAAGCCGCAGGGCTCGCAGCGCGCCACCTGGGAGGCGACCGATGCGGCCGTCAAGGCGATCACGCCGACCGGCAGCGCGGGACAGGACGGCACGCTCAACGCGTTCTGGAAAGCCGCGATCACCGGCGACGATCAGCTGCGCCTGCGCACGGTGTTCGCGCTCTCGCAGATCTTCGTGATCTCGATGCAGGACGGCACCGTGGGCGAGAACCCGCGCGCGGTCTCGGCGTATGTCGACATGCTCGGTGCACAGGCCTTCGGCAACTATCGCGAGCTGCTGCAGTCGGTGTCGCTGCATCCGATGATGGGGACCTACCTCACGTCGATCCGCAACCAGAAGGCCGATCCGAGAACCGGGCGCGTGCCGGACGAGAACTATGGTCGCGAAGTGATGCAGCTGATGTCGATCGGCCTGCATCAGCTCAACGCCGACGGCTCAGAGCAACTCAGCGGCGGCAACCCGGTCGACACGTACACGCAGTCCGACATCGGCGGCATGGCCAAGGTCTTCACCGGCTGGAGCTGGAACTGCCCGGACTGGCCCGACAACAGCTGCTTCTTCAGCGGCAGCGCCAACGGCAATGCGAATCCCGACCGCAGCTTCGCAACGATGCAAGGGTATCCGCAGTTCCACAGCATCGACGAGAAGAAGTTCCTCGGTGTCACGATCGCGCCGCAGACGAAGGGTGATCCGGACGCCAGCCTGAAGACCGCGATGGACACGCTGGCGGGTCACGCCAACGTCGGCCCGTTCATCGGCAAGCAGCTGATCCAGCGCTTTGTCACAAGCAACCCGAGTCCTCAGTACGTGGCGGCCGTCGCGGCGGCGTTCAATGGCAGCGGCGGCGTGCGTGGCGACATGAAGGCCACGATCAAGGCGATGCTGATGCACCCCGAGGCGCGCACGACGTCGAGCACGGGCGGCAAGGTGCGCGAGCCGGTGCTGAAGCTGTCGGCGCTGCTGCGCGCGTTCCCGTACAAATCCGACACCGGCGACTACCGTGTCGGCAACACCGACAACGCGGGCACGCAGCTCGGGCAGACGCCGATGCGCTCGCCGTCGGTCTTCAACTTCTATCGGCCCGGCTATGTGCCGCCGGGCACCGAAGCGGCGAAGGCCAGCCTGGTCGCACCCGAGATGCAACTTGCCAGCGAGACCAGCGCTGCCGGCTACGTCAACTACATGCGCGACAACTTGAGCAGCGGTGTCGGCGCGTTCAACGGCACGGTCGGCGGCACCACGTTCAACCGGCGCGACCTGCAAGCCGACTTCAGTGCCGAACTCGCGCTCGCCGACAAGTCGTCCGACCTCATCGATCGCGTCAACGCCAAGCTGATGTACGGCGCGATGCCCGCGGCCCTCAAGACCGAGATCCAGGGCGCGGTGGACAAGATCACGATCCCCGCGCTGAACAGCGGCGGGACGAATCAGGCGCAGATCGACAGCGCCAAGCGCAACCGCGTCAACGCCGCGATCCTGCTCGCGCTCGCGTCGCCCGAGTTCCAGGTCCAGAAGTGAGCCGCACCATGACGAACACCGTGCACAACGCATCCCGTCGCCTGTTCCTGCGCCAGGCGGGCGTGCTGTCGGCCGCCGGCGCTGCGGCCGCGCCGCTGGCGCTCAACATGGCGGCGATCGGCTCGGCCGCGGCGCAGTCGGCGGTCGACTACAAGGCGCTGGTCTGCATCTTCCTGTTCGGCGGCAACGACGCGCTGAACATGGTGCTGCCGACCGACACCGCCTCCTGGGCCAACTACACCGCGGTGCGCAACCAGGCGCCCGACTCGATCGCGTTGCTCGCGCCCGGCACGGTTCCGGTCGGCACCGCGGCCGCCGGCTCACCCGCACGGCTCGGCGGCGTGCTGCCAATCACGCCGACCAATGCGCAGGGGCGCACCTATGCGCTGCACCCGTTGATGGGCACGCTGCAGACGATGTTCAACACCGACAAGCGGCTCGCGATCGTCGCCAACGTCGGCCCGCTGGTGATGCCGACGACGAAGGCGCAGTACGCGCAGGCGAGCTTCCCGAAGCCCGCCAGCCTGTTCTCGCACAACGACCAACAGAACACCTGGCAGTCGTTCAAGCCCGAAGGGGCGACTGTCGGCTGGGGCGGTCGTCTCGGTGATCTGCTGGCGGCGCAGAACGCGCGTTCGGTGTTCACGTCGATCTCGGCAGCCGGCAACGCGGTGTGGCTGTCGGGGCAGACGGTGCAGCAGTACCAGGTCAGCGTCAACGGCGCGATCCGCCTCGGCTCGGACAGCAACGGCCGCGTCTACGGCTCGACCGACGTGGCCGCGGCGCTGCAGCGCATCGTCGGCAGCACGCGCGGCGGGCATGTGTTCGAGACCGATCTCGCGGCCGTCGCGCAGCGTTCGATCGATGCCGAAGTCACGTTGCGCACCGCGCTGAAGGCGCCGAGCGATCCGCTGTTCGGCACCGCGCCGGCGACCGGCAACTACAACGCCGCCAACGACCCGAAGCTGCAGTACGACAACCCGTTGACCGGCGCGAAGGCGCTCAATCCGCTGGCGCAACAGCTGCAGGTGGTCGCGCGCATGATCGATGCGAGCAACGCCGCCGGCGTCGGCGCCAAGCGGCAGGTGTTCTTCGTCAGCATGGGCGGCTTCGATTCGCACGATCTGCAGAACCGCAACAACGCGGACCTGATGGCCAAGCTCGCGCACGCCATGCGCTACTTCGACACCGCTCTCGCGGCGATGGCGGCCCAGGGCAAGGTCACGACGTTCACCGCGAGCGACTTCGGCCGCACGTTCACGAGCAACGGCGACGGCACCGACCACGGCTGGGGTGCACACCACTTCGTGATGGGCGGGGCGGTCAAGGGTGGCGACCTGTACGGCGCGTTCCCGACGCTGGGGGCGAAGAACACGAACAACAACAACTTCGATTCGAGCCCGGACCAGATCGGCAACGGCAGCCTGCTCCCGACGACCGCGGTCGATCAGCTCGGCGCCACGCTGGCCAAATGGTTCGGCGTCAGCGACAGCGATGCGCTGACGGTGTTCCCGAACCTCGCCAACTTCGACGCGAGCAAGCGCGATCTCGGCTTCATGGCCTGACGCCGCCGAGGTCAACCGGCGCGCAGCACGCGACGGTATTGAATCGCCTCGGCGAGGTCGGCGGTCGACAGCGCGTCACGGCCTTGCAGGTCGGCGATCGTGCGGGCCACGCGCAGCACGCGGTGAAAGCCGCGTGCCGACCAGCCCAGCGGCGTTCC
>Ga0209023_10007108_pt1 | contig 11590 bp, 16 predicted proteins | sample LakOneMetagenome_FD_187468 | JGI IMG/M metagenome (GOLD analysis project Ga0209023, IMG submission 187468) | Freshwater and sediment microbial communities from Lake Erie, Canada (SPAdes) (version 2) | ecosystem: Environmental > Aquatic > Freshwater > Lentic | place: Lake Erie, Canada...
CCGCCGCAGGAGCGAACCCGTAACTCCGTTGAAGCGGCACGCGAACGGCCAGTTAAGAAGCGAGTCGTGCAGCTAGAGTTTCATGCTGAGGCGGTGCCGTGGCGGCTAGACGAGCCCGAGATAGATTGAAGGCCTCTCGCAAAAACGCTTGCCGCATCTGCAAAAATCTCGTTTGTCCGGCCGCGGGTTACACACTAGAAATCGGTAGCTTCTTCTCCTGACTGAAGAGGCTGATATGAACGATCTATCCAGGTGGCTTGCGAACCAGCACCACGGCCTGCGGACCTTCCGCACTTTCCAGCAAAAACTTCACGACATCGGCTCCGGCGATCCCGGGCAGCGGGCGATTTGCCGGTTGTTGCATGCGGTGGTCGGCAGCTACGTCGACGCCTATGACGAGGCCCCGCTGCCCGTTGCCATCGCCGACCGCGCCCATCGACACCTGCTCGAACTGGTGGCGAGCATCGATTTCGGCGCCGGTGCGGAGCGCCGGCTGGCCGACATCAACCGCGTGGCGGCTTGCGATTTATAGGCGCACTAGGTACGGCGCGAGCGCGCCCGGCGGCTCGCTCACTTCACCGCATGCGGCGCATCGATGTCGTGGATCCACTGCTCCGGATACAGCACATAGGCGTCGCCGCGCCGCGCCAGCCGCGAGAAGGCGGGGAAGTGCAGATGCATGCCGGCGATCAGGACGCCATCGGCGGATACCCGATCGAACATCCGTTTGCGCGAGGCGGCGGCGGCCGCGAGATCCGTATCGAACGCCATGCCGGCTTCGGGATAGGCGGTCTGCACTTCCGGCACATGCACGGTGTCGCCCCAGATCATCAACTGGTCATTGCCCGAGGCGATCAGATAGGCGGTGTGGCCCGGCGTGTGGCCGTGGCTCGGGATCGCGGTGACGCCGGGGAACACTTCGCCGTCTCTAAACAGCCGGGTCTGCTTCTGGTAGGGCGCGACCTGTTCGCGGCCGGCCTGGAAGAACAGTTTCTTATCGCGCTCCTCGGCTTTCGCCATCGCGCCGTCGTCGAACCAGTGCGGCAGTTCCTTCTCGTGCATCACAAGTTCGGCGTTCGGAAACAGCAGCCGGCCGTCCGTCATGTCGGTGAGCCCGGCGGAGTGATCCGGATGCATGTGCGTCAGCAGCACGGTATCGATCGACTTCGGATCGATCCCGGCACCCGCGAGGTTTCGCTGCACCATGCCCGCGCTCGGCTGCATGTAGTTGCCCGAGCCGGTGTCGACGATCGCAGTGCGGCCTTTGGAATGGATCAGGAAGGTGTTGACGCTGGTGCGCCGCGCCGGGCGGAACGCGTCGGTCAGGATCTGCCGCGCCTTGTCGATATCGACGTTGCGCATGACGTCGAGCGTCGAGTCGAGATAGCCGTCGCTGATCGCCGTGACGACGATATCGCCGATCTTGCGGTGATAGACGCCGGGAATTTGCTGGGCCGGTTGCGCGTTCATTCGGAAACCTCGGTTGGCGGGGAGGGGGACGATAGCCGCCGTTCCCGCTCTTCGCCACCGCTTCCCGCGATCACTGGTTCTGCGCAAAACGCGCAGCGCCCGCGATCGGCGCCAGCCACTTCGCAGCATGGTCGGTGTAAATCTCGGCCTTCGGCTGCAACCCCTCGATCCTGTCGAGTGTGCCGGCCTTCACCACGACCTTGCCGGGCGCCAGCGCCGTGGTCGCAAACAGCGGCGAGCCGCAAGTACGGCAGAAGTGGCGATAGACCGGCTGCCCGCTGTCGCCGCTATCCTGATACATCATGGTCTGACCGGATTGCACGTAGTCTGCCTCGCGCACGACGAGGTTGAAGGAGAACAGGCTGCCGCTCTGTTTCTGGCAGTGCGTGCAATGGCAGACCGCGATCGCCCGCGGCTCGGCCTTCAGCGTGTAGCGTACCGCGCCGCACAGGCAGCCGCCATGTCGCTCCGACTCAGGCATCGCTGACAATCTCGTGGCTGACATTGTCGACCGTGACCGGGCTCTCGAAGTAGGTCACCGACGGTTCGGAATGGTACTTCTCGCGGACATAGGCGCGCCAGCTTTCGGTGAACACCGCCTCGGCCTCGGCGCGCGAGTTCCAGAGATAGATGCCGCCGACGCTGTTGCCGTCATCGGCGACGATATAGGACTTGCGATGCAGCCCTTTGACGCCCCGATAGTTCGGTGCCGTGGTCAGGAAGATGCTTTTGGCCTCGTCTGATGTGAGCGGCGTGGACAACTGAAAATTGGTGATGGTGACGATCATTGGAATTTTCACTCCGTTGCGCTATGTTTGACATTAATGTCAATATTGACACGAGTGTCAAGAATAAAGGTGGGCTCATGGTCGGCGTGCGTCAGTTTGATGAGAGGGAAGTGATCGCGCAGGCGCTGGATGTGTTCTGGCGCAAGGGGCTGCATGACGCGACGATGCAGGATCTCGCCGCCGCCACCGGCGTCCAGCGCGGCAGCCTCTACAATGCCTATGGCGACAAGGAAGCGATCTTCCTGCGCGCCTTCGACCAGTATGCGGTTCAGTTCCTGGAAACGGCCGCCAAGGCGCTGGCCGAGGGCGACGTGGCGGAGCGGCTGCGCAGCTTCTTCGACATGATCATCGTCAACATGACCGCGGGTTCGCCCTCGCGCGGATGCCTGACGACGCGGACCGCGCTCGACGCCGGCATTTCGAGCGAGGAGGTGCGCCGGCGCGTGCAGGGAGTGCTCGACCGGCTGGAACAGATCGTCGGCAAGGCGATCGGCTCGGTGCGGGGCCAACCGCCGGGTGTCGATGCCGGTCGTCTGGCCCGTGTCATCGTCACCTTCACGCGCGGTCTGGCGGTGATGGAGCGCGCCGGCTACAGCCGCAAGCAGCTCAGGGAGTCCGCTGCGACCTTCGTCGACGCGCTGGTGATGCGGTAATCAAGCACCTTTGCGGGTGGCTCTGGCTACTGTGCATGGGGTTGTTTTCGATATTTTGGTTTTTGGGGTCAGGCCGCGACCGATTTGAGGAAGTCATCGATCGTGTCGGCAATCAGGTCCGGGGTCTGCACCGACATGTAATGTCCGGTGCGGAGTTCGACGTAGCGGGAGCCGGGGATGGTTTTGGCGATGCTCTCCGCCATCGCCGCCGGACGGACCCGGTCGAGGCTGCCGCCGATCACCAGCACCGGGCACGACAACCGCGCCAGTTCGGCGTCCATGTCGGCATTGGCGAGCATCCGCCACACCGCGGCGTAGCTGGAGGGATCGTTGCCGAGCCAGCGGGCCTGGAACCGCTCGAAGCGTTTGAGGTCGCCGCGCAGTTCCTCCGCGTAGCCGCCCTTCATGGAATCGCCGACCGCGAACGCCATGCCGACGGCCTCGATTTTCGCCAGACGTTCGAGGGCAGGGACGCGGCGCTCGGCCGCGATCCCGGTGGCGGGGCTGCCGACCACGACGGCGCTCGTGCGGTTGGCGTGCCTGAAGGCAAAATGCAGCGCGATGGCGCCGCCGACCGCGACACCCGCCAGCGCCACCTTGCCGGCAATGCCGTAGTGATCGAGTAGCGCCGCGATATCGTCGGCCATGGTGTCGAGCGTCAGTTCGCCGCGCACCTTCTGCGACAAGCCGGCGCCGCGGGTGTCGTAGCGCAGCACGCGGCGGGATTTGGCGAACCTGGGCGCGACGTCGTCCCAGCTTTCGAGCGAGCCGCCCATCTCGTGCACCAGCACCAGCGTGCGCTCGCCGGCGCCGGTCAGTTCGCAGCGCAGCCCGACGCCATTGGCTTCAATGAAATCCATTCCTGCGCTCCCCGGTTGGTCCCGTTTGATCTTGTTTGTGGTTTTCGTGAGCGGATCGTCCGATCGACCATGCACGATAGCGGAGCCGGCAAAAAGTCTCAAATGCCCGAGACCGGAGGCTTCGAGGCCATCACGGAGCTGCGTCCGATGGTCGCTCACAATTCGCCATCGGGTGTGGGATAAGCGTCCCTGAGATGACCGATTGGAATCCGGGTGCCATGATGCGCAGGCGCGAATTTTTCGGAGTTGCGGGCGGGGCCGCGGCGTGGTCGTTCGCGGCCGCTGCCCAGCAGCCGGAACGGATGCAGCGCGTCGGTGTGCTGATGGATACGGCGCAGAACGACCGTGGCAGGCCGCGCCTGGCTGCATTCATTCAGGGGCTGGCGGATCTTGGCTGGAGCCAGGGGCGCAACCTGCAGATCGACGTGCGGTGGAATGCCAACACGGTTGAGAAGAGCCGCGAGCTGGCCGCCGAATTGCTGGCTCTCAATCCCGACGTCGTCTTGAGTTCAGCCAGTGCGTCGACCGCGGCGTTGCGCCAGGCGTCGGCCAGGATGCCGGTCGTGTTCGTGCTGGTCACCGATCCCGTCGGAGCGGGGTTCGTCGACAGCCTTTCGCGTCCGGGGAGCAATTTTACCGGCTTCACGCTGTTCGAATACACCCTCGCCGGAAAGTGGCTCGAGCTGTTGAAAGAGATCGCGCCCGATGTCAGGCGCGTCGGCGTTCTGCGTGATGCCAGTGTTGCGGCTGGTTCCGGTCAGTTCGGCGTGCTGCAGGCGGCCGCGCCGACGTTCGGGGTCGAACTCCGTCCCTTGGGCGTGAGCGATCCCGCAGAGATCGAGCGCGGCCTGTCCGCTTTCGCGCCCGGAGCGAATGACGGCATCATCGTGACCGCAACGCCGCTGGCATCGGTCTATCGCGACCAGATCATTTCGCTTGCGAACCGTTACCGGCTGCCGACCGTGTTCCCGTATCGGCATTTCGTGACGGCGGGTGGGCTGGTCTCTTACGGGCCCGATCTGGTCGATCCGTTTCGTCGTGCCGCGAGCTATGTCGGCCGCATCCTCAAGGGAGAGAAGCCCGCCGAGCTTCCGGTGCAGGCCCCCACCAGTTACGGGCTGGCGGTGAACGTCAGGACCGCCAAGGCGCTCGGCCTTGCCGTGTCGCCCGCGCTGCTGGCGCGGGCCGAGGAGGTCATCGAATAGCCGCAGGCTTTGCTAATGCGCCGGTTCGTCGCGACTGACGACGTCGAGATGCTCGACCGCCAGTTTGCGATAATGCGCGGCCATCTCTTTATAGTGCTGCCGTGAGATCGGGTCGGCCGCCGCATCGGCGCGGCGTTCGAACATCTCGGCCTTTTCCTGGAGGAGCTTGGATTGTTGGGACATGGTGATGCTCCAGCGGTCAGGTCAGACAGGCAACGTAGAGAATGGCGACACCGATCACGGTGCCGATGGACCAGAGGGCGGGATCCCAGCCTTCTGGCTGCGTGCTGTCGTCTTCAAGGGTTGTCATGACGGCCTCCAATTCTTGGTTGGGGCGAGTACAGTCCCGGTTTGTTTCCGGACGACTACGCCGGGGGGCCAAAATGGTTTCGTCGGCCCGCTATCCGGTCGAGATCTCGTGATCGGGATGGAATGGCCAATCGAACGCCCGAGAGCGGACGGCCGCGCCTCCGAAACGCCCCGTTTGCAAAAAGCCCAGTCAGGAAAAGGCCTTGGAGGGCGTTCTTCGACTGTTGCGGCGCAAAAGCGGCGTCTGCTATACGGCAGGTGCGATTTCCCCGTTCGAGGCCTATATTTATGTCTGTAGATGCCGCCACCGTTCGCCGCATCGCGCAGCTCGCGCGAATTGCGGTCACCGAGGCCGAGGTCCCCCATTTGCAGGGCGAGCTGAACGCCATGCTGGCCTTTGTCGAGCAGCTTTCGGAGGTGAACGTCGACGGCGTCGAACCGATGACGTCGGTGACCCCGATGGAGATGAAAAAGCGCCACGACGTCGTCAATGACGGCGACATCGCCGACGCCGTGGTGGCGAATGCGCCCGATACCGTGAACCACTTCTTCCTGGTGCCGAAGGTCGTCGAGTAACTTGCGTAGCGTTTTCGAGCGAAGCGGGTACCGGTTCGCGTAAGGAAAGCGCGTCAAACAAAAAGTCCTTGTCAGGGATCGAACTGCGATGTGCATGCTCTGCGACGATGAAAAGGCCTATCAAGCCTACATGAATTATCTCGACGCGATGGAGCGGCAGGGCAAGGTCGCCGATCCCGACAAGGCGATGGACGCGGTGCTCGACCAGCTCGAGGCCGCCGACAAGGCCCGCGCCAGGGACAATCCCGCCAACGACAAGACGCTTTCCCCGTTCTTCTGCAGCCCGATCAATAAATGACCGATTTGATTTCGATGACGATCGCCGAGGCCCGCGCCGGCCTCGCGAGCAAGTCTTTCACCGCGCTTGAACTCACCGACGCGCATCTTGCCGCGATCGAGGCGGCGCGCGCGCTCAATGCCTATATCCTGGAGACGCCGGAGCAGGCCCGCGCCATGGCGCGCGCGGTCGACGCCAGGATCGCCAAGGGCGAGGGCGGGCCGCTGGCCGGCATTCCCCTGGGGATCAAGGACCTGTTCGCGACCAAGGATGTGCGCACCACCGCGTGCTCGAAAATCCTCGGCAATTTCGTGCCGCCTTATGAATCGACCGTGACCTCGCAGCTCTGGCGCGACGGCGCCGTGATGCTCGGCAAGCTCAACAACGACGAATTCGCGATGGGCTCGTCGAACGAGACCTCGTGTTTCGGCCCGGTGGTCAATCCGTGGCGGCGCGAAGGCTCCAACACCACGCTGGTGCCGGGCGGCTCGTCCGGCGGTTCGGCGTCCGCGGTGGCAGCGCAGCTCTGCATGGGCGCGACCGCGACCGACACCGGCGGTTCGATCCGCCAGCCGGCGGCGTTTACCGCAACCGTCGGCGTCAAGCCGACCTACGGCCGCTGCTCGCGCTGGGGCATCGTCGCCTTTGCGTCCTCGCTCGACCAGGCCGGGCCGATCGCGCGCACCACGCGCGATGCCGCGATCCTGATGCGCTCGATGGCCGGGCACGACCCGAAGGACACCACCTCGGTGGATCGCGCGGTGCCGGATTACGAGGCCGCGATCGGCAAGTCCGTCAAGGGCATGAAGATCGGCATCCCCCGAGAATACCGCCTCGACGGCATGCCGGCCGAGATCGAAAAGCTCTGGACCGAGGGCGCCAACTGGCTGAAGGCGGCCGGCGCCGAACTGGTCGAGGTGTCGCTGCCGCACACCAAATACGCGCTGCCGGCCTATTACATCGTGGCGCCGGCGGAAGCCTCGTCGAACCTCGCGCGCTACGACGGCGTGCGTTACGGCCTGCGCGTGCCCGGCGGCAGCTTTGGCGAAATGTACGAGAACACCCGCGCCGAAGGCTTTGGCGCCGAAGTGCGCCGCCGCGTCATGATCGGCGCCTATGTGCTGTCGGCCGGTTACTACGACGCCTATTACCTGCGCGCGCAGAAAGTCCGCACGCTGATCAAGAAGGACTTCGAGGACTGCTTCGCCAAGGGCGTCCACGCCATCCTGACTCCGGCGACACCGTCCGCGGCCTTCGGCATCGGCGAGAAGGGCGGCGCCGATCCGGTCGAGATGTATCTCAACGACATCTTCACGGTGACCGTGAACATGGCGGGCCTGCCGGGCATCGCGGTGCCCGCGGGCAAGGACGCGCAGGGCCTGCCGCTCGGCCTGCAACTGATCGGACGTCCATTCGACGAGGAGACGCTGTTCTCGCTCGGCGAAGTCGTCGAGCAGGCGGCCGGCCGCTTCACGCCGGAACGGTGGTGGTAGCCAATGACAGCTATCTCGACCGATTTCTACGCCAGCCTGTCGGACAGCACGCCGGCGCCCGGCCTGGAACCGGCGCTGGTTGCGCTGTGGTGGGCGGCGAAGGGAAATTGGGAGGGCGCACACGAGACCGTGCAGGTCGAGAGCGACGCCAGCTCCGCCTGGGTGCATGCCTATCTGCATCGTGTCGAAGGCGATCTCAGCAATGCCGGTTATTGGTATCGCCAGGCAGGACAGCCGGTGGCGAACGGTTCGCTTGATACCGAATGGGAGCGGATCGTGTCCGCGCTGCTCGGAGGGAAGAAGGCATGAACGCGAACGTCAAACCGGGAAAACTGATCAAGGGCCAGACCGGCGACTGGGAAGTCGTGATCGGGCTGGAAGTCCACGCCCAGGTCACCTCGAAATCGAAGCTGTTCTCCGGCGCTGCGACTGAATTCGGCGGCGAGCCGAACACCCATGTCTCGCTGGTCGATGCGGCGATGCCGGGCATGCTGCCCGTGATCAACGAGGAATGCGTCCGCCAGGCCGTCCGCACCGGGCTCGGGCTGAACGCGCAGATCAATCTGCGCTCGGTGTTCGACCGCAAGAACTACTTCTATCCGGACTCGCCGCAGGGCTATCAGATCAGCCAGTACAAGTCGCCGGTGGTGGGCGAGGGCGAGATCACGGTCGAACTCGATGGCGGTCATACCGCCACGATCGGCATCGAGCGGCTGCATCTGGAGCAGGACGCCGGCAAATTGCTGCACGACCAGTCGCCGACCATGTCCTATGTCGACCTCAACCGGTGCGGCGTGGCGCTGATGGAGATCGTCTCCAAGCCCGACATCCGCGATGCCGAGCAGGCCAAGGCCTATGTGACCAAGCTGCGCTCGATCCTGCGCTATCTCGGCACCTGCGACGGCGACATGGAGAAGGGAAGCCTGCGCGCCGACGTCAACGTCTCCGTGCGCAAGCCCGGCGGGCCGCTCGGCACCCGCTGCGAGATCAAGAACATGAACTCGATCACCTTCATCGGCCAGGCGATCGAGTTCGAGGCGCGGCGCCAGATCGAAATCATCGAGGATGGCGGCGCGATCGACCAGGAAACCCGCCTTTACGATCCGAACAAGAACGAAACCCGTTCGATGCGCTCGAAGGAAGAGGCGCACGACTACCGTTACTTCCCCGATCCCGACCTGCTGCCGCTGGAATTCAGCCAGGCCTATGTCGATCAACTCAAGGCCGAGTTGCCGGAACTGCCGGACCAGAAGAAAGCGCGCTTCATCGAAGCCTTCGGACTGTCGCCGTACGACGCCGGCGTGCTGGTGGCCGAGCGCGACAGCGCCGACTTCTATGAAACGGTGCTGGCCGCGCTTGCCGACAAGGCCCGCGACGGCAAGCTCGCCGCCAACTGGGTGATCAACGAACTGTTCGGCCGACTCAACAAGGAAGGCCGGGATATTACGGGCTCGCCGGTGTCGGCGGCGCAGCTCGGCGCCATCGTCGGCCTGATCGGCGAGGGCACGATCTCCGGCAAGATCGCCAAAGACCTGTTCGAGATCGTCTGGACCGAAGGCGGCGACCCGCGCCAGCTGGTCGAGACGCGCGGCATGAAGCAGGTCACCGATCTCGGCGCGATCGAGAAGGTGGTCGACGACATCATCGCCGCCAATCCGGACAAGGTCGAGCAGGCGAGAGCCAAGCCGCAACTCGCCGGCTGGTTCGTCGGCCAGGTGATGAAGTCGTCCGGCGGCAAGGCCAATCCGCAGGCCGTGAACGATCTCCTGAAAGCCAAGCTCGGCATCTGAGCGTCCCGTAACGGGACGACTTTCGCCGTTTGTGACACCGCGATCGATGCGCGCGAGCGCGTGTCGATCGTTCGCGAAGATCGAAATCCGGCGTCACGCGTCAAAGCGCGTCTTGCGAATCGGTCGTCGCGATTCGTCCGGAAATTCGGTTTTGGCGAGCGCCGATGAGACGTTGGCGCGGTATCCACGAAAATTATTTTATTGCCAAAATTTGCGACTCAGAGTCCGCGCAGGCGCCTTTTTTGCGCGATCGATGAGTCGCGACGACCTCGATCGCAGTTCGAGAGCAGCGTGCGCGAATGCAGCAAACATCTGCAGCGATAGTGTTTCGTGCAATATTGACAAATGGAAATGTCGATGGCCGAGGCGTTTTTTACATCGACATGCGGGGAGTGCGTCGTGCTGCCGAACGAAGTGCTTGGTTCGCCCTCACATCGCTGCGTCAACACTTCCTTAAGCGGGACGCTGTTTTTTTAAGTGCGTTGGTGTATTCGGGATGTAGTGCATTTCGATTCCCGAGTGCACGCAGCGATTAAGCCATCTCACTTACATCGGAGGGCAACATGGCCAAGAAAGCTAAGAAGGCAAAGAAGGCGAAGAGCGCAGTGAAGAAGACTGCGAAGAAGACCAAGAAGGTCGCCAAGAAGAAGAAGTAACTTCGCTTCTGACAAAATTGCCGGCGGCTTGATGCCGGCACGTCACACGAGCCCCGCAACCAAATCGCAAGATTGAAGTTCAAGGCTCTGGTCGACGAAAGAGGGTGTCGGCGAGACATCAGGTCAAACGGCTGGACCGACTTTCGAAAGAGTTCGCTCTCTCAAAAACGGTCCGGCAGAAGAAACAGGTTTTCTTCGTTCGGTGCGGATCTTCCGGTCCGCAATTTCATCGGGCCAAAAGCCCGGACTGAAATCTGGTCCTGACGTGTTCGCCGACGCCCTCGTTCCCCGAAGCTTCGCTTCCCAGGCGCTTCGCTTCCCCGGAACGTTTCTTCTTTCCCGGAATGCTCATTCCTCGAAAGCAGCCAGCCGGCGCTTCCTGCGTCAAGGTCTGGAATTCTCAGAGCCTCAGCTCTCTTAGAGAAGCAGCCTTCAGCCCGAGCCTTCCCCAAGGCTCAGCCTTTGCAAACGGCTCAGCCTTCGCAAACGCTTTCGCAAACGGCTTACGCTTCCCAAAATCAAATCGTCGGGCGTGCTCCTTGAAGCGATCGCGTTGCGCTTGAAGCAGCATTTCGAATCGCTAATGCCGCGCGCCGCCGGATCGCAGGCCGGCGACGGAAGATCACGGTGCGCCGTTGGCGCAATGGTTATCGTTGTGCCAAGCGGCAGAGTAAACCGATCTTCACGATCTCGACTTATCGCTGCGGCACAGTCACTTCTGCGATTTCGCGATTCTCGCGCCGCGCGCGCGTTTACATCCCGTTCATCGCGAACCTTAAACTGCTTTTCAAATTTTATCGGTCATGATGATCCCAACAACAGACCGGAAAACGGCGTTGGAATAACGGGACGTCAGACAGTGGACAGGGGCCGCGCTCGGGGGAGGGCGGCCAACAACAAAAACAGGAGACGGGGATGTTTCAGGGACACTTTGATCTGGACAGCGCAACGCCGGTGGAAGCTACCGCGATCCCGGACGTGCTGTTCGAGCGCGGCCTCTACTGGGCGAGCGGCCGTTCCGGCGTCGTCAATCTGGTGGCAGCCCACAAGTGGTTCAATCTCGCCGCCCTGAAGGGACGCTCCGATGCAATCTCGATGCGCCGTGAGGTCGCAGAGCAGATGTCGGATGCCGAGATCGCCACCGCCCAGCGCGAAGCACGGGCCTGGATGACCACGCATTAATAAGGGCGCGCCTTGATAGGCAGGACGGCTGGCCGGATCCGGCCGCCTGACGCTGTCATAAAGCCGTTCGCACGCGATTTGGCCCGACGGGCGACGCGACCGGCCGCCGGATCGCCACCGGCGGCGGTTCCGGACGATTTCCTAAACAAAATCAGTCGGCGCATGCCTTCCGGTTTGACCCTTCCGGTAGATTCGAGTCATAAGACCGGCACCGGAGAGGTGGCCGAGTGGCTGAAGGCAGCGCTTTGCTAAAGCGCCATACGGGGAAACTTGTATCAAGGGTTCGAATCCCTTCCTCTCCGCCACCCGCCTTCGCTCGCGCTACGGCGTG
>Ga0209023_10007109_pt1 | contig 11589 bp, 6 predicted proteins | sample LakOneMetagenome_FD_187468 | JGI IMG/M metagenome (GOLD analysis project Ga0209023, IMG submission 187468) | Freshwater and sediment microbial communities from Lake Erie, Canada (SPAdes) (version 2) | ecosystem: Environmental > Aquatic > Freshwater > Lentic | place: Lake Erie, Canada | collected...
GGTCGCCCCGTGGCCTCGCCGAGCCATCCTCGCCGTCCTGGCGCTGGCCTTCCTGGGGAGTGGTCTGTACCAGGCGGCTCACGAAGCACCGACCGTCGACGAAGGGGTCGACGTGTCCTCGGGCATCGTCACCGTGGTCCGCCACGACCTGCGGATGACCCCCGAACACCCACCCCTGGCCAAGGTTCCCGCAGCGGTCGGCGCGCTGATCGGCCGGCCCATCGTGCCCATCACCCGGGCCTACCGAGACGGCCGCTGGTTCGACTACTCCGACGACTTCATCTCGGCCAACGAGGCTGCCGGCCGACTTCGCCACGTGCTCTTCTGGGCCCGCGCGGTGGCCCTGCTCGAAGGCCTCGGCTGCGCCGCGCTGCTCTACGTATTGGCCAGGCGGGTGTTCGGTCCCGACGGTGGCCTGCTGGTGGCCGGCGCGTGGCTCACGACGCCCTACACGGTCGGCCTGTCGCACTTCGCCATGATCGACGTGCCGTTCACGCTCATCACGTTGGCCTGCTGCGTCGGGTTGGCGTGGTGGCGCGACGCGCCCTCGGTACGGCGCGCCGCGGTGGTGGGCCTGCTGCTGGGCCTGGCCCTGGCCACGCGCCACACCGGTCTGGTACTGGTGCTGGTGGCCGTCGGGGTCATGGTGGCGGCTCGCTGGGGGCGGCCGCGCGACGCGGTGCGGGAGGTGGTGCTGGCCGGGCTGGTCGCCATGATCACCCTCTGGGCCGTCTATCGAGGCTTGGCACCGGCTGGTCCGTCAGGTGCGGTGGCGGCGCGGTTCGACGCCATCATCGCCTCGGCATCGAACGGATCGGCGGTGAGCCGGCTGGTCACGGCGATGCCGATGCCCAAGGAGTGGCGAGCGGGCTTCGCGTACCTCGACCTGACCGGCACCAACCGCCCGGCTTCGCTGTTCGGTCAGAGCTGGGACGGGGGCCGGTGGTGGTTCTTCCCGGCCAGCGCGTTCCTCAAGATCCCCCTGACGTTGACGGTCGCGGTGGTGGCCGGCTGGGTGCTGGCCCTGCGACGGGGAGCTCGTCGACCGGTCGATCGTCGCCAGCTCGTCGCCGTGGTGATCGCTCCCGCGCTGGCTCTGTGGCTGTTCCTGCTGGCCCAACCGCTCAACCTCGGCCTCCGCCTCGCCATGCCGGTGGTGGCGCTGGCCCTGGTGGGCCTCGGCGGCCTGGCCACGCTGCGTTGGAGCGGCCGGAGGTGGGCGGCGCTGATCGTGCCGCTCGCCCTGCTCCAGCTGCTCGCCTCCGGGGTCGCCACGCCCCACTCCCTGGCCTGGACTCCTCCGCCGTGGTCGCCTGCCTACCGATGGGTGAGCGACGCCAACCTCGATGCCGGTCAGGCCCTCTACGAGGTGCGGTCCTGGGCCCGATCCCATGACCGGCCGTTCGTGGCCATCGACACCACCCGAGGCATGTCCGTGAAGGGCGGTAGCCGGTCGCTGCTCGACGTCGACCCGTCCGCGGTGCGGGGCTGGGTGGCGGTGGGGGTGACCCCGCTCATGCAGACCGAGCGCGAGGAGCTGGCCTGGCTGCGCAAGTACTGCCCGGTCGCCACCCTTGGCGGGGGGAGCGTGCTGATCTACCGGTTCGAGGACGCGCCCACCGCGACGCCCGGGCCCGAGCGCCCGGTGCCACCCTGCATCGGCGACGAGGTGTCGACCGACCGGTCCTGAGCGCCGGCAGGGACCGATTCGGCATCGACGGGATCATCGACCTGGACCTCGGTCGAGGCGAACCGGTTGCCGGCCAAGGCCGGATGGGGCGTGAACAAGGCGATCACGGCGAGGACCGTCACCGTCATGGCCATGCGGGTGGCGCCGAAGTTCATGGCCGTCGGGTTCATCCCCATGCACAGCATGAACGCCACCTGGCCGGCGATGGCCCAGCCCAACGGGTGTCGCAGTCGCCGAGCCGCCAGGGCGGCGACGCCGAGGGCCAGGCCGACGGTGGTGCAGGCCATGCCCACCAGCTCCTGGCCGTGGGACCACTGCTCGCGCCAGGCCTGGACCAGCCCGACGAAGGGCAGGCCCAGGTCAGTAGGCCGATCGGGGTCGGTGGGAAGCTGGAGGTGCAGCCAGCCCATCCACCCGACGGCGACGGCGGCCGGCACGAGCAGCAGAGCGAGGTCACGCTTGGTCCGACGGTGCAGCGCCCATCCGGCCAGCACCAAGATGGCCGGCTCCTTGGCCAGCACGGCCAGGATGCCGAAGCCGATCGCGGGCAGGTGACGCTCCCGTGCAGCGAACGCGAGTGCGGCCAGGACGAGAGCGAGCGCCAGGGCATCGGACACGCTGACGCGTACCGACCAGTACGCGCCGGGGAGCAGCGCGAAGATGACGGCCAGCCACGCAGGACCCCCGAGCGCTGTGCTCAGCGCGCCGGTGGCGAGGGCTCCGACGAACACGCCGACCAGGCCGACGAGCAGCAGGGCGTAGATGAGCCCCGTGCCGCCGCCGCTCGGGTGCAGCGCCCACGCGAGCCAGGGGAGCAGGGGGCGCTGGAGCCGGTAGCGAGGGGCGTCGAGGTCCTGGGCCGCGTGGTCGAGGTGCAGGGGATCCCGGGCGATCGAGTAGTAGAGCTGACCGTCCAGCCCGAGCCCGTCGGGCTGCACCACCGACGGGAAGTCGTGGGCGATCACGTGGGTGGATGGGCCGGAGGTTCCCGGCTGGATCAGGCTCACCGGGTTGTTCCCGCCGTGGCGGGACACGTCCATGGCGACGAGCAGCACCAGGAGCAGCGTGCCCAGCAGCGCGGCGCGGACGATGGCGCGCCAGGGGAGGGACACAGGGGTGGCAGCCATCGTCTGATCCATCGGCGGATCACCACGGCCGATGAGGGATCGGCCCCAGAACAGAACAAGCGTTCGCCACCGCTGGCCGTGGTCCCGGTAGGCTCCTCCTTCGTGTCTGACTCCCTCGTGATCCGCGGTGCCCGAGAGCACAACCTCCGGGACGTCTCGGTCGATCTTCCCCGAGACAAGCTCATCGTCTTCACCGGCCTGTCTGGCTCGGGCAAGTCCTCCCTGGCGTTCGACACCATCTACGCCGAGGGCCAGCGCCGGTACGTGGAATCGCTGTCGTCGTACGCCCGGCAGTTCCTGGGCCAGATGGACAAGCCCGACGTCGACTTCATCGAGGGCCTGTCGCCGGCCATCTCCATCGACCAGAAGTCGGCATCCAAGAACCCTCGGTCCACCGTCGGCACCGTCACCGAGATCTACGACTACCTGCGGCTGCTGTTCGCCCGCATCGGTGTCCCGCATTGTCCTGAGCACGGGGTGGTGATCGCCCGCCAGACCCCGCAGCAGATCGTCGACCGCATCCTCGAGCTGCCCGAGGGCACCCGCTTCCAGGTGCTGGCCCCCGTCGTCCGCGGTCGCAAGGGCAACTACGAGACGCTCCTGGCCGACCTCGCCGCCCAGGGGTTCGCCCGGGCCCGGATCGACGGCGAGCTCTACGACCTCGGCACCAAGGTCGACCTGGCCCGCTACGAGGTCCACCACATCGAGGTGGTGGTCGACCGCCTGGTGAAGCGTGAAGGCATCGAGCGCCGCCTCACCGAGTCGCTCGAGACCGCCCTCACCCTGGCTGAGGGGGTGGCCGAGGTGGAGCTGGTTCCCAAGGAGGGCGACGGCGACGGCGAGATCCTCACCTTCTCCCAGCACCTGGCCTGCCCCATCGACGGCAAGAGCTACGAGGAGCTGGCTCCCCGCAACTTCTCGTTCAACTCGCCCTACGGCGCGTGCGAGCGCTGCGACGGCTTGGGTACCCAGTTCGAAGTCGACGCCGACCTGGTGGTCCCCGACCCCGACCAGACCCTGGAGAACGGGGCCATCACGCCGTGGGCCGGCGGCCACCTGCAGTACCACCAGCGATTGCTGGAGGCCATCTGCGAGGAGAAGGCCATCCCCATGGATGTGCCGTGGTCGGCCCTCACGCCCAAGCAGCAGAAGGTGCTGCTGTTCGGGGCGGGCACGGCCAAGGTCCAGGTCCGCTACAAGAACCGCTACGGCCGCACCCGCGCCTACCAGGCATCGTTCGAGGGGGCCGTCACCTGGATCAAGCGGCGCCACGCCGACACCGAATCAGACAGCCAGCGCGAGCAGTTCGAGGGCTACATGCGCGAGGTCCCGTGCCCGGCGTGCGAGGGCGCTCGCCTCAAGCCCTTCACCCTGGCGGTCACCGTCGGCGGCAAGAGCATCCACGACATGGCGTCCATCCCGATCTCAGACGCTGCCACCCTCTTCGCCGAACTCGAGATCAGCGACCGCGACCGCATCGTGGCCGACCCCATCCTCAAGGAGGTCAACGCCCGGCTCGGCTTCCTGATCGACGTCGGCCTCACCTACCTGTCGCTGCACCGTTCGTCGGCCACGCTGGCCGGTGGCGAGGCCCAGCGCATTCGCCTGGCCAGCCAGATCGGCTCGGGCCTGGTGGGCGTGTTGTACGTGCTCGACGAGCCGTCCATCGGCCTGCACCAGCGAGACAACCGCCGCCTGATCGACACCCTCATCCGCCTCCGCGACCTCGGCAACACGGTGCTGGTGGTGGAGCACGACGAGGACACCATCGCGGTGGCCGACTACATCGTCGACATCGGCCCCGGCGCCGGTGAGCACGGCGGTTCGGTGGTCTACGCCGGCAACGTGAAGGGCCTGCTCAAGAGCCGGGCCTCCATCACCGGCCAGTACCTCTCGGGCAAGCGCTCCATCCCCGTGCCCGAGGCCCGACGCAAGCCCAGCGGCGAGTGGCTCACGGTCAAGGGCGCCCGGGAGCACAACCTCACCGGGATCGACGTCGCCTTCCCGCTCGGCGTGTTCGTGGCCGTCACCGGGGTCAGCGGATCGGGGAAGTCCACCCTGGTCAACGACATCCTCCTGCGCTCGCTCATGCAGCGGATCTACAAGTCCAAGACCCCGCCCGGCCTCCACAAGAAGGTCACCGGGATCGAGTTCCTGGACAAGGTCATCAACATCGACCAGTCGCCCATCGGCCGCACCCCGCGCTCCAACCCGGCCACCTACACCGGTGTCTGGGACCACGTCCGCAAGCTGTTCGCCCAGACCACCGAGGCCAAGGTCCGCGGCTACCTGCCCGGCCGGTTCAGCTTCAACGTCAAGGGCGGTCGCTGCGAGAACTGCGCCGGCGACGGCACCATCAAGATCGAGATGCACTTCCTGCCCGACGTGTACGTGCCGTGCGAGATCTGCAAGGGCGCCCGGTACAACCGCGACACGCTCGACATCCAGTTCAAGGGCAAGAACGTGGCCGAGATCCTCGACATGCCGTGCGAGGAGGCGCTGGAGTTCTTCGCCAACCAGCCGGTGATCGCCCGCCACATGCAGACCCTGGTCGACGTGGGCCTGGGCTACGTCCGCCTCGGGCAGTCGGCCCCCACGCTGTCGGGTGGCGAGGCCCAGCGGATCAAGCTGGCCTCGGAGCTCTCCAAGCGATCCACCGGCCACACCATCTACCTGCTCGACGAGCCCACCACCGGCTTGCACTTCGAGGACATCCGCAAGCTTCTCACCGTCCTCGGGCGCCTGGTGGAGCAAGGCAACACGGTGCTGGTGATCGAGCACAACCTCGATGTCATCAAGACCGCCGACTGGATCATCGACATGGGACCCGAAGGTGGTTCCGGAGGTGGCCAGGTGGTGGTGGAGGGTCCGCCCGAGCTGGTCGCTGCCACGCCCGAGTCCTACACCGGCAAGTTCCTGCGCCCGCTGCTCGGCCTCGAGGGGTAGCGCGGAGAACCTTCGCCGCTGGGATCGCTCGTCTCGGGCCGATGACCGCCGATGATGGAGGCGTGCAGCACGCCGAGCCCGACCGCGGCACCCTCACCCCGTCCCGCTGGGCGCTCCACGTTGTGGGCTACCTGGTATTGCTGGTCGCCCTGCTCGCCGTGACCGACCTGCACGATGGCTGGAACCTCGACGACGGCGCCTACGCCTCCCAGGTGGCCGTGCTGCGCCAGACCGGCTCGTGGGCGTACCCGTACCGACATCGCGATGTCGACCCGACGTCGCGGTTCGCGCCCATCTCGCTCGCCACGACCACGGCGTCGGCCACCTACCCGTACGTGAAGCTGCCTGCGTGGATCACCGTGCTGCGCTGGTCCACCGCAGTGTTCGGCCCGGTCGTCGGCCTGTACGTGCCTGCGCTGCTTGGTGCGGTGGTGGCCGCGTTGCTCGCCGGCTTGCTGGCCGAGCGCCTCGAGCCTCGTGCCGGCCCGTTGGGCTTCTGGACCGTGGCGCTCGGCCCGATCGTGGTCCACACCCAGGCCATGTGGGCGCATACCGCGGCTGCAGCTCTGGGCGCTGGGTGCGCCCTCGTGGTGGTGGCCCTCGCCCAAGGTCGCGCCCGCCCATGGCACCCGTGGCTGCTCGCTGCGCTGGTGGGATCCTTGTGCGCGATCCGTGGCGAGGGGCTGCTCTACGCGGCCGCGATGGCGGTCACCGTGGCGGCGGTGGTCCTGGTGATCGATCGCCGGTCTCCGGTCCCGGCGTCGCCTCTACGCGTGCTGCTCGAGTCAGCCAACTGGGCTGGACCAGTCCTCCTGGTCGCCCTGGCGGTGAAGCTGGTGGATGTCCGGTGGAGCGCCCACCTCGCACCGGGGGCTTCGCTGGCCAGCCTCGACCCAACGAGCTCCCCTGGGTTCGCGTCCGCTCGAGTCTCGGGCGCGACCCGCACCCTCCTCGACGGCGTGGGGGCATCCCACGCCGGAACGTTCCTCGCGGTCGTGGTCCTTGTGCTTGCTCTGGCCAGCGGCATCGCGCTCCGTCGAGGTCAGCGAACCATGGAGGGCCTAGTGCTCCTCGGCGGCGCCGTGGTCGTCGTGGTGGTCCGTGCAGTGGTGGCCCCCGACGACATGGGCGGGTTGGTGGTGGCCCTTCCGATCGTGGTGTCCGGCATCACCTGCTGGGGCTGGCGCCGGGCTGCACTGGCCGAGCAGGCCCTCGGTGGGCTCTGCGTCCTGTTCGGTGCGGCCGTGCTGGCCACGCAGTACCCCGAGGGCGGCAACCGCGATTGGGGCGGACGGTTTCTCTTTCCGGTATTGGTCCCCTTGATAGCGTTGGCGCTGGTATCGCTACGCCGCTCGCTCACCATCGCCGAAGGACCCTTGGACCTGGCGTCAGCTGGCGCGGTGGGGACCACGAGGCTCACGTCCCGCGTGGTCTGCGCCGCGCTGCTCGTGCTGGTCGCGGTGCCCACCCTGGCCGGTCTGCACACGGCTGCGGTGGCACGAGCGTCCAGCAAGACGTTCACCGCTCTGACGCTGAATGCCCAGGTGCCCACGGTGGTACGGATTCCCCGATACCTCACCCGAACGTCGTGGCGTGCGCTCCCGGAGGCCGACTGGTTGTCGGCCAACGTCGACAACGCAGCCGAGGCACTCGCCGCGCTTCGTCCCGACCGGACCGAACCCGTCGCGGTCATCGGCAACGGTGCCGACCGCGTCCGTGCGCCGGGGTATCGCCGTCACGTGCGCTCGCCGGTGGTGGTGATCTTCACCCCGGACTGATTGCCGTCGGGTCCCGATCGTCGGAAATGTCGACGCCTACGATGCGGCGGTGCGTCGGACTGCGCGTTACCTCTCGCTGTTCGGCCCCCTGCTGGTGGTGCTGGCGATGAGCAAGGTGCACGCGCGCTGGATCGCCGATCCGCCCTACGACTACACCGGCTCGTTCCGGTTCGCCTGGTCGTTGGCGTACAGCATGGCCCTCGCCGTTGCCGCCTACGGGATGGGACTGCCCGAACTGGTGCACGGACGGCGCCAGGTCATCTCCCGTGCCGCAAGCGCGTCGGCTTGTGCCGCGCTCGGCATCTCGGTTGTGCAACTGGCCATGGGAGATGCCCTGCTGCCCCGCTTCGTCGTCTTCGGGGCCGCGATCCTGGTGGTACCGATACAGGTCGCCGCGGTGGTCCTGGCTCGGCGAGGTCAGCGGACCGACGAGGGCCGCGACCGAGTGGTCTTGGTGGGCTCGGGCGACGAACACGGTCGGCTCGTCGCCGACCTGGCGCTGGCGCCCGAGCGGGCAGCGGTGCTGGTGGCCCACCTCACGGTCGCTGAGGCAGCGTCCGGGGGCGACCAGCGCTCGCTGGTCGAGAAGGTGCTCGAGACGCGAGCGTCGGTGATCGTGTTGGACCGAGATGCTCAGTCGTCTGATGGCGTGGTCACCGATGCCGCAGTTCTCCACGAGGCCGGCGTGCGGGTCCGCAGCCTTGTCCAGTTCTACGAGGAGTGGCTGGGCAAGCTGCCGATCGGCGAGCTCGAGCGCGCGTCGCTCTTCTTCGACATCAGCGAGATCCACCGGGTCCGCTACGCCCGCGTGAAGCGCCTGATGGACGTGGTGATGGGCGTCGCTGGAATGGTCCCGTTCGTGCTGTCGATCCCGCTGGTGTGGATCGTCAACACCTTCAGCAACCGAGGCCCGCTCTTCTATCGCCAGGAGCGGGTGGGCCGCAATGGCGTGCCGTTCGACATCTTGAAGTTCCGGAGCATGCTGCCCCACGCCGGCGGGTCCGACGAGCGGAGCTCCGATTGGACCCAGGTCGACGATCCGCGGATCACGAGCTTCGGCAAAGTCCTTCGGGCGTCTCACCTCGATGAACTCCCGCAGGTGCTCAACGTGGTCCGAGGTGAGCTGTCCGTGGTCGGTCCCCGTCCGGAACAGCCCCGCTACGTCAAGGAGCTCAGCGCATCGCTGCCCTTCTACGGCATGCGGCACCTCGTGCGGCCCGGCATCACGGGGTGGGCCCAGGTGAAGTACGGCTACGCCGGCGACGAGCGCGACGCCATCGAGAAGCTCCAGTACGAGTTCTTCTACCTCCGCCACCAGGGCGTTCAATTCGACCTGCGCGTCATCGGCCGCACAGTCCGCAGCGTGACCGGTACAGGAGGCGGCGGGCGCTGAGCGGGTCGGTCAGCGAGCGGGCTTGAACCAGAGCGCGGTGTCGGTCACGCCATTGGTGGTCCACCAGCGGCGCCAGCCCTCCGTGGCCTCGGCGAAGGCGCGCCAGCCGGGCTCAGGTGCCTGCTGACCGCGAGCCTCCGGGCTCGTTGAGCGGGAGGGCAGGTGGCGCTCGATGTTGTCGACCACGAGGAGGCCGCCGGGCCGGACCTCGGTGACCGCACGGAGCGCGCACCCCTCGCGGTGGATCCCATCGATCAGGGCGAGGTCGACTCCACCGAGGTCGGGATGGGCGGCGACGTAGTCGTCCTCTCGGTCGGCGGCCACGTGGACGAGCTCGATGGCGCCAGGACCGCTGGGCTTGGCCAGTACGGCGGCGGCCCAGGCCTCGTCGTGCTCGACGGTGGCGACCGAGGCGCCACGGGCCGCCAGCCACCAGGTGCTGCGCCCCGAGCCCCACTCCAAGCAGCGGTCACCAGGCTGCACCCATTGGCCGAGGAAGGCGATGGCGTCTGCGGTGAGCCACGGGTCGTCGGGATGGCGACGCTGGCGCAGGTCGAGGATCGACCTGTGGAAGAGGTACCGCGTCGTCCAGTGTGGCTTCAGCGGGCTGCGGCGAGCCGGTGTGCTCATGGTTGACCTCCGTGGACGACGGCTTCGAGGATCTGCTCCCAGTCGGTCGCCATGCGATCCTGACCGGCGTTGGCGGCCGCCCAGTCCGCTGCAGCGCGGCCTCGGCGCTCGAGTTCAGCGTGATCGACCAGGGCTGCGGCGACCGCCGACGCCAGCTGCGCCGGTTGGCCCGGCTCGACCACCCAACCGCCACCGGACGCTCGGACCACGGCGGCCGCCGGTGAGTCGTGCTCGGCGGCAAGGACGGCTGGCCGCCCGGCGCTGTAGATCGAGAGCAGCTTGGAGGGGACCGATGCCCAGGCGACGCCTGGCTTGAGGGGGACGACGTGGAGGTCGGCCGAGGCGAACACCGTGCCTAGCTGGTCGCGGTCGACGTAGCCGGAGAAGTGGACGTGCTCGTAGCCCCGGCCGGCCACCAGTTCCTGGAGGCTGACGAGACCGGCGCCGCCGCCGTGAGCGATCATCTCGGCACCCGCGGATCTGGCCGCCTCGATGACCGGCACGAGGTCCTGGCTCCGGCCGATGTTGCCAGCGTACATCACCACCTTGCGATCAGGTCGCACGCCGATCGAGGCAAGCCAGGAGTCGCTCCGCTCTGCTGTGGCGAACGGGGCGGTGTCGATGCCGTTGCGGACCGACGCCACCCTGGCGGTGGGAGCGGAGCGCTCGATCACCGACACGAACGCCGGGTCGATCACGACCACCGCCGCGCTGCGCCGGTAGATGAGCGCGGCCAGCGCCTGGAGGACGCGCCGCAGCGGGCCCATGGCGCCGCCGACGGCGTCGACCACCTCGGGGTAGAGGTCCTGCACGTTGTACACGAGTGGCGATCGGTGGCGAGCTGCCACCACCACGCCGACGAGGGCGAGCGTGAGCGGCGGCGAAGGCACGAGGACGACGTCGGGTCGCGGACCCCGGAGGCCCGCGACGAGGGCCCCCACGGTGAAGGTCCCGTACTCCAGCAGCCGAGCGGGGATGCTCTTGCGGTCCTTGGGGAAGAACCCGGCTGCTCGGCGGTGCGTGACCCCAGGGGCGCGGGTGGCACGGGGGACCGGGCTGACGATGGTGATCTCATGGCCCCGCCGAGCCAGCGCCTCGCTGAGCCCGCCGATCACCTCGGCGTTGGCAAGAGGCTGGGGCAGGTAGTACTGCGTGACCAGGAGGACCTTCATCGGGTGCGGGCCTCCTCGACCAGATCGGTGTATCGCCGTACGAACTGCTGGGAGATGGTTGGCCAGGCGAACGCGTCGCGGGCAGCGGCGGCTCGCCTGGCGCGACCAGCATCGTCCGTGGGGTCGAGGTGATCGAGGCGCAGAGGGTCGGTTTCGACCGGCTCCACCGACGGACACATGCTGACCAGCCATTCCGCGAACAGGTCGCGGCCGACCAGGACGCGTGCTCCAGTGCCGGCCGCCTCGTAGATGCTGATCGATGGCAGCCGGGCGAAGACGACGGCGTCGGCCGCGAGGTACAGGTCGGCCAGGTCGGACCTGCCCAGCAGCCCGAGTTCGGTGATGCGACCGGCGGCCTCGAGTGACGGCGCGGCGACAGCGACGGCGGCGCGGCTCGCGGGGTCGATCACGCCAGCCAGGACCAGACGTACCGGCACGCTGCGGGCGGCGGCCAGCGCCTCGCACGCCGCCGCAGTGGCCTCTGGTCGCTTGCGCGGGTGCACCTTGCCAGTGACAGCGACCACGACCTCGTCTGCCGTGCTCCCGAGGGCGGCCCGGGAACGCCTGCGGTCGTGTGGGTTCCATCGGAAGGCCTCGGGATCGAAGCCCAGCGGAATGCGCTCGATCCGTGCTGGCGGGAGGTGCAGGCGCTCGGCCAGGAAGTCGGCCTCGTGGGGCCCGTTGGCGACCCACGCCCCGACGTGAGCGCGGAGGTAGCGGCCGACCGTGGCGCCGTAGGCGCCGTAGATCATCCGGTTCGCGGTTGTGGTGGAGCCCGGTGCGATGGCTTCGTGGATGTGGTTGTCGACGAGGACGCCGGCCCCGACCTTGGTGGATGCTCGCACGGCGCGAG
>Ga0209023_10007110_pt1 | contig 11588 bp, 7 predicted proteins | sample LakOneMetagenome_FD_187468 | JGI IMG/M metagenome (GOLD analysis project Ga0209023, IMG submission 187468) | Freshwater and sediment microbial communities from Lake Erie, Canada (SPAdes) (version 2) | ecosystem: Environmental > Aquatic > Freshwater > Lentic | place: Lake Erie, Canada | collected...
CCCGCCTCTCGGGACTTCTACTGGACGAAGCCGGGTGTCCCCAGCCACGTCCAGCGAGCGTTACTGCACCTTGACGACGAGCGCGGCGCGACGATTGAGACGGCGGGTCTCTTCGCGGGCGTTGTCGAACTTCGGTGCTTCCTCGCCGTAGCTGCGGGTTTCGAGGCGGTTGGCCCCGACACCACGCGACGAGAGGTAGTCGAGCACGCTGCGGGCGCGACGTTCGCCGAGCGCCAGGTTGTATTCAGCCGTGCCGATGTTGCAGGTATGACCCTCGATGACGATGTTCTTCGTCGGGTTGGCCTGCAGCTTCGCCACCGCATCGTCCAGCAGACGCATGGCGTCGGGACGGAGCGTCGAGCGGTCGAAGTCGAAATAGACGTCTTCGAACGTCAACTCGACGACCGGTGCCGGACGCACCACCTGAATCGTGGTGTTGGCCGAGGCTGTGCCGCCCTTGCCGTCATTGACCGTGATGGTGGCCTGAACCGGACCTTCCTGGTTCGGCGCCGTCCAGATGGTCTGACGGTCGGACGGGTTCTGCAGCGTGCCACTCGGAACCGTCCACCGGTAGGTGAGCGTGTCGCCGTCGGGATCCTGAGCCACCGCTGTGATGGTTGACGTCTTGCCGACTTCAACCGTGCACGGTTCGCAGCGCGCCTGGACCGTCGGCGGCCGGTTCTGCGGCACGACTGGTGGTGGCGGCGGCGGTGGCGGCGGCGGTGGCACGGGGGCCACGTAGCGGCGGACACCCGGGTGATAGCCGATACGGACCTGATAATCCATGAAGTCGCCCGTGGCGTCCTCGTCCGTGCGGAAGCGCGAACGGTCGGCCGTCGGCAGGTTCCACGTCGCGGCACCGCCGACGAAGAAGCCCTTGCGGGTCTGCCACGTCAGGCCGATGGTTGCGCCGTTGAACGCTTCGAGCGACGAAGACAGCGGTGCAACGCTGCCGTCGAATGCCGACACCGACGTGCTCAGCGTCGTCGTCTTGTCGAACGGCCGCTCGCCGGCGAACTCCGCGGTGAGGCGAAGCGGGCTGCGCGTGGGGAATCCGGCGCCGAAACCGTACCGAAGTCCGTTCGACTGCGATGCCCCGGTGGCGGCACTGCGAAGTGCGGCGCCCACGTAGCCCGACACTTCAACGGCATTGTCCGATTCCTTGCTGACAATGAAATCGATGAAGCCGTCGGCCTTCCCGGTGCTGACGCCGGCGTCCTTGTCGCCTGTCGGCAGCTTCACCATGCCGCGGGCTGCGAGTGCCACGGGCTTCTGGTCGGCTTCCGAGAGGATGTTGACCTTGGCGCCGACGAGCAGGTCGCCGACCTTGCTGCCGGTCCAGCCCGAGTTGACGAACGGATAGCGTCCGATGACGCCGCCAACCTGCGGGTCAGTCCCGAAGATAGGCCTGAGGTCGCGCTCGATGCGGGTGACCGCCTTGAACGCGCCGAATACTTCGACGTGCTTCAGACCAACGCCGAAGGTCAGCGGAAAGTCTGCGACGTTGCTGAACCCCTGGCGATAGTTCTGCGCCACGCGGTAGCCGCTGGCCGACCACTTCCCCTTGGCGAGGATTTCGGCCGTCGGCACGTACCACAGACCGGTATCGCCGTCTGCAGTGGTCGTGGCATAACGGACGTCGGACGCCGTATCGCTGGACGCGGACGCCGCGCTGGTTTGCGACTGGGCTGGCGCAGTCGCCGGCGCGGTCCGAGCGGTTTGTGCGCCCGCAGCTGCGGCCCACAGTGCTCCAAGCACTGCGAAGGAGTAGGTGCGTTGCGTTCTCGTAATCAAGCTAGAACCTCCCACGGATCACCGACTTAGGCCAGTATAGTACGGGTTGCCGACCCGAGCCAATGTGTGTAACAGCCTGCCTGAATCGAGTAATCGGTCTCTTAGACCGTATCTCGGCTTCTACTCGGCCGGGCTGGAGACGCGCTTGGGTCCCACAACCCATGCAATGACGATGCTCAAAAGGTAGAGGCCAAGCATCGGAGCGGCGAAGATGGTTTGCGTCATCATGTCCCCGCTCGGGGTGATGACGGCGGCGGCGACGAAGATGATGAGGATGGCGTACTTGAAATTCGACGCGAGGAAGCGCGCTGTGACCAGCTTCATCTTCGCCAGGAAGAAGACCACCGCAGGCATCTGGAAGACCAGACCCATGCCGATGAGCATCTTCGAATAGAGCCCGAATACATCGTCCAACTTCGGCATGAACGCCAGATCCGGCGTATTGAAGCTGGAGAAGAACACCATCATGTACGGGAACGAGATGTAGTGGTTGAAAGCTGCGCCCAGCAGGAAGCCGACCGTCGTGAACAGCACGAACGGAATGGCGAGCTTCTTCTCGTTGGAATACAGCCCTGGCGCGATGAACAGCCAGACCTGCAACATGATGAACGGCGAGGCCACAACCGCGCCGGCAATAAGCGCAATCGTGATGTAGAGCGAGAACGCTTCACCCGGCTGTGTGTAGATCAGCTTCACGCCCTCAGGTAGAGCCCTCCGGGTGGGCGCGAGGATGAAGTTGAAAATCGGGTCGATCCAGTAGAACGTTGCCGCGACACCGACACCGATCGAGATGGCGGCGTTGACGATACGACGGCGCAGTTCGTCGAGGTGATCGAGGAACGACATCCGCGCTCCGGCGGACTCATCCTCCTCCTCGTGCGACACCACGGCCGCGCTCTGCGGATCGGGAAAGGGAACCAGCGCCATCGTTCAGCCGCAGCTCAGGCCGAGTGATCCTGGCGGACCGATACCGGCTCGCTGGTCGGCACGCTCGGTACCTCAGCGGGCGGTGCAGCCACTTTGGCCGCCTCGGTTCGCGTCTGCTGATGCTCTTCGACCCGGATTTCCTCCTCGAGCGTGCTTTTCAGCTCATTCGAGGCGCGCTTGAATTCCGCCAGGCTCTTGCCGAGCGATCGGCCGAGCTCGGGCAGCTTGCGGGGCCCAAAAATGACCAGCGCGATGACGAAGATGATGATCAGCTCCGGCATCCCAATCGAACCAAACATGGCGCTCCTGCTTTCCTGAATTCCGGTCTGATGCTTCCAAAAACCGGGCCGGACAGAGACTCCCGCCATTATGGGCTTCCGCAAGAGGGGCGGTCAAGGAGTTCCCCCGTCGTCAAGTACCCGGAAGTCGTTGATCGATAAGGAATTTGTCTGTTACCCTGTCCTTCATGCGACGTATCCGTCCCGTCTCCACAGTCGTCTTCGTGATCGCAATTTCTGCGCTCGTCGGTGGCTTGTTCGGACGACGGGCGCTCGCCGTCGACGATCGGGTGACCGAGCGCTACAACACGTTTGCAGCGGCTTTGCGAGCCATCGAAGGCCAGTATGTGGACAAGGTCGAGTCCGACCGCGTGGTCTACAGCGCCATCCGCGGCATGCTGTCCACGCTCGATCCACATTCGAGCTTCTTCGACCCGCGCGAGTACGCGCAGATGCGCGAGCGGCAGGAAGGTCGCTACTACGGGCTGGGCATCACCATCCAATCGGTGAACGGCGACATCACGGCTGCGAGTGTCTTCGAAGGTTCACCGGCCTATAAGGTCGGCATCCGTCGCGGTGACGTCCTCGCACGGATTGACGGCGAAGACGCCAAGGGCTGGACCACCGAGCAGGCCATGGGCAAGCTGCGTGGCAAGCAGGGCACGCCGGTCAACGTCGACGTGCGCCGCCGCGGCTACGAGACGCCCATCGCGTTGAAGGTCACGCGCGATGAAGTGCAGATTCCCACCGTGCCGGCGCACTTCATGGTTGATGCGACGACCGGTTACATCAAGCACTCCGATTGGGGCGAGAACACCGACCGCGAGATGCAGCGCGCGCTGAACGACCTCAAGGCGAAGGGCATGAAGCGCCTGCTCTATGACATTCGCGGCAACCCCGGTGGTCCGCTCGATCAGGCGATCAAGGTCTCGAACGAGTTCCTGCCCAAGGGCAAGATGATCGTCTATACGCGTGGTCGCATCCGCAATTCGGATCAGGACTACCGCGCGACGGAAGAGAGCAGCTTCCTCGACATCCCGATGGTGGTGCTGGCCAATCGCAACAGCGCCAGTGCCTCGGAGATCTTCACCGGCGCGCTTCAGGATCACGACCGCGCCCTGGTCGTCGGCGAAACCACGTTCGGCAAGGCGCTCGTGCAGTCGGTGTATCCCATCTCGAATGGGGCTGGTCTTGCGCTGACGACCGCGCACTACTTCACGCCGAGTGACCGCTTGATTCAACGTCCGTGGGATGAAACCTTCGACGAGTATCTGAGCTACACGCAGAAGGATCAGGACGCCACGCGTCCACACAAGCCGGGTGACCTGCGGCACACCGAGTCGGGGCGTCCCGTCTACAGCGGCGGCGGCATCGAACCAGACAAGTACGTGGCTGGGACGACGGAAGGGTTCAACCCGACGCCGTTCTCACGCGCACTCGTTGGTCGCCAGGAGTTCGAGACCTACTCGCAGAAGTTCATTGCGGACGGCGATAACCGCATTGCGCTGCCCATCGGCAAGGGCTGGGTGGTCATCAAGCCGAACTTCACCGTCGACGACACCATGGTGAAAGAGTTCCGCGAGCAGCTCGTGGCCGACCACATCAAGATTGACGAGGCCGCGTTCCAGAAAGACCTGACCTTCATCAAGGCGATGATGCGGCTGAAAATTGATGAGGCGGCGTTCGGCATCGCCGAAGCACGTCGCCATATGGTCGAGGTTGATCCTCAGGCACAGGCCGGTCTTGCCTCATTCGGCGAGGCTGAAAAGCTCGCCGGCGTGCAGCGTCCCGTGCAGAATCGCGCTAACTAGAAGCTCTGCAATAGTTAGCGAAATCCAGCTCTGCATTAAGTGGTGCCATAGGTCGTACGACCACAACCAATAGCGCCCGCGATTGGCCTTGCCCCAATAGCTAGGCCTTGCTACACTATCCTTCGATTTGGGCCCCGGGGCCGCTTCCTGAGCATTTCGGGAGGCGAAAGGGCCTTCAATCCGTCTGTGCCGTTCTGTAACCCAGCCAGATGCCGTGGCTACCGAGCCCGGGTTCTCCGGCTCGTCGCGTCGGTCGCGTCCAGCTCATCTGGACAGCGCCAGCAACCTGCAAGTGTGCGCCTTGGGGCGCCGTGGTGTGTGCATGCGTCTCGAACGTCTTGAAATCAACGGCTTCAAATCCTTTTCGGATCGGTCGGAGCTTGCCTTCGATAAAGGGGTCACGGCCATCGTCGGCCCCAACGGATGCGGCAAGAGCAACGTCGCTGACGCCATCACGTGGGTCATGGGCGAGCAGAGCGCCAAGAGCCTGCGCGGCGAGAAGATGGAAGACGTCATCTTCAACGGAAGCGACGCGCGCAAACCGACAGCGACGGCGGAAGTGCGCCTGCGCTTCAGCGGTGTCGTGAAGTCGGTCTCGGCGCCGGTGTTCCCGGACCAGAAGGGCACGCCGGCCAGCGGCGCGCACGCCGCCAACGGTGTGAACGGCGTCAACGGTACGAACGGACATGCGGCGGACGTCGATGAGCACGCACACGCAAACGGTGCGGCTAACGGACATGTGAATGGCAACGGTCACGCGCTGGACGTCAGCGTGGTCGGAGACGGGTTGCCCGAAGGGCAGATCGTCGACGGACGCACTACGTTCACGCCTGACGAAGCCGAGGAACTGATCCAGACGGTGGCGCGCGAAGTCGAAGTGACGCGGCGCCTGTATCGCTCGGGCGAGAGCGAATACCTGATTGACGGCCATGCCTGCCGGCTGCGCGACATTCACGACCTGCTGATGGACACGGGCCTTGGCGCCAAGGCCTACGCCATCATCGAGCAGGGCAAGATCGGCATGATCCTCAGCACGCGCCCGACCGATCGTCGTCAGCTCATTGAGGAAGCGGCGGGCGTCACCAAGTACAAGGCGCGCCGACGCTCGGCCGAGCTGAAGCTCGACGCCGCGCAGACCAACCTCACGCGCATTGACGACATCGTCTTCGAAGTCGAAAAGCAGCGCGGCACGCTGAAGCGCCAGGCTGGCAAGGCCCGTCGCTACAAGAGCCTGCGCGAGGAACTGCGGCGTTGGGAGAAGGTGCTCTTCACGCGCAAGTATCGTCAGCTGGCCGAGATGATCGAGTCCGCGCGGGCGCGCCTGGCCGATGCCCGTGAACGCGAGACGGCCGCTGCGGCGCGAGTGTCGGAGATCGAGTCGGACTTCGGACGGTCGCGCATCGAACTTGCGGAAGCGGAGTCGCGTTCAACCGCGGCTCGTGAAGTCGCGCACGTCTGCGAGCTCGACATCAACCGCCTGCAGCAGCAGATCACCTTCGACGGCGGACAGGCAGACAGCCTGAGCGCCCGCGTGCGGGTCGTCGAACAGGAACTCGACGTGCTTCGTGCGCGTCGGGAGCCGACGCGTCTCGAACTCGAAGAACGTCGTGCGGCAGCTGAAGCCTCCATCGCCGACCGCGACCGTGCCGCCGAAGCACTCGGCGCCGAGTCACAGGCCTACCAGGCCGGACACCGTGAGATTGAAGGTCTCGAAGCAGACGTCGAAGCGGCGCGCAGCAAGGTCTATTCGGCCATCAACAGCCAGACGGCGCTGCGCCACTCGCTCGAGAGCGCGCATACGCAGCACGACCGCGTGCTCGAGACGCTGTCGAAGCTGCAGGTGGAAGTCGAAGACGTGCGGATTGAATCGGAGCGGCTCGAAGCCGACCGTGCATCCGCGGCTGAGGGCCTTCGCCGTGCCCACGAGTCGCTCGACACCACGAAGATGTCGCGCACGGCTCGTGAATCTGAGCTGGCCAGTGCGCGCATCGAGCATGAGTGGCGCGCCCGCTCCGTTCGCACGCGCGAACACGAAGTCGCAGGACTCGCGGCACGCCTGAAGTCGCTCGAAGAGCTCGAAGCGGGTCGCGCCGAGTACGGCGATGCGGCGCGCACGGTGCTTGCCGAGGCCAGTGGCCGCGTGAACCCGAAGGGCGCCGTGGCGGACTACCTCGAGGTCGAGGCTGGATACGATCGCGCCGTTGAAGCGTTCCTCGGCGAACTCCTCCAGCACATCGTCGTCGAGCGCCAGGACCATGCGTTTTCCGGCTTCGAGCTGATTCGCGAAGCGTCAGGCGGCCGTTGCGGCTTCGTGGTCGTCGAGGGCGCACCGGCCCAGGCCGTGCCGACATCGAGCCTGCCGTTGCCGAACGGATTCGTTCAGCTGTCGTCAGTCGTTCGCGTGAACGGTCCCTATGGGGACGTGCTTCGCGGCGCGATTGGCGAAGCGTGGCTGACCAACTCGTACGAGCGTGCGGAGGCTGTGGCTGCCACCGCGCCGTTCCCCATCGTCACGTCCGAAGGCGAAGTGTTTCGTGGCGGGCATCTGGTGTCGGGTGGTCATCCGAAGGAAGCGCGCGGCATCCTCGAGACCAAGCGCGAGATCAGGGAACTGCGTGCGCGCATCGAAGGCGAGCGCGACGCGCTGACGCGGCTGGCGACGGAGACCACCGACCTCGAGCGCGTCATCAGCGAGGCGACGCAGGCGATTGCCGCGCTGAACGCCGAACAGCACCGGCAGGAAAAGCAGATCGTCGCACTCGAAGCGCAGTTGCAGCGCGCCACCGACGATGCGCGGAAGGTATCGCTGCGCGGCGATCAGCTGGCGCGTGAACGCAGCAGCTCTGAAGAAGAGCGACGGTCGCTCGAGACGCGGCAGGAGGAAGCACGCAGCTCCATCCTGACGCTCGAAGAGCAGCAGCGGGAAGCGGACGATCGCCTCTCGCAGGCGCAGCGCACGCTGTTCACCGCTCGCGAGACCGTGCAGACCCTGAGCCAGCGCGCTGCCGAAGCGCGAGCCGCGCACGCCGCGCTGGTCGAGCGCGCCAGCGGTCTCGCCGCGGACGTCCGCCGGCTCGAAGACGCCAACCGCGAGCTCGAAGCACGCTCCGAAGCGCTGTCGCTCGAGCACGAAGACGCGTCGCGTCGCATCGAGGAGCTGCGCGCCGCAGTCGTCGCCGGAGAAGAGAGGCTGCACGGCGACATCCTGCGCCTCGACGAACTGCGCGCCGGTGTCGCCGCTGGCGACGATGCCGTGTCGACGCTGCGGATTGCCACCGACGAACTCGAGGCGTCCATCCGCAAGTCGCGCAGCGAGTACGAATCCATCCGACAGACGGCATCGGAGTTCGATGTCGCACAGGCGCGCGCTGAAAGCGACCTCGCGCATCTGGCGTCGACGTGCATCGACACCGTGCAGGCGACGCTCGATGAAGTGCTGATCGAGGTCGAAGAACTCGAACGCACGGGTGCCGCCGTTCCTGACGCGCGCGTCATCTGTGCCGACGAACCTGAAGAGGCGACAGACGAAGACGGCGTCGCGACCGGTGTACCGGTTGCCGTGGCAGCCGCGCAGGCCGAGGGCAGCGACGGCGAAACGCCGGCGGACCTGCACGCGGCCGAAGCGGCGGTGGCGGCGGCCGAACAGCGGACGCTCAGTGCCGAGGAAGCCATCACGACGCTGCGCAACAAGATCGAGCGTCTCGGCCCAGTGAACATTCTGGCCATCGAGCAGTACGACGAGCTCGAGACGCGCTACGAGTTCCTCTCGACGCAGCGCAAGGATCTGGTCGACGCGATCGCGCAGACCGCCGAAGCCATCAAGCGCATCGACGAGACAACGCGCGAGCGGTTCGTCACGGCGTTCGCGGCCATCAACAAGAACTTCCAGGAAATCTTCGGAACGCTGTTTGGCGGCGGCCGCGCCGGCCTGACGCTGCTCGACGAGAACGACCCTCTCGAGAGCGGCATTGAGATCGTCGCGCAGCCCCCGGGCAAGCGTCTGCAGAGCGTGCAGCTGCTGTCGGGCGGTGAGAAGGCCCTGACAGCCATCTCGCTGATGTTCGGACTCTTCAAGTACAAGCCGAGCCCGTTCTGTCTGCTGGACGAAATCGACGCGCCTCTCGACGATGCGAACATCGGACGTTTCGTGGAGATGCTGCGCAGCATGCAGGATCACACGCAGTTCATCCTCATCACGCACCACCGCAAGACGATGGAGATTGCTGACCGGCTCTACGGCGTCACGATGGAAGAGCCCGGTGTCTCGAAGCTCATTTCAGTGCAAATGAACTAGAGACTGCGGTGAATTGGTGAATTGGTGAATTGGTGAATTGGTGAATTGGTGAATTGGTGAATTGGTGATTTGGTGATTTGGTGATTTGGCGACGTGGGCGAGGCCCGCACATCGCCGAATCACCACCGTCGCCGGTCTCTCAAAACCCAAACTCTCCACATCCACCAACTCTCCAAATCCAAGAATCCACCAAGTCCCCAATTCCTCAACTCACCAACTCTCGAGATCTCCCCCTCTCCCAGTTCTCCGAGTCTCCAAATCTCCTTGGACTATGATGGCGGCTATGTTTTTTCGGGGTTTGCCTCTCAGGAACAACGCGCGTCCAGCGGCATCCGCTGACCAAACCAGGAGTCGCCGTGACAGTGCTGCGGCGTGCGACACGTCTGCGCGTCGGCGCTCGACCGGTGGTCGCGCCCGTCGTCAGCAGACGATGGCAGGACTTCTGGTCCTTGCGGTGGCCGGGCTGTCAGCGTGCGACAAGCATCGCGGCGGTGGCCTGCCGGGCAAGGCGTCGAGCGAGTGGACGCGAAGCTACGGACTCAACCCGGGTGGTGAATTCCAGATTGTCGGTGCGAGCGGTTCGATCACGGTGGAAGGTGGCGACACACCGTCTGTTGCGGTGAAGGCTCAGCGAACCGTGAAGGCAGCCAACGACGCAATGGCGCAGGAAATGGTGCCAAAGGTGCGCATCGTCGAGGACGTGGCCCCGGACAAGATCGTGCTTCGCAACGAAGGACTCGCGGGCATCGTCCTCGGTGTGGAGATAGACGTGGACTTTGACGTCACGGTGCCCGTGGGAACGCATCTGCGCCTGCACTCGAACAACGGCGACATCACGGTGTCCAACATCGACGGGGCGGTGGTGGTGTCCAGCACGAACGGCGACGTCACCGGGACGGCGCTGCGCGGCGGACTCGACGTGCGTTCCACCAACGGACGCGTGAAGCTCGAGATGGCCGCAGTGTCGAAGGACCCCATCGATGTCCGGAACACCAACGGGTCGATTGACCTCACGCTGCCGCCCATCGCCAACGCGAACCTCGATCTGTCGACGACCAATGGCTCCTTCAATCGTGGCACGCTGCCCATGGAGTTGACTGGTGAGCAGACGAAACGGCGGATGCGTGCGCGGATGAACGACGGGGGCACCTCAATTACCTTGTCGACCACCAACGGCAACATCCGTCTGCATTCCACAGCCGATGCAGGCACTCCGGCGCCCTAGCCCGGCGTATGAGGCGTGTGCCTGAGTCAGCGTCCGCCGCGCGGCGTCGAGGCCGGCGTGCGGGTTGCAGCATGGCAATGGGATGAACGAGGACAAGTCCACCCGTTACAACCGGCTGAAGCGCTGGTGGTCCGTCGGGTCCACACTGTGGAGCGCGGGGCTTCTCATCGCGCTGTCGGCGTCTGGTGGCGCACGCCTCCTTCGCGACGTCGCTGAGCGCACGGCTCACCTCGTCGCTCCGTCGGGATGGGAACGCACCGCCGCCATCGCGACGTGCATCACGCTCCTGGTCCTGCTCAACGAGCTCGGCGGACTGCCCATCGGCTTCTACGGCAGCTACATTCTCGACAGGCGGTACGGCGTGTCGCGGCAGACGCTCGGCTCGTGGCTTGGCGACCAGGCAAAGTCGTTCGGCCTCGGTCTCGTGCTCACGATCGCTGCGGGACGCCTGCTCTACGCCTTCATCGACGCGATGCCCGGGCTCTGGTGGCTGCCGGCAGGCATCGTCTTCGCGCTTGTCGTGATCGGACTCGCCAATGTGGCGCCGCTGATTCTGCTGCCGCTCTTCTATTCGGTGAAACCACTGGCTCGCGAGTCGCTTCGCGCCCGGCTGGTCACACTGGCCGAACGGGCCGGTGCTCGTGTGCTCGATGCCTACGAATGGGGACTTGGCGCCAAGACCACCAAGGCCAATGCGGCACTCACCGGCATCGGACGGTCGCGGCGCATCCTCGTCTCAGACACCATGCTCGAGCAGTATTCCGAAGAGGAAATCGAAGTGGTGCTCGCGCACGAACTGGCGCATCACGTCCATGGGGACATCTGGAAAGGCATTGCGTTCGAAGCCGCGCTGATTCTCGCGGGATTCTTCGCTGCCGCGCACGTGCTCGTTGCGCTTGCGCCGGTGGCGGGCTTCAGCGGTCCGGCCGACCTCGCAGGGCTGCCAATCCTGGTGCTGGCGGCCGGTGCGGTCTCGCTCGTCGCCCTTCCGGCAGCGCATGCGATGTCGCGTGCCCATGAGCGCAGCGCCGATCGCTTCGCGCTGACCCTGACGCAGAACCCCGGCGCGTTCGTGTCGGCGATGAAGCGCCTCGGCGCGCAGAACCTGGCCGAGGATGAACCCTCGCAGCTCGTGCAGTGGCTGTTCTACAGTCATCCGCCGATTCGCGAGCGCATTGCCGTGGCGCGGGAGTTCAGGGTGGGGTCGTAAGCGGCGGGCAGGGCAGGCAAGACCGGCGGGGCAGGTCTGGCAGGCACGA
>Ga0209023_10007111_pt1 | contig 11586 bp, 6 predicted proteins | sample LakOneMetagenome_FD_187468 | JGI IMG/M metagenome (GOLD analysis project Ga0209023, IMG submission 187468) | Freshwater and sediment microbial communities from Lake Erie, Canada (SPAdes) (version 2) | ecosystem: Environmental > Aquatic > Freshwater > Lentic | place: Lake Erie, Canada | collected...
GCTGCTGCCTTACACCCAGCTGGATGTGGACCTGAAAACCATCTATACTGACGGTATCTACTTTGTAGAAGTAAGAGACGGCAGTGGTAAACGGATGGGTGCTGCCAAGATAATAGTGGAACAGCATTAAGAAAGACTATCACTTAATTAAATACAAAGCCCCGCTGATGAGCGGGGCTTTTTTTTAATTAAACACTAGTTTATTTTTTTACAAGTTTAATCATAGCACTGCTGCCTTCGGTACTTGCCAGGTAGGCATCGTATCGCTTATCACCCAATATTGCAACCATGTAAGAAGTATTGGGAGGGATAGAGCCAAGATTTTCTGCTACCATTATCAGCTCATTGGTTTCATTCATTTCACTTACAGGAAGTTTAATGGTATAGGCTTTAGCGGTCAGACGGATATGCTCAAAAAGTAATTTACCATTTAAGAAAAGGGAGATTGAATCACCATCAACCTCCGCATTGTCATAAAACCGGAGTTCCAATGAATCGCCGGTAAGCGGAATTTCTTTTACAAATGTTTTTGTTCGTGTTATAAACTTTTCTTCAATGGTTGGTGCTTTTACCGGCTCTGAAACTGCAACAACAGGTTTGGTTTCTTCTTTAGGCAGCTCCTTTTTTACTACTGGAATTTCCTTTGCCTCCTTTGGTTTTTCTGTAATGGGTGGCGAAATAATGGCTACCGGTTTTTCCTCTGGTTTGGTTTTCACCGGTGCCAGGGCAATAACAGGTCGCTGAGAAAGATTATTAATACTATCAATTATTTCGGGATCATTTGCACCTACGGTATAATTTTCGATAACAAAATCCCATTCATCTTCAAACTCGGCAGAAGGACTTTTTACAAGATGTACATCGCCAGTTGGATTGATTTCATTGTCTTTTTTCGCCACTTTTCCATCCAGCATCATAGTCCCCCCTCCGGGGCAATTAAAATCTGCCCGGGACAACATCGGCATTTTGCCGGGTGTCGAAATACTGAACTTTCCGGACTTTTCTTCCACCAACTGATCATCCCACCAGACTGCACTGTTATTTTCTTCATCAAAGTATCCTTTTATAGTATACCGCCGGTAATTAACAGCTGATTCGTAGTAGTAGGAAGTGCCGGTAAGGCTGTCACCATTCTGAATAATCTTTACTTCAACTTTCTGGCGGTTTATTTTCCCCTTCCAGGTACCTGTTATCATTTGTGCTGAAACACCGACTGAAACACAACTGCTCAACGCTAAAAATGGCAAGAACAGGATATGGGAAAGGGTTTTTTTCATACGAAGAAAAACTTAGTAATCTCAAACGGTTTTTCTGCCGGAATATTTTCTGGCCAAAACTTGCCATAGTAGAAAAAAATCATAACTTTCCTTTTAAATACCTTCCTAAAGGGAGGCTATATTTGCAACCAACCAAATTTTGCTTATGAAGAAAGTATACTTCTTACTGCTTCCGTTTTTATTAGTAACGGGATTTGCAGCGTTTAGTCAATGTACAAACACAACTTCCTTTGGAAGTGCCACTATTAATCCGGCGGGAACTATTACGCAAATATCAACTTGTTCATTTGCGGGTGAATATTCCACCATTTCCGGAGCCGTTAATGGACAAACATTGAGTTTTACCAGTAGCGTTGCTACGGATTTTATTACCATACATTCAGGCTCGTCAAGTGGTCCTGTGGTAGCTTTTGGAACAACACCGCTATCATTTGCCAATACCTTTACAGGTACACTATATGCCCACTGGAATACCAGTTCTGCATGTGGGGCTCAATCTGCCTGCCGTACCACCACAGTACAGTGTACAAGCTGTATACCACCACCTCCTCCTGTAAACGATGTTTGTTCTGGAGCGATTACTATTAATTGTGGTCAAACCATCAATGATAATACATCATCAGCAACACCCGATGCTGTAGCTACCTGCGTCACAACATTAAATACAGCCCCGGGCATGTGGTACACATTTGTAGGAGACGGACAAACATCAGTCTTGAGTCTTTGTGGTTCTTCTTTTGATACAAAAATTGGCATTTTTACCGGTACTTGTGGTTCGTTGGTTTGCGTTACCGGAAACGATGATTTCTGCGGAGTTCAATCGCAGGCAAGTGTAACAACTGTATTGGGTACTACTTATTATGTATTGGTAACAGGGTTTAGCACTGCATCGGGTGCATTTACATTAAACAGAACCTGTGTATCAGCGGTTCCGAATGATAATTGTAGCGGGGCAATTAATATTAATTGCGGGCAAACTATAAATGGTAATACTTCAGCGGCATCTGCTGATGTAGTACCAACTTGTGTAACAACTCTAAACTCAGCACCAGGCGTTTGGTATAGCTTTACTGGTAATGGTGCTGATATTACTTTAAGTCTTTGCGGTTCTGCTTACGATACAAAAATTGGTGTATTCAGCGGTACCTGCGGTTCATTAACCTGTGTCACAGGTAATGATGATTTCTGCGGACTTCAATCACAGGTAACTTTTACCTCTGTATTTGGTACGCAATATTATGTGTTGGTAACTGGTTTTGGCTCCGCATCGGGTGCATTTACTTTAACCAGAACCTGTGTTTTCCCTAATGAAACCTGCGCAGGTGCTATTAATATAAATTGTGGCCAAGTTATTAACGGAACTACCGTTGGTGCTGCTGCAGATGCTGTAGGTACTTGTGGTACTGCCTTAGGCACTGCGCCGGGTGTATGGTATGGATTTATCGGTGACGGATCACCTGTTACAATGAGTCTTTGCGGTTCTGCATACGATACAAAAATTGGTGTATTCAGCGGTACCTGTGGTACATTAACTTGTGTTGGTGGTAATGATGATTTTTGCGGACTTCAATCACAGGTAACAGTGAATACGGTTTATGGAACACAGTATTATGTGTTGGTTACAGGCTTTAGTACTAGTGCAGGTAATTATACCTTAACCAGAACCTGTGCTCCGGCATGTGCCGGAACTCCTACGCCGGGTACTATTTCCAGTCCTTCAACAGCCGTTTGTGCTGGCACCGTTGTGCCATTTAGTTTAGGTGGTAATAGTGTTGGCCCCGGAATATCATATCAATGGAAATCTTCTACAACATCAGGTGGACCTTATACAAGTATAGCCGGAGCTACCAGCCCTACTTATAATTATACTGCCGTAGGCACCACTACTTATTTCATAGTAACTGTAACCTGTGCAAACGGTGGTTTATTTGCTAATACACCAGAATTTGCATTAACTCAGAGTTTACCTGTACACTCAGCAGTTTCATCTACAGTTGTTACAGCCTGTTCGCCAGGTACGGTAACAATTACGGGAACAGTTAGCGGCGGTGTTGGTACATACACACATACATTAACTGGTCCAGGCACAATAACACAAAATCCGCCATCGGGTCCGGGTAATAGCACTGCTAATTTTACAGTTACCAACTTACCTGCCGGTACCAGTGCATTTGTACTTGCATCAGCAGATGCACTTGGTTGTTCTGTATCTTCTAATGTATCAGCATCAATCAATCAAACGCCAATAGTTACTATAACACCAGCAGCACCGGTTATTTGTAACGGAACTATACAACAACTAACGGCAAGTGTAGTGCCGCCATTGCTGCAAACATTTACACAAAGTGGTACTACGCAGGTTCCGGGTGGCTCTCCAACTACTACATCTGGTAATGGAGATCCTTATCCATCCACTTTAACAACAAGCGGTTTACCGACAACAGGTGTTACCGTTAAATCTGTGAAGCTGGGTAACATTAATCATACTTTCCCTTCTGATATAGATGTTGTATTAGTTTCTCCTGCTGGTCAGGCAGTAATATTAATGTCTGATATTGGTGGAGGAACTGATCTTGTAGGTATCGATTATACTTTAGACGATGCCGCTGCAGGGAGTTTGACCGCTGCCTTTAATCCGCAAGGAACGTATAAGCCAACCAATATTGGTGGTGGAGATGACTGGCCTGCACCAGGTCCGGGAACAGCGCCAACATCAACCACACTATCAACCTTTAGTGGCAATCCTAATGGCGGCTGGAAGCTTTATGTTGTAGATGATACAGGGGGTGATTTTGGATATATTGGTAATTGGAGCATTACATTTAATATACCATCATTGGTAACATTTAGCCCTACTACTAATTTATATACCGATGCCTTAGCTACAATTCCATACACAGGTCAGCCAACATTAGTTGTTTATGCTAAGCCACCTGCGACTGCAGTTTATACCGCCACTTCCACAGTAGCGGGATGTACCGGAACAGCTAACGTAACGGTAACGGTAAACCAGTTACCAACGATTACTGTACAACCAACACCGGCTACACAAACAATCTGTGCAGGGTTTAATGTTGTATATTCTGTAACGGCAACAGGAACAGGGCTTACTTATCAGTGGAAACAAGGTGCTGTTAACCTGGTGAATAATGCACAGATTTCCGGAGCAACAACAAATACATTAACGATAACCAATGTAAATATATCTAATGCGGGTACGTACACTTGTGTGGTATCTGGTACCTGTCCTCCATCAGTTACCTCTAACGCTGCGGTATTAAATATTGCTACTGCACCTGTAATATCAACACAGCCTGCCAATAAAACTGTTTGCGAAGGCCAGAGTGCTGCCTTTACAGTGGCAACTGTTGGTAGTGTGCCTCCACCAACAATCTTCCAGTGGCAGGTAAGTACAGATGGCGGTGTTACCTGGACCAACCTGACAACAGGAGGTTCTTATACTGCAACTTATACGATTGCAGCTACAACCATCGGACAGAATAATAGCAGGTATAGAGTAATCGTAACGAATAATTGCGGACTGACAACGACATCATCAGCTGCTATTCTTACAGTTAATGCATTACCAGTTGTAACAGCGGTGGCACTTGCAACAAGAATTTGTATTAGTGATACGTTGATTGCATTGTCAGGTTCTCCTGTTGGTGGAAGCTGGAGCGGTATTGGTGTTTCTGGTTTCAACTTTGTACCATCTGCAACAGCTGTCGGAACGTATACACTGACATATTCTTACACTAACCCTGCGGGTTGTACCTCAACAGCAGCGGTGATTGCGAAAGTGGAAGATTGCCAGGAAAGAATTCGCCTGCTTAGTGATGATGGAGTATTGTTATATCCTAATCCAAACAACGGGCAATTCAATATCAGGATCAACAGCACCTTGTATAACTACCTTGGCATGAAAGTTTATAATGCACAGGGACAATTAGTAAATGGTAAAGCTGTTAATGATGTACTGGTATCACCGGTTTATACCGGCCTTGTATACGGCCGTGTAATACCGATTGACCTTACCAAACTACCTGCAGGTATCTACTTTGTTAAGTTCTACTATGATGATGGGGTAAGAACTTCTGACAAAACTTTCAAAGTGGTGATAGGAGGGCATTGATAAAAAATAAAAGTAAAATCAATACAAGGCATCCCGTAAAGGGGTGCCTTTTTCTTTACTCAGACAGACTGCTTAACTTTAAACCCAATGCAATCTTCTTTACTCAACGAAGTATTGGAAAATCATCAGAAAGATTTTCATCCTGTTGTTCCCTTTGATTCTACAAAGGATGTTCTCCTGCCGTTTGATTTTACTTCTGACAATAGGGAGCTTACAGATGATATATTAAATGACACAAAGAATTTTTCTTTCTGGGTAAACGAAAAATTAGCCAGTGCAAATGCACTATATGGAGTTGGCGGCTATAATGAACACCGGACTGTTTACAGCGTCAGCAACGTATTTGATGGAGAAAACCCCGGTGATGAGCCCAGGCGATTACACCTCGGTATTGACATCTGGGGAAAACCACAAACGGCTGTTATGGCGCCTTTAGATGGAATAGTACACAGCTTTGCTTTTAATAACAGGTTTGGTGATTATGGCGCAACTATTATTTTATCGCATTTGTTAGACGGAATCAGTTTTTATACGCTGTATGGCCATCTTAGTTTAAGCTGCATAAAAAATATACAGGAAGGAGATCGTATCGGAAAGGGAGATATGTTTGCAGAATTTGGTCTTCCTTCTGAAAATGGACAATGGCCACCTCATCTTCATTTTCAAATTATAAGTGAAATTGAAAATTACAAAGGTGATTACCCCGGCGTCTGTAAATTTTCAGAAAAAGAGAAATGGCTGGGCAATAGTCCTGATCCGGATGTTATTTTGCAACTCAATAGGTTTCAGTAATAAGTCCACACTCTTTTATTGATTAATAATTAGCTTTACAGATATTCAAGTAAAAAGTCCATGTCAAATCCCAATCTGAGTAGTGATAAAGAAAAGTTGACAGCAGCTGATGCGGTATTTGAAAATACCATCCGCCCTGCGCAAATAAATGATTTCGCCGGACAAGAGCAGGTTATTGAAAATCTTCGCATATTTATTAAGGCTGCCAAAATCCGGGGAGAGGCATTAGACCATGTATTATTTCATGGCCCGCCCGGTTTGGGAAAAACAACGTTATCAAGAATTGTTGCCAACGAACTCGGTGTAAATATTAAAGAAACATCCGGCCCGGTCATTGAAAAGCCCGGAGACCTTGCGGGTTTGCTTACCAGCCTTGAACCCAATGATGTTTTATTTATTGATGAAATACATCGGCTGAGCACGGTGGTAGAGGAGTATTTATATGCTGCTATGGAGGATTATAGAATCGACATAATGATTGACACCGGCCCCAATGCAAGAAGCATTCAAATCAATCTTAACCCATTCACATTAATTGGAGCCACTACAAGAAGCGGATTGCTTACAGCACCACTACTCTCCCGGTTTGCTATAAAATCAAGGTTAGAATATTATACTTCAGCTGTACTTAACAAAATTATTCAGCGTTCAGCAGGAATACTAGGTACAAAAATTTCAAAAGAAGCAGTTGAAGAAATTGGCAGAAGAAGCAGGGGTACACCGAGAATTGCCAATGGCCTTCTCAGGAGGGTAAGAGATTTTGCACAAGTGCTAAATGACGGGCAGATTGATTTTGGCATTACACAACATGCACTCAATGCACTGAAGGTTGATGAGCATGGCCTGGATGATATGGATAATAGGATACTGGCAGCCATTATTGATAAATTTAAAGGTGGCCCTGTCGGTATTACTACTATTGCAACAGCCGTAGGTGAAGAAGCTGGTACATTGGAAGAAGTGTACGAGCCATTCTTAATACAGGAAGGATTTTTACAACGTACCCCAAGAGGAAGAGAAGTAACAGCAAAAGCTTATGAGCATTTAGGAAAGACAAGACCGGGCAATACAGGAACATTGTTTTCGTAAAAAGAAAAAAGGATTACAAGTTTCCTTATAATCCTTTACAATGTATTTAATCGTAGTTTTCTTTATTGTACTACCAGCCTGAATCCATTTCCATGGATATTTACAATTTCAATCTTCTCGTCGTCTTTCAGGTACTTCCGTAATTTGGCAATGTATACATCCATACTACGACCATTAAAATAAGTATCGCTACCCCAGATTTTCTTTAATGCCTGTTCTCTTGGCAATAAATCATTAAGGTGCTCCGCCAGCATTTTTAGCAACTCATTTTCTTTGGGCGATAATGTTTGTGTAATACCATTATGAATTAACTGGCGAAGCTTTGGATTGAAATGGTAAGTGGACAAATCAAATTCTTTGTTCTCACTTTCTTTATTCTGCTCCTCGTTCCTTTTCAGGATAGCTTTTATTTTTAATAACAACACTTCGCTGTCGAAGGGCTTGGTGATATAATCGTCGGCACCTAGTTTATAACCCTGAATTACATCTTCCTTCATCGTCTTTGCACTCAGGAAGAAAAGAGGAATATCAGGATCCACATCTCTTATTTCTTCAGCCAGTGTAAAGCCATCCATATTTGGCATCATTACATCCAGCAGGCAGAGTTCAAATTTTTCCCGTTGAAAAGCAGCAAGACCGAGGCGGCCATCTCTTTCCAGCGTTACATCGTAATCATTTAGTTCTAAATAATTCTTTAATACACTTCCAAGGTTGGGGTCATCTTCGCAGAGTAAAATTTTAGGTTTCTTAGTGTCCATTTTCTGGTGGTTTTATATTGTTACAAATAAAGTTAAAGCATTTTGAGGGTTAAAGAATACGGAATGAATATTTTGTTAAAAGACCGTTTTTTAAACCCTCTGCTCATTACTTTAACCATAATAGTATAAAAACTATGCCATGTATAGAAACCTCTTTGGTAGGAAGCCGGAAGACTCTTATTGAATGCTGTCTTATTGCCGGAAAGAAGAATTATATCCAACGAAACTTTTCATTTAACTTTCAAGCAAATTTATTCCAATGGCAGATAGTGCAAAATTTCTCGAAACAGTAAACGCCGGTTATACATTTAAGGGTGAATCGTTTAAAATAGGTTGTGCAATGCTAGATGGAGCCGTAGTTCCCGGTGCTGATGTATTGATACCTTTTAGAACATTAAACCGGCATGGTCTTATCGCTGGTGCTACCGGCACAGGTAAAACAAAAACATTGCAAATACTTGCTGAAGGGTTAAGTGATGCCAGCATTCCTGTTTTATTGATGGATATAAAAGGAGACCTCAGCGGGATAGCAGCAGCAGGTACAGTAAATGATAAAATAACTGAACGCTGCCAGAAATTAAATATAGAGTTTAAGCCGGCTGCCTATCCCTGCGATTTGCTGACTTTAAGTAATCAAAAAGGAGCAAGACTACGGGCAACTGTAAGTGAATTTGGCCCGGTGTTACTTTCAAAAATTCTGGGACTGAATGATACACAGGGTGGTTTTGTGGCTATGATTTTTAAATATTGTGATGATCAAAAACTACCATTGCTTGATCTGAAGGACTTCATCAAAGTATTACAGTTTGTAAGCGATGAAGGAAAGTCCGATATGGAAAAGGATTACGGAAAAATTTCTACCACTTCTACCGGCACTATTCTCCGTAAAGTAATTGAACTGCAACAGCAGGGAGCAGATATTTTTTTTGGCGAGAAGAGTTTTGAAGTAGATGACCTGATGCGTATTAATGATGATGGAAAGGGAATGATTTCGATTGTACGGGTTACCGATTTGCAGGACAGGCCTAAACTTTTCTCAACTTTCATGCTTCAGTTATTAGCTGAGCTATATGCTACTTGCCCGGAAGAAGGCGATATGGACAAACCTAAACTGGTAATGTTTATTGACGAAGCTCATCTTATTTTCCAGGAAGCAAATGAAGCATTACTACAGCAAATTGAAACGATCGTTAAACTGATTCGCTCTAAAGGAATTGGCATATATTTTTGTACACAAAACCCGATGGATGTGCCGGCATCAGTATTGGCGCAATTAGGATTGAAAGTACAACATGCACTACGGGCTTTTACGGCTGCTGACAGAAAAGTAATTAAACAAACCTCCGAAAATTATCCCGAGACAATTTTTTATAAAACGGAAGACCTGATTACGCAATTGGGAACGGGTGAAGCATTGGTGACTATTCTGAATGAAAAAGGAATTCCTACACCGTTGGTGCATTGTATGATGCGGCCACCGCAAAGCAGGATGGATATTCTGACAGATGCTGAAATTGATACCCTTGTAAGTCATTCTAAAATTGCAGCAAAGTATAATGAAGTGATTGATAATAAAAGTGCGTATGAAATTCTTACAGAAAAACTCGAAGATGCTGCTAAGCGGGATGAACAACAAAAGAAGCAGGAAGCAGAAGAAAAGGAAGATAAGCAGCCTGCAAAAAAGGAAAAAGGGTTCTTTGATGATCCAACTGTAAAAAGCATAACAAGAACAGCTGGTAACTCAATAGTGCGGACACTTTTAGGTGTGTTGGGCCTGGGGGGAAGAAGCAGCAAGAAAAGTTTATTTTAATTTTACCCAGCCATTTTTATCCATTTCTATTTTATTTTCTGCCTGGAGGAATTCAAGAACCTTCCAGGCTTTTTCTTTTTTAATCCCATTTAGTTTTAGCAGCAGATCTTTAGCTGGAAGTGATTCATATTTCACCATGTTTATAATGCGGTGATGAAGTGCTTCAAATTCTTCTTTTGTTAAGCTGAAAGCTTTTTGTTTTAGACAATTATCACAAATGCCGCAGGCGCTGATAGCCGTGTCGCCAAAATATGAACCGATGATACGACTGCGGCATTCAACATCTTCTTTTATATAGCTAATCATTTGTTTCATCCGGCGCTGAAACTGTTCCTTGCGTTTAGTATAAGCAACCATATCAATGGTAATATCCTCGGCCTTTATCCGGCTTCTTAAAAAATATAACTGGGGAGTATCCTTTTGCGGTTGATATTCAATAATGCCGTATTGTTGGAGTAACGATAATTCTTTTTTTACTTTTTCTGACTCTTTTCTCATTAACCCGGCGATTACTTTTTCAGAAACAGGAGTGTATTGATCAAAGATTCCCTCATAAGCTCTTAATAATGTTTTTATACAATCTTCCAGTTGGGGGTTTGCTTTCTCAAAATTATACAGTGATTCTTTATTCACTGTAAACATTACAGCAGAGGGAATAAAAACCTGTTCATTGAAAGATAGCCAACCGTCTTGCTCCAATGCTTTTAACGAATACAAAGTAGTATGGCTAACCTGCTTAAATTTTTTCAGAAAGTCGCTGATGTCGAAAGTATAATACTGCCCTTCTCCAGAGCCAGCCGGCACTTGCAGATAATTGGCAACAGCCTGGTAAACATTCCTGATTTCATTCAGCGAAGGAAAGCGGAGCGAAGCTACCCCTTCCAGTTCGTGTAAATCTCTTTCATCAAATAAAAGAACGGCGTAAGCCGTTTTGCCATCCCTTCCGGCACGACCAGCTTCCTGGTAATAATTTTCCAGGCAATCTGGTACATCAGCATGTACTACTGTTCTTACATTAGGTTTGTCGATACCCATTCCAAAGGCATTGGTGCAAACAATAATTCTTGTTTTGTCAGTAATCCAGTTTTCCTGTTTCCGGTTTCGTTCTTCCTGCATCAGCCCCGCATGATAAAAATCTGCAGAGATATTCTGCAATCTTAATAAGTCACTTATCTCCCGGGTTCTTCTCCTGCTTTTGCAATAAATGATACCACTACCCTGAACTTTTCTTATTACTTCAATAACCTTATTGATTTTAGAATCTACTTTAAAAGTGCTGTACGAAAGATTAGACCTCTCGAAAGACTGCCGAAATACTGTAAACCCATAAAGTGTTTCCTGGATGCTTTTAAATCCTCCCATCGGTGTGTCGGGGGGCATCAGTTTCTCACAAATATCTTGCTGCACATCTGGCGTGGCGGAAGCGGTTAATGCAAGTACTGGAATACCCGGCAATTCTTTTCGCAGTGCAGCAATCCTTAAATAAGGTGGACGAAAATCGTAACCCCATTGAGAAATACAATGGGCTTCATCTACGGCAATTAAATTAATAGCAAGCCCCGGCAGGTATTCTTTAAATAAAGTAGTCTCTAATCTTTCGGGAGAGACATATAGAAATTTACAATTGCTTTCCGAGGCTATTTTAAAAATATTGATAACTTCTTTTCGGCTCATACCTGCGTAAATGGCATATGCTGTAATGTTCTTTCTTCGCAGATTTTCAACCTG
>Ga0209023_10007112_pt1 | contig 11582 bp, 10 predicted proteins | sample LakOneMetagenome_FD_187468 | JGI IMG/M metagenome (GOLD analysis project Ga0209023, IMG submission 187468) | Freshwater and sediment microbial communities from Lake Erie, Canada (SPAdes) (version 2) | ecosystem: Environmental > Aquatic > Freshwater > Lentic | place: Lake Erie, Canada...
GTAGCCGACAAGCCATCCTTTTCGATACCTAATTGGGCATACAAACGGTTCCAGCTACGCGACAGCGTGCCAGACTGGCCATTCGACTGGTGGCTCAACCCAAGGCCGAAATGCCGCAGGTGCACCCCACCTAGGTCAACGGCAAGTGGTGCAATGGCGATGAATTCCGGTTGATAGTTGGTTTCTCGGAAAGGGCTCGAAGCGTCGTCGTTAGCGGCCTGCCAGAAACTATTCTGCGTATAGGCAAACCACACATCGACTGGCTTACCGAACGCCCCCTGCATCATTTTCATCTTAAAGCTTAACTGAAAAGCAAGTTCGTATTTCGAAAGGTCGGCGTCGGCAAGAACACGGTACGGAAGATATGGCTCATTATTCGGACGGTAGCTAGCGTTTGCGATGAGGTAGCTGGCATGATGCGGCCGGAATTTGAAAGCGCCACGTTGATACGGCTCGTCCAGCTCCCAGTGGTCAAGCTGGCTGAATTTGGCGCTGCTCTCGGTCGACGGTTGGGCCGTGATGACGGGTACTTCAATAGTGGAAGCAGCATTCGCTGGGTTAATCGCAACAGAAGCTTCGGTATGCGGCACCGGAATAGCAGCAAGCATGTCGAAGCAGGCCAGGCGCGCGGCGTTTTCTGTAATGTTAGCGCAGTCGCGCATCACCTTCGGCGCGACCTCGGCATATGCGTTCACGGAGACGAGCAGCGGCACGTAACTCAAAAGGGCACGGTGTAATTTTAGCATCTTGAATGTTGGAGGATATTTTCGTAAATACGCTGTCACGTGCTTGATACAAGGTACCAAACACTGCAGTACAAATTTCAGCGTATGCTATTGACGAGTGTACGTTGAAAATATTGCAACCGGCGCACCAGAGAATGTATGCACCCCTACTCTGGTAGTGGATGAAGTTGGCCGGGACCTGGATTTTCATCTATCAGTTCTGCAGTGCCGACATCAGCGGCTGGATGGCGGACGCGTCGAGCGTAACCGTGTACCAGAGCAATAAGGCTACGGCGGTCGTGATGATCTATATTACGAAAACGCCCAGCTGGCGCGTCGCGTAATGCTGCGTGGGATACAGGTAGAAAAGCACCGTGATCAGTGCGAGCAAGATGACACTTCGTGCAGGTCCCACACCCGAATACAGCCGACGTCGGCGCCGATCAGGTAAGAATAGTAGCTGCGCACCTCATGCCGGCGAAGCCAATCACCAAGGCGGCAGAGCACATGCGCGAACCAATCGCGCCGCCGCCTCCGACCGGGCCAGGAGACCGATCCAGTAAACACGGTCGAGAATACGAACGGCGCGCTCATTCACAGGACGGACGACTGGTTCGACCGCATGTATTGCCAACAAGGCGACGGAATGATCCGCGCTGGCCAACTCCCCTTAAATTGACTCGTAACTGTGCGCTGGCGCTGCCGTCAGTGTCAGCGCCAGCCCGGCTTCCGCCGCTGCGTCCAGCACGTTGCGCAAATCCTTTAGCTGGCTCTTGACCTGCCCGCGTGGCACGAAATTTCGGTCCAGCATGCGCTGCCCATGGACCTCGCGCAAGCGGCTGCCCGCGAAGCCGCCCCGGATCGTCTCGCGTACGTCCGCAGGGTCGGCGACCGCAGCCTGTGCCAGCAACAAGGCCTCGGCCACGATGTTGATCATCGCGCCCACAATCATTGATTGCATAACTTCGTAACCTGCACGCTGCCTGCCTGCCCGATTACTTGGGTCCGGCCCAGCGCCGAGTAGACCGGCGCCGCCTCGGTGAGATCGTGCAGGCTGCCGCTTGCCATCACGGCCAATGTCCCTGCCTCGGTCCCGGGCATGCCGCCGGACACGGACGCGTCGAGAAAGCGCCTGCCCTGCTCTTCGAGCTAGTGGTGGGAGGCCAGCGCTTCGTCGTTCCGGGTCGAGCTCATGTCGATCCACAAGCTACAGGGTGCAATTACGGGCAAGGCCGCGGCGATCGCGTTGCCCACCACAGGGCCGGCTTCAAGCATCAAGATAACGATGGCGCCGCCTTCGACTGCCTCGGCAATCGAAGCGCAAGGCCGTGAGCCGTGCGCAGCCAGCACTTGGGCCTTGGCCGCCGTCTGGTTTCAGGCACGGACCGTGAAACTGGGCCGAGCACGCGCCTGGCCATGGGCTTACCCATCAGGCTAATGCCGAGAAATGCGATGGTGAGGTGCCTCAATATCGTTCCTTGCGAAATAACGGTGCGCGCTACGTGTTTTTGTTCGCCTCAGTACAATATTTAGATTAGCAAGCGTGGACTAGCGCATACTCTATGAAAGCAATTATGTCCTCTATCAAGAAAATTGCCATCCTGATTTGTCTTGCCGCAGGCCTGTCCGCAGGGTCGGCCTCTGCCGCCGATAACGGCTGGCTCGACTCGGCCTCGTTCGAGTTCGGCACCGGCAAGAAAGTTACACTCGCGCGTGTCGCCGTGCAGTCAGACTGGGACGCGCGCTGGTTCGCCTCGAACGGTCGCCACGTGGGCGGCTACTGGGACGTGTCGGCTGCCTACTGGCGCGGTACCGCGTACCGTAACGTGCCGGGACAGCGCCAGACAATCGGCGTGGTCGGCATCACCCCGGTGTTCCGCTACCAGCGCGACGAAAAGCTCGGCTGGTATGTCGAGGGCGGCATCGGTGCCAACCTGTTCTCCGAGCTGTATAACAACGACGACAACAGGCTCTCGACCGCCTTCCAGTTCGGCGACCACCTCGGCGTGGGTTATGTCACGGACAACAAATGGGATCTCGGCCTGAGGATCCAGCACTACTCGAACGCCAGCATCAAGCGTCCGAACAGCGGCGTCAATTTCATTATCGCGAGCGCCCGCTACAGTTTCTGATCCCAACCGGCGCAGATCGTGGCCGCCTGGTTGAGGAAAACTTTTGTTCGTCCACAGCGAGAGAGCCGTTGTAGAGGGCTTTGTTGCGCAAATTAGGCTGGGCGAGCATGGGACCCGCACGTCTGGCTCATCGCAATGAGCAGAGCAATACGCAATTAATACTGAAGAAGCCAATTGCGGAGCCACCAGATGTTCCAAGTGGGCTCGGACTCTTGCGCGCACTCACTGAACACATTCCTGACGCAGCTGTTTTTGTGCTCGATCATAGTTTTCGCTACGTCCTAGCGGGCGGCAGTGGTCTTATTGACGTGGGAATGAAGGCCTCAGATTTTGAAGGAAAGCATCTTGCCGACGTAGTGCCAAATGAACTGTTGAGCCAGTACCTCGCGGACTACACCGCGATTTTTGCGGGAGGTACATTCGTTCGCGAGCATTCAGTAGGTTCGACGATGTATGTAACGAGCGGCAGGTTAATCAAAGGAATTAACGGTAGGCCGGATATGGCTATAGCGATCTCTTATAGTATTGCGAACATTCAGCAACGCTCAGCTAAACGCTAACCGAAATTTTATTTTCTGCCAACTACGACCGCCACATACTCATCAGCAGGCAGTCCAATCGATCTTTGCGCGCTTATAAATATTGCTATTTAACGCAACAATTCGAGAAGCTTAGCAAAGTTAATCGGCTTTTGTATGTGCAGATCAAAGCCAGCCTCAAAGCACAGCTTGCGCGTTCCTTCATCGCCCCAAGCGGTCATTGCTATGATGCGAAGGCTGTTTGGAAGCAAGCGGCGCAACTGTCGAGCAACTTCGAACCCATCCATGACAGGCATCCCAAGATCTAACAATACAAATGAGGGTTTGCGTGCGATCGCAGCACTGATAGCATCTGCTCCACTATATGCCTTTGTTACATTATGCCCATTAAGAACTAGTATTTCAGCTAATAAATCTGCAGCGTCCTTGTAGTCATCAACTATCAGAACATGCTTGTGCATTACATTTCCTTTAGTTCACTTTCTTCTGTTCAATTACTGCCAGAATTGACCCAAACTTAAACCTGTTTCGACCGTCCCGCTTCGCTTCATACAAGGCCGTGTCCGCAGCGCTAATTAGGCTGGCAGGGTCGCTGTCCATTGAATTGGGATCTATTGTCGCACCGCCTATGCTCACGGTGACACACTTTTGGTTGCTGCCGCTATGGGCAATTTCCATGGCGGCGACGGCTTCTCTGATATTTTCAGCGACCTGGGCGACTCCGCGAGGGCTGGTCGCTGGCAACAATATGGCAAACTCCTCGCCGCCATAACGCGCCGGCAAGTCTGCCGGGCGTGCAACATTAGCTGCGATAACGCGAGCGATGCGGCGCAGGCACGCATCACCGGCAGGATGTCCGTAAGCGTCATTAAATTTCTTGAAATAGTCGACATCTACCATCAGAAGCGAAACGGTCGTCCCCTCTCGCCTTGCACGTACAAGTTCACGTTGTATAGCTTCATCAAATGATCTGCGGTTGGCAATCTCTGTAAGACCATCTGTCAAAGCTAGCGAGGACAGCTCGGCGTTAGCCAGGCTGAGCCCGTCGCTGGCGCGATGGAGCTGCTGTTCGAGACGTTCACGTATTGCAAGCTGACGCAACAGTCTCTTTCCGAGCCATAGTAGTACGCTGATCAAGAACGCGAGTCCGCTCGCAAGTTGAATCGATGATATCCACCAAGGATCATAGATTTCATCAGCAGACAATGCAGCCGCAACAATCAGCGGGTATCCTTCGAGGTGCCGATAACTGTAGAGGCGTTTAACGCCATCTACTTTCGACGTCAACATGGCGGTTCCCACTAGCCCTGTCCTGCGGTAAAACTGCAAAATCGGACCAGATGAAATGTCTAGACCAATGATACTTTCGACAAAAGGTCGACGGTAGTACAAGACGCCGGTATCAAGTGCAAACAGGATTGTTCCACTGCTGCCAACGTCGAGTTTGCTATAGGCCTTCTCGAACAAATCGACACGCATGGTGACTAGGGCTACGCCAGCAAAGTTGCCATTTGCGTCGTTGAGTCTACGTGAAATCGGTACGATCCAAATACCAGTAGACCGACTACGGATTGGTTTCCCTACGTGCGTTGAGCGACTAGGTTTGGTCTGGTGATACTTAAAGTATTCGCGATCTAAATTGTTTCCTTTGTACGGCCTGCCGAGTGACGTTGCCATCCACTCCCCCCGTGCATCATAGATGAACAATCCATGCAGTTCAGGCGCTTTCCCAGCCATGTACTCAAGATGCGCGTGCATTCGTTTGCTTTTTGCAGAGGCAAGCCCGTCACTTTCTGCACGTTCAACCATGTCTTCCAAGACGACGTCGGCAACCTTCATCGTGGTTTCTGCATGTAACGCGAGAGCACGAGCGATGTTCTTAGTCGACACTTCGGCCTCGTGCAACGCGTCACGTCGCGACGTCACTATCTCCCACCCGGCGAACACGCAAATTAACAAGCACGATAGGAAGAGCAGCGCTGCAACCAGACGCATTGCAGGCCGTTTTTTGCTGCTTAAGGATTGCATTTGTTGTTCGAGAGAGAGTGGAGGCATGGTCTAACGAAATGTGGAATTTGGTGATAATCAACATCAATAATAGTTTCCTAGAGAAAACAAGTCTAGAAAATCGTCAATTTTGACAAAATGAATGGGGCGGATAGGGAAAACGGAAAAAATCGGGCGCTAAGGCGATTTGGCCTGCCATATCGCCAGCAAACCATTCCGCGCGGCCGACTTGCAAGCGCCCGGAGCCCATGCTGTATAGTTGTCATTTATGACCGGGGGCGGTCTATGCTTGGAAAGATAAAAGATGTCGAACGCGCAGCTGATGGCAGTAGTCGAGGTGGACAAAGAAGATCGGATAATTTGTCAGCGCGACGGCTGCGGCCACAGCGTGTACAAACGCATCCACATCGTGCGGGAAAACGGGCGGTTCACCGTTCTCGGCTCCGAGTGCTTCAAGCTCCTATACGGCTCCGATGACACCGGGGCGGTGCCCCTTTATGGATCAAGCGCTGGCCAGCTTCTTACCGACGCCGAGCGTCAGGTGCTAATTGATAATACTGACCGCTTCATTGCAATGCTTGAAGCGCAGCGGCTTCAGCTGGAGCATGCCCGAGCGCTGGATTTACGCGCTAGACAAGAAGAACAGCGAGAGCGCGAAGAAGCTGCACGAATTATCAGAGGCGCCTCGGATACGCTGCGGGACGAAGAGCGCAATGCTCAGTCGCTTGCCCTGGAAAACTGCCGCCGGCAATACCCAGGGCTCAATCTGGCCACACCCGGCTGGCAGGGGTTGGTTTATTTAGAGAAGCTAAGAATCTTGCGTGAGGGTCGGGGGAATCGATCCATGCAGCCGCGAACTGAATCCTCCCTTTTCTAGATTTTCCCTACTCTTGGGGCTTGCGCAGCTCCCTGAACCCACCTTCGGTAATGCGCTGCTGGCGCCACACATAGTCCCCGGTCAGGTTGATGTGCTCCCAGCCCAGCGGTGACAAAAATTGCACCATGGCGTCGTCGGGCAACTTGCCTTTCTCCCGCAAGTCCTGCGTCGCCCGCTCCAGGTAGACCGTATTCCACAGTACGATTGCGGCCGTCACCAAATTGAGGCCGCTGGCGCGGTACCGCTGCTGCTCGAACGTCCTGTCTCGGATCTCGCCCAACCGGTGGATGAATACCGCCCTGGCCAACGCGTTTCGCGCCTCCCCCTTGTTCAAACCCGCGTGAACACGCCGGCGCAGCTCGACGTTCTGGAGCCAGTCCAGGATAAACAGTGTGCGCTCGATCCGCCCCAACTCGCGCAGCGCGATCGCCAGGCCGTTCTGGCGGGGGTAGCTGCCTAGCTTGCGCAGCATGAGCGAGGCGGTGACGGTGCCGTGCTTGATCGAGGCGGCCAGGCGCAGCACGTCGTCCCAGTGTGCGCGCAGGTGCTTGATGTTCAAGCTGCCGCCGATCATCGAGCGCAAGGCCGGGTGGTCACCCACCTTGCCCGGCACGTACAGCTTGGTGTCGCCCAGATCGCGGATGCGCGGCGCGAAGCGGAAGCCCAGGAGGTGCATCAGCGCGAACACGTGGTCGGTGAAGCCGGCGGTGTCGGTGTAGTGCTCCTCTATGCGAAGGTCCGATTCGTGGTACAGCAGGCCGTCGAGCACATAGGTCGAGTCGCGCACGCCGACGTTGACCACCCTGGTGCTGAACGGCGCGTACTGGTCGGAAATATGAGTGTAGAACAGCTTGCCAGGCTCGGCGCCATACTTGGGGTTGATGTGGCCCGTGCTCTCGGCCCGGCCTCCCGCGCGGAAGCGCTGGCCGTCCGACGACGACGTTGTGCCGTCGCCCCAGTGCGCGGCAAAGGCGTGCTTGAACTGGGCGTTGACCAGTTCAGCAAGGCCGGCCGAATAGGTTTCGTCCCGGATGTGCCAGGCCTGTAACCAGGACAGTTTCGCGTAAGTGGCGCCGGGACTCGATTCGGCCATCTTGGTCAGGCCAAGGTTGATGGCGTCGGCCAGGATCGCGGACATGAGGAACGTCCGGTCCTTGGCCTGCTCCCCGCTCTTGAGATGGACGAAGTGGCGCGTGAACCCGGTCCAGTCGTCCACGTCCATCAGCAGTTCGGTGATCTTGATCCGGGGAAGCAAGCCACTGGCGAAATCGATCAACGCCTGGGCCTCGTCCGGCACCACGGCGTCCTGAGGGCTGATCCTCAGTCCTGTCTCAGTAATGATCGCGTCGGGCAGTTCGTTCGTCAGCGCAAGCCGGTTGACGGTGGCCAGCTGCTGTTCCAGCAACAGCAAGCGGTCGTGCAGGTACTGGTCGCAGTCCTGGTTGACGGCGATCGGCAACTCGCGCGCCGTTTTCATGGCCCCGAAATTTTCCGTGGGCAGCAGGTATTCCTCGAAGTCGCGGAACTGGCGCGAACCCTGCACCCAGATGTCGCCCGAGCGCAGCGAATTTTTCAGTTCCGACAAGACGCAAATTTCGTAGAAGCGGCGGTCGAGCCCTTCGTCGGTGATGACCAGCGGTTTCCAGCGCGCCTTCACGAACGTGATCGGCGCATCGTCCGGCACCTTGCGCGTGCCGGTCATGTTCATCTCGCGCAGGACGTCGATTGCGTCCAGCACAGCTTGCGCTGCCGGCGCGGCCTTGAGCTGGAGCACGTCCAGAAACTCGGGCGTGTAGCGCCTTAGGGTGCTGTACTGCTCTCCCACCAGGTGCAGGTGGTCGAAAGTCTCGGGCTGGGCCAACTGGGCGGCCTCGGTCACACTCTGGGTGAAGTCGGTCCATGGCAGCACGGCCTCGATCGCGGCGTACGGATCCAGTCCGGCTTCCTTGGCCTCGACAAGCGCGCGACCGATTTTCGAGTACAGGCGCACCTTGTCGTTGAAGGCCTTGCCCTGCTTTTGGAAGTCTTGCTGATGCTTATTCTTGGCCGCGCTGAACAGCCTGATCATGATACGGTCGTGCAGGTCGACCAGTTCGTCCGTCACCGTGGCCATGCCCTCGATGGCCAACGCCGCCAATGTCGCATAGCGCCGCTCGTCCTCGAATTTGGCCAGGTCGCGCGGCGTCATCTGCGCACCCTCGCGCGCCATCTTCAGCAGCCGGTTCTGGTGGATCTGGCGGCCAAGCCCGTCCGGTAGAGCCAGCGACTGGAACACCTTGAGCCGTTCGATGTGTTCGCGCATATAGCGGGAATTGGGCTTGAGCGGCGACTGGCGCAGCCACACGAGCCAAGTGACGCTCATATCGGGCGCCACGTTGAGCAGGTTGTCGAGCGAGCGCCTGTGGTGGCGCTCCAGCGGAGCGATCAGCGTGCGGTAGATTCGCCGGTTGGCCCGCGTCACGGCCTCGGCGCAGGCCCGCTCGATTACACTCAACGCCGGCAGGATGATCCGCTTCTGACGAAGCGTTGCAAGGGAGTGCGCGGCGAGCACCATGGCCTTGTCCGTCTGCATGGCAAGGTCGGCCAGACTGTGTACCAGCTTGCGGAAATCCGACAGACCAAACACTGACAGTCCCAGATAGGCGCGAAGCTCATGCAGGTGTTCGTTGCGCGTTTTCTCCCGCTTGCCATATTCCGGCCACGCGCCGGCGTCGCTGCGCACCTGCTTGGCGATCCAGTGCAACACTGGATCGGGCAGCACTGTGTCGCTGGCAAGCGCGTAGCCGGGATAGCGCAACAAGCACAGCTGTACCGAAAAACCCAAGCGATTCGCTGCCCCGCGCCGCTGCCGGATCAACGCCAGGTCGGCATCCGTGAAGCTGTATTGCTGGATCAGATCGTCTTGGCTTTGTGGCAATACCAACAAGCTGTCGCGTTCCGTATCGGATAGCAGTGAGCGGCGGGGCATTCGGTCCAGTCCTTCGCTGAGAGGTTGGTAAGATTTATGCCGCCACGATGGTACATTCACACCTATATTTACGAAGAAAATTCCCTGTGGACTGAAGCGTTGTTTTGGCTATGCCAGGCTGGCTTTCACCCAGAGGCAATGCGCCGCGAGAGGGGATGCACGGCCCCATTGCTCCGTGTCTTGGGGCGACTTAATAGAACAATTCGCAGCGTTGGGGGAATGTCTTTTTTGCTAGAAAGATGTGCACCATTACGAATAGTGGATTACAAATTATGAATAGCGAGGTTTTCAAATTCCTGCTTTAGCTGGTAGCAGCCCCCGATCAGCGTTCCGAACTCTTGGAGTCGATAACGCGAGCGTCGAAAAAGTCAATAGCTGAGTTAAGTCCGCTGCAGTTTGAAGGCCGCAGTAGCTTATTATCGATTCCCGGTCGAGCATGTGGGCCCAACTTTCGCGCCTATCAAGGATGACGCCTGAGCAGCGGTGCTAGCAACGGACCGTTTCATTTTCGCCCCCTTTCCAAGCTAAAAAAATAGGATCTAACTCGACTATTGTAAACATGCTTGCTGAATGCCGCGAACATGAGACTTTTGAGCCGGGAACAGAGCCGTCGGAAGGATGAAATCACTAAACTTTTTCTTCAAGCCACAAGACCGCTTGCGTCAAGTCATTGTAGAAGACGCGGTAGCTACCTTCACCAAATTGGCCAAAAGCTAGTCGGGCCAAAAACGCAATCCGACTATTGGGGACCAAAATCGCGCGTCGCAGCGGCATCGAGCCAAATTCTTTCCATGCCTCAGAGTCAATGTTCTGTTGCAATATGGCAAGATGAACGCCGGGATCCTCCATCTCAAGTGCGTCGTACAACACCTTGACTTGCAGCGTATCCTTGGCCAGGACAATCACGCGATCCTGGCACTCCCTCAGAATCTCCTCGGAACACTTTCCCCGGATGCGCGCGGTAATAATCCCCCCTATCGGTTCCACCCAAAGTTGCTGATGATTCATAAGATAAGTCGACTCTTCTTGATCGGAACATAGAGTATAACAGCTGCACTTGCACGCAGGATGGGCCGACTGCGCTAACATTACAGAAAACGTCGCGCGCCTGGCCTGCTTCGACACGCTTGCTGCCACCCCGGCGCCGCGTACCGAAGCTTCTGTTGTGATTGACCCGGCGAATGCTGCCTCCACTATTGAGGTACCCGTCATCACGGCCCAACCCTCGACCGAGAGCAGCGCCAAATTCAGTCAGCTTGACCATTGGGAGCTGGACGAGCCGTATCAACGTGGCGTTTTCAAATTCCGTCCCCATCATTCGAGCTACCTCATTGCAAACGCTAGCTACCGTCCGAATAATGAGCCATATCTTCCGTACCGTGTTCTTGCCGATGCCGACCTTTCGAAATATGAACTGGCTTTTCAGTTGAGCTTTAAGATGAAAATGATGCAGGGAGCGTTCGGCAAGCCGGTCGATGTGTGGTTTGCCTACACCCAGAATAGTTTCTGGCAGGTCGCAAACAATGAGGCATCGAGCCCTTTCCGAGAGACCAACTATCAACCGGAAGTCATCGCCATTGCACCACTTGCCGCTGACCTAGGTGGGGCGCACCTGCGGCATTTCGGCCTTGGGTTGACCCACCAGTCGAACGGCCAGTCTGGCACGCTGTCGCGTAGCTGGAACCGCTTGTATGCCCAAGTCGGTTTCGAAAAGGATGGTTTGTCGGCTATAGCACGTATCTGGAAGCGACTGAACGATAGCGACGACGACAACCCTGACATAGTTGACTATATGGGTAGGGGCGATTTGGCGCTGGCATACCGACGTGACGGCCATATTTATTCGTCGACGCTACGCTACAATTTCCACACCAGCCGCGGTGCAGTTCAGGCAGGCTGGGCCTTTCCGCTTGCGGGAAACCTGAAGGGCTATGCGCAGGCGTTCGCCGGATATGGTCAGAGCCTCATCGATTACAACTATTTCCAGCGGTCGCTGGGAGTAGGAGTACTCGGTCTTTTTTGATAGTGGGATGCCCAACGCTGCATCACGATCACCGACATCCACGCCACCACCGGGTGTGGTGTCTCGAAATTCGTGAATCAAGTGCGCGACCTCAGCGGCCGCCGCATCGGTCGTGGTCGCGCAAGTCGACCCGGGATGCTTCGAACGGCTATATAACGTGGTCGAATTTGGCAGCGCCGGCTCGGTTGAGGTGTACTGTCAATAGCGGACACGCTTGTCTTAAGCCGCCTGCGGCTGTTCGCTAAAGGATTCGGCGAACAACGCTGGCGGAACAAATCCGATGCGGGAATGACGCCGCTGTCGGTTATAGA
>Ga0209023_10007113_pt1 | contig 11580 bp, 6 predicted proteins | sample LakOneMetagenome_FD_187468 | JGI IMG/M metagenome (GOLD analysis project Ga0209023, IMG submission 187468) | Freshwater and sediment microbial communities from Lake Erie, Canada (SPAdes) (version 2) | ecosystem: Environmental > Aquatic > Freshwater > Lentic | place: Lake Erie, Canada | collected...
CTTCAATGGTAGCGATACCCTGACCATCGTCACTAACGACAATGGCAATACTGGTTCGGGTGGTGCGAAAACTGACACGGATACGGTCGCGATTACCGTAACAGCGGTCAACGACGCACCGGTCAACACAGTACCAGTTGCGCAAACGACTGCCGAAGACACTGCTAAAGTCATCACCGGTCTGTCGATCAGCGATATTGATGCAGGTGCAGGCAGCATGACGGTCACCCTGAGTGCTCTACAGGGTACGATCACCGTGCTTGCCAGTGCAGGTGTCACGATCACCAGCAACGGTACAGGCAGTGTTCAACTGGCAGGTACAGTCGCCAACATCAACGCAGCACTTGCTGCCGCGAATGGCGTCACGTACACACCGAACGCCAACTACAACGGTGCTGATACCTTAACGATGTTGACCAGTGACAACGGCAACACCGGTACAGGTGGTGCACTGACGGACAGTGATACTGTTGCGATTACCGTTACAGCGGTCAACGATGCGCCAGTGAACACCGTCCCAGCCGCACAAACCACAGCTGAAGACACCGCCAAGGTAATTACTGGCCTGTCGATCAGCGACGTGGATGCGAATGGCGGCAGTGAAACTGTAACCCTGAGCGTCACCAGCGGTACGATCACGGTACTGGCCAGCGCCGGCGTGACGATCACCAGCAACGGCACAGGCAGTGTTCAACTTGCAGGTACAGTGGCCAACATCAACGCAGCGCTTGCTGCCGCGAATGGCGTCACCTACAACCCGACAGCCAACTTCAATGGTAGCGATACCCTGACCATCGTCACTAACGACAATGGCAATACTGGTTCGGGTGGTGCGAAAACTGACACGGATACGGTCGCGATTACCGTTAGCTCGGTCAACGATGCGCCGGTATGGTCTGCAGCGGCAGTTGCGGTCAATGCAGGAGAGCGTAATGGCACAACGACACTGAATAACCAAGGCTTGTCAATTACCGATGTCGATTCAGGTACGGGCATCATGCAATTGACCCTCACCGTGGCGAACGGTATTGAAACATTGACAGTAGCAACGGGCACCAGCGGTGTGTCGATTGTCTCTGGCAACGGTACTTCGTCCGTCGTGATTAGCGGCACTCTGGCGCAGCTTGATGCACTGCTAGCAAGTACTGGCGCGGCAGGCACGATTACTGTGACTGTTCCTGCCTATACCGTAGCGACTGCAGAAGGCTTCCAAAGCACCACGATTAATATGCTGATCGATGATGGTGGTAATTCTGGAAGTGGCGGTGCGCTGAGCACATCGAAAACAGTGAACTTGAATATCACCTCACTGGATGAAAATAGTTCGTCTCTGGTTCCTACAGTCAACCCTGACACGCTGTTTGGTGGATTGGGTGCAGATACCATCTTTGGCGGATCAAACAACGATTCGATCTACGGTGGTGCTGGAGATGATGTCCTCCTCGGCGGATCAGCATTTATACGCAACGGCTCGTTTGAGATGTGGCATGGTGCAAGCAGCACTTACTCGGCTACAGCGGGTACTGCGGTGTTTGATGGTTCAACCAATGGTGAAATCAATGGTTGGGATTTCCAACAATACACGGGTACAACCTTGGGTGCAGCCAGTGGTAATGGTCAATTGGGCTGGAGCGGTGGTACAGCTACAGCATCACAATACGGTAATCCGAATATTGCTGGCGCAGGTAACTATGTCTTGGATATGGTCAGTAAGAGCACTACGGTTAACACCGCGTCAGAAAGTGTGCAAACCCTGAGCGGCGAGTCCTATACCATTACGGTGGTCTATAGCGCGACTAGTGCCTCAAGTAACGTACCTAGAGAGCCATCCAATAACGCCGGTGCTGATCAGTTCGCTGCATTGGATCTGTATTGGAACAATACGTTGGTCACTGGCGCGACGTCTACCTATCTGGGTATTAGCAGCACCAATAGCGTTGGCAATACTATGTTCTGGTACTCCAGAACATGGACTGTCACCGGTACGGGTACGATCGCGACAACTGCTGCTGATAGTGAGTTGACCGGTGGCGATGTCCTGCGCTTGCAAGATACAACGACTGGATCGCCATTTGTTGCGGGTATCAATCTGGATAGCGTATCCATGCGTGCGACCAGTAACAGCAATGGTAACGATCTGTTGAATGGTGGTACGGGTAATGATCGACTGTATGGTGGTGCGGGTAATGACACGCTGACTGGCGGCGCAGGCGCTGACAAGTTTGTGTTCAGTATGCGCGGCATTGACGGTACGACCGGTAATGATGGCGATGACACGATCACCGACTTTGTGGTCGGCACTGACAAGATCATCTTGACCGATGTGATTGACATTGCCGGTTTTGCCCGCCCATCAACGGGTACCACCAATACGACAACGACTGCAACTGCGGATACGGGTCTGACTCTGGCTGATCTGGTGAATACTGCGCCGAACAATCAACTGGTGACGCTGGCAACAGTGGGTTCTGACACGGTACTGACCTTCGGTAATGGTGCCCATATCACCATTCAAGGCGTCACAGGTCAAACCTTGGCAACACTACAAAGCAGTGGGTCGTTGGTATTGACGTCTGACAGCTTCTACTCAACGATCTAAGATCGTTGCTGTTGTCATCTAAAACTCGGAGTGCACTGGTGTGCTCCGAGTTTTATTCATTTTGCTGCAATAAGTTAATCCTTTCCTGTTTGATTTTAGGCTATATTTGGCGGTGGCAATTGAGCAAGCGTCAACAATGCCTTTCGTTATACAGGTGTGATGAATTTTAGAGACACCAAGCGTGTGTCCCAAGAGGAAAAATAATGGTTTTTCATCGCAAGAGTTTAAGCATCGTTTTGCTTGGACTTAGTTTGCCGACGCTCGTGTGCGCAGCCGTAGACGATACGCACTCTTCTTCATTTAGTCTCAAAGACATGTTTGGCTGGAAATCTGCCGAGCCTGAAGTCCTCCAACTCCGCACCAGTGATCTGGTGGCGAAGCTCCCTGCACAGACACTGATGGCGGATACGCAAGGGGCGAGCAATGCAACTGCCTTGACCCAAACAGAAGCGATCCGCTTAGCTGTAAATCATCATCCGTCGATTACATCAGCGTTGGCGACTTTGTCTCAACAAGGCAGCACCAAAGATGCAGCACGGGCAGGGTATTACCCACAAATCTCTGGTGGGGTGAATGCTGGCTTATTGAATACGGGCTATGTGGTAAAGCAAGATCCGGCGCAAGTCGCCAGTATCAAGCTGACGCAAATGCTTTATGATTTTGGCAAAGTCAGCGGTAGGGTATCGCAGGCAGATTATCTGATTCAAAAGCAAAAAGCGCAGGTGATCAAGCAGATTGATACGATCTCGGTACAAACAGCTGTCGCTGTGGTTGCCGCGCATCGCTATCAATCTTTGGCTAATATTGCCCAAGGACAGGTAGATGCCACGGCACGCGTCACTGATATGGCGCGTTTACGCGCTAAAGCGGGAATTAGCACCATGTCTGATCCGATCCAGGCACAAACTCGGCTAGAAGCTGCCCAAGCCAATTTGCTACAGGTGAGATCACAATACCAGCAAGCCCGTGAACGGTTACGCACCTTGATGGGTGTGACCCTAGAGGGTGATGTTGCCGATATGCCTGCAGGATTGTTAGAGGCTGCCCAGTTGGGTACACCTCCAAATTTATCGGCACTGCCGGATGTGTTGATTGCTGAAGCAGATATGCAGGCTTCTCAGGCGTTATTAAAATCTACCAAAGCGGACGGTTACCCGACGATTTCGCTTGAAGCTGGCTATAACAAAGCGCTGACCGGATTAAATCCGACGACCTTTGTCGAGAAAGGTCAAAACACCACCGTGGGTATTAGTGTGTCGAGCTATCTGTATCAAGGTGGCGCCAATGCGGCACAAGTGAAAGCAGCAAGCTATGCAGTAGATGCCGCGCGGATGCAGGTGAATGTCGCGCAGCTCAATACCTATGATCAGGCTCGGCAGTACCGCGCAGCCATCGAAGGTGACCAAGGCCGTTTAGGGGTATTGGCTCAGCGCCGGCAGAGTATTGAACGGACGCGTGATATTTACCAAGAGCAATATAAGCTTGGTACACGCTCGATCTTGGATTTACTCAATGCAGAACAAGAAATTTACCAATCGCAAGCGGATGAAGAGTCTGTGCGCCACGATATGTGGGAAAGTCTGGTCGATTATATCGGTGCTGTCGGTCTTGCCCGAAGTGCTTTTGGCTTAAACAATACCGCCGTACAAGGCGTGGAAATACTACCATGAGTCAACCTTTAGAACACGCCAACTGGATGGCGGTGATGTTGTCAGTTGCTAAGCATTATCGGATTGATGTGTCTTCGGAACGGATCAGTGTGGCACTGGAGTGGGAGCGGGGAGCACCCACCAGTGTGGTCCTTGAGCGGATGGCATCACAGATTGGCTTGAATATGCGCTTTGCAGCATTTGATGCCAAGATGCTCGATCCGTGGCGATTACCCTTGGTTGTCGAGTTTAAAGATGGTCAGGTCGGGATGCTGGAGCGTACCGATGGTCAGGGGCGAGTCAGTGTACTTATGGGCGGAGACCAGGGGCTGTCGACGGAATATACCGCGCAGGCTCTGGAGGAGCGCGTACTGCGCGTGGCTATTTTGCGTCCAGAGACGTCTGTGCCAGATGCGCGCGTTGATGAGTATATCAAGCCCTATACGCCAAACTGGTTCTGGCAGATTGCCTTGCGCGACTGGCCGCGCTATGGCGATATTATTCTTGCATCACTGTTTGCCAATTTATTGGCACTGAGTAGTATGCTGTTTTCGATGCAGATCTATGACCGCGTTGTTCCTGCACAGTCTGAACCCACCTTATGGGTGTTGTTTATTGGCGTGTTTATGGCGATCGTCTTTGAGTTTATTTTGCGAATCACCCGTACTCATGTCTCTGATGTGATTGGTAAACGAGCCGACCTGAAAATCTCTGATGTGGTGTTTGGTCATGCGCTGCGTTTGCGTAACTCGGTCAGGTCAAAGTCTACGGGGACATTTATTTCTCAAATTCGTGAGTTAGAACAGGTTCGTGAAGTGATTACCTCGGTGACTATTGGTGCGATTGCCGATCTACCGTTTGTATTGTTGTTTCTCTGTGTCTTATGGGTGATCGGCGGGCCTTTGGTCTGGATTGCGATTGCCGCACTGCCATTGCTGATTATTCCTGGCTGGTTGGCTCAAAAACCATTGGCACGCCTGTCACGAGAAGGCATGCGTGAAGGAGCGATTCGTAATGCGATGCTGGTGGAGGCTGTTGAAGGCATTGAAGACATTAAGCTGCTACGGGCTGAACCGAGATTTCAAAATCAATGGAATCAGATGAACGCTGTATCTGCTGATATTTCGATGAAGCAGCGTTTTATTACTGCGCTACTCATGACTTGGACTCAGGAACTGCAAAGTTTAGTTTATGTGGTTGTTTTGCTTTGTGGCTGCATGCTGGTTATGAAAGGAGACATGACTACGGGTGCGTTGGTCGGTGCATCTATTTTGGCATCACGCATGATTGCTCCATTAGCGCAGATTTCGAGCATTTTTGCGCGTTGGCAGCAGGCAAAAGTTGCGCGAGCGAGTCTGGACGAGTTGATGAAGCGTCCTGTTGATCAACCCGAGCGAACATCGATGTTGCATCGCCCAATCATCCATGGTCAATACATACTCGAGAATGTGCAGTTCCAATATGGCGAGAATGATAAAGCACCCGCATTAACCGTTGCCTCATTGCGGATACAACCGGGTGAGCGTATTGGTTTACTAGGGCGTATGGGTGCTGGAAAGTCGACCCTGTTGCAGCTTTTAGCGGGCATGCAGTTGCCCCAAAAGGGTAAGTTACTGTTAGATGGTGCTGATCAAACGCTGATTGATCCTTCCGATGTGCGTCGTGATGTGGGCTTGCTCAATCAGAATGCAAGGCTGTTCTATGGCACGATTCGTGACAATCTCACTTTAGGTCGCCCACTGGCAACGGATGAAGAAATGTTGCGGGCGTTAGTGATGGCTGGTGCTGCACAGATGGTGCAAACCCAGACCGGCGGTCTTGATTACATTATCAATGAGGGTGGCGTAGGTTTATCTGGCGGACAACGTCAGGCGTTACTGCTTGCGCGTACCTTAATTCGCCAGCCTAAAGTTTTGTTGCTGGATGAGCCGACAGCTTGGTTTGATGATCTGACCGAGCGTCAAGTCATCACCGCGATGACGCCGTGGCTCGTGAATCGGACTTTGGTGGTGGCAACACATCGGATGGCTGTACTGCAGTGGGTTGACCGTATCGTTGTTATTGATGCGGGTCGTGTGGTCATGGATGGTCCGAAAGCGGATGTCCTAAATCGCTTAGCCAATCCAAAATAATAGAGTATAAAGCCATGAGTAATTCTGAAAATCAGGCACCACTGGTGACCGTGACTAAGGCAACTTCGAGCGAGAAGCCGATGACGCCTCCGAGCGAGACGCCGTTGACACCTCCGCCGACGTATACCCCAAAATCGTTAGAAGTCTCGTTGCCCAAGTCCTCACTGGTCATTTGGACCATTGCGATAGCCTTGGCATTATTTTTTCTCTGGGCGTATGTTTTTGAGCTTGACGAAGTCTCGACGGGTACTGGCAAAGTCGTTGCCGCATCCAAGGAACAGGAAATACAGACTTTGGAAGGTGGTGTACTGTCTAAGCTGATGGTCAAAGAAGGTGATATCGTTGAAGCGGGTCAGGTCTTGGCTCAGTTTGACCGTACGCGGGGAGAGTCTGCCGTCGGCGAGAGTGCCTCCCGCGCGCGCGCTGCTGAGGCGAGCGCGGCTCGTCTAAAGGCAGAGGTCAATCAGACGGCATTGGTGTTTCCCGCAGAAGTCAAAAAGTATCCTGATCTGGTACGTTCGGAAACTGAGCTATATAATTCACGACGCCATTCTCTGCAGGAAAGCTTGGCGGGTTTAGATCAGTCTGCCAAGCTCATCAAAAATGAACTGGCGATGACAGAACCTCTGGTGGCTAAAGGCGCTGCCAGTGACGTTGAAGTGCTGCGCTTGAAACGCGATCTCAATGATATTCAGTCTAAAGCGATGGATATCAAGACTCAATACATCGTCAAAGCACGTGAAGAACTCGCCAAAAACAACGAAGAGCTACAGGCGCAACAGTCTGTGACACGGGGTCGTGACGATACTTTGAATCGTTTGACGTTTACCTCTCCAGTCCGCGGTGTGGTAAAAAATATCGCCTTGACGACTGTGGGCGGAGTACTCGCACCCAATGGCAATCTGATGGAAATTGTACCGCTTGACGATCAGCTCGAAGTTGAAGCGCGTATATCGCCTCGGGATATTGCTTATATCCGCGTTGGTCAGCCAGCGACGGTGAAGATCACGGCTTATGATTATTCGATCTATGGTGGATTGCCGGGGAAGGTGGTACTGGTATCTCCAGATACTATTCAGGATGAAGTCCATCGTGAGAACTTCTACTACCGAGTCAATATCCGCACTGACTCGAATAGCCTGAAAAATAAGGCGGGCAAGTCGATGCCGATTGTACCGGGGATGATTGCAAGCGTTGATATTCATACCGGCAGCAAGACCATCATGTGGTATTTGCTCAAACCGTTGAACAAAGCCAAAGAAGCGTTGCGTGAGCGCTAGTCATTCATCCGTCGCACATGCAATACCAATAAAAGCCCGCCTCGCGGGCTTCTATTTTTTCTATTTTGCAGTGATTGGCGCGTTTATGCCGTATTGGAGCTTGTACCTCGAAGGTCGCGGCTTTAGCAAGGCACAGATAGGCTGGTTAGCGGCGGTCACCGTCGTGACACGTATCGTTGCACCCAGCGTGTGGGGGCAATTGGCCGATCGTTCGGGTCTGCGCATGCGCTGGGTCAGGCTCGGTGCACTGGCTGAGCTGCTCGCATGGGTCATGATTTTAGTGGTGCCGCACACGCTGTACTGGCTCGTGCCGGTGTTGTTTTTTTATAGTTTCTTTCAGAATGCGATTCTGGCACAGTTTGAAGCGGTGACCTTGTTTTATCTGGGTAAAGATCGTGCCCAGTATGGCAACGTTCGGCTATGGGGGTCGCTAGGTTTTATCGCTGCGGTGGCGGTGCTGGGAGCTTGGTTTAAATGGCATGTGATTACGACTTTGCCACTGATCATGATTATATTGGCCATCGTCGCCGTCTTTAATGCCATGCTGATCGCGGAGCCGCCTCAGGCCCCTGCGCGCCATCCCCATCCGTTGCCGCTGTGGCCAGTGTTAAAACGTCGAGCGGTTTGGAGTTTTTTTAGCATCCACTTTTTGCTGCTATTGTCCCATGCGCCGTTTTATAGTTTTTATTCCAACTATCTACAAAGCTATGGCTACAGTACCTTTAGCATCGGCTTACTGTGGTCAGTCGGGGTTTTTGCTGAGGTGCTGATGTTTACTCAGAGTGCGCGGCTGTTGACGGTGCTGAGTGAACGCCAAGCCATTATTTTATGTTTGGGCTTTACGGCGTTGCGCTGGTTACTGGTGGCTGCATTTCCAGACATCGGTGTGGTGCAGGTTGCCGCACAGTGTATTCATGCGCTGAGTTTTGCGTTATTTCAATCGATTGCCATGCGGTTAATCTTTCGCGAGTTTCATGCCGACCAACAGGGGCGTGCACAGGCACTCTATAGCATGCTGTGGGGAATGGGCGTAGCACTGGGTTCGATCCTAGCTGGATATGTGTGGGCGTTCTGGGGAGGCTCAGTTGTCTTTGCCATCGCAGCGGGGGTTGTGTTTAGTGCATTGATTCTGGCGCGCTATATACCCGCAAAAAACGGGTGAATGTGTTGTTTTGCGGTATGTTAGACACATGCCACCTACAAAATCATCTTGACGTCGATGGGGTAGACACTGCACGATTGAGTGAAGGATTTTTATGACACTAAACTATTGCGATGCTTTGATATATGCGCCTTTTCCCCTTGTTTTTTTTACGTCCGATGTCCGCTCATATCACTCATCGTCAGCCCGCTATCAGCAGTGCTAACGCCATGATCTCCGCGGCGCGATTTGGCATGATCGCTCATAAAGCCCTTGCTGCTGGATTATTAATTGGCCTATCTGTTTCGGGGATTGCATATGCTGCTGAGGCGGGCACAGATCCTGTTGTTCCAGCAACAACCAATCTGACCAGCATGTTACGGGCGGTGCCTGCAGAGGTGAAGAGCAATATTAACTTGGTGAGCAGACCGCTCATTGCGGGGCTTTGGATCATGACGATCCCAAAAGTGTCCTGCCAGGAGTACTATAATTTCCAAGAAGATGGTGGTTTTTTGGTTAGAAGCGCGGGGGAGTGGACTTATGGCAAATATGTGTATTCATTGGCAGATAGCGAGTCTATGGCGAAGAGCTTGCCGCAACTGACCATGGCGATTCAATATGACAACAAGGTCACGGATTGCTCCGGCAATAATATTGATCAAAGTGGCGAAGTACAACGTCAGTATGTGAAATGGATTGATCCTGCGCATATTGAGTTCTGCGCTACCGAAGATGGCCAGCAGTGTATCTTGGGATTACGCAAGCTCTTGCCTTAACGGCTTGCGTTGGCTGGTCGAATCTAGTTTTTGCAGAGACTTGCATCGGTTATTTGGTCAGAATCAAACGGTTATTCCGTGTCAGGCGCAGACGATATTCTTCGCCTTCATGCATGATGCGAATTTCACGACTCATGGCAAAGAGACGGTTGGATTGTAGTACGGGTAGGGCGGTCTGGCTCTGACCAAAAAATTGGAAGGGTGCGTTCATATCAAGATGTCCTTAAGCTTAAGTTGAAAAGAGCAAAACACATAGTTGCTACATGCAAATGATAATTATTATCGTTTGTGCGCGCAAGTCTATTCTGTAGGTATTGTGCAAATTATTATTTGGTCGGTACTTTCTAGGATGTAATGGCGAAGCGACAGTCTAGCCCTGTTGCTACTTGATTTAACTATCTTTGAGACGAAAAAAAACCTGCCGAAGCAGGTTTTTTTTCGTCTCACCGTCAGAACTTAGTTCTTTTCGACGATTGCAACTACACCTTGACCACCAGCAGCACAGATCGAGATCAGTGTACGACCACTGCCTTTTTCGTTCAGTGCTTTCGCAGCAGAGGCGAGGATACGGCCACCGGTTGCAGCAAATGGATGACCTGCGGCCAGTGATGAGCCATTGACGTTTAGTTTGCTACGGTCGATTGAACCCAGTGCTTTGGACAGGCCCAGACGTTCTTTACAGAATGTCTCATCTTCCCATGCTTTCAGGGTTGCCAGGACTTGTGATGCAAACGCTTCATGGATTTCGTAGTAATCGAAGTCTTGCAGGGTCAGACCCGCGCGTTCCAGCATGCGAGGTACGGCATAAGCAGGCGCCATCAGCAGGCCTTCTTTAGGACCTTCTTTACCGATGAAGTCAACAGCGGCAGTTTCAGAGAAAGTCAGATAAGCCAGAACTTCGTGGCCATTTGCTTTAGCCCATTCTTCAGATGCCAGCAGCACGACAGATGCACCGTCGGTCAGCGGGGTTGAGTTACCTGCCGTCATGGTTGCGTTTTCGCCTTTACCAAATACTGGTTTCAGGGTAGACAGTTTGGCAATCGAGCTGTCTGGACGCAGGTTGTTGTCGCGGGTCAGTGTCAGGAACGGGGTGATCAGGTCATCAAAGAAACCGCGTTCGTAAGCAGCGGCCATGTTTTTATGGCTGGCTACGGTCAGTTCGTCTTGTGCTTCGCGGGTAATGCCCCATTCCAGCGCGGTGATCGCTGCGTGATCACCCATGGCCAGACCAGTACGTGGCTCACCATTTTTAGGTGCATCGAGCAGGTTTTTGAAGTCCAGCTTTTTGAGGGCTTTCAGGTAGTCGGAATTTTTCTTGGCAATGTTGGCTTCGAGCAGGGCTTTACGCAGGCCATCACCGAAAGAAATCGGCGCATCGGAGGTGGTGTCTACACCGCCAGCGATACCAACGTCGATTTGACCCAAGGCAATTTTGTTGGCGACGGTGAATGCAGATTGCAAGCCAGTACCACATGCTTGTTGCAGGTCAGTTGCTGGGGTTTGAGCAGACAGTGCAGTGCTGAGTACGCACTCACGGGTCATGTTGAAGTCACGGCTGTGCTTCAGAACCGCACCAGCAACGACTTCGCCCAGACGTTTACCTTGCAGGTTAAAGCGTTCAACCAGACCGTTTAATGCTGCGGTGAGCATGTCGCTGTTTGATGCATTGAAATAGGCACCGTTCGAGCGCGCGAAAGGGATACGGTTACCACCGAGGATGGCGACGCGGCGAACAGCAGGGGTATTGCTCATAGCAGTTTCCTTAGATTTTACGGTGCTTGGTTTTGCGGGAGTAGCTTTGCTTGCTGCCGGTTTGGCCGGTGCAGCAGTTTTTATGGCTGGAGTAGCCGGTGCAGCGGGTGTCGCCGCTGCGGTTACTGGTGTTGCTTTAGAGGCGGCAGGTTTACGTGCAGCAGGCTTCTTTACGCTCGGGGCTGCCGTAGGGGCGACAGTGGCAGATGCTGCTTCAGTGGCTTTGCTTGCTGCGGCTTTTCTGGGGGCGG
>Ga0209023_10007114_pt1 | contig 11579 bp, 13 predicted proteins | sample LakOneMetagenome_FD_187468 | JGI IMG/M metagenome (GOLD analysis project Ga0209023, IMG submission 187468) | Freshwater and sediment microbial communities from Lake Erie, Canada (SPAdes) (version 2) | ecosystem: Environmental > Aquatic > Freshwater > Lentic | place: Lake Erie, Canada...
ATATAGCCCGCCGAGACTCCAGCCGACTAAGCTAATCTTGCGACCGTGCATATCGCTGAGCTTGCGTATGAGATCGACCATGCCCCGCTCGACACCGTCACGTAAGCCATAGTTGCGCCCTTGCCCCCATCCATGCACGTCATAGCCACGCGATGTGAGAAAGTGGCGCAGCGGTCCCGTCGAAGTATCGGAGGACACAAGTCCTGGCAAAACGAGCACCGGGTGGCCGTCGCCGTGCGGTGCAAAACTCAACAGTGGTAACGCGCCAATAAACTCGCCAAATTCGCGGAGTGCTCTAGCCTCAAGGAACATGAGCGTGCGCGATGGAGGTGATAGAGATTGAGCGGTGGCAGTCATTACACGTCCTAAGGAACCAGACCGGCCAGCGCCGATGGAGTGAAGATACCGTGCCAACCCGCTAAGTTTGGGATCGTTCCGCAATGCAGCATGGGCTAGCTAGTTCAGTCTCGACAGTTCCATTAAACGAACCGCAATAAGGCGTTTCTCAAAGTAAATTTGAGATTGGAGATTTCTGTCACAACAGCAATGAATGGAATTGCTCACCGCTCCGCCGCATGTTGGCTCAAGGCGTGAGATGGGTCGTTCAATAAAAAAGGGAGCCCGCAGGCTCCCTCACGTTTTTAGTTACCAGCGTCGGCCGTGATGCCAACCACCGCGACGCCATCCTCCGCCGCCGTATCCGAAACGGACAACCGGTCCGCCGTATCCGTAATAGCGAGGCGCTGTGCGAAAACATCGACCGTAAGCATCACAAACAAGTCTCACCTGAGACACGTTCGATGCGATGTCGGCGTTTGTCGCTAAGCCTATCGGCATGGCGGACGCGGTTCCTGCCGTAAGTGCTGCGCCGCTCAAAGCGGTCAATCCTAGAAGTGCGTGCGTTAGCTTAACTTTACTCTCCACGATAACGTCCCACGATAATCATAGATGTTCCTTTGTGAACCTAAGCTGAGTAAGGCGCGCCACGCATCTTCCAGCACATCGTTCTGCCCATCGGTGCGGCCGCTCAATTGCATTGCCAACCACGACTCGTAATCCTGGGTGGATACGCGGTTGATGCTTCTCGCTCTTGGCGCTGCGGGTTCGAAAGGCACCACCATGGAAAGGCCGCTGGAACCGCCAATGCTAAGTTACGTTATCGCCCGGACAACGAACGGACGGGAACAAGTCTCATATTCAAATGTCGAGGCAAGTTGCGCCGTCGATGTAAATCGTCTCGAAACAGGAGGGCTGCCTATGAGCGAAAAATTCGATCCCGCACCATTTGATCGGCATGCTGAAGATCCCAAAGATGCCCTCAAAGTTGATCGCGATGTGCATGCAAAACTCGAAAGAGGACTGCTCGATACTTTCCCGGCTTCAGACCCGGTAAGCGAGGTGCAGCCGGCACGCTCGGTCCATGACAGTTCAAATCGCAATACGTTTTGGAATAGTATTGCGGGTTGGTTTCGCTAAGAGGTTGGGAGCGTTTCGTTGGCGACAAAAAGATTTGAGCGCGAAGAACTTTTTTCGAAGAGTCGGGCATCGGGCGTTTCCACGACGCTTACGATAGCTCTCGTCATCTTGGGTTTATATGTAGGTAGAGAAGTATTTGTACCGATTGCGCTGGCCATCTTGTTGAGTTTTGTTTTGACCCCCCCGGTTGAGCGCCTTGAGGCATGGCGCATTCCGCGAAAACTCGCTGTCCCGGTGGTAGTAGCAACGGCGTTTCTAGCGATTTTTGGCTTGGGCAGCTTGATCGCATCGCAAATCACGCAACTCGCAAATGACTTGCCAGGCTATCAGCAGACGATGCAAACTAAAATCTCGTCTCTTCGCGGTATTGCGACGGTCGGACCGCTAAAACGGGCGGCAAGTGTTCTCGAAGATTTGGGAAACGAACTCAACAAACCTAATAAAAGTGAAGAACTTTTACGTCCGACTTCTCCGGCTGATCAAACCAAGCCTATTCCCGTTGAAATTCGCACGCCCCCTCCCACCGCTTTAGAAAGCGTGGCGTCACTCATCACGCCGCTACTCCATCCTTTGGCAACAGTGGGCGTGGTCGTGATTTTTGTCGTTTTCATTTTGTTTCAGCGTGAAGATCTTCGAAACCGCATGATCAAGCTCGCGGGCACTCATGACCTGCAGGCAACAACATCTGCGATTAACGACGCCACTCATCGACTCAGTCGCCTGTTTCTTTCGCAAGTCGGACTAAACGTTTCGTTCGGGATCGGAATCGGGCTCGGGCTTTCTCTCATCGGCGTACCTAGCGCGATCTTGTGGGGTATTCTCGCTGGTATCATGCGATTTGTGCCTTACATCGGCACGTTCGTAGCAGCCTTCTTCCCATTGACGCTCGCGGTTGCTGTCGATCCGGGATGGTCCATGCTGGCTTGGACGGTCGGGCTCATCGTCTTTTCAGGCATTTTAACAGGGCAAGTGATTGAGCCCATGTTGTTTGGGCAAAGCAGCGGTCTCTCTCCGGTTGCAATCATTATATCGGCGACGTTCTGGACAGCGTTGTGGGGGCCAGTCGGCCTTGTCTTGGCCACACCCATGACAGTTTGCCTTGTCGTGCTGGGACACCATGTGGATAGCATGAGGTTTTTTGACATCCTGCTCGGCGATCGACCGGCGTTATCACCGCCAGAGATTTTCTATCAGCGAATGCTTGCGGACGATCCAGCAGAGGCTGTCGAGAAAGCCGAGCAATATTTGAAAGAAAGGACGCTTTCCGACTACTACGACAATGTTGCCCTACCGGCTTTGAAATTAGCGCAAAGCGATTACAAGCGCGAGCGGCTACCGCTATCACGTTTAGCTGACATTCGGGATCATATCGCTGATTTGATCGAAGACCTGTCCGACGAACAGGATGACGAACGAAGTGGCAAGGTAGATGATCTGGAGACTGAAGCTGCAATACAAACTTCGCCACCGATGCCGCGAATCCCGTTTCTGATTCGAGAGGGCCTGACCGAAAAATGGAGCGGCGAGCAACCGGTCCTATGCGTCGCAGAACGGACCGATCTGGACGAAGCGGCTGCTCGAATACTCGCCCAAATTCTATCAAAGCACGGCCTCGGTGCGCGCGTTGCGACAAAGGAAGAAACAACAAGCACAGAAATATTTCGTCTAACTACAGATGGCGTTGCTTTAATCTGCTTGTCTGTTTTGGACACCGACAGCAGGGTAACTGTTCGCAATTTGGTCCGGAGACTGCGTCGTAAAGTCCCCCTAGCCCAGCTTCTGGTCTGCTTTTGGATGGCAGACAGCGTCGATCAGGTAGCCGAAAATTTTGGTGCCGATATGATAGTGACAAATCTCTCGGATGCGGCAAGCTACTGCCTTGACCTTGCTCAACCGAACAATGAAGCGCATAAATCCGATTCAATGTCAGATCCTGTCACGCTTCGCGTCGCCGAATAGCTCCACTGGCACGACCACAACACAAATGATTAGCTGCCCGCTGTTGATCACAACCCGCTCAAGTCATCAGGTACATCACCGAACTTTTTGATGAGCTTCGCATCTAAAAAGTCACCGGTTGCGAGATCGCCGATACGGCTAAAGGCTAAAGCACCTACGTGATGCTCAATGCGAGACAACGCTTCTGCGCGCGTTGCTGCTTGAATCGGTGTTCGACACTCTTCTGCTGCACCAGGCACAAGCCCTTCGTCGCCTAACAGAAACGGGAGTGCCACAAAGTAAGTTATTTCGCTCATCGTTATCCTGCATACGTTTTGAACCGACCGTGATAAACACCACGCGTAAATCCCTGCGAAACTTTGGTCGCTAGATCGTATTCCAAGAACTCGTTCGCAAGAATTAGTGCACGGATTGTGCTTCGCAGATCGCCACCGCACGCGGCGATTGCCTGATCAGCAGCAGCGTCCAGCCTTTCCATTTCAGATTGTGAATTTGACTCGGGAAGGGCCGACATTCTGCTGTTCCATGTTGACGAGCGACAGGCGATGTTCTTATTTTGTTCTCATGGAGTCAAGGGATCCAAACCGCCGTTTTCCTCCGCCTCGGAGAGTGGAAGACGAGGTTGACTCGTTGAGCGTGTTAGATGCCAGCGGAATACGCCTTGCGAGGGTGCAGTATCGAACCGATGTGCGGAAATTCTCTTGGACGCACGGTTATCTCACTGAGGATGAGGCTCGCCGGATAGCGAAAGCTATTGCAAGACTCCCCGAGCTTCTGATGCAGCGTCGCGGATTTTATAAGCGAGGTGAAGGACACTTTCGGTGGAAGCCCACCCGTCCGTATCACGTCGCTCTAGAAGACGAATATATGCGCAGGAATTGGGGCATGATCGACGCGATGTGCAAGCTGAACGGCATCCCTTTCAACGCGACCGGCGAGAAAATACAAGACAGAGGGGTTTGGTACGTCCACGAGTTTGAATGGCAGTTGGACGCGATACAGTTTTGGGATGCATTCAATGGACGGTGGCTTCGAGGCAGCGAGTTTCACTATCCCGAACGACCGGCCGATTTGCCTGCGCTTAAAAAAATCGACGGTCTCTCTCTAAAAGCCGACGGCAGGGACTAAGCTGGTTCTATGTGCAATCTCTACTCCATGACCACAAATCAAGAGGCTATCCGGCGCTTGTTTCGTGTCACGCGCGAATCTGTCGGAAACATGCCGCTGTTTCCATCCATCTTCCCCGACAAACTTGCGCCTGTCGTTCATAACTTCGACAATGAGCGCGAACTGACGATGATGCGGTGGGGAATGCCGAACCCTGTCGGATCGAAGTATGGACCTTACAGCACCAACATCCGAAACGTGAACTCGTCACATTGGCGACGATGGCTACAGCCTGAATCGAGATGTCTGGTGCCGGTGACCAGCTTTTCCGAATATGCGCCCGATCCAAATCCTGCGACGGGCAAGAAAGACATTGTTTGGTTTGCGCTAAACGATCGACGACCCTTGTTCGCATTTGCAGGGATATGGACCGACTGGAATGGCACACGAGGAACAAAGGCCAATCCGGAAATCGGCGCACACAGACTGTACGCATTTCTCACCACTGAGCCGAATAGAGTCGTAGGACCGATCCATCCAAAGGCAATGCCAGTCATTTTGCGAGAAGATGATTGGGACAAATGGCTGAATGCATCCACCGACGATGCGATGAAACTGCAACGTCCATGGCCTGATGATCAATTGGAGATCGTCAGATGCGGACCTGACAAAGAGGATGGTGCTCTGTGAAATACGGCTAGAGTTTTAGTTCTGACTGTTTGTCGGAATCATTCTGCAATTCCGAAAGCATTGATCGATATTGCCGCGCCAAACGTTCAAACGTCTCGCGCTTTGCTGGGTCAGTCGCCAGCTTGGCGATCATATCGCAACCCTCGGCCTCGATAACCTGACCAAAGGTCTCTTAGTATGCGCGTATTCAAAGATGCTTTATCTTTGACGCCCAACGGCGGAATCGGGTCGAAAGCCGCAATGGAATCGATGACCGTTCGACCCTTTGCAAGTCCCGAGGCTGCCGCCGCCGAATTGCGGCGCATCTATCGCGAACAAATTGCGCGGCGGATGGACGTGCTTCACACCTACACTGGTGTGACGAACTCAGAATTCCTGCAGCGATCGGGTGGAAATGTTGCCGAATACGCGGCGGGCCGCGATTACGGCACGAAACAGAAATGGTTCCGGATCGACGAGAGCGGAACGCGCGTGTTTCTTTTGCCTGAGGGCGCAGAACTCTAGAACGGCAACTGTTGAATAATTGGAGCGAGTAGTGTGCGCTAGCGAACGGTCAGCACGCATGAGCGCGCCAACACCATGATGATCGCAAACTGCGGTTCCATTCGGACTAACGTTTTGAAGCAGCTGATACAGCCGAACTTCTACTCGGTGTACCCCGCTTGCTACAGCTTTCCTTAAAGAATCTCCATAGATTCCCGACTAGATTTCAAATCTGGGGAACACATGAAAACGATTTTGCTCGCTGCATCTTTTGCAGTCCTAGCTAATTCCGCAGTTCACGGAGCTGACATGGCCGCGCGGCCGTACGCCAAAGCTCCTGCCTACGTTGCACCTGTATATAACTGGACGGGCTTCTACGTCGGCGCTCATCTCGGCGGCGCTTTCTCCGGCAACGAAAATCAATTTGGTTTTGGCTCGCCATTGCCATTTACGTTTTCAAATGACTCAGGATTTCTTGGCGGTGGCCAAGTTGGCGCAGACTATCAGTTCGCTCCAAATTGGGTGATCGGTATTGAAGGTCAGGTCAGCGGCCTCGATTACAAGAGGAATTTCACCGCAGGCGGCGCGCTGTTTCAGGACAAAACGGACTGGCTGGCCTCTGTCACCGGCCGTCTCGGTTACACTTGGGGTCCGGGCCTGATCTACGCCAAGGGCGGTGTTGCATTCCGTGACAACGGCGGATTCTCGGCAAACGTCGGTTCAATTTTCGTAACTCGCAACGACACGGGATATACCGTCGGCGGCGGCCTCGAATATATGTTCGCTCCCTCGTGGTCGGCAAAACTTGAGTATCAATATTACAATTTTGAGCAAACGTTGCTTTCAGACCAAAATGGTCCGTTTGCTCGATACACAAACGACCTTCACACTGTGAAGGCTGGCTTGAACTACCGCTTCAACTGGGGTGGCCCGGTTGTGGCAAAATACTGATCGTCGCGGTAGCTAATTTATCTGCGGAAAGGCCGGCTCTCGAGCCGGCCTTTTTGTTGGTGAAAACCTGCGGCGCAAGTCTGCAGGATAGAAGCGCACAGTCCATATCAGCGCCCGCTGACGCGCGCGGCTGGCGTGATCGCGCACCAAGCTTCAGCGCACTGGTGATGTCGTTAGCGATAATGCCTCCCAAATCGTCGCACCGGAAGTATTCGCGGAGCGTCCCGCCTACGCACGGGTCAAAATCATAGAAAAAAAGGGAACTTTTGACTCACCTCTCCTATCAGGAAGCTATATGCTTTTGAGAATATATTACTGATTGCAGTTTGTACGTGCGCGTAGAGTGTCGTCGAGTTCATTTGCCCGTTGAGTTTCGAGTTCGAGTATCGGTCCTATGCCAATATCGGTACGTTTCGTAGTTCGATCGACGATCCTCCTGTTAGCTATCGGATTCTTGGCACTATTGGGGATCGTTGGATCAACAATCTGGCTCGGAGAAAGGGCTAGAATCTATTCGAGTGATTCCAACGAAGTTCGAGATATTCGAATTGCCGCAGTCGAGCTTCGAAATGCGGTCCAAAGCGCTGAGTCCAGCCAACGAGGATTTCTTGTTGCCGGAAATGAAATTTACCTAGCTCCGTATGATAACGCGAAAGCGTCAGCGCTAAGTCACCTCGACCGACTTAGAAATCTACTTTCAACGTATCCGGAATACGGCGCTCTATTGAAAAGACTATCTTCTACCGTTTCAGATAAAATAAGTGAGATGGATCAAACGATCGGATTGAAACGAAACCTTCAAGGCGATTTGGCGCTGGGATTGTTTAATTCCAATCGCGGCAAGGCGCTAATGGATGAAGCGCATGTATTTTTGTCCAGCATCATTCGCTCCAGCGACGAACGCCTCATAACCGGCCTTGTTGAACAACGCGAGAACACGTTTCGGCTGCGGCTCGTGTCAGTGGTTGGCGGGCTTCTTATCATCCTCGTCGTTGCTGGCGTTACCTTCACCATCTTTCAATATGCGCGGGAAGTCGCGCAGGCTCGTGACGAGGTTCGACAGACAAATATCGGACTGGAAGCTCGTGTCAGTGATCGAACGGCAGACCTCGGACGAGCGCGAGATCGGGCAGAAGCACTTCTCGTCGAAGTCAATCACCGGGTTGCCAACAGTTTGGCGCTGGTCGCATCGATGACGCGATTGCAGTCAAACGCGGTGGCCGATCAATCTGCAAAGGCCGCATTGAGAGAAACAGAAAACAGAATTTTTGCTATTTCGAATGTCCATAAGCGACTTTACAGCTCCGGAGCCACTGATTCCGTTTCGCTCCAAGAGTATCTACCGAGCGTTTTAGACCAACTACAGATATCGATGCAGCAAGAAGGCCAAGGTGCTTCTTTGCGCTACACGATTGACCCGATGGACGTCGCAACCGACGCTGCAATCAATCTAGGTGTTGTTGTGACCGAATGGGTCACGAACGCAGTAAAGTACGCATATCCAAATAATCACGGAGAAATTCGGATTACTTTGAAGCCGGTTTCAAATGATCGCGCTGAACTTTCCGTCGAAGATGATGGTTTGGGACGCGGCGCAGGACCGATAAAGGGTACTGGCCTTGGATCGCGTTTAGTCGATGCCATGGCAACGAGCCTTCGTGCTCAAGTTTTATACACCGACAATCACCCTGGCACGATCGCGCGACTTAACTTTCCGCGCCCAAACCACATGTAGGCAAGAGCGACATAAGATGATCGGTCTCAAAACGTGGGTTTCGAGAGAAAGTGGATGGGGGTTCTTGCTTGTCGTTGCGGCTTTAGTTTGCTGTGCTTCTGCAAATGCGCTTGATGGGCCGAGCGGAATTATCCGACCCATTGTCCTGCCGCTATTTGACCCAAGCATAGCCCCCTGCACACCCCCTCCGGGCTTCAACAAAACACTGACGTTTGTCCAAGACAATCGTAGGCAATTTATGCAGGGCGCCGCACGAGGATTACAGCTCGCAGCAAGCGACCGCGGCCTGACTTACCGGAACTTAGTTGCTGATAACGACGCTGCAAAAATGATTGAATATCTTAAATCAGCGCAGACAATGGAAGGCGGTGCTGTCGTCGCCTCCCCGGTAGATCCGTCTTCCATGGCGGCTAGCTTACAACAGATTATCTGGTCGGGCGGTTACGTTGGAACGATCGTTCCGCCACCGGCCATTTCGATTCTGAATGCTCCGCAATATTTAACGGGCAAAGTTTTGGGCGACGCTGCGGCGAGCTATATTAAGACGAACCTAAAGGGAGCCGCAAAGGTCGTCTTACTGACTCACGACAGTTTACAGTTTCTTGCGCCACGTTTCACTGCGATACGAGATTCTTTAAAGGACATGCCCGACGTGACGATCGTAGCCGACATCTCGCCGCTTACTATCGATAAGGAAGGGGGCGCTGCTATGATGCAAACGATTCTGCTAGCAAATCCTTCCGTCGATGTTGTGTTGGGCGCAGACACCGTCGTCCTTGGTGCGTTGGAAACTTTGCGAGCTGCAACAAAAGCCCGGACAGATCAGTTTATTGCAGGGATTGATGGCGAAACAGAAGCCCTCGCTGAGATCAAGAAAGGAGGTCCGTATAAAGCAACGGTCAGCTTAGCTTCCCCCATATTTGGATATGCGATGGGACAGCACGCAGCCGATTGGCTTGAAGGAAGAAGCATTCCGCAAGCTATCGATATTCTTCCAAAGTTGATCACGGCGGAGACCGTAGCAGATTACGAAAAGGAGGTGGCGGACCCTGCTAGTGTTTACAACCGAGAAGCACTTCGATCAGAATATCTCAAAATGTATGGCAACATCTGTTACGATACTCGCGACCGATATCTAAATTTTCCTTGGTCGTCAGAACGAAAGTAGAATTCAAGACGTTCTTTTCGCAATCGGTCGAATTTCCTCGATCCTATTTTGCTTCAGGTGTCTCGATGACCGGCGACATCAAAATGTACTCGATTTGCGCTTTTCCGATCCTGTGAACGTCAGCGCGAAATTCGCCAACGGTGTAGCTCATCGAGGCGCGGCACTTCCAGCATTCAATGAATTTGTCATCTGCCAGGCTCGGGTCAACGCGAGCTGTCCGCTCCCCACAATTCTGGCAAGAGAATTTCTGAAGTACCCGTTCAACGGCGGGAGCGACAAAGCTTGGCTGCATGATTTCGGGGATAACTGATTTGCTCGCAATGAGCTATGTCAATTATCGATTCCGAGGACACCATTGCAATGCACGCTCAGTACCGTCACCTTCTAATCGTCAACGTCGAGGCGGAGGCAGCTGACTGATAAGCTTTTCAGTATTTGCTTATCAGCTAGCCACCGCACCACTTGTCGGCCATCAATTATCAGCCTGCTTTCTGATCTGTACTAGCGTCCGATAAATTTCGGCGGACGCTTTCCGTTGAATGCTTCCACCCCTTCCTTAAAGTCCTCCGACTGCCGCAACCGACTGTAGCAATGGCCTTCCAACTCGATCGCAATGGCAAGCGTGGAATCTTCAGTGTCATTCAGAAGCTTTTTCGCGGTTCGCTGTGCGAGAGGCGAAAAGGATCGCAGTTCATCCACTAGCCTATCTGTCGCTGCCTCCAAATCGGCATCAGGAACGCATTCCGTGGCGATGCCCCACTCCTGCGCTTGTTTGCCAGGAATACGCTTTGATCGCATTACGATATCTTTCGTGCGAGTAATCCCGATCATCTTCTGCAATCTGGCGGAACCGCCCGAGCCCGGAATCTGACCAAGTTTCTGCTCGGGCAAAGCATAAAATGTGGTCTCTGACGCAATTCGGAAATCGCAGGCCAACGACAGCTCGAAGCCGACACCAAAACAATATCCGCGATTTGCGACAATAACCGGCTTAGCGCAACGGGCCGGAGCAGCAATATTCCAAGCCAACTTTGAAACGTGCTCGGGCGTTGCCTCCATGAAGCCACCGATATTCCCGCCGCTCGAAAAATGCTCCCCTATCGACCTCACCACAACAACGCGCACCCGCGCATCGTCGTCGAGCGTCTCGAATACCAACCGAAGTTGATCTCGCTGCGGCATTACGACGATATTGTACGGCGGCCGGTTGAGAATGATGTCGGCACGTTCGTGTGCCTCGTCGATTTCGACCTGAAAACCGTTGAGCTTGGCGAGCCGCGGATCGCTAAACGTATACTGTGACGCCATCAGAATTTTCCTTCCGTTACTATTGCGGATGCTTGGGTCGAATTTGAGGGAGGCGCGCGTTCAGCATCGTATTCTCCGTTTACGAGCATGCGCCGAAGCAACTTTCCGACAGGAGATTTTGGAATCGCATCAACGAATATGAACCTGCGAGGGCGCTTGTAATTCGCTAGATTTGACTTTCGGCAAAACTGATCAAGCTCGTGCTCTGTAACGCCGGCGCTTCGCTTAACGAACGCTGCGACAATTTTTCCCCACTGCTCGTCAGGAAGGCCGACCACTGCGACTTCAGACACAGCAGGATGTAACGAAAGGCAGCTCTCGATTTCGACCGGGGACACGTTTTCACCCCCCGTGATGATCAAATCATCGACGCGACCCGTAACAAACAGATCACCATCTTTGTCCCTGAATCCGGTATCGCCCGTGAAATACCAACCATTTCGTAGTGATCTGACGTCCGCATCAGGTCGGCGCCAGTATCCTTCGAATGACTCATCGCTCGCTAACAGTGCAACGATTTCGCCCTCCTCGTTGGGCTCAGCAACGTCATCTGCAGTCACAGCATTTAGCTTGGCCACTCGAACATGTTGATTGATGCCTGCCTTTCCGGCTGAGCCTGGCTTCGCGACGGCATTCTGCTCAACGGTAAAAGTATAAATTTCCGAAGACCCGTAATGATTGACAAACAGATCCGGCTTGAAC
>Ga0209023_10007115_pt1 | contig 11578 bp, 13 predicted proteins | sample LakOneMetagenome_FD_187468 | JGI IMG/M metagenome (GOLD analysis project Ga0209023, IMG submission 187468) | Freshwater and sediment microbial communities from Lake Erie, Canada (SPAdes) (version 2) | ecosystem: Environmental > Aquatic > Freshwater > Lentic | place: Lake Erie, Canada...
CATCAGGAGCGCCGCCGAGCGCCGAAAGGTCACCTGCACACAACGTTCTTCGGAGCCGCTGGTAGCGACCTTGAACGGACGCACACCACGGGTGTCCCTATACGGAGCGACTCCGCTGTCGCTTTTCGTCCAAAGCGACAGCGCTTCGTGGGCTCCCGCCGGTTCGTCAGAGGCTCTAGGGGCTCCGGACCGGGCCGAGTGCCCGCGAGCGGATCACGGTCGAACCGACCTGGACGGGCGGGATGCCCTCCGCGGTCCTGTAGCCGACGCCCCCGAACACCGAATCCCGCGAGTACCGCGCGTCGATCGCAAAGAGGTACCACCCGACATAGCGCGCGGTGACAACCGGCGGAGCGCCGCGCCCCGGGTAGTCCTCACCCTCCGCGCTCAGCGTCACGCAGCGACGGGCGTTGGCCGTGCGGCACGCCTCGACGTGCAGAAAGCTGTAGTCGCCCGATCGGGCCCAGCCCCCGGCCCAGTGCGCGCCGATCGGCTGCACGGTCCGGCCGACGACGGGGCGACCCTTCAGGTACGGACGGGTCACGGCTGTCAATGGCCCGTTCCATGTGGGCGAATGCGCGACGTAGGTCCTGCCCTGGTACTCGGCGCGCGCCTCGAAGATCGTTCCGGAGGCGACCGGCACGGACGTGAGCCAGCCTGTTGATGACGCCTGCACGCAGTCGCTCGCCGGCTGGCAGATCCACCACGTCGCCGTCGCTAGATGGCCGTCGGGCGCGAAGTTCGCGCCGACCGCCGGCTGGCCAGCCCCGTCGTAGATGGCCTGCGTGACCTCCAGCCCAGGATCGCTACTTGCGGAGCCGATGGCGGGAAGGGCGCAGAGGACGACCACCACAGCCACCGATGCGGCGCAGAGCGCGAGCACGATTCTGGACCGATGGTGCATCCGACCACGGTAAGCGTCGCGACCGTCGCGTGCGCCGGTCAGGCGGAGTTCATGACACGGGAGCACCTACTCCCCGACGTTGGATTACCCACCTATCGCCCTGTCGCTTTCCATGCAAAGCGGCCCGTGCCGCTTCTCGTCCGAGGCGAGAGGGCCCGCCCCTGCCGTTCCGTTCAGCAGGTACCCCGGCTGAGTCCGATGCGCACCATCCGGCCGCCCGGGTACGCAACGTGCCGGGTGGGCTCGGGGGCGCAGTCGGAGTACTGGAGGTTCGGGCGATCGCCAAGGCCCGTGCTGGATGCCTCCCATTCAAAGTCCCGTGCCGGAGGCGTGGCCGCAGGGAAGGTGGATATGTCCACCCTGAACCCGACGTTCGTCTCACTCACTCTGAGGTCGGCGTCCACGATTCCGCGGTCCGGACGCTGGTCAGCGCCCGGGTAGACGAGCTGCAGGTACGGAGCGCCATGGCCCAGCACGGCCATGACGCCGATCAGGGTTCCGGCATCGTCCTTGCCCGTCTCGCGAAGGCCGACGCGATAGGCGGCCTCGCGGGGCGGAGGCGCTTCCAGTGAGAAGACGACGCACAGCTCTGAGGCGCTTCGAGCCAGTCGCACCCCGAGCAGATCGATGCCCGCCGGAGCAGGCGGTGGCGTGGGTGCCCTCAGGTTTGGCGTGACGTCTCCTCTCCGGTCGCTCGCCTCGGTCAGGCGACCCGTGCCGGCGCACGAGTCGACGGCTCGCTGTGGAGCCGAAGTGCTCGACGCCCCACCACAGCCGCCGAAGACGAGAAGCACGAGGAGCGAGGCAGCACGCGCTGCGCGAACCGGCACACGCCCTCATCGACTGACGGCACCACCGCCTTGAGCGCATCCCGGCCGGCCTGCCACGAGCAGAGAGCGCTGGCACCGTCGCTTCTCGTCCAAAGCGACAGCGGGTAACCGAGCCGCAGACGACCGTTTGCTGGTCGGGAGTAGTCTGGATTTGTGAGGTTCCGTCTGGTTCTCCTCGTGGTGTTTTTGGTCGCGCTGGCGGCTGTGTCCTCCGGCGCGCAAGCGGCAGTGAGAGGTCTGACCACCGATGCCGCCATGCGCAAGGGGATCCGTGACACCGCGCGCGTCGAGGGCCACGGCTCAACGGCCTCGCGGATCGACGTCTCGTGCGGGCCACGCGGCAAGATCGGGCATAAGGCGCACTGCACGGGCAGCTTTCGCCTGACTCGCCACGGCCGCAGCGCGACCTACCGGCTGACCGCGAAAGCAACCGTGTTCAACAACTCGCCGGGTTCGCTGATGTACCGCGTCAACGCGCGCGCTGACCACAAGGCCAAGGGCTTGCCGTCCAGAACAGACCTGGCCGGGTTCCTGCAATGAGCCACAGGTTTCCAACGGCCTACCGCTGAGTGCCCCCTGCTCGGGCTTTCCATGCCGAGCGACTCCGCTGTCGCCTCTCGTCCAACGGGGGTATCTGCTTCGCTCCCCCTCGTCGGATGGTGCGACTTTCCGGTGCGGCACGCGTTACGTTCGGAGAGATGCTCCGTGTCCGTGACACCTCACGTCGTGCGTGCTGGTTCGCGCTCCTGCCGGTCGTAGCCCTCACCTTCGCTGGACCCGTCAGGGATTCCGGCGCGGGCAAGTTCCCTCCCAGCGGGCTGCGGTTCTTTGCTGATGTCGGTGTCTCGCCGCCGCCGTCGCGCTCGCTGATCACGGTCGCAAACATCCGCGGCTCACTCCGGGCGCTCTCAATCCGGGCCGTGCGCGATGTTCGCGCCGCCGTGCCAGCCGGGTCTCCCGGCAAGACGGTCGGCTACCTCAACGTCAGTCCCCTCAACACCAGCAGCCAGCCAGGCAAGCGGGTGAAGCTCGTCATGCCACGCCAGACCTCAGCGCGCAAGCTCGTGCTGGCCCGCGACGGCCAACTCGTCGTCGTGCTGTACCCGTCCCGCGCCAGCAGCTCTCGCGGCGGCGGCGCGCCCAACCTGATGCTCAGCATCCGCGGACTGCTGAGCGGCACCGCAACCGCCTACCTGACCTTCGACGGAGCGGGGCGCGGCGTCCTGACCACCACCCGCGGGTGCCCCGTCAGGCCCACCCTCAGCCTCTACGCGCTCCGCGCCGGGGCGGCGCCCGCCACGGCGACCAGCTACATCGGCTGCTGAGCGCTCACCGGCAAGGTGCTCCTCGTTCGACGGCGCGCGGTGGAGCGAAGCAGATACCCCCTTTCGTCCAAAGCGAAAGCGCTCGGTTCGCTGACCCGTGGTGCGGCCTCGGGAGACGGCACAACATCTCCTCGCTCTGATTGTGTTAGCGGTGAAGGAGCGTCACGGTCCACGACAGGGAGGTGCCCCGATGTCCCGCCGAACCATCGAAATGATGCGCCGTCGCTTGGTCGCACCCGTGCTGCTGCTGGCATGTCTGGTCGCGCCCGCGGTCGCCCAGGCGAGCTACACCGACCTCCTGAAGGATGCCTGTCGCAGCGACGAGCACGTCGACGGCACGTACTCCCAAGCCGACTACACAGCCGCCCTTGCGCACATCCCGACGGACGCTGAGCAGTACACCAACTGCCGTGAGGTGTTGCGAGCGGCCCAGCTCGCAGCCGCGAGCGCACAGGCGTCAACCCACAAGCCGACGGCGTCAACGGTGAACGCCGCGACCCTCGTCGCACTAACGGCGCCCGACCCGCTCGCAACCGCGACACCGACCGAGACGCTGGCAGTCGACCGTGCCACCACGCAAGGCTCCGCGCCCGTCGAGGTCGCCGGCAAGATCGTCCAGCCGGGCACCCTAGGCGCTGGCCGCGCCGTCGCAGCCGGCCTGTCGGACCTCCCCGCACCGCTACTCGCCGCGCTCTCCCTCATCGTCCTGCTCGGCTTCGGCGCGGTTCTCTTCGCCCTCATCCCACGCGCCCGCAAACAACGCAAACCCTGACGCCGACACCGACAAGCAGTCGCTTTTCGTCCAAAGCGACAGTGGCGGAGTTCGAGTGCCGCGAGCGGGCCGCAGCCTGCGTGCCGTCCGAAGGAGCGTCAGGTGTTGCGCCTACGGCCGGAGTCCCGCGCGCGAGACGACCGCTCGCTTGAGATACACCGCGCCGCCAATCTGATCGCCGGGCTTCTTGCCAGCGCCCGGAGCAGCGCTCTGGTTGAGCAGGAATGTGCGTTCCTCCAGCATGACCAGCGCGACCGGGTCAACGATCACTTCCTCGCGGCTATCCGCAAGCGTGCGAGAGAACGCGACACCGGGACGCCCGAGCGAGTCATCCTGCTTGCCCAACTGCGTGACGCCGGGAACCAGAGCCAACGCCTCAACGATTGCCCGCCGGACCGAGACTGGCATTGCCGCTTCTCGCAGCGCATCGGTCAGCTCCACGAAGGGATAGGACGCTCCGCCGTTGCCCTGTCCGGGCACCCGGCCAGATTGCAGCTCGGCCAGGAGTTGCGCCCCTGTCGGCGCGTACGTCGCCAACGCGCTGTGAGCGAACAAGCGGTTGCCAAGGTAGAGGCGAGTGCGCTTAAGGCCGACCCGACTGCGACCAAGGGTGGAAGGCCGCTCGATCAGCAGGCCGTCACGGCGCTCGCTAAGCCACACCTCACGAACCCGCCGTGGTCCGAGACGACAAGTCGTTGCCTTCTTCATCCGGCAGTTCATGAAGGCGCCCTTCGAACGGACGTACAGGAACTGGTTGGGCTCAGGGAACAGCGACTGTGGCTCGGCCGCAGGTGCAACCGCGTTAGCGGAACCAGCGCGAGCGGTCCCCAACTGCGTCACCCCCACCATCCCAGCCAGCACCGCCAGTGCAGTGACTGCTGATCGTGTAACCCGAGGTGCGAGCACTGCTTGAGCCTTCACGAACACCGCCAACCTCCCTCAACATGATTGCTACCAGAAGTCTGACAGCTGGCATAGCCAATGTCACGCGTCAAGCCGACGGGCGGGTGTCGCTTTCCATGCGGAGCGACACGGAGCGGGCAGCTCATCAATCGGCGCGCTTTTTGTCCTTTGTGTCGGTGGTCGGGATGCCGCAGGGTTACGCTGGGCGGCGTGTCCGGCGGCGAACTGACGGTGGGTCGCGTTATGCATGTGACGTGGTGGGTCGTCGCGGTGGCAGTGGTGGCGGCCGCATTGTTGGTCTGCGCGTCTGCTGCGACGGCTTTTCAGGGACCGTGGCCGGCGCAGGCGGTGAATCTCTCTGCGGGTGGCAAGAACGCTGGTGCCCCGTCGCTCGCTATTGCGCCGGATGGCACCGCAACCGCGGTGTGGACGCGCTTCAACGGCGCGACCTGGAGCGTGCAGGCAAGCACGCGGCGGCCAGGCGGCGCGTTCGGGGCGCCCTTGGACCTGGCCACTGAGAGCGGCGGCACATCGCAGGTCGCAGTCGCCCGAGACGGGACCACGACCGTGGCCTGGACGCGCCCTGACGGGCCGAACAGGTCGGTGCAGGTGCGTACTCGCCCACCTGGAGGCGTGTTCGGTGCTCCGGTCGACCTGAAGGCGGCCGGAGTGTACGGCACGCAGCCGCAGCTTGTGGTCGCACATGACGGGACCACTACCGCGTATTGGGCCGCTTCCGACGGCTCCGTTGTCAGAGTGCAGGCGAGTACGCGCCCGGTCGGTGGCGCGTTCGGCCCCGTGGTCGACTTGTCCGCGAGCGACCAGAGCGCCGACTACCCGTCCATTGGCGTCGCTGCTGATGGCACCGCAACAGCGATCTGGGTGCGCAACCCCTACGACGGTGCCGGCATCGTCCAGGTCAGCACGCGGCCTCCGGGCGGGAAGTTCGGTGCCCCCGTTGACCTGACCGGGGCGGGCGCGAGCGCCGCGCAACTCGCAGTCGCAGCTGACGGCACAACGACCGCGGTCTGGCAGCTCGACGCCGAGTTCAGCCACGTGCTCCAGGCCAGCACGCGCCCGCCGGGCGGGGCGTTCGGCGCGCCGGTCAGACTCGCCAGCAGCTACTACATGACCGAATGGCCGGCACTGGCGGTCGCGCCCGACGGTGCCGCCACCGTGGCCTGGGCACCGGACAACGGGACGAACATCGTGGTGCAAACGATCACCCGTCCACCCGGCGGCGCATTCGGCGCCGCGGTCGACCTGCTCGCCCGCCAGCCTGACCGAAAGTACTACTACTACCCCCGCCTCACTGTTGCCCCAGACGGCACAACCGTCGCCCTGTCGGCGCGCGGCGTCTTTGGTCGCGACATCCTGAACAACGGCGCAGGCGTCCTGCTGGCAAGCACGCGGATACCGGGCGGCGGATTCGGCGCTCCCGTCAGCCTGGCCGCCGAGGGCGGGAACACCGTAGATGGTTCCGTCGTGTTCGCGCGCGACGGCAGAGCGACCGCCATCTGGCTGCGCAACAGCGGCAAGAACGACATCGTGCAGACCAAGACCACGCTGCGCTCGCCGGCACCGCGAAGCGCGCCGCTGCTGACCGGCAAGGCGCGGGTGGGACTGACGCTGCGCTGCACACCCGCACGATTCGCCGGCGTCCGCACCACCACGACCAGTTGGCTGCGCGGGATCGCGCCGATCAAGGGCGCCCACGGCACCACTTACAAGCTGACCGACGAGGACCGGGGCACGCTCGTAGCCTGCCGCACCAGCGCCGCAGCACACGGCCACACCAACACTGCCGACTCTCGCGGCAGACCCGTGCGACGCTAACCCCCAGGTCGTTCCACCTGGCCGGGGAACACCCGTGTTGCTCTTCGTCTCTATGAAAGGGCTGGTGCTGTCAATCGGCGTTGGTGGTGATGCCGGCGGCCTGGCCGGGTCGGGGTCGTGGTGTTGGAGCGACGCTCATGTCTCTATCGCCTCCTCTGCGGGAGGACCAGGCGGTGTTGGAGGTCGGCTGCGTGGGCGCAAGTCCAAAAGGGCCGTCTAAGCGACCAGACGAAAAGCGGCGCCTCCGGCAGCGGTCTGTGGGGAGAAGGGCGTGTCGTAGGTGAGCATGTGCCAGAGGCTCTTGGTGAGCCGGCGGGCGATGTCGATCTGTGCGACCTTCGCGCCGCGCTGCTTGCCCAGCCGTCGCTTGGTGCGCTGGTAGCGCTCCGCATAGGCCTCGTGGCGCAGGGCGTGCATCGTCGCTTCGAGCATGGCCCAGCGCAGGAACTTGGGGCCGGACTTCGTCAGCGGGCCGCGGCGGTCGCTGTCGCCGGACTGGATCACGCGCGGGCACAGGCCGGTGTAGCCGACGAGCTTGTCGGCCGTCGCGAAGCGCTCGATCTCGCCGATCTCTGCGGCGATCGTGTAGCCGAGCACCCAGCCGATCCCCGGAGCGCTCATCAGCGTCGGCAGGTACTTGTGGTCGGGGCGCATCGCGCGCAGCTGCGTGTTGCACTGGTCGATCTGCGCCTCGAGCTGATCGATTGCCAGCACGCTCGCCTGCAGGGTCGATCTCCATGGCTCGGGCACGTTGAGTTCGGCGAGCATCCGCCTGCCGGCGATCCCGAAGAGGTCCGACACCGGGCACGGCTTTCCGAAGCTCACGAGCGTCGCGTGAACACGGTGCTTGAGCATCGAGCGGTGCTTGACCAGATGCAGGCGAAACCGCGCCAGCTCGCGCTCCTGGCGAATCTCAAGACTCGGCAGCCAGATCTCGGGCACCAGATCGCGCTGCGACAGGATCGCCAGCACCCGCGCGTCGATCTTGTCCGTCTTCGCGGCCAACGAGCCGATGCCCTTGACCTTGGCCGCGTCGGCGATCCGCACATCCCAGCCGAGCTCTTCGAGCCGATCGTGCACAAACCGCGCACCGGTCATCGACTCGATCACCGCCTGCGGCGGCTGCCGCCCGACCCTGCGAACCAGGCCCGCCAAGCCGTCAGCATCCGGCGGGACGGCGAACTCGTCGACGAGCTCCCCGGCATCGCTCAACAAACAGACATCAAGCTTCCTCCGACTCAGATCCAAGCCAGCGTGCAACATTGCGAACGGGCCTCCTCGGGTCGCTGCGTGGATGACACTCGGAGCGTCTCAGGGAGGCCCTCCTTTCACAGCAGTCCAAAGCGACAGTCGAGGTCAGCGGGTGAAGCATCTGCCTGTTGGCGGCGACACCACGCCTCGGGGCGTGCGAGTCAGCCGCCGATAACGGTCGCAATGGACGATTGGAGCCGCGCCATTCAGGAAGGCCCGACGCCCGTTCCCTGGGCGACTGTCGGCTGTGTTGCTGGGCTGCTCTGGGGTGCCTTCGTGCTGCTCTTTCACGTGACCTTTGGGGTACTCAGGTGCGACCCAGCGACATCAGAGAACGTGTCCTGCTCCCACAGCGACTTCGTCCACAGCACGGGCTACGTCACCGGACTCGTCCTGACCATGTCAGGCGTCGCTCTCCTCCTCGTCGCTGTGGTCCTCCGGAGGGCACCGTCTGCCTGGTTGCCGCGTACCGCCGGGCTCATCATCACGGCAGTGAGCACCCTGTTCGTGGCCGTCTTCTGGCTCCAATCGAGCTAGGCACCTCGTCTGCTCTCGCGGCGGCCGCGGCCACTGGCGCTTTCCATGCTGAGGGGCACTGCCGATTCCTGTCCCAAGCGAGAGCTGCTCAGCCTTGTCGAGTTGTGCGCCGATAACCGCGGGAGATGGAAGGCATCGTCACCGTCCTCATGGTGCTCGTCGTCGCGGTGGCGCTGTTCGCCCTTCCATGCTTCTTGACCTCGCGGAGCAGTGACCTTGCCTTCATCGGCGGTTGGCTTGTTCCGGCGGGGATCGGCGCCCTCTACTTCGTAGCTTGGATGAACGAGAAGCATTCCGACGGCGGCGACCCGCAACCCGGCTTGGTCGTCATTGTCGGTATCGCCGCAGCAACGCCATCATTACTCGGCGCCATCGTCGGGACGATCTGGGGATGGGGCCGTTCGCCGGATGACGACTGACCGGCGGGCGGCGTGGTTCGGGACAGCGATCCGGTGACTGTCGCTTCCCATGCAAAGCGGCATGTTTGCTTCTCGCCCGAAGCCGACAGCGACAGGCATCTGCTTGTGCCGGGCGAAACTTGTGTCATGGGAGAGCGTTGTTTGATCTAGTGATGCAATCCCGTCGAACACGAGGGCCTCTCCTATTGCTTGCAGCCACACTGGCCATGTTGGCTGGCGGAGTGGCTTTGGCTGACGACATCCGCGTGGAGCCTCGGGCCGTCTCAGCGACGGTGATTTACGACGGCGCGGGAGCCGCTGGCCTGACGGCCTACGACGGGTATCTCGTGTGGAGCCGCTATCTGCCGGAAGACGGCGTCTGGCAGCTGATGCAGTGGCACGACGGCGTCGTTAGCTCGTTGCCGGTCTTGCCACGTTCGGTTCCCTTCGATGTCTCTGCCGGATCGTCCGCGACTGGGCGACCGGTGGTCGTGTTCTCGCGCTGTCGCGTCGAGCCGAAGCAACTCGTCGGAGTGATGCCGGGTCCTAGATGGGAGACGGCGTCCGGGTGCTCGCTGTACCAGCTGGGCCTCGCCGGCAGGCCCACGCTCTCCCGGCTTAACCGCATCAGGCCGAGGCTCTCGCTAACGACGCCGTCGATCTATCGCGGTCAGATAGCCGCGGTCCAATATGAGCGGTCAGGCGGGCGCACGCGCGCCCACGTTTTGCTTTGGCGGCGAGGTTCCCCCCGTCCCGTAGGGCTTCCCGGTGGCTCGCCCCCGTCCTGCGCTGGATATGCGAAGGGTTGCTCGCTGGTCGGCAGCCGCACCGCTGTTGATGCGCTCAGCCTAGGGCCGGTTTCAGCAGCGATCTTGTGGCGCGTGGAAGGTCCGGGCGTCACCGGTACCGGGACTGGCTGGGAGCTGCGTACTACGACGCTCGCGGGGCATCGGTCGGTGATTGTGCAGTCCGGCTACACGAGCGGCGCCTGTGGTTTTCACCAGCCGTTCGCTCCGACAGCTACGCCTGGTGGCGGAGTGACCTACGTGGACTGGGCTTCCCCGTGCGAGCAGCTGCAGACCGCGCTCGCTCGCTTCCGACTCAGCACGCTCCAGCGAAGCGAGGCGCGTCCTGCGAGCACCTACGTCTTCGGAGCAGCCAGCGACCGGACGAGCACGTATTGGCTGCGGGGGCAGCTTCCGGGGAGCCCCGGTGCAACCCCACCCAGCACGGCGCTCCCCTGCGTCCAGACCGACCGCCACTGCGAGATCGTCGTCACGCGCTCGCCGCCGTACCAGCCGGGTCGCGTCGGCCCCGGACACCCTGCCACGTTCTAGCGACTCAGTCGTTCCTGCGCTGTGCTGTCCATGCGGAGCGACAGCGCTCGTCGGCATCGGGAGGGACGGCCCGTCAGTCGTCGGTGCTCGTGTAGTCCTCGATGTCTTCCAGCTTGCGCAGTGCGATGTCGGCTGGGGCGATGTTGGTGGCGACGACGTACAGCAGGTGGTCTGGTTCGAGATCTCGCATCGCGGCCCAGGCGTTGCCGGCCACCACCGTCCGGAACGGTTGCGCGCGTCGGTCCAGCAGCAGTCGCTCTTCGCCGAAGCCGTCCGCGACCAGCTCGTGTATCGCAAGCTGGACCTCCTCGCCGGTTGCGAACCGCGCTCCTGCCAGATCCAGGACTTGGTTGGCGATCATCGGGAGCGGGTCGGCGGACCACTCGCCCCCGGGGAGGCCGAGAGCACGGTCTCCGGAAGGTGCTCCGTGCAACGGGCCAAAGACGGCCACTTGGACCCACACGAACGGCGCACTCCAGCGGTTCCCATGGCCCAGCTCGACCAGATTCACCACATCGCCGTGATGCCCGACTGCGGCGAGCATCCGCGAACCCTCGAAGTCCGAGGTCAACCCGTACAGCGCAAACGGCGCGTTCGCTGCCTGTTCCCAAAGCGCGCCATGCATTCGCCGACCGTATCGCCCAGTCACGCTCCTGCCATCAGGCGCGACCCGGAGCGCTGTCAGAGGATTGCCGCTCCGGGTTCCTATCGCTGGGGGTGGGTCGTGCAGGCGGAAGAGGTCGTGGATTGCGTGGGGCGGCGCTCGCCGGTGACGGCGGCCGGCTTCAACACCGGTCGCCCTCCGCGCAACAAGGGGCGCCGCTACCCGGCGGACCCGCCGACGGTCGAGGAGATCGTCGCCGTCATGCGCCAAGCAGGCGACGGCGCGCACGCTGACCGCCTGCGCGCACTGATCGTCGTGCTGTGGCGCGCTGGCTTGCGGATCGGTGAAGCGCTCGCGCTCAGCGAGCTGGACCTCGACCAGCAGCGTGGTGCCGTGCTCGTTCGCAGCGGCAAGGGCGGCAAGCGCCGCGAGGTCGGCATGGACGCCTGGGCATGGGAGCAGCTGCAGCCATGGCTCAATCGCCGCGTTCAGCTCCCGGTCGGTCCGCTGCTCTGCGTCATCAACGCACCCACCCCGGGGCGTCCCTGCACGCCGGGAGCTTGCCGTGAGCAGCTGCGACGCGTCGCCCGCGAGGCCGGCGTGCGCAGACGCTTTGCACCGCATCAGCTGCGCCACGCGCACGCCGTCGAGATGGCCCGCGAAGGCGTCCCACTGAACGTCATCCAGCGCCAGCTGGGACACACCAACCTCGGCGTCACCTCGATCTACCTGCAAGGCATCGACAACACCGAAATCATCGCCGCCGTCAACGCCCGCCACGCACCCGTGCTCAGCGCCAGCTCGATGCTGCGCCTCTGACCGTTCGGAGCCGGCAACCGCTCCGTGTTGCTTTGCATGGAAAGCGACAGTGCTGATCTACA
>Ga0209023_10007116_pt1 | contig 11577 bp, 9 predicted proteins | sample LakOneMetagenome_FD_187468 | JGI IMG/M metagenome (GOLD analysis project Ga0209023, IMG submission 187468) | Freshwater and sediment microbial communities from Lake Erie, Canada (SPAdes) (version 2) | ecosystem: Environmental > Aquatic > Freshwater > Lentic | place: Lake Erie, Canada | collected...
GTGTCGCAATCAATTTCGGAGTATCAATAGAGTCATCTGGGCCATTACCACGTGCATGGCCAATCGTCCGATTGAGTACGATCTGACCCTTTCTGCGTAAGCAAATCGAGAGCATCGGATGATTACCAGTGCGATATAACGACTCAATCGCATGCCAGATATGATCGACTTGCGCTGGAGTCATACCCGCGAGTTCAGCGGCAACTTCACCGCCACCAATGCGAGTCACGCTGGCAATATCATGAGGAACTTTAATGGTATTGGTCGAGAAAATTTTCATAAAATTCCTAATTTAGATCAATTCTAAGCATGTATTTTGGATTGAATATATTAATAGCAGCATTTGACAATAAGCCATGTCAAAACACAACAATGATTTAAACTTTTTATGCCAATTTACGATATTCGTCTTCGTTGAAGCCGCAAATTAACAGTCCTTTCCCATCTGATAAAATGGGTCGTTTGATTGCGCTGGTTTTACTTTGCATCAGTTCCAATGCACCAGCCACAGTATTCGCTTCAGCTTGTTCAGCTTCTGATAAGCCGCGCCAAGTCGTTCCTTTGCGATTCATGACGATATTTAAACCCAAAGTATCCACCCATTGTTGCAGTGTGGTTGCATCAATGCCTGACTTCTTATAATCGTGAAAAGTGTATTGAATGCCGAGCTCATCCAGCAAGGTAAATGCTTTTTTCATGGTGCTACAATTTTTAATGCCGTAAATCGTGTACATATTCTTTTCCATATCAATAAAACACCACTGCGGGTATATATTAAACAAAAACCCATCCAAGGACGGGTTTTTGTTTAATCGAATCAAATAACAACCGAACTATTAAGCTGGTTCTGGCTCATTTTGCTTCGCCACTTCAAGCACAAGCGCTGACTTACCATCACGCTCACCGACATGAACGCGAACGGTGCCGCCGTTTTCTGCCAACTCACCGAACAAGATTTTTTCAGCCAAAGGTTTCTTAAGCTCTTCTTGAATCAGACGTTGCATTGGACGTGCACCCATCAGACGATCATAACCGCGCTCGGCCAACCACAGACGTGCATCTTCATCAACTTCAAGCAACACTTTCTTGTCATCCAATTGCGCCTGCAATTCGACCAAGAACTTATCAACAACAGAATCCACAACACTGGTTGGCAATGGCGCAAACTGAATCACAGCATCCAAACGATTACGGAATTCAGGCGAGAATGCCTTCTTCATAATCTCTTGATTATCATGACTATGATCTTGTTGCGTGAAGCCCATGCTCGAACGACTCATGCTCTCCGCACCGATATTGGTTGTCATTACCAAAATCACATGACGGAAATCAGTTTTACGACCGTTATTATCAGTCAGCGTACCGTGATCCATCACTTGCAGCAGCAAGTTAAAGACTTCGGGATGCGCCTTCTCGACTTCATCAAGCAGCAATACGCAATGTGGATGCTTGTTAATGGCATCAGTGAGCAAACCACCTTGATCGAAACCGACATAACCTGGAGGTGCGCCAATCAAACGAGAAACGGTATGACGCTCCATATACTCAGACATATCGAATCGAACGAGCTCAATACCCAGTACATTAGCAAGCTGACGGGTAACTTCGGTTTTACCGACACCCGTTGGACCTGCAAACATGAACGAACCCACTGGTTTTTCAGGGGATTTTAAGCCTGCACGGGATAATTTAATCGCAGCGGCAAGGGCTGTAATCGCTTGATCTTGACCGAATACCACACGTTTAAGGTCACGTTCCAGATTCTGCAAGATGCCTTTGTCATCAGTCGAAACAACTTTAGGTGGGATGCGTGCAATTTTGGCAACAATCGCCTCAATTTCCGCCACATCAATGACTTTACGTTCAGTCGTAGCAGGTTGCAGACGTTGGAACGCACCCGCTTCATCGACTACATCAATCGCTTTATCTGGCAAGAATCGCTCTTGAATATATTTCGCTGCAAGTTCCGCTGCGGCATTCAGTGCCGCATCGGTATAGGTCACACTATGAAACTCTTCGAAACGTGAACGCAAGCCTTTCAGAATCGAGATCGTATCGGCAACGCTTGGCTCTGACACATCCACTTTTTGGAAGCGACGTGACAAGGCGTGATCTTTCTCGAAAACCTGACGATATTCTTGATAGGTTGTTGAACCGATGCAACGCAATGAACCATTAGCCAGCGCAGGTTTAATCAGATTCGACACATCCATTGTGCTGCCCATCGATGAACCAGCGCCAATGATCATGTGAATTTCGTCAATAAACAAAATCGCATTCGGTTGTTTTTTGAGTTCGTCTAGTAACTGCTTGACGCGCTTCTCAAAATCACCACGATATTTCGTTCCCGCAATCAACGAGCCAATGTCCAAGCTATAAACAACGGCTTGCTCTAATGGTTGATGCGCTTTGCCATTCACAATCAGCCACGCCAAGCCTTCGGCAATCGATGTTTTACCAACACCAGGATCACCGACGAGTAGCGGATTATTTTTACGACGACGACTGAGAATCTGAGCTGCACGCTCGACTTCTTTTTCACGACCAATTAAAGGATCAGTGCGCCCTTCAGCCGCCTGTTCATTGAGATTAACCGTGTAAAGTTGCAGCGGACTTTTAGAGGTGCTACTTGGTGTAGATTCTTCTTCCTGTTCGTTATCCATGGCACCATCAGATGAATTATCTTCATCTTTACGTGTGCCATGCGATAAGTATTGAGTCAGATCCAAACGATTAACTTGCTGTTTTTTCAACAAATAAACCGCAAGGCTATCGCGCTCCGAATACATCGCGACAAGCACATCCGCACCTTCTACTGGACGATTACCACCACCAGACGATTGGACATGAAAAATTGCGCGCTGCAGGATGCGGTCAAAGCTATCCGTTGCATGAGGTGCCTGCTCCGTAGCAGCTGGCAACTTAGGCGTATTTTGTTCGATATATTCATTTAATTCTTGGCGTAAAACTGGAATATCAGCGCCACACGCTTTCAATGCGTTGACTGCAGAATCGTTTTCCAGTAACGAGAGCAACAGATGCTCAATCGTCAAAAACTCATGACGTTTCTGTCTCGCCATAGTGACGGCGAGACGCAAAGAAACTTCGAGATGTCGACTCAGCATAATGACCTCATTTGCAACACAAATTGCAGCTTAGTTAATACAACTATTGTCATTTGAATATGATGGCTTTGAATCATAGTACTTAGATCAAAATACATCATATTCAAACACTTTAACGCTTGTGAATGTGTTTGGTAAAGAATCCTTCCTTGAATCTTTATCAGTTTTTGCTAAAACATTTACATCTAAAAGCTTATTTTCTAAAACCAGTCAAACATCAAATCGACTGGGGTTCAATTTGACAAAGCAGTGGATGACCTTCTGCGCGCGCATGGCGATTCACCAGTTGGGCTTTAGTCTCAGCAATATCACGGGGATACACGCCAGCCACACCTTTACCTTCATAGTGTACAGATAACATCACTTCGGTCGCACGGTCAAGATCAAGACCAAAGTATTGTTGTAAAACTAGTATTACAAACTCCATGGGGGTGTAATCGTCATTAAACAAGACCACGACATAAAATGGTGGACGAGCAAGTTCCGGAGTTGCCGTGGCAACATCACTCTCATGTTGCTCCTGATGATCGTTGTCATGTTCAGACATTGTCACATCAAGCGTATTCAAAGTAGGATTGCAAGGATAATGCCAGTCAAATGGCTCATCGGCGTATTGCGTAAACCAATCGGCAACAGAAAATGCGACAGGTGGAATCACAAAGAAAGACCCAGTCTTACCGGCTTTGAGAGAGGTTCTTCCCAACTGATTTTTGCGTACTTTCACAGAACTACTCAACATTGATCAACGTTACTCCACATTTACAATTACTTTGATTGACATAGAGAAAAGATAAAATTGCGATCATGTTTCTATGTATTAATCAAACCCAACATGACTCATCATGATGCAGATTTATTCGCAAGTGCATCTGGAAGAACCATTTGCGGCATATTTTTCAGCGGCGCACCCCGTTCCCATGCAAATCGTTGAACCGTTGATTGTCCACCCGCATTCGCTGACACTTCAATGAACTCAGGGGTAAAACCAGCAGGCATTGTCCAACGACCTGTTAAGCGCTGAAAATCATTAATCTCGACTTTGTTGTTGGTTAATGGCACATCAACAACCTTATCAGCTTGAATCAAGCGAACGGAATAGGTCCCACGTGAAACCGAAGTTTTTGGTCTAAGTTGCATCAGATCAATGTTGTATTCAAACACTGACGCTGAGACTGGCAAAATATCTACATTTTGCAAGGTCAGTGCAATACCACCAAAGCCTAATAATCGACCACGATAAGCACTCAACTGCCCACCCACTAAATCTTTCTCTGCGGTTAGCTTCGCTAAACTATCAGTCAACCCTTTCGTTGTGGTGAGCGCAATATCGCGCTCTTGAACTGTATTCGACAGGGTTCGCGTTAAGGTCTCTTCAGTCTGCTTTTGTTGGTCTATCTGTGTTCGGAGTTTATTCAACTCACTACTGCTCGCACCAATGACACTCATACCCTGTCTGTGACCAACGAAATAGCCTAGCCACAGCCCACTGAGTACCAACAAAGCTCCTGCTGCAATCAGCAGGTGATCTCGTTGAGCACGCTTTGTACGATCTTGTGCAAAAATTTGTTTTTCTTCGACTTCTATCATGTCATTTCCCAGCACAGAATTACTTGTTCCTTCATGCGAATCCATTTCATACGACCCGTTAATACAAAGCTATGTTTTGTCAATTATGGCAGTAATGGCACAACATCTAGACCCATTGATTCAGGGAGTCCAAACATTAAATTCATGTTCTGTACCGCCTGCCCCGCCGCGCCTTTGACCAGATTATCCTGAACCACCAAAATCACCAATAAATCTCCATTATTCGGACGATGTAATGCGATTCTGAGATGATTTGAGCCTCTCACAGAACGTGTTTCTGGCAAACTGCCAAATGGCATGACATCCACAAACGGTTCGTTTTGATATTGTTGCTCAAACAATGTCTGTAAATCAGCCGCACAACCCGCTTCAGTCAAACGCACATAGATTGTGCTTAACATACCACGAATCATTGGTACGAGATGCGGGACAAATGTCAGTTTATCGAAAGCTGTTGCCACTGCCTGACCACCTTGCATTGCATTTAAGCCCTGTACGATTTCAGGATGATGACGATGGCCTTTGACCGCATATGCTTTAAGATTATCACCAGCTTCTGAAAACAATATTCCCACTTCAGCTTTACGTCCCGCGCCAGACACGCCCGACTTCGCATCGACAATAATACTTGCTGGATCAAACAATTGATTGTCGTTTTGAATCAAAGGTAACAATCCCAACTGAACCGTCGTCGGATAACACCCTGGATTGCCAATAATCCGCGCCGATTTAATTTTTTCACGGTTAATTTCAGGCAACCCGTATATCGATTCCGCAAGTAAATCAGGGCAAGCATGTGGCATGCCGTACCACTTCTCAAATTCAGCGGTATCCTGCAAACGAAAATCCGCAGCTAAATCAATTATCTTCACATCATGCGCAAGCAATTCACGCGCTTGATTCATCGCCACGCCATGCGGCGTCGCAAAAAACACCACATCGCACTCAGCGAGCTCATCCGCCGCATTACCGCTAAATTCAATGTCCGTTAAACCGCGCAAACTCGGAAACATCGCATCGACTCGTGTCCCCGCTTCTGTCCGCGACGTTAAAACTTTAATTTCAGCCGCAGAATGACGAACTAATAAACGAACCAATTCAACACCCGTATATCCGGTTCCACCGACAATACCAACGGATATTTTTTTAAAATCATTTTGACTCAGCTGATTTTGAGACTGAATTGACAATTGATCTTGATTGGTCTTCATTTTATTACCTTTTTAATAACGCAAATTTGACGACGGACGATTATGGTTACATATAATAAGCGTATAACAGGATAAAAGCACCGACAAAACCGCCGAATGAGGTGGACGTAGCGTCAAGATTGTTCTTTAATGTAGCGCAAGGGAATTTTGCTCTACATAATCACACTCATTAAAATGAGTTAAACTAAAATACAACCAGAACACAGCGACATTTTGTGAGGAAAATAACCTTCTTTGCAAATCAATCCGCAGACAATGAGGGAGAGCTTGGATGCTTTCAACAGTAAATCAGCACAAATCCAAAGTAACAACTGAATCTGTGCGATCTATCACTTTAGTCAGTAAAGCAGCAAGCCGCTTTTCAACTCATAAGATTCCAGCACATTTTTACTCAAAACTCGCAATGAGTATGGCCGTATCTATGGGGATGGCATTGACAGGCTGTGGCGCAGGGAACAGCCCGACAACTCGGGTAGACTCACCCACAACTACAAACCCAACTGTGACAACCTATAATCTGAAAGTACAATCACCCGTTTTGCTCAGGAATGTCAAACTGACGATGACAGATACAGCAACGGGTGTTGTGCTCGGTCAATCTATTATACAAAATGGCAATGACGTAGTGTTTGCAATGCCTCCTGCAAACCTTAGAAGTGGTCATCTCATTTTAATGACACTGTCACCCGTCGATAGTTCATCCCAGTATTTTGACCCGATGCTGAATAATCAATTAGGCGCAATGGCTCCTTTTAATAAGCCCTTGCATGCACTCATATCTGCGGATACTTCTGATAAGACGACTAAGATCGATCCATTTACTGAAGTTGTATATGAACGCGCTTTGATTCGATCTGGCATACTTGATATCAGTAAACCACGACTTAATGCGCTCACGATTAGCCACCTTAGCGCCGCAACCAATGAAATGGGAACAGCATTAGGCACATTCTCAACAGCTACTTTTGCGGTTTTGTTCAATAGCCCAGCCAACATCGCAGCAATCAATTTACTTTCTACGACTACAGGTATCACGAGTGTAAATGAACAAGCTCGAGGGACTCTCATCGCTCTTGCTCAACTCTCACTTTATGCACAAAACAATCCGACTGCCCAAACACCTTATCTAGACTTTGCGACTCGAACATCACTGGATCTACTGGATGGCGATTTAGACGGCATGACAGTTGTTGGTGGAGATACTGCAGGTACTGTCCAGATCACCAACCCAATTTTATATAGTGGTATCACGTCTGTCACGAACAACGACCCTGATCACACTGATGTACCAACATTCATCTCAATCAACGCAGACCAACGCAATCAACGCGGGGCGGCACTTAAACAAGCAACTACACAATATTTCAACACGCTCAACGCCGCTTTACCACTGGCATCGCGCACAGATAACGCCAGTTTAGACTATATACAGAAATTTGATTTTGCGACCTTTACTGGCGCTTATACCACCTTAGTAAGCGGTATTGGATCCGGTCCAGTAGCACCACTCATCGTCACCAATCGTATTGGCGCAGGAAACTATACACTTGCATTTGGCTTACCAACTGGCACCGACTCAAAACAAGCATTAGATGCAAGTGATCTGAGTGGCCGCTCAAACGATATTTTGCAGCTCAATGGTACCTATCAAGGGAATAATGGCTGCCAATTAAGTATTGGTTATGAAGGGATGATTCAACTGAGTCAAGGTGGACAGACTTATCAAGCGACAGTTAGTCGGAAGTTTTCTGATCGTCTCATTCGTCTTTCAGGTGACCATTACTTAATAAACGTCACTTCCGCAGATCTGACCGCACCACGTTTCATTCAAATTCGAACGATTGGTGCACAAGTCATCAGTGCCGATGCAGGCCGCTCAGCAGAGCAAGTCCCAATTACGTTGGATACTAAAGAGTTAAGTTGTACTTTCTAAGTGTGAGTTGCTATTGAAAAGCGCAGGTTGTTGATTATGTTGATCAGCAACCTGCATATCCACATCTACCCTACATACACACTCATCACTTTATCAATTTGCCTTGTCTCAAGAATAATCATCAAGAGTCGGTCTAATCCAAATACGATATTAAAAACTGGATATTGTGTTTTTTGTTCACCTTGAGAAAGCTGATCTTTACTTAAAACACTCCCCACTTTAATCCCATCAATATAAACATCGACGGTGCTATTAAATTTCTCGTTGCCGTCAAACTTCATATCACGCCATTCGCTAGGTAAATCAGTGAGGAACAAAGGAATATCAATCCCCAATGTTGGCTCAATAAAATGAACAAACATCAGCTTCAACCATGCCAAACGATCATCACCCAACGCAACATTTAGCCCTAATCTCCGCGCCTCTTGGCGCAAGTCAGCAGCCGTTAATTCTTCTGGATCAAAACCTAAACGTTGAATAAATGCTTGGCGAAAACTGCGGCGCTCTGGTTCAAACTCACCTGAAAAAATCGCCATTAGAAAGGTATCTATATTCGATAGAACCTGCTCGTTTGTCCAATTCGACTGACTCCATTGCAATACTGAAAAATCAGTACGATGTCTACGATCTATGAGCTCATCACGATAATGTTTACTAATTTGGAAAACTGGTGACTTAAGAGCGGATACATTCAATGGAAATAAAGAGGTTTCAACTTCAAATATTTTCTGTAAAGAAAAAAACTCTCGAGCATTTTTATATAACAACGCGCGTGCACTTGCTGCATCAAATGAAACAGAACCACTCATGCTTGATCTCCAAAACTCGCCCACTCACGGCGTAAGTTATATTCTTTACGCAGTCGATCAAAACTTGCGGCATCAATCTTTGATTCATTGGTTTTTTCATCAATACAAAGACACGCACGCAAAGCCGCATCATCTTCATGAATTAGATAGAGCGTCGGAAGAATTGCGGGTAATTGTTCAATTAAACTTTTGTGTGGATCAAATAATTGCGACATTGCTGGTAGCTTATTGTCTAATGTCAGTTCTGGCTCTACATCTTGCCACTTGCAAAAGGCTTGGTATATCATTTCTGTGCCTTTAGCCTTACCCTCCAAGCTGTAGCCAGCGATATGCGGTGTCGCGATGGCTAAGTCATCCAATAGCTTCGCAGAAATTTGTGGCTCATGTTCAAACACATCTAAGACGACCGAACGAATTTCAACGCCTTTAGCACGTGAATTAGCAAAGTCATCCATTAACGCCGCCTCTTCAATCACCGCCCCGCGCGCGCTATTGATTAGCATTGCATCAGGTTTCAGCAATCCAAAAGTCTCGGCACACATTAAATGGTAGGTAGGCTCTTTCCCACTCTCAGTAATTGGCACATGAAAACTGACGACATCTGCTTGCGGTAGCATGTCAGTCAATTTCATGTGTTCAATATCATCACGAACGATGAATGGATCAACGCCAATCACTCGCCATCCAAGTCGTTTTGCTAAGATAACTAAACGTTTCCCCACATTGCCTAATCCAACGATTCCCAGCGTAAAACCCGCTTTTGCTGCGCGTTCAGGATGAAGCGTTAAAATTGCTGTGACCACATACTCTGCTACTGCTTGCGCATTACAGCCTGGGGCATTTGCAACAACAATGCCCATTTCCTGCAAACCAGCAACGTCCAAATGATCAGTTCCAATCGTCGCACTTCCGACAAAACCAATACGCTGGGCAGTTGTGCTTTGCTCAGCTGCGGCTTGTAATAGTTGTGGCGAGACTTTAGTGACTGAACGAACCAATAACGCATCGGTATTCACTAGGTTTTCAGCTGTGATGCCACGTCCTGCATACGCCGTGACCGAGCCAAAAGACGAAAAGAAATAATCGGTTAAAGTTAAATTTTCATCGACAACGATGTGCATTGATTAGGTCTCTGTTATCTGTTCGAGGATAAATTATTAAAGTTGAATGGCTGATTCGATCTTATTGATCTTCTTCTCTCAGCAGCTCAACGACATCTTTACACCATTGCAGCCAATTCTCCTCATAGGCGATTCCCGCCTTTAAAATCAAATGCTGAATTTTTAATGCACGGGTGTTTTTGCTCGGATCTTGCTTGACCTTATCAATAAAATCTCGCTGTTCGATGAGACGAAATATTTTGACTTTTTGCTCATAGATTTGAGCGCGGCGCAGTAACTCGGACTCTAATCCTAACGGACCAATCGCAGCATCAGCTCGCAAACGGACGACAAACTCTTCACGGATATGAACAGGCTCTGAAGGCTCTGCGACCCATCTTTTAAGCTCATCCTGACCTGCTTCTAGGACATGATAAATCCGTTTTCGGGTTTTACTCCCCTCTTCCGCTTCGGATTTGACCCAATCTTTGGCTTCCATTTTGGCAAGTTCACGATAGATTTGCTGATGCGATGCAGGCCAAAAAAAACCAATCGACTTGCCAAATCGCTGCGCTAAGTCATAGCCAGAACACGACTTTTCGATTAAAGACACCATCAAAGCATGGGGTAACGACATCAACGCTCTCGCTTAAATACACCAACAGGTGTAACTGAATATGAACTCTGTTGCATATTAGCAGCGAATCGATTATCTTTATATGCAACTAGTTGCATACTTGCTTATCAAATCGTTCCATTCCATAGCCGTCGCTGGAGTTACCATGAGTGCTTACCCGAATCTTCTTCAACCTTTAGATCTTGGCTTCACCACCCTGAAAAATCGCCTGCTTATGGGCTCGATGCATTTAGGTTTAGAAGAAGTTGAAAATGGCTTTGAGCGCATGGCGGCTTTTTATGCAGAACGCGCGCGCGGTGGCGTTGGGCTCATCGTGACTGGCGGTATTGCGCCGAATGAAGCGGGCGTGGTCATGCTAGGTGGCGCAAAACTGTCAACACTTGAAGAAGCTGAACATCACCGCGTGGTGACCGATGCCGTCCATCAAGCAGGTGGCAAAATTGCGATGCAGATTCTGCATACTGGGCGTTATTCATATCAACCGAATTTAGTTGCACCTAGCCCAATTCGCGCACCAATCAATATGTTTGTGCCTAAAGAATTAAGCAGTGAAGACATTGAGCAAACCATTGAAGACTTCGTTAATTGTGCGGCATTAGCGCAGAAAGCGGGTTATGACGGCGTAGAAATCATGGGATCAGAAGGCTATCTGATTAATGAGTTTATCGTGACGCACACCAACAAACGCACTGACGAATGGGGCGGTAGTTATGCCAATCGCATTCGTTTCCCGCTCGAAATTATCCGTCGCACACGTGAACGTGTCGGTAAGAATTTCATTATTATCTATCGCTTATCGATGCTGGACTTAGTTGAAAATGGCTCAAGCCAAGACGAAGTGATTCAACTGGCACGCGCTGTTGAGCTGGCTGGTGCGACGATTATTAATACAGGCATTGGCTGGCACGAAGCGCGTATTCCAACGATTGCAACCAAAGTACCGCGTGCAGCTTTTGCATGGGTCACTCAAAAACTGAAAAGCCAAGTGTCGATTCCTCTCGTCACCACCAACCGTTTCAACACGCCAGAAGTGGCTGAACAAGCGCTTGCTGATGGCATGTGCGATATGGTGTCGATGGCGCGTCCGTTGCTTGCTGACCCGTACTTTATTCGTAAAGCAGAAGCGAACCAATCTGAACACATCAATACCTGTATCGGCTGTAATCAGGCGTGTC
>Ga0209023_10007117_pt1 | contig 11574 bp, 8 predicted proteins | sample LakOneMetagenome_FD_187468 | JGI IMG/M metagenome (GOLD analysis project Ga0209023, IMG submission 187468) | Freshwater and sediment microbial communities from Lake Erie, Canada (SPAdes) (version 2) | ecosystem: Environmental > Aquatic > Freshwater > Lentic | place: Lake Erie, Canada | collected...
GTCGCCAGCTTCCGCTCGGGAGACTGGGGCGGCGTCGGTGGCCGCAAGGACGCCGTCGGCTACACGCCCACCGGCCGAGCGATCGCCGCCGCGTTGGCGTCGCCGTTCGGGGTCGGGAACTCCGTGTACCACCACGGCGTGTCCGCCCAAGCGGTCGACCACATCCCCTTCGGCGCGTACCCGACGGCAGTCGTTGCCGCGCTCGGCGGATGGGACGAGAACACGCCGGTCAACGAGGACTTCGAGTTCGACTTCCGGGTGCGTCAGTCCGGCCGCGAGCTGCTGTTCGATCCATCGCTCGTGATCGCGTGGGAAGGCCGCCAGACCGTGCAGCTCCTGGGTCGCCAGTACCGCCGCTACGGCCGGGCCAAGTCCAAGGTGGTCATCAAGCACCCGCAGTCGACCGCACTGCGTCACCTCGCTCCGCCGGCGCTGCTGGCCATGTTGGTGCTGGCCGCAGCGGTGGCCCCGTTCCGTCCGAAGTGGGCCGCCGCGCTGGTCGCCCCCTACGTGGGCCTGGTCGCGGTGGGAACCGCCACGATCGTGCCGAAGCTCGCCGACGCCGAGGAACGCCGCGTCGTGCCGCTCGCGCTCATGGCCATGCACCTGCCGTGGGGGCTCGGCTTCTGGGAGGGCCTGGCCGGCGCTCCCGTCACGCAGAAGCGGCGCTAGCCAGCGGCTGCGGTCGGCGCGAGTACCGTGGGCACAGTCAATCGCGGGTAGTTCAACTGGCAGAACGCTGGACTTTGGATCCGGAGGTTGCAGGTTCGAGCCCTGCCCCGCGAGCCCTTCAACTGGTCAAACGAGCGGGAGACGAAAGTTGAGCGAAGCACCACGCGCCCTGTCGGCCATCGTCCTGGCCGCCGGTGAGGGTTCGCGAATGAAGTCGGAGCGACCCAAGCCCCTCCACTTCCTGTGTGGACGACCGATGCTCATGTACGTCCTCGACTCGCTGCGGCTATCGGATCCCGACCGCGCGGTGATCGTGGTCGGTCACAAGGCCGAGCGCGTCACCCGCAAGATCGGCGACGCGGAGACGGCCCTGCCGCTCGAGTTCGTGGAGCAGCGAGTGCAGCGAGGGACCGGCGACGCCGTGCTGGTCGGTCTGGTCGGGTTGCCCGACGACGCCGATGGCGAGGCCGAAGGCGATGTCATCGTGCTGCCCGGCGACACGCCGCTGCTGCGGCCCGAGACCATCGCCGCGCTGGTCGAGCGTCACCGCTCCCATGACGTGGCGGCAACGATCCTGACGGCCCGACTGGCCGATCCCACCGGATACGGGCGAATCGTTCGGGGCAAGGGTGATCGCGTCGTGCGCATCGTCGAGCACGGCGACGCCACGCCCGACGAGCTGGCGATCGATGAGATCAACACCTCGATCTACTGCTTCCGTCACTCGGTGCTGGCACCCGCGCTGCGCCGCCTCGAGCCCGACAACGCCCAGGGCGAGTACTACCTGACCGACGTGATCGCGGTGCTGGCCGAGGCCGGCTACACCATCGAGTCGATGGTGGCCGACGACGCGCTCGAGACGTCGGGAGTGAACGACCGGTTGCAGTTGGCCGAGGCCGAGGCGGAGCTGCGACGACGGACCAACGACCACCTCGGGCGCAACGGCGTGACCATGCTCGATCCGGCCAACACCTTCGTTGACACTACGGTCACCGTAGGCCGCGACGTGACCCTGTTTCCGGGCACCATCCTGCAGGGCGACACCGCCATCGGCGACGGATCCGAGATCGGACCGAACACCCGATTGGTCGACTGCTCGGTCGGATCCAACTGCGTGGTCGAGAACTCGACGGGACGGCAGGCATGGGTCGGCGACGGGGCGCACGTGGGCCCGTACGCCGCCTTGGTGCCCGGCACGAAACTCGCTGACGGAACGGTCACCGGTCCGTTCTACAATTCGGCGTCCGATGGCGAGGGGTAGGCATGGAACTGATCACGCGTAAGCGATTGCACCTGGTGGCGGGTCGGGTCAATCGGCCGCTGGCCGAGGAGGTCGCCCAGCGACTCGGCGTCGAGTTGGGCGACGTGAACATCGCAGAGTTCGCCAACGGCGAGCTGCACTGCCGCTACGGCGAGTCCATCCGCGGCGCCGACGTGTTCATCTTCCAAGGGCACTGCTCGACCGCTGAGATCTCGGTCAACGACGCGATCATGGAACAGCTGATCATGGTCGACGCGGCACGCCGGGCCTCGGCCAAGCGCATCACCGTGGTGGCGCCGTTCTTCGGGTACGGCCGCCAGGACCGCAAGGCCGAGGGTCGCGAGCCGATCACCGCCAAGTTGGTCGCCAACCTGTTCGCCGGTGCGGGGGCCAAGCGTCTGGTGTCGGTCGACCTGCACTCCGGTCAGATCCAAGGCTTCTTCGACGGTCCCGTCGACCACCTGACCGCCATGCCGGTGCTCATCGACTGGATGCGGGCCAACCTCTCCGAGGATCTGGTCGTCGTCTCGCCCGACGCCGGCCGGGTGAAGGTCGCCGAGCGCTACGCCAACCTGCTGCACGCCGACATCGCCATCGTGCACAAGCGTCGGGTGCGGGGCGAGAAGAACACCGTCGAGGCGAAAGACGTCGTGGGCGACGTCGAAGGTCGCACGTGTGTGCTGATCGACGACATGATCGACACCGCCGGCACCATCTGCGCCGCGGCCGAGCAACTGGTCGAGAAGGGCGCGTCGGCGGTCTACGCCGCGTGTACCCACGGCGTGTTCTCCGGCCCGGCCATCGATCGCCTGAAGAACTCGGTGCTGGAGAAGATCGTGATCACCAACACCTTGCCCCTGCCTCCGGAGAAGCAGATCGACAAGATCGAGGTGCTCTCCGCCGCGGGAATCATCGCCGATGCGATCGACGCGGTGTTCGAGGACACGTCGGTGTCGGAGATCTTCGGCGGCCAGAACCAGCACTGACCGGCGTTCCGGTTGCCGGTTGGAGTGCTCAGGAGGCGATGGTTACACTGCTCCGTCGGCCAAACGGGCCTGCCCTCAGGAGTTTTTCATGAACGTCGTGCCCCTCAAGGTCGAGACCGGACGCGAGCTCGGCACCGCGCCGTCGCGGCGCATGCGTCGTGACGGCCACATCCCCGCCACCGTGTACGGCATGAGCCAGGACACCGTGTCGGTCACCGTCGAGCGTGCCGAGCTGCGGCGTGCCCTCACCACGGCCGCCGGCGTGAACGCGCTGATCGAGCTGGCCGTCGACGGTTCCAAGCAGTACACCCTGGTCAAGGAGATCCAGCGCCACCCGGTGCGTCGTGATCCCATCCACATCGACTTCCAGCGGATCGACCCCGAGACGCCCATGACGCTGCACGTGCCGATCGTCCTCAGCGGCGACGCCAAGCAGGTCACCTCCAACGGCGGCATGATCGAGCACTCGGCGCAGTCGCTGACCGTGGCCGTGCGTCCCGACGCCATCCCCAACGAGATCCGCGTCGACATCTCGGCCATGGTGATCGACGACGTGATCACCGTCGGCGACCTCAACCTCCCCGACGGCGTCAGCACCGAGACCGACCCGGGTGCGCCCGTCGTCGTCGCTTCGCTGACCCGAGCCGCCATGATCGCAGCCCGCAGTGCGGCTGCCGCCGAGGGTGGTTCCGAGGAAGAGATCGCTGCCGCAGCAGCCGCCGACGCCGACGTCTGATCGGGGTGCCGACCGACCTACTGGTCGTCGGACTCGGAAACCCGGGCCGCGACTACGAGGGGACTCGACACAACGTCGGGGTCGAGGTCGTCGAGTTGCTGGCCAGTCGTGCCGGTGAGCGGTTCCGTCGCTCCAAGGACGCGCCGGCCAACGTGGCAGAGATCCGTCTCGGCTCGGGTCGGGTGGCGCTGGCGGTGCCGACCACCTACATGAACGAATCGGGCCAAGCGGTGGGGCCGCTGTGTCGCCGGTTCGACATCGAGGACCTGTCGAAGTTGGTCATCGTGCACGACGAGCTCGATCTCCCACCCGGGCGCATGAAGGTGAAGTTGGGCGGCGGGCTCGCCGGCAACAACGGCCTGCGCTCGATCAAGGCGCACCTGCATTCCACCGACTTCACCCGGATCCGCATCGGGATCGGCAAGCCGCCGGGAGGCGCGGAGCGGGGAGTGGGCCACGTGCTGAGCAAGCCGTCGAAGGGTGAGCGCGAGCTGATCTCGGTGTGCGTGCACGAGGCCGCGGACGCGGTCGAGATGCTGCTCGTCGACGGGATCGACGCAACCATGGGTCGCTACAACACACGGCCCGACGTCGACTGATGGCCACGACCACACCGGAGAGCCCCGTGATCGTCGCCCCGCTGGGTTCGTTGCGCCGGCGGCTGTCGGAGGACCCGTCGTTGCTCGGCGTGCTGGGGCGACGAGCAGCCACACTCGCCGTGCCGGATCGGGCACGCAGCGCCGCCATCGCCGGGTTGGCCTCGATGTCGGGTCGTCGGCCGATCGTGGTGGCGGTGCCGACCACCGCCGAGGCCGACACGTTGGCCGCCGATCTCGCCACCTGGCTGGGCGACGACGAGGTCGAGGTGTTCCCGGCATGGGAGACCCTGCCGTTCGAGCGGGTCAGCCCGCAGATCGAGACCATGGGTCGCCGCCTGAAGACCATGTGGCGCCTGCGCACCGAGGGCCGTGCGCCGGCGGTCGTGATCGCGCCGGCCCGGGCGTTGGTCCAGCGTCTCGGCCCGCACGCCTTCGATGTGGACCCGATCGTGGTGACCGCGGGCGCCCAGGTCGACCTCGACGATCTGGTGCGGTCGTTGGTCGACGCCGGGTATCGCCGCGAGTACCAGGTGGAGCATCGTGGCGAGGTGGCCGTTCGCGGCTCGATCGTCGACGTGTTCCCGTCGACCGCCGACAGTCCGATCCGCATCGATCTGTGGGGCGACGAGATCGACCGGCTGTGTGAGTTCTCGGTGGCCGATCAGCGGGCCGAGCGAGACGTCGCGTCGGTGGAGATCTTCCCGTGCCGTGAGCTGCTGCCGACCGACGAGGTACGCGAGCGGGCAGACCAGCTGGTGGCGACCGAGCCGTGGGGACGGGACCAGTGGGAACGGCTGCGCGAGTCGCAGACCTTCGACGGCATGGAGTCGTGGATGCCATGGCTCACCGAGGGCGATCAGCTCCTCGTGGACCTGCTCGACGACACGGCGCAGATCGTGCTGGTCGACCCGCGGCGGCTGCGTGACCGCGCCGCGGACATCATCGCCGAGGAGGTCGACCTCGCTCGCACGCTGGCATCGTCGTGGGGTGCCGAGGGCCGCGATGTGCCGCGTCTCCACCTCGACTTCGATCGGCTGCTCAGCGAGTGCGACGCGCCGGTGCTCACCATGTTGGCAACGCCCGACGGCCCCGACACCGAGGCGCTGTCGGTCGGTGCCTGGATGCCGGCTACCGGCGACGGGATCCGTCTGGTCGGCCAACTCCGCGACCTGTTGGGGTCCGGCTACCAGTTGGTGGTGGCCGCCGAGCGACCCGAATCGGTCGATCGGCTCGACCAGATCCTGCGGAGCCACGGTTTCGTGTTCGACCGGGCCGAGCCGGGAGCGATCCGCTCGAGCAACACCGGCGGCGTCATCGTGGTCGCGCCGCTCGAGTCGGGCGTGGTGCTGCCATCGGTTCGCCTGGCGGTGCTGGCCGAGTCCGACCTGACGCACCGTCGGCGGGTGCGACGCCAGACCCGGGCTCGGGCTCGCGCCTCGCAGGGCTTCTTCGATGATCTCGAGGTGGGCAGCTACGTCGTCCACCACCATCACGGCGTCGCTCGCTTCGGAGGGATGGTCACCCGCTCGATCGGCGGCGTCGATCGCGACTACCTGCTGTTGGAGTACCGGGGCGACGACCGCCTCTACGTGCCGTCGGACCAGATCGACTCGATCCGCTACTACACCGGAGGCGACACGCCCCGGCTGTCGAAGATGGGCGGCGCCGAGTTCTCCCGCACCAAGGCCGCGGTGCGCGAAGAGGTCACCCAGATCGCCCAGGAGCTGGTGGTGCTCTACCAGAAGCGCCTCCACGCCCCCGGCCATCCGTTCGCCCAGGACTCCTCGTGGCAGCAGGAGATGGAGGACCTGTTCCCGTTCCAGGAGACGCCCGATCAGCTGAAGGCCATCGCCGAGGTCAAGAGCGACATGGAGTCGTCTCGCCCCATGGACCGTCTGGTGTGCGGCGACGTCGGGTTCGGCAAGACCGAGGTCGCCATCCGTGCCGCCTTTAAGGCGATCCAGGACGGCAAGCAGGTGGCGATCCTGGTGCCGACGACGTTGCTGGCGCAGCAGCACTACACGACCTTCGCCGAGCGCTTCGAGCCGTTCGGAGTGCGCGTCGAGGTGTTGTCGAGGTTCCTCACCGCGGCCCAGGCTCGTCAGGTGGTGTCGTCGGTGGCCAAAGGTGAGGTCGACCTGGTGGTCGGCACCCATCGACTGCTGTCCGCCGACGTCGAGTTCAAGAACCTCGGACTGCTGGTCGTCGACGAGGAGCAGCGATTCGGCGTCGGGGCCAAGGAGGCCATCAAGGAGCTGTCGACCAACGTCGACGTGCTCACGCTGACCGCCACGCCCATCCCGCGCACGCTCGAGATGAGCCTCACCGGCATCCGCGACCTCTCGCTGCTCAACACGCCGCCCGCCGAGCGCCAGCCCATCCTCACCTACGTCGGAGAGTTCGACGAACGGGCCGTGGCCGAGTCGATCCGCCGCGAGCTGCTGCGTGAGGGCCAGGTCTTCTTCGTCCACAACCGCGTCGCCGACATCGAACAGACCGCGACGCGACTGGCCGAGCTGGTGCCCGAGGCGCGCATCGCCGTGGCCCACGGCCAGATGGACGAGGCCGGGCTCGAGCAGATCGTGTTCGAGTTCTGGGAGGGTCGCTACGACGTGCTGGTGTGCACGACCATCATCGAGTCGGGCATCGACATGCCGACGGTGAACACCCTCGTCGTCGACCGGGCCGATCTGTTGGGTCTGGGGCAGCTCCACCAGCTCCGGGGTCGGGTCGGCCGGGCCGGGCAGCGGGCCTACGCCTACCTCTTCTTCCCTCCGGATCGCACCTTGTCGGAGGAGGCCTACGAGCGGCTCCGCACCATCGGCGAGGCAACCGAACTCGGGTCGGGGTTCCGCATCGCCATGCGCGACCTCGAGATCCGCGGCGCCGGCAACCTGTTGGGCACGGGGCAGTCCGGCCACATCGCGGCGGTGGGCTACGACCTGTACTGCCAGATGGTCAACGAGGCGATCTCCGAGCTCAACGGCGTGGAGGCCGACGTGCCGGGCGAGCTCAAGGTCGAGCTGCCGGTCGATGCCAACCTGGCCGTGACGTATGTGAGTCGTGAGGACCTGCGCCTCGATGCGTACCGTCGACTCGTCGAGGTGGCGACCGACTCCGACGTCGACGACATCGCGGCGGAGTGGGCCGACCGGTACGGGCCCGTCCCCGCCGAGGCCGAGGCGCTGCTGGCCATCGCTCGCCTGCGGGTGGCATGCCTGCGCTACGGGATCACCGACATCGTGGCGGTGAAGTCGACCGGGATCGGAGGGTTGCCATGGGTGGCCCGCATCTCGCCGCTCAAACTGCTCCTGTCGAAGTCGATGCGCCTCGAACGGACCCGCAAGGGCTCGAAGGTCAAGGCGGAGACCGGCGAGATCCAACTGCCTGTGTCCGCCGGTCGGCCCATGGTCGACGAGATCCTGGCGTTCCTGGCCGAGTACGCCCCCGAGCCCGAGGGTGACTCGCCCACGGGTGGCACCACCCCCTAGCCTCGCCCCCTTGTGAAACGCTTCGTGAGCCTCACGGTCGGCGCTGCCGTCCTCGTGTCCGGTTGCCTCTCCGGCTGCAAGTCCTTCGGCGACGACAACGCCGCCACCATCGACGGCAAGGCCATCGCCGCCTCCCAGGTCACCGGCCTGGCCAAGGTGTTGCTCGCCAACGACCAGTCGCAGTGCACCCAGGCCCTGGCGCCTGCGCAGCTCAGCCAGTACTCCGCCGCTCAGGTGACCGCGTTGCAGGAGCAGTGCCAGGAGATCTCCGAGGCGGTGGTCGACTCGCACCGGGCGACCGGCAAGTACGCCCGCCAGTCCCTGCAGCTGTTGGTGCAGTTCGCGGTGGCCGAAGACGGCCTCCGTGATCTGAAGGAGACCATCACCACCGCGGAGCGCACCGCAGCCGCCTCGCAGGTGGCCTCGCTCAAGACGCTCTCGAAGGCTGATCGCGGGCTGATCGAGGAAGGCTTGGCTGCGCAGAGCGCACTCCAGCGGGCGATCGTCGACCACTTCGACTCCAAGCTCGGTCGCGCCGTGCTCGACGCGGTCTACGCCAGCCAGCCGAGCTGGGACAACCTGTGTGGCAAGGGCATCATCGGCCTCGCCAGCGACCGCGCCGCAGTCGACGCCGAGGTGGCCAAGGGCACGACCATCGAAGAGCTGGTGGCCACGCCGCCCACCGGGTTCCAGCTGTTGGGTGACGGCGGCAAGATCTGCACCCCCAAGGGTGGGACCGCTCCGGCTGAGGTGCTCGCCGGATTCGCCGACACCTCGAAGACCGCCATCCAGTCCGTCGAGTTCGACCAGGCCGGCAGCGATGCCACCGCGGCGCCGACCAAGGAGGTCGTGTTCTTCGTGGCCGGGGGCGAGCAGCTGGTGAAGCGCAACAGCGCCGAGTTCAAGACGCTGGCCGCACAGTCGATCCAGCAGGCCGCTCAGGCCGCCCAGCAGGGCGGGTCGAGTGCCAGCAGCCCGGTCATGCCCGCGGCGACCAAGCTGGCCGTGATCAAGATCGATCCCCGATTCGGCTCGGGCTACAACCTGACCACCGGGATCGTCAGCCCGGTCGAGCCGCTCGTCCCGACCACCACGACGGCCAAGCCGACGGCCTCGACCAGCACGGGTGGCTGACCTTCCGCTGATCACCGTCGTCGGTCTCGGCCCCGCCGATGACCAGCTGATCACGATGGCCGCGGTCCGGTTGCTCGACTCCGGTCGACCGGTGTTCCTGCGCACGACACGGCACCCTGCGGCGTCCGCTGCCGTCGGCGCGGTGAGCTTCGACGACGTCTACGAGTCGGCCGACTCGATGGACGAGGTGTACCGCGAGATCGTCGAGCGCCTGGTGGTGGCGGCGACCGAGGCCGGCTCGATCGTCTACGCCGTGCCGGGCTCGCCGGTGGTGGCCGAGCACACCGTCGAGCTGCTGGTCGCCGACGATCGGGTCCAGGTCGATGTCGTCGCCGCGCTGTCGTTCCTGGATCTGGCATGGGTGCGACTGGCTGTCGACCCGGTGGCCACCGGCGTGCGAGTGGTCGACGGCCATCGGTTCGCTGTCGAGGCCGCGGGGGAGCGGGGGCCGTTGCTGGTGGCCCAGTGCGATCGGCGGGAGGTGCTGTCGGACATCAAGTTGTCGCTCGACGACGGGCCGACCGTGACGGTGATCCAACGCCTCGGCCTGCCCGACGAGTCGATCATCGATGTCGATTGGGCCGAGCTCGACCGGAGCTTCGAACCCGACCACCTGACGTCGATCTGGATCCCGCGGCTGGCCTCGCCCGTGGCGTCGGAGCTGGTCGAGTTCGCCGAGCTCGTGCGCGATCTGCGCGCCGGCTGCCCGTGGGACGCCGAGCAGACCCACGCGTCGCTGCGCCGATATCTCCTCGAGGAGACCTACGAGGTGCTCGAGGCCATCGACGGCTTCGACCCCGAGACCGGTGACGGCGTCGACGAACTGTGCGAGGAGCTCGGTGACCTGCTCTTCCAGGTGTACTTCCACGCCACCATCGCGGCCGAGGAGGGCTGGTTCGACCTGGCCGACGTGGCGCGAGGCGTCCGCCAGAAGTTGTTCGACCGTCACCCCCACGTGTTCGGCGACGTCGTGGTCGCGGATGCTGACGAGGTGAAGCGCATGTGGGAGGCCAACAAGGTCACCGAGAAGCAGCGGGACTCGGTGATGGACGGCATTCCTGCCGCCCTTCCGGCCCTGGCCTTCGCGGCGAAGGTGCAGCGCAAGGCGGCCAACGTCGGGGTCACCCTCGGCGCCAAGCCGTCCGACGACCCGGGCACGGCGTTGTGGGAGGTCGTGGCCCGCTTGTCCGCCGTGGGCATCGACGCCGAGGACGCCCTTCGCCGAACCACCGCAGCCTTCGTGGCGGAGTTCAAGGCGCGTGAGCTCGAGACCTGAGTCGGTGGGGTCAGTTGGCCCGCCAGGCGGTCCCTGTGGTGGCATCGGGGTCCCACTAACGTCTCGTCACCCATTCCGGAGCACCCTGCAATGAGCATCATCGCCCTCGTTCACGGCCGAGAGATCATCGATTCACGCGGCAACCCCACCGTCGAGGTGGAGGTCGTGCTCGACACCGGCGCGGTCGGTCGGGCGGCGGTCCCGTCGGGTGCATCGACCGGTCAGTTCGAGGCGGTCGAGCTGCGCGACGGAGGCGATCGCTATGGCGGCAAGGGTGTCGCCACCGCAGTCGGGCACGTGAACGAATCGATCGCCGAGGCCATCGTCGGACTCGACGCCCTCGATCAGCGCGAGGTCGATCACGCGATGATCGACGCCGACGGCACCGACAACAAGGCCACCTTCGGGGCCAACGCCATCCTCGGCGCCTCGCTGGCGGTCGCTCGCGCCGCGGCCGACGAGGCCGGGCTTCCCCTCTACCGTTACGTCGGTGGCGCCGGTGCCCACGTGTTGCCCGTGCCGATGATGAACGTCCTCAACGGGGGCGAGCACGCCGACAACAACGTCGACGTGCAGGAGTTCATGATCATGCCGGTCGGTGCCGTGTCGTTCACCGAGGCGCTGCGCTGGGGGGTCGAGACGTACCACGTGCTCAAGAAGGTCTGCCACGATCGGGGCCTGTCGACGGCCATCGGCGACGAGGGTGGGTTCGCCCCGAACCTCGGGTCCAACGAAGAGGCGCTGACGCTGCTGGTCGAGGCCATCGAGCGGGCGGGCTACGTGCCCGGCGAGCAGATCGCCATCGCGCTCGACCCGGCCAGCTCGGAGTTCTTCAACGACGGCCAGTACCACCTGGCCGGCGACAACAAGGTGCTCAGCCCGGCGGAGATGGCCGACTACTACGTCGACTGGTGCAGCCGCTACCCGATCGTGAGCATCGAAGACGGCATGGCCGAAGAGGACTGGGACGGCTGGGCCGCCATCACCACGAAGCTGGGCGATCGGGTCCAGCTGGTGGGCGACGACCTGTTCGTCACCAACACCGAGCGGCTCAGCCGCGGCATCGAGGCCGGGGTGGCGAACTCGATCCTGGTCAAGGTCAACCAGATCGGCTCGCTGACCGAGACCCTCGAGGCCGTCGAGATGGCCCACCGCTCCGGCTACACGGCCGTGATGTCGCACCGCTCCGGCGAGACCGAGGACACGACCATCGCCGATCTGGCGGTGGCCACCAACTGCGGTCAGATCAAGACGGGCGCGCCGGCCCGCAGCGACCGGGTGGCCAAGTACAACCAGCTGCTCCGCATCGAGGAGAGCCTGGGCGAATCCGCGGCCTATCGCGGCCGCGCCGCGCTGGCCCGTGGCGCCGGATCGGTCCGGGGCTGAGCCGATGACGTCGCGCCGTCGAATCGTGATCGC
>Ga0209023_10007118_pt1 | contig 11574 bp, 9 predicted proteins | sample LakOneMetagenome_FD_187468 | JGI IMG/M metagenome (GOLD analysis project Ga0209023, IMG submission 187468) | Freshwater and sediment microbial communities from Lake Erie, Canada (SPAdes) (version 2) | ecosystem: Environmental > Aquatic > Freshwater > Lentic | place: Lake Erie, Canada | collected...
CATCTGTTTGCCTTTACCGTATTTTTCCTGGGCTTTCAGAATCGCTTCTGACCACAGGATGGCTGCTGTCACACCACGCATGTGATAGACCGAGCCGATACGGGATTTGTCGCTGAGATTACCTTTGCCAGTCGCATACACTTTGCTGCGCAATTCATCGAGTACAGGATAATTGCCCGGTGTGTTAAAGGTCATTGAGGTATAACCTTTTGCTGCATCACCTGCAGGCACTGCGTCTTCCTCAGAGCCTGCCCACCAGACGCCCAGCATTTTTTCACGCGAATAACCATTACGCTGCGCCGTTTTAATCGCGACCGCATTCATCACGCCCCAGCCCCACAGAATCACATAATCAGGATTAGCCTGACGGATTTGCAACCATTGCGATTGCTGCTCATTGCCCGGATGTGCGACCGGGATTTTGATCAGCTCAAAGCCATATTGTTTTGCCTGCGCTTCCAGTACCGGAATCGGCTCTTTACCAAAAGCGGAATCGTGATACAGATGAACGATTTTTTTCCCTTTGAGTTTATCCAGACCGCCGGATTTATCACCCAGATATTTCGTCATTGCCGCGGCCTGATTCCAGTAGCTGGTGATCAGCGGGAAAATATACGGAAACACTTTGCCGTTAGCCGCATCGGAACGACCATAGCCCAGCGTTGTCATCGGAATTTTATCTTCGGCAACGCGATCCAGAATGCCGTAAGCAATGCCGGTGGACAGCGGCTCGACTAATGAAGCGCCGCCCTGGGATTTTTTCAATCGTTCATAACATTCAACACCGCGCGAGGCATTGTATTCAGTCTCGCACTCTTCCCAGGTAATCTTGACGCCATTGAGTCCACCTTTAGCATTGATCAGATTGAAGTAATCGATGACGCCGCCATAAAAACCGGAGCCACCCGCCGCGTAAGGGCCGACGCGGTATGAGAGCAGTGGAATGTACTGGTCATCTGCCTGTGCGACATTCACTGCACCTATCATTGCCGATGCCAGTAGTATTGATTTCATCAGTTTCATGTTGTCTCCTGTTGGTTGGATGGGTAGAACGACGCCTTCAGCATGGCGCTCTGTATTGATAAAAAACGACGACGGTAAAAACTTAATGCGGGAAAGGCCACAGTCTCAGTTTTTCTTTCGTGATCTGCCACAAACGTGCAAGGCCATGTGGTTCAACAATCAGGAAAAAAATAATCAGCGCGCCGAATACCATCAATTCGAGATTCGATGCGATGTTGGTCGGTAGCGATAAAAAATGGGCGATCAGATTCAGAAACACCGGCAGTAAAACGATAAATGCCGAACCAAGAAACGAGCCGAGAATAGAGCCGACGCCGCCGATAATGATCATGAACAAGATGCGGAACGACAGATCGAGGTTATAGGCTTCTGGTTCCACCGTGCCCAGATAAGCATAGGCATATAAAGCACCCGCGATGCCGCAGTAAAACGACGACACAGCGAATGCCAGCAGCTTGGTGCGCATCAGCCGGAAGCCGATGACTTCCGCTGCCACGTCCATGTCACGCACCGCCATCCACGAACGACCGACATTCGAGCGCACCATATTTTTTGCCAGTAAGGCCATCACACAGACGATGCCCAATGTCAGCAGATATTTTTTGACTGGTGTGTTGAAGCTCATGCCCATGATCACAATTTCCTGCGAGGTAATCACACCGGAAGAACTGTAATTCGTGAACCATTGAATTTTTGTCAGACACCAGACCACAAAAAATTGCGTCGCCAGCGTGGCAGCAGCCAGATAAAAGCCACGTATGCGCAAAGATGGTAAACCGAAAGCGATACCGACCATCGCCGCTGATATGCCGCCGAGGACAAATGCCAGCAAGATAGGAATGCCAGGCACACGCAACATGAAATTGTAGGAAGCAAACGCACCGACTGCCATGAACGCAGCTGAACCCAGCGATAATTGTCCGGCATATCCGGTCAGAATATTCAGGCCTAATGCCGCCAGTGAAAAAATCAGAAACGGAATAAAGATCGCGGAAAAAGCATAATCAGAGGCGAGCAATGGCACCACAAAAAAAGCGGCGCATAGCAACAGGGCAACGCCGATTCTGTCCTGACGTAATGGAAATATCTGGTTGTCTGCCTGATAGCTGGTTTTAAATTGTCCTGCTTCACGATAGAACATAGTGTTTCCTTAAGTCTTAATATAAGTCTTAGTATTCATGCGCCTTCCCGGCCATTTTTGTCTGGTAAGGCAGAATATGATTGGGGCTTGCTCAGAACAATCTTGTTTAAATCCTGCGTATGATTTTTTCGCCAAACAAACCTTCCGGCCGCACCAGCAAAAACAACAATGCCAGCACATACGGGAACCAGCCCTCGATACCACCACCGACCAGCGGGCCGATATACACTTCCGCCAGTTTTTCTGATGCACCGATAATCAGACCACCGACAATCGCGCCGGGAACCGACGTGAAGCCGCCCAGAATCAGCACTGGCAAGGCTTTCAGTGCAACGAAGGTCAATGCAAACTGCACCCCATTGCGTGCGCCCCACAGTAAGCCCGCCACCAGCGCAACAAACCCGGCAACTGCCCAGACGATGCCCCAGATTTGTTGCAGCGGAATGCCGACCGCCAGTGCGGCCTGATGATCGTCAGCGACAGCCCGCAGCGCGCGCCCGATTTTTGTTTTGGAAAACAGCAGTGCCAGACCAGTGACGAGAATGGCGCAGATCAGTGCGGCAATCACATCGAACTGCGACACCAGAATATTGAATTTTTCCATCAGAAATTCGATAGGCACGTCTTCGATGGGTAGTGTCAGCTTGTGCGGCTGTGAACCCCACAGTAATTGCGCCAGCCCTTCGATGAAAAAGGTCAGACCTATGGTGGCCATGAAAAGTGTGATCTCCGGCTGGTTGACCAGTGGCCGCAAGACGATTCGTTCTATTGCCAGACCCAGTACGATCATTACTGCCATCGTCAGCGGTATGGCGACCCACATCGACAGATCAAATTTTTCACTGAGGCCGACGCAGGTCAGGGCGGCAAAAAACACCATCGCTCCTTGCGCAAAATTGAAGACGCCAGAGGCTTTGTAGATCAACACAAAACCTAGCGCAACCAGTGCATACATCACACCGGACAACAGGCCACCGATGAGCACTTCAAAGAAAAAACTGAGATTCATTTTGTTTTCCTCAAGACGGTGGTGTCAGTGTGTAACGCCAAGATAGGCATTGATTACTTCCTGATTTGCCAGCACTTCTGCCGGTGTGCCATCGCCGATTTTTTTACCGTAATCCAGCACCACCACGCGGTCAGAAATATCCATCACGACCCCCATGTCATGTTCGATCAGAACGATGGTGGTGCCGAGCTGATCATTCACATCAAGGATGAAGCGGCTCATGTCCTGTTTTTCCTCGACGTTCATGCCTGCCATCGGTTCATCCAGCAATAAAATTTCAGGTTCAGCGGCAAGCGCGCGACCGAGTTCAACCCGCTTTTGCAGACCGTAAGATAAGCGTCCTACCGGTGTTTTGCGGATGTGCTGAATTTCCAGAAAATCGATGATTTCTTCGACTTTTTCACGGTGGGCAATTTCTTCTTTGCGTGCAGGCCCGAGATACAGTGCCTGCATCAGAAAATTGCATTTCATTTTCAGATTACGCCCCGTCATGATGTTGTCGAGCACACTCATGCCTTTAAATAAGGCGATGTTCTGAAACGTGCGGGCGATGCCGCTTTTGGCGGCTGCATAGGTATTCATATCCTTGCGCTGGCGGCCACGATAGGTGATCTGTCCTTCCTGCGGCCGGTAGACGCCATTGATCACATTCAGCATCGAGCTTTTACCTGCACCGTTCGGGCCGATAATCGCGCGGATTTCGTGTTCTTTGACGTTGAACGAAATATTTGTCAGCGCTTTGACGCCACCAAACGACAAGGAAATGCCTTGCAAATCAAGAATGACTTCACCGGTTTTTCTGTTATTGGTCATTGCTGTTCCTTATGCCGCATGCTGCTGGGCAGCAAATGTCTTGACATCACTGATGTGCAGATCCGCACTGACAGTACCCTGACGGCCATCTTCAAATTTGACTTGCGTTTCTATGTATTGCGAGCGCTTAGCTGAATACAAAGCTTCTATCAGCACCGCATATTTTTCTGAAATAAATTTGCGACGGACTTTGCGTGTGCGGGTCAGTTCATCGTCGTCAGGGTCAAGTTCTTTATGCAGGATCAGGAAGCGATGAATCTGTGTGCCAGCCATCAGCGTTTCATTGGCCAGATCGGAATTCACTTTCTCTATGCATGACATGATGAGCTGATACGTCTCGGCTTTTGCGGCCAGATCGGTGTAACCGGAATAGGCGATGCCGCGTCGTTCTGACCAGTTGCCGACGGCTTCCATATCAATGTTAATGAAGGCGCAGACATGGTCTCTGTCATGGCCGAAAGCGACGACTTCTTTAATGAAAGGGAAGAATTTGAGTTTGTTTTCGATATAGTTAGGTGCAAAGATATCGCCGTTGGTGAGCTTGCCGACATCCGCTGCGCGGTCGATGATTTTCAGATGTCCTTCGGCGTCAAAAATGCCGGCATCACCGGTATGGAAATAGCCCTGTTCATCGATGACTTCGGCGGTGGCATCCGGCCGCTTGTAGTAACCGGTCAGCATGGCGCTCGATTTCACCAGCACTTCACCATTCTCTGCCAGCGTCACTTGTACACCCGGTGCAGCCTGACCGACGCTGTCAAATTTGATGTTGCCATCCGGTTGCAGGCAAACGTAGGCACAGGTTTCGGTGGAGCCATACAACTGCTTCAGATTGATGCCGATAGAGCGATAGAAACGGAACAGATCAGGGCCAATTGCAGCACCCGCGGTATACGCGACTCTGACACGCGATAAGCCGAGTACATTTTTCAGCGGCCCGTAAATCAGAAATTCGCCAATGCGGTAATTGAGTCTGGCGAGGGCTGAAACCGGCTTGCCATCAAGAATGTCGGCACCATACTGCCGTGCGATTTCCATGTAATACTGAAACAGATGCTGTTTGACAGCGCCTGCATCTTCCATGCGTATCATGACGGTCGTCAGCATGTTTTCAAACACGCGTGGCGGTGCGAAATAATAGGTAGGACCAACTTCACGCAAATCAGTCAGCACGGTTTCGCTGGATTCCGGACAGTTGACGGTAAAGCCTGTGACCAGCGCCTGTGCAAATGAAAACAAGTGATCGCCAACCCACGCCATCGGCAGATAGGAAAGTATATCTTCGCCGGCGCTCAGTTGATCAAAACCTGCACCGCCGACAGCAGCTGTCATGAATGAGCGATGGCTCTGGCACACGCCTTTCGGCTTACCGGTTGTGCCCGAGGTGTACAGCATGACCGCGGTATCTTCAGGTTGCCCGAGTCCGATCTGCTGTAAGAAAAATTCAGGATGGGTACGGTCATACATGCGCCCGGCTTCCTGCAAGGCGGCGTAAGAACTCAGTTCGGGCTGGTGGTAATGCCGCATACCGCGTTCATCTTCAAAGCAGATGTGCTGTATGCCGGCATATTGTTGTTTGATGTCGAGTAATTTATCGACCTGTTCCTGATCTTCGACAATCGCAAAAACGATCTCGGCATTCTCAAGTACATACGCCATATCGGCAGCCGGCGCGTCCTGATACAAGGGCACAGGGATACCACCCAGACATTGCGCTGCCATCATCGCCCAGTAAAGGCGCGGGCGGTTATCACCGATAATCGCGAGGTTCATGCCGCGCTGAAACCCTTGTGCCGCCAGACCGCAGGCGAGCGCGCGCACTTCGTCGTTGACCTGTTGCCAGTTCCAGGTTTGCCAGATGCCCAGATCTTTTTCACGGAACGCCGGATGCTCCGGGCGCATTTTTCCATGTTCCAGCAATAATCTCGGGAACGTTGTGTTCTCTGTCTTTGTCATGTCTCCACCACCAGCCTTATTTGTATTGGCCTGTCTGGTCAGCTGTACGATACTTTGATCGTTTAAGCAGCCAGTATGATTGCTACTTTTTTTATGAGTTTCTGCACTACGTCCTACATCAGACTTACTGCAGGTGTTATCTGCGGCTATTGAAACTGTCTGGCATTGTCGATACCGGTCTGCGTATAGCAATCAACGGTGTTTAAGTGGCTCGATTGCATGTCAGCTCGCTTACAATGTCTCCATCAGGACTGACGTCATTTATTCCAGCAGGTTAGTGTGCAGTGTGGCAACGCGCTGGATGATTCTGCGTCAGTTCTGAATAATTTTTTGTTGATCAGATACTAGTTACTTGTACCCGCTGCGGCTGTCGTTTAACTGACAATCTGACGGAATGAACCAACTTTCGGTGGTGCGTTGCACAAATATGGCGAATATAAAAAGTGAACTGAAACAAGGCTTGGCAAAGACAATGTGGGCGCACATGCTGGCGCCGGATCATGTGCAAAAAGTCGAGGATGAGATCATCGAGCGCTTTATCCCGGCCGGTGGTTATGTTTGCCGAAAAGGTGATCCTGTCGATCATTGGATGGGAGTGCTCGATGGTTTTCTGAAAATGAGCAGTATTTCGCCGGAAGGAAAAACGGTCACCTTCAGTTGTATGCTGGCGGGCGGCTGGTTCGGCGAGGGTTCCTTATTAAAAACTGAACCGCGCCGTTACGACGTCGTTGCGCTGCGTGATACCCGCGTCGCGTATATGCCGCGCAGCACCTTCACTTTTTTGCTGGATAACAGTATTCCATTCAATCGCTTTCTCTTGCATCAGTTGAACGAACGGCTGGGCTTGTTTATTTCTTTGGTGGAATATGATCGCATGCTTGATCCGGACACCCGCGTCGCACGTTGTCTCGCAGCGATGTTCAATCCCTATCTGAATCCCGGCAGCAGTATGCAATTGCAGATATCGCAGGAGGAGATTGGCTATATTTCCAGCGTGTCGCGGCAACGAGCGAATCAGGCTTTGCAACTGCTCGAAAAGAAGCAATTGCTGTCCGTTGATTATGGCGGCATCACGATTTTGAATCTGGAAGGTTTGCGGCGTTATCCTGAACCGGTGGTCGCATGAAGACCTTGGCGATAGTTGGTGCGGGTAAAGTCGGTCAGGTATTTGGCCACTGTTTTCAGCAGCAGGCCGTGTTTTCGGTCACGCAGATATTGAACCGTACACTTACCAGCGCCCAGGCTGCCCGGACGTTTATCGGTGCCGGTGCTGCACTTGCCAACTGGCAGGAGTTAATCGCGGCAGATGTGTGGATGCTGGCGGTCGGTGATGATCATATTTCTGAGGTCTGTACTGTATTGTGCGAACGAGGACTGATCAATGAACATACCATCGTTTTTCATTGCAGCGGCTCGAAGGCATCTACTGAACTCGCAGCGGCGGCTGCATCAGGTGCTGCGGTTGCCAGTGTGCATCCGGTGCGTAGTTTTGCAGATCCGCAAGCAGTGGCGGAGCAATTTTCTGGAACTATATGCAGTCTCGAAGGAGATCGCCGGGCGCTTGCTGTGCTGCTGCCGGCGATGCAGGCCATCGGTGCGCAGACGGTTGAGATCAGCGCCGAATCAAAATTGTTGTATCACGCAGGCTCTGTGTTTGCCAGCAATTATCTGGTGAGTCTGATGGATACGGCATTGCGCGCTTATCAGTCGGCGGGGATTCCAGCTGAACTGGCGCTGGCAATGGCTGCACCGTTGGCGAGACAATCGCTGGAGAATGTCTTCACGCTGGGATCAGCCGCAGCACTGACCGGGCCGATCGCGCGCGGTGATATGACAACGGTCAGCAGGCAGCAGGCGATCGTGGCGCAGTGGGATCCGGCGGCGGGAGATTTATATCAGGCGTTCGTTACTCCCACCGTTGAATTAGCGGCCCGCAAACATCATTCAGAGAAATAGACGCTGTTGCGGCCATTGGCTTTTGCCTGATACAAAGCCTGATCCGCACGCTCAAATACACTATCCTCGGTTTCATTGCTGCGGCATTCTGCAACGCCCATACTGACAGTGACGCCGAGTCGTGTGCGGGTGAGGTCGGTGGTGCGCGAAAAATCGTTGTTCTCAATGGTACTGCGCAGGTTTTCTGCGATTGAGGTTGCTTTTTCGAGTGTGCAGTTTTTCAGCAGAATAAGAAATTCCTCACCGCCCCAGCGACAGAGAACATCGCTCTCGCGTAAGGAACGTTTCGCGATGGCGGCGATTTCTTTGAGTACGTGATCACCGACCAGATGCCCGTGCTTATCATTCACCTTTTTGAAAAAATCAATATCCAGCAAAATCGCACACATAGGTTGGCGTGTGCGCTCGGCGTCGAGCAGGCTTTGCTGAAAGACGAAATCAAAAGCGTGACGGTTCAGCAAATTCGTCAGAGAGTCCGTTGACGCCGATTTTTCCAGACGTTTTTGGTAGCGACGCACAGTGAGCAGAACCATGACCATGATCAGAACGGTGATGGTGGCGCTGATACCAAGATTCAGCAGGAACACATTCTGAATCGGCTTGATACCAGAGTTCACCTCTTGTTCCACCAGCAAATGCCAGCCGAGTTCCGGGATATAACGCGAGTTGACCAGCACAGTTCCATTGTCGCCCTGATATTCGAGATGCATGGATTCACTTTGGCGATTCGCCAGAATTTTCTCGGAGATACTCTGGATGCCGCTGATCGTCTGGATGTTGTCGCCTCGTTTACTGAAATTACTTCCGGTCAGAGTGACTTTACCTTTCTGATCAGCGAAGTAAATCTGGCGATCAAAGCGTTTTTGATAGCTGTCAATCAGATGTTTCAGCGTATTCAGCGTCAGCCCTATACCGGTTGCGCCGATGAATTGACCCTGATAGTCAAGAATCCGGTAATTGACGAAGATCGTGACTGCGTCGTGATTGGCGAGGTCCAGATCGACATTGGTTTCGTAGGCGGATTTGAGATTTTTTACACGAAAAAACCAAGTGTCACGCGGTTCGCCTTCTTTGATTTGCTTTAATAAGCCGTCAGCATGGTAGTAATTGCGGGATTTATCTGAAATCAGAAAACTGGATATCGCTTTATTATTGAGTTTGATTTCTTTCAGATATTTCGTGATCTTTTCCTGCTCTTCTTCACCGTTGATGATCCAGTCGCGAACAAACGTGTCATGTGCCATTTGCGAAGAAACGAAAACCGGTCGCAGTATGTCTTTTTGTATTTCAGAATAAACATTGTCTCCGGTGATAGGCAGTGTTTGTTCCGAAATTCCTTGTTGTATTGTATCGCGCGAGACGATATATCCGGCAACGGTGGTGAAGACAAAACCGGCAATCAGAAATAGAGATAGCCATACCAGCAGACCGTATTTTTTTAACATGTTTTTCATGGACTGGAGACGGAGCGAATGCATTAAGTTTGGGCAAGATCATACTATAAACCCATGCTATTTCGGTCGGATATGCGCCGGAAATTACTTTCCATGTAGAAATGTTGACGAAAAAAATGCCGCAATTAGCGGCATTTTGTATTCAAGCAACGGTATTTAACGATTTCTGCTGACTGTCAGACCGTTTAAGGACGAGGTGTCAGGGAAACGTGCAAGCGCAGACGTGAACCAGGATCATATGGCATGACTGAGGTGTAAGTCCGACCGTTGTACTCATAAGTAACGGCATAACCATTCGTGCGGGTTTGCCAGCTATCGACGGTTCTGCATTGACGAACCGGGCGGCTCTCGTAACCTTGCTGACCGTTGTTGCCATTGTCCATACGGTCGCCAACCAGAGCGCCAGTAATTGCCCCCGCAGCAGCAGCAGCGATCTTACCGTTGCCGCCACCAACCTGACTACCGAGCAGACCACCGGCAATACCGCCGATAATGCCGCCAGAGTTGCTGCGTTCTTGTGGACGTTGATAAGTTTCGTATTCAGTCCGGCAATCCTGACGTGGCATGTTGATTTGTTCAACTTGCGGTGTGACGTTAACGACGCGTGCATAATCCTCAAAATCAGCTGCCTGCGCAATGGAACCGGCGCTGGTGATCGCCAGCAAAGCAGCGGCAGTGGAGAGTTGTTTCAGTGTGAATGTCATATATACCTCGATGCAAGTGATCATCAGTTCAGTTCAGTTTAGTCCCCATTTAACGCAGCAGGTTCCTATAAGGACGACAAGAAAGATGTAAATCTATGTTTCAGCCATGTTTCTGAACATTGCGTAAAGACTTCAACGCAGGTGATCAGATCGCGCACAACGATGCTGGCCGCAAAAATATTGTCGGGGTGCCGATTAAATATCCTTGTTTTTACCGTCGCTGGATTCGCCTGCACTATGTTTTAATGCGCGTATTGTGGCAGTGACGCCATTTATTGGTCGGTGGTTTTGATGACGGCAGTGGGTCATCTCTTATAAAAAGGAATTCGCATGATGGTAACGCCAAAACTCAGTGCTTCGGTTTATGCATCGTATATCGTTGTGGCAGTCAGTTTATTTTTAGTCTTGAAAGCAGGCTTGTTGCTGGCTTTATTTTCCGGGTTGCTGGTGTATTCACTGGCACATATGCTGACACCGATGATTGCGCACCGCTTCAGTCATCGCCAGCCGCGCATGATTGCGGTCGCATTATTGTCCGCGATACTAATCGTCAGTTTGCTGTTGGCAACCTGGGGGTGTCATGTGTTTTTGCGCAGTGATGCCGGGAATTTGCATAATCTGCTGCAAAGACTGGCGGATATTCTGGAGTCATCGCGTAGTCAGGTACCGCTGTGGATGAGCGCTAACATTCCGGAAGATGTTGATGCGCTGCAGACGATGATTACACACTGGTTGCGTGAGCATGCAGGAGAGGCAAAGTTGCTGGTGCCGGAAGCGGGTCATATGATCGTCCATTTATTGCTGGGGATGATTATCGGCAGCATGGTAGCCTTACGCGATGCCAGCGGCGATAGTAATCACAAACCATTTGCTGCCGCTTTGCATCAGCGTGTGGCCGTTTTTGCGCAGATTTTCCACAAAATCGTCTTTGCACAATTCAAAATTTCCCTGATCAACACCGTATTGACAGCAATCTATTTGTTGCTGATTCTTCCTTTGGCCGGTGTGCATCTGCCGCTGACCAAAACCATGATTGCGATTACTTTTCTGGCAGGTCTGATTCCGGTTGCTGGCAATATCATTTCTAATTCTGTGATCGTGATTGTTGCTTTATCGCACTCGCTGAATATGGCAATCGCTTCATTGGTCTTCATGATCGTAATTCACAAAGCGGAATATTTCCTGAATGCGCGCATCATAGGAGAGCAAGTCAATGCGCGGGCCTGGGAGCTATTGACTGCCATATTGGTAATGGAAACCCTGTTCGGTGTACCGGGTGTTGTCGCCGCGCCAGTGTTTTATGCGTATCTGAAGAAGGAATTGAGTGATCGCGGCTTAGTCTGATTTTTACCCGTTTGGTGCCATAATAGGATTCTGCAACAGACACTTCATACATTTCATTGTAAATAAAGAGCTAAACATGATTCTCGAACTTGCCGACATCCGCATTCACCCAGGACAACAAGAACAATTTGATGCAGCCATTCAGCGTGGGCTGGATGAAGTCATTTCCCAGGC
>Ga0209023_10007119_pt1 | contig 11573 bp, 11 predicted proteins | sample LakOneMetagenome_FD_187468 | JGI IMG/M metagenome (GOLD analysis project Ga0209023, IMG submission 187468) | Freshwater and sediment microbial communities from Lake Erie, Canada (SPAdes) (version 2) | ecosystem: Environmental > Aquatic > Freshwater > Lentic | place: Lake Erie, Canada...
CGCCACGCTCCCCGAATTCGCGCATCTGGCACTGCTGACCGGGGCCGACGCGGCGCTGTCCAAACGCATCGGTTCCGAAGGCGTCGACCGCTGGCGCGCTGACGGGATCGAGGCGCTGACCGTGCTGGCGCTGCTTGCCCGCATTGGGTCCAGCCATGCCGTCGAGGCGGTGACCAGCATTACCCCGCTGATCGATAGTTTCGACTTCGCCAGCTTCAGCCGTGCCGCCGCGCGGTTCGACCCTGCCGATCTCGCGCACCTCAATGCGCGCGTGCTGCATCTGACCGATTATGAAGCCGTCGCGGCCCGGTTGCCGGCAGGGGTCACCCCCCAAATCTGGGCCGCAATCCGCCCCAACCTCGCAACACTATCCGAAGCCGGCGACTGGCTGACGGTGATCGAAGGCCCGATGATCCCCGCGGCCGACGCCGACGACGGCGACTATCTCCGCGCCGCGCACGACATCGCCGCTGGCCTTGCCTGGGACGAAACCGTCTGGGCCGCGCTGATTGCTGGCCTCAAAACCACCACCGCGCGCAAGGGCAAGCCGCTGTTCATGCCGCTGCGCCGCGCACTCACCGGTCTCGATCATGGCCCCGAAATGGCGGCGCTGCTGCCGCTGATCGGCCGCGAGCGCGCGTTGGAGCGGCTCGACGCCGCGTCACTGGCAAATGCGGCGCCGGCGTCCTAGATAGGCGCTTCCTTCAACTATCAGGCGAAGCCTGTGGCACGTCCGCTCGGTCCCAAACCCATTATCGTACCGCCGCGCCTGCCGTGGGAACCCGTCGAAGTCGAACTCGGCTGGCGCGACCGGCTGCGCCGGTTGCCGCGTTCGCGCTGGGTCATCCTCGGTCTGTCGGTGCTGGTCACCTCGGTCATCCTGTTCGGCTTCGTCATCGATGCCAAGCGCAATATGCCCGGCCCGACACCGGTACTGCGCTATTTCCAAAGCTGGCCGGCAAACCGCACGCTGGGGGACGTCAACGCCGACCGCGCCGCCGAAAAGGCCGATTATCAACGTCAGTTTGCCGAATCGCGCGCCTATATCGCAACCTTGCCACCCACCGAACAGGCCGCCGCGCGCGACCAATATAACGCCTATGCCGCCGCGCTTGGCCCCAGCCTGCGCCCCGCCGACTATGTCGCACCCAAGCCGCCCGAACCGGTCAAGCCCGCCGCATCGGCCACCCCGACGCCTGCCTCTACGACTCCCGCCAAATGAACGATGACGCGCGCTGGATGGGTGCCGCACTCGCGCTCGCCGCGCGCGGTCGCGGCCGCGCCGCGCCTAACCCCAGCGTCGGCTGCGTTATTGTCGCGGACGGCCATGTCGTCGGGCGCGGCTGGACGCAACCCGGCGGTCGCCCGCACGCCGAAGCCGAGGCGTTGGCGCAGGCCGGTAGTTTGGCGCGCGGCGCGTGCGCCTATGTCAGTCTTGAACCCTGCGCGCATGTGTCGCCGCGCGGCCCGGCGTGCGCCAATCTGCTGATCGCTGCCGGCGTCGCGCGCGTCGTCATCGCCGCGACCGACCCCGATCCGCGCACCGCCGGCAGCGGCGCTGCGCGCCTGGAAGCTGCGGGCATCGCCGTCACCCGCAACGTCCGCACTGCCGAAGCACAGGCGCAAAATCCCGGCTTTTTCAGCCGCATGAAGCACGGCCGGCCGTTCGTGACGCTCAAGCTCGCGCTCAGCCTCGACGGCTGTCTCGCGCTTGCCGATGGTCGCAGCCGCTGGATCACCGGCGCCGCCGCGCGCGCGCATAGCCACCGCGAACGCGGCCTCGCCGATCTGATCGTCATCGGGCGCGGCACGCTCGAAGTCGATGACCCCATGCTCGATGTGCGGCTGGCGGGACTCGAAGACCGCAGCCCGCGTGTTGCGGTGCTCAGCCGCTCGCTATCGGCGCTGCCCGAATCGCGGCTCAAGGCGGCGGGCGCGACGTTGCTGCCCGATTTTGCCCAGATCGATGCCGACGCCACCATCCTCGACGTCTTCGTCGAAGGCGGCGCCGGCCTCGCCACCGCGCTCATCGCCGCCGACCGTATCGACCGGCTGCTGATCTACCGCGCGCCAATCGTCATCGGCGGCAGGCCGGCGCTCGCTGACTTCGGCCTCGCCGATCTCGCCGACGCACATGGCCGCTGGGCGGCAGCGGGCACCATCGATCTTGCCCCCGACCGGCTCGAACTTTACCTGCGGACACCGAACGGATAGGGACAGGCCATGTTCACCGGCATCATCACCGACATCGGCACCGTCCAATCGGCAACGCAGCGCGCCGATCTGCGCGTTGTCATCACCAGCAGCTATGACATGGGGGGCGTTGCCATCGGCGCTTCTATTTCGTGTTCGGGCGTTTGCCTCACCGTCGTCGAAAAGGGCGCCGGCTGGTTCGCCGTCGATGCCAGCCACGAAACGCTGACGGCATCAGCACCGGGCCATTTCGTCGCTGGTGCGCGCCTCAACCTCGAACGCGCACTCAAGGTTGGCGACGAACTCGGCGGGCATATCGTGACCGGCCATGTCGATGCCGTTGCGCGCGTCGTCAAACGCTGGGAGGACGGCGGCTCGATCGGCCTCGAATTCGCCGCACCGCGCACCCAGGGCGCGTGCATCGCCGCCAAAGGCTCGGTCACTGTCGACGGCGTCAGCCTGACGGTCAATCTGGTGCGCGACGAACCCGCCGAAACGCACTTCACCGTCAACATCATCCCGCACACCGCCGAGTGGACGACGCTCGGAACCCTCACGGTCGGTGACGGCGTCAATATCGAAATCGACGTCCTCGCCCGCTACCTCGAACGTATGCGCGACGCGCTCAAAAGTTAGGGCCGAAAGCGTTCTTGACATTGAAATGTGATTGCAGCAGAAGCGTCACATTGAAATGTCAGGATTTGCGGCATGAGCACCACTTTGATCGATCGCGTCCGCGCTCTCGTCGCCGATGGCAACGAGACCCGTTCGGGGCTCGCGCGCGCCGCCGGCCTCCACGCCAATTCGCTGCGCAACCTCGATGACAGCGACTGGAACCCGACCTCCGAAACGCTCAAAAAGCTCGCCGCCTATATCGATGGTCGCCACCCCGGCCGTGTCATGGCGAGCGTCGAAGAAATCATCAACGAGGCCAAGAACGGTCGGATGTTCATCCTGGTGGATGACGAAGACCGCGAAAACGAAGGCGATCTGGTCATTCCGGCGCAAATGGCGACGCCTGATGCGATCAATTTCATGGCGCGCTACGGCCGCGGGCTGATCTGCCTTGCGTTGGCATCCGAGCGCGTGCGGCAACTCGGGCTGCCGCTGATGGCGCAGCACAACGGCACGCGCCACCACACCGCGTTCACCGTGTCGATCGAAGCGCATGAGGGCGTCACCACCGGCATTTCGGCCGCCGACCGCGCACGCACCATCGCCGTCGCGATCGATTCGAGCAAAAGCCGCGAACATATCGTCACGCCGGGCCATGTCTTTCCGCTCGTCGCCAAGGACGGCGGCGTGCTCGTCCGCGCCGGCCATACCGAGGCTTCGGTCGATGTCGCGCGGCTGGCGGGGCTCAACCCATCGGGCGTGATTTGCGAAATCATGAACGATGACGGCACGATGGCGCGGCTGCCCGATCTGCAGATTTTTGCCGCCGAACACGGGCTCAAGATCGGCACGATCCGCGACCTGATCGCCTATCGCCACCAGAACGACAATCTGGTCAAATGCGTCGCCGAAACCAAACTCGACAGCAAGCATGGCGGGACGTGGCTCGCCAAGACCTATGTCAACACCGCCGAATATGCCGAACATATGGTGCTGCAAAAGGGCCGCGTCGAACCCGGCAAGCCGACGCTGGTGCGCATGCACTCGATGTCGATGTTCACCGACCTGTTCGGCGAAGTCGGCGGCCGCGCCGGGCAGTTGCAACGCGCGATGGACATCATCGGCGAGGAAGGCGCGGGCATTGTCGTCATCATCCGCGACGCGCGCCCCGATGCGATTTCTACGCAGATGAAGGCCAAGGACGCCGGCCAGAGTTTCGAACTGCGCGACTATGGCATCGGCGCGCAGATCCTCACCGATCTCGGCGTCAGCGACATGATCCTGCTCACCAACGCGCACCGCACCATCGTCGGCATTACCGGCTACGGCCTGACCGTGGTTGGCGAACGCCCGATCCCGCTTGATCAATAAGGATAAATTTCATGGCCCATTTCCTCATCGTCGAAGCGCGCTTCTATGACGCCATCGCCAACGCACTGCTCAGCGGTGCCGAGGCGGCGCTGACGGCCGCCAATGCGACGTTCGAGGTGATTTCGGTCCCCGGCGCGCTCGAAATCCCCGCTGCGATCGGCCTCGCGTCGGAAAGCAGCCATTTTGACGGCTATGTCGCGCTGGGCACCGTCATCCGCGGCGAAACCTATCATTTCGAAGTCGTCGCCAGCGAAAGCGCGCGCGGCCTTATGGCGCTGTCGCTCGACGGCCTCGCCATCGGCAACGGCATACTCACGGTGGAAAACGAAGCACAAGCCTGGGCGCGCGCGCGCATCACCGAAAAGGACAAGGGCGGCGAAGCCGCCAAGGCCGCGCTTGCCATGCTGGCGCTGCGCGAGAAATTTGCCTGAACCCGCGCGGCGCGTCGCGATGGAATCCCCGTTTAACGATCCGCACGTCGCCGCAGTCTTCGCCGCACTCCCCGCACCGTTGCAGCCACCCCTGCTGGCGCTGCGAACACTCATTTATGACGTCGCCGGCGATCTGCCGCTCGGCGAAACGCTCAAATGGGGCGAGCCGGCATACCGCCCGCGCGCGCCACGCACCGGCACGACCATCCGCATCAACGCGCTGCGCGGATCGACCACGCATTATGCGCTCTATGTCCCCTGCCAGACGAACCTGATCGAAATCTACCGCGACCTTTACGCCGATCACCTTAGCTTCGAAGGCAAGCGCGCCATCATCCTCAATGCCGCCGACCCCCGTCCCGAAGCCATATTGCGCCACTGCGTCGCGCTGGCGTTCGGCTATCACAGCGACCGGCGGGCACGCACCTGACCCAACCGCGCGCGCAAAGGTGACATCGCGCATTCGCAACGCTACAGACGCGCTCATGACGAGTTCCAAACCCCGCAAAGCCGGCAAGGGCAGCGCGCGTGCCTCGGCGCGCCTGGCCGCCGTGCAGGCGCTGTATCAACGCGAAATGTCGGGCGACGCGGTGCCCAAATTGCTCGCCGAGTTCCACAATCACCGCCTCGGCGCGACGATTGAGGGCGCCGAATATCGCGACGCCGATCCGGCGCTGTTCGATGATATTGTGGCGGGGTACGTCGCGCGCGGGCCGGAAATTGACGCGCTGATCACCGCGAACCTCGGCACCGGCTGGGCGCTCGACCGGCTCGACCGCCCGATGCGTGCCATCCTGCGCGCCGGGGTCTATGAACTGCTGGCGCGTCCGGATGTGCCGACCGCGACCGTCATCAACGAATATCTCGATGTCGCGCACGCCTTTTACGACGCCAAGGAAACCGCGTTCGCCAATGCGCTGCTCGACGCCGTGGCGCGGCAAACACGCGGCTGATTTGCGCGAGCGCGATCTTATCGCGCAGTTGCTGGCGCCGCTCGCCACCCACCGCGCCGCGCGCGGTCTCGACGATGACACCGCCGTCTGGCTGCCGCCGCTGGGCCGCGAACTCGTGCTGACGCACGACATCCTCGCGTGTGGCGTGCATTATCTGCCCGATGATCCGCCCTCGGACATTGCGTGGAAGCTGCTCGCGGTCAATCTGTCCGACCTCGCGGCCAAGGGCGCGACGCCTTCGGGCGTGCTGCTCGGCCTCGGCCTCAGCGCCGCCGAGGATGACGACTGGCTACGCAGCTTCGTCGCCGGCCTCGCGCGCGGCCTTGAACGCTGGAATGTCGCGCTGTTCGGCGGCGACACCGTATCGGGGCTGGCGCAAGCCGTGCTTGGCCTTACCGCCATCGGCCATGTTCAACCCGGCAGCGCCCGCGCGCGCAGCGGTGCCAAGGCGGGCGATTTACTCTGGGTCAGCGGCAGCATCGGCGACGCCGGCCTCGGCCTCGCCGTCGCACAGTGCAAACTCCCGCCCGACAAATATCTGCTCAACCGCTTCCGCCGCCCCGAACCGCGCCTCGCGCTCGGCGCCGCACTGGCACCCGTCGCCAACGCGGTGATGGACGTGTCGGACGGCGTGCTGATCGATGCCCGGCGCATGGCCGCCGCCAGCGGCCTAGCGCTCCACATCGAACTCGCTGCGCTACCGCTCTCGCCGGCAGCAGCACTGCACACCTCCGATGATGCCGCGCGCCTCGCACGCGCCACCGCAGGTGATGATTATGAACTGCTGTTCGCCGCGCCCCCCGAAGCCGATTTCGCCGCGCTCGCCGCCGCACAACGCCTGCCGCTGACCTGCATCGGCAGCTTCGCCCCCGGCAGCGGACTGCGCGTCACCGGCAGCGACGGCAACGATTGCACCCCCGAACGCCTCGGCTGGGAACACTGAAACGCCACCACAAGCGCCAAAAGCTTGCATCCGGCGCGCGCATTTGCCACAAGCCGCCGCACTTATAACAGCTTCGACCCGCGCGGCATCGCTGCACGGGCGCATCAGGGGTATAAAACATGGATATCGTTCTGATATCGATTGTCTGCGGCGTTGCCGCAGTCATCTATGGTATCATCACTTCGCGCGCCATTCTGTCGGCGTCACCCGGTAACGCCCGCATGCAGGAAATCGCCAAGGCGATTCAGGAAGGCGCCGGCGCCTATCTCACCAAGCAATATACCGCGATCGGCATCGTCGGCGTTGTCGTCGCCGGCCTCGTCGCAGCGTTTCTCGGCGTTGTTCCCGCCGTCGCCTTCGTCCTCGGCGCGGTGCTCTCGGGCCTCACCGGCTTCATCGGCATGAACATTTCGGTGCGCGCCAACGTCCGCACTGCGGAGGCCGCACGCGGCTCGCTGCAGGGCGGCTTGACGATGGCGTTCCGTTCGGGCGCCGTCACCGGCATGCTCGTCGCCGGCCTCGCGCTGCTTGCCATTGCGGGCTATTTTTACGCACTCGTCTCGTCGGGCCTCGAACCGACCAGCCGCGCTGTCGTCAACGCGCTTGTCTCGCTGAGCTTCGGCGCCTCGCTGATCTCGATCTTTGCGCGTCTCGGCGGCGGCATCTTCACCAAGGCCGCCGACGTCGGCGCCGACATGGTCGGCAAGAACGAACTCGGCTTTGACGAAGATGATGACCGCAACCCCGGCGTCATCGCCGATAACGTCGGTGACAATGTCGGCGATTGCGCCGGCATGGCCGCCGATCTTTTCGAAACCTATGTCGTCACCATCGGCGCCACCATGGTGCTTGTCGCGCTGCTCATCGGCAGCGCTGATGCGGCCAAGCTGATGACCTTGCCGCTGCTCGCTTGCGGCGTCTGCATCATCACCTCGATCATCGGCACCTATTTCGTCCGCCTCGGCGGCGGCTCGATCATGGGCGCGCTCTACAAGGGCTTGCTGGTCACCGGTATCCTGTCGATCCCGGCTTTGTGGTTCGCCACGGCCGCAACCTTCCCCGACATGAACGCCGTCATCCCGATGAAGGATCCCAACGCCGTTGCGTTCAACGGCCGCGAGCTGTTCTATTGCATGCTCGTCGGTCTCGGCGTCACCGCGCTGATCGTCTGGATCACCGAATATTACACCGGCACCGATTACCGCCCGGTGCAATCGATCGCCAAGGCGTCCGATTCGGGCCACGGCACCAACGTCATCCAGGGCCTTGCGGTTTCGATGGAATCGACGGCCTTGCCGACACTCGTCATCGTCACCGGCATCATCACCACTTATCAGTTGGCGGGCCTCATCGGCATCGCGTTTGCTGCCACCGCCATGCTCGCGCTCGCCGGCATGATCGTCGCGCTCGATGCCTATGGTCCGGTCACCGATAACGCCGGCGGCATCGCCGAAATGGCGGGGCTCGAGGGCGAAGTGCGCCAGCGCACCGATGCGCTCGACGCCGTCGGCAACACCACCAAGGCGGTCACCAAGGGCTATGCCATCGGTTCGGCGGGGCTTGCGGCGCTCGTGCTGTTTGCGACCTACACCGAAGATCTGTCGCAGTTCTTCAGCGATGTCGCGGTCGATTTCTCGCTGTCGAACCCCTATGTCGTCGTCGGGCTGCTGCTCGGCGCCTTGCTGCCGTATCTGTTCGGCGGCATGGCGATGACCGCGGTTGGCCGCACTGCACAGGCCGTCGCGCAGGACATCCGCGCGCAGTTCCGCGAAAACCCCGGCATTGCCGACCGCAGCGTGCGCCCGAACTATGCGCGCACTGTCGGCCTCGTCACAGCCGGCGCGATCAAGGAAATGATCATTCCGTCGCTGCTGCCGGTGCTCGCGCCGATCGTCGTCTATTTCGCGATTACCGCGGTTGCGGGGCAAGCCAACGGCTTTGCTGCCCTCGGTGCGCTGCTGATGGGCGTCATCATCTCGGGGCTGTTCGTGGCCATCTCGATGACTTCGGGCGGCGGCGCCTGGGATAACGCCAAGAAGGTCATCGAAGTCGGTGCTTACGGCGGCAAGGGTTCGCCGGCGCATCAGGCGGCGGTCACCGGGGACACCGTCGGCGATCCGTACAAGGATACCGCCGGCCCCGCCGTCAACCCGATGATCAAGATCACCAACATCGTCGCGCTGCTGCTGCTCGCGGTGCTGGCATCGGGCCACGCTGGCTGATCCTTCGGTCCAACGCTGACAATCACCCCGCCGGGCACGCGTCCGGCGGGGTTTTTGTTGGGCGGATGCCGCGGCAGGGCTGGCGTTTCGCGCGCATTCCCCGCAGGAAGGCGGGATGACACCTCGCCCCCAAACCAGCGCCGAACGGGCGCGCCGTATCACCGGCTGTGCAACGCTCGGCATGGAAATCCACGAGGATCCGGCGCGCGCCGGTGCGCATGTCGACGCGACGCTGTCCGCGACCCAGGATTGCCACGGCCGTATGGCGCGCGGGGCGATGCTGGTGCTCGCCGATCAGGCGCTGGCCAGCGGTGTGTTCGCGGCGTTCGGCGCCGGGCAGGCGATGATGACGCTCGACCTGCGCACCGACTGGCTGGCGCTGCCGCCGCGTGGCGCGACAATCGAAGCCTGTGTCGAACGCGTCATCCGCCACGGCAACATCGTCGCGGTCTATGGTGTGCTGGTGGCGCAGGGTGATTTGCCGCGCACGATTGTTGCGACAAGCTGCGCGCGATTCCTCACCGGCGCCTTTCCCGGCGGCGGTGATGTCATGGCCGATCTGCCGCACAACGATGCGCAAGCCTCGACAGCCGCCGATTTTGCGGCATTGCTGGCGCTGCAGGCCGGTTACGACGAGGCGGTATTGCCGCCCAATGCCGCGCTGATTGGCTCGCCGATGTTGCCCGCCGTCCACGGCGGCTTCATCGCTGCCGCACTCGAAGCGGCGAGCAGCGCGCTGGTACCCGCTATGCCCGGTTGGGCGGCGGTCAATATCGAAGTCCGCTACATCCGTCCGGCGCTTGCCACGGCGCCGCTGCATATCGTGCCGAAACTGCTGCGCGCCAGCCGCCGCACGCTGATTATCGAAGCGCAGGCGCTGCAAGGCGATGACCGCAAACTCGTCGCGACGGCCAAGCTGATGTTCTTCCACAGCGACGCCGCCGACGCACCGGTCGAAGTCGTCAATTTGGCGCGCGCGACATAGCGCGGGATGGCATCACCCGGGCCGCTCATTCGGCAATCGGCAAGCGCTCCGCCAATTCGATCCCTGCCGCCGCAAATGCCTTGATCAGCGCCAGCGTCACGTCCTGGCGCGCCGCCATGAACACCGCATAATCGGCAACATCGGTGCGAAACACGATCTCGAACTCGCACGAATCGAGCGTCACTACCGTCAGATGGGCGCGGTCGAAAATGCAATGCGCTCGGCCCTCGATCGCCGCTTGCGCCATCGCCGGCACCGCGGCGAGCTTGTCGGCGGTGGTATAGAGCGCCAGATGCAGCGTCATCACCGCGCGCCGCGCTTCGATACGCCGCAGGTTCGAAATCTGCATATCGAGCAAATTCTTGTTCGACACCACGACCTGCTCGCCTGACAGCGCGCGGACGCGCGTGGTCTTGAGCCCGATGGCCTCGACCGTGCCGGTCATTGCACCAAAGCTGATGGTATCGCCAACGCGGAACGGCCGGTCGAACAGGATCGACAGCGCCGCGAACAAATCGCTGAAAATGCCCTGCGCCGCGAGACCGATAGCGATACCGCCGACCCCGAGACCGGCGACCAGCGCGGTGACATTGACCCCGAGATTGTCGAGCATCAAAATGCCCGCGAGGACCCAGACGACGACATTGACCAGGATGGTGATAATCCCCATCGCCGACGCCAGCGCCTGCGCGTCCTCGTCGGTATCGGCGCCCTTGCGCTCGATCAGCGCGAGGATCAGCGCGCGCGCCCAGACCGCGCACTGATAGACCAGCGCGACCGTGAACAGCACGCTGATGAAGTTCGCGACAACTTCGGGCGGGGTGAAGATCCGAATCACCGTCCGCGCCGCGAGTGCTGCCATGAAGAATGCCGTCGTCCGGTCGAGCAAGCGCTGCGCAAAGCCGCGCCAACTGCTCAGCGCGCGGCTGTTGCCCAGCAGATGCGCCATCAGCCAGCGCAGCACATAGAACAGCCCGAACAGCGCGACGATGGCACCGACGGCGATCAGCGCGTTGAGGCTGTCGCTGCGTACCCAGTGATAAATTGTGGTGCTGACATCGTGGATCTGCGTCGGCAGGTCGACGACGTCCTCGGTCAGGCCTGAATCGGCAGGGGCGGCGGCTGGTGTAGCGGCGGCGGCGGAAGCATTGGTCGCAGTCATGCGCGGGCTTCTAGCGCAGAAGTGGGCACGCGGCTATGCTGACTCGCCGCCAGGGAGCCGTCATGTCCTACGAAATCCGCGAACACAGCCTGCGCACCGCGCGTCACACCAGTTTCTACCTTGCATGTGGACCCGAAGCCGGCGTGCCGATGATTTTCGTCCATGGCTGGCCCGAACTGTCGCGCTCGTGGCGCCATCAGCTACCGGTGTTCGCCGCGCTCGGCTTTCGTTGCGTCGCGCCCGATATGCGCGGCTATGGCCGCTCGCGCATCTACGCCGGCCAATCCGATTACGCGCTCGAAAACATCGTCACCGACATGATCGAATTGCTCGATGCGCTCGGCGCGCAAAAAGCCATCTGGGTCGGTCATGACTGGGGTTCGGCGGTGGTTTGGGCGCTGGCGCAGCAACACCCTGATCGCTGCCACGGCGTCGCCAGCCTGTGCGTGCCGTATTTGCCCCAGGGCCTGTCAGTTGAATCGGCGCTGCCCTATGCCGACCGCGCACTCTACCCCGAAGCGCAGTTTCCGGCAGCCCAATGGGATTACATGTTGTTTTACCGCGAGAATTTCGAAGCCGCCAGCCGCGGTTTCGATGCCGATCCGCGCGCCTTTGTGCGGCTGGCGTTCCGTGCCGCCGAACCGGCGATGGCCGGCCAGCCGTCGATGACCGCCATGGTGCGCGCGATGGGCGGCTGG
>Ga0209023_10007120_pt1 | contig 11573 bp, 11 predicted proteins | sample LakOneMetagenome_FD_187468 | JGI IMG/M metagenome (GOLD analysis project Ga0209023, IMG submission 187468) | Freshwater and sediment microbial communities from Lake Erie, Canada (SPAdes) (version 2) | ecosystem: Environmental > Aquatic > Freshwater > Lentic | place: Lake Erie, Canada...
TGGTGGCGTGGTGTGGGGCGTTTTGTTGGGCTGGTGGTGGGCGGGTTGGCGGGTGGGTCGGGAGTGGGGGTGCGGTGGGTCGTTTCGGGGCGTGGCGGTGACGTGGCGTTCTCGTATCGGTGGTCGCGGCGGCGGTCGGGTCGGGGGTGGGTTCCGGGGGCGGAGTCCACCGGGTCGGTACGCGTCCCGCAGGGGCGCAGGTCGTGGACATCGGTCGCGTCGGAGCGGTTCCTGTCTTGTCATCGTGTCCTCCTGTTCTGCTCCCCCGCATGCTTCCTTCATCCGTCTTCCCGATCTGCGCCGCCCACCCTGTTCAGTTCCACCTCACGTCACCTGTCCTCCGTCTTCACCTTCCGTCGCCGCCTCACCTTCCACCACGTTCGCCCTCACCTCTTCTCCCTCACGTTCACCGCATCCCCACCACCATCGACGACCAGGTCCACCGGCGAACCCACACCCACATCCTCTCCCCCACCATCACCACCAGCAGCCACGACGACGACCACCCACCACCACCTCACCACCGACCCGACTTCACCCTCGAACCACCACCACCTCAACGCACCACCACCCCTCATCAGGCTGCGCCTCGGTCCCGGAGCGAAGCGGAGGGTACGGGCGGCGGGCCCGCGGACGATTCTCGGTCGTCAACGGCCGTGGGTTACGCGCGGCGGCCAGGGGATCGGCGGCGGCGTTTCCCGGGGTCCTGGCGGCGCGTGGCGGGCCTCTCGTTGCGCTGTGACCGAGCGGGGTTGGCGCATGTTCGAGGTCATGGCCAGGCGTGTCGATTTCCGGTACTGGAAGCTGTCGAAAGCGGGTGGAGCGACGCCGAACGCGCAGCAGGTCGAGCCGCGGGCCAAGTCGTTCGCGGCGACGATCTCTGGCATCGGGTCAGCGTCGCTGATCACGACTCGCGACGAGGTGTCGCTGACGAACTGGCTCGGGATCCCGGCCGACCCGGCCGCCGGCGACGCTGCCATGAACCTGTCCCATGCGGTCGCGGCCAGGGCCGACCCCGTCGAGGACGGCCCGTCGCTGGTGGCACCGACGGTCGGATGGATCGTGGCGACGCACGGCGCGGCGACACGCTCGACGCAGGTCGGTTCCGACCCATCGGAGGTCTCCCGTCGCCTGGCGGTCGCGATGAAGCCCGGGTCGTGGGTCGGGATCTCTCTCCGGCCGCCGACCCGGTCGGAGACCCGGCGCAGCCGCACCTGGTACGAGCACCGGCTCGGCACGTCACTCCCCCAGCACCACTCCTCCGGCGGCCACACGATGGTGATGTCGATGTTCGCCGGCGCCGCCAGCGAGGCCGAGGTCCGGTCGTTGCTCACCCAGGTCGCGGCGTCGCTTCCCGGATTCGACGTGACGATCAAGACCCGGGTGGCCTCGGGGCTCGCCGCCACCGCGCTGTCGGCCGCAGTGACCGCCGGCGCGTTCGGTTCCGGCCTCTACCTGACCCACGGCGACCCGCTGATCGCCAACGCCGCAGCGGCCGTCCCATCGGCGGTCACCGTCGGGCTGGGCCTCGACAAGATCCCGACCCGTTCATCACGAACCGAGGCTGCCACCATCGCCGGGCTGCTCCCGACGCCGCGCCGACGCCGGGCACTCAGCCGGGTCCGTGAGCCCGCACCGCCGAACCCGACGGCCCGCCGCGGGTCGAGCAGCCGACATGGCTTCGACGGCGACTACCCGTTGGCCCCGGACGCGTTCCTGGTCGGGCCCGCGGTCGTCGTCGGCCTCGTCGCCCCGCACGCCGGCGCCGTCTCCGGTGCCGCGACCACCGAGGTCCGTGCCGTCCCGAAGTCGTTGACCGAACGGATCGGCCCGATGATCGCGGTCGGCGGCGAGCACGACCAGGGTGTCCATCTTCCGGCCGCCGACGGCTACGAGGGCCTGGCGATCGTCGGTCGGCCCGGAAGCGGCAAGAGCCTCCTCGTCCGGGCCCTGTGGGGTTGGCACTGCCAGGAGCGCGTGTCACCGGCCGGCCTGCCGGGCTGGCCCGGTTCACGGAACGCGATGATCGCCTTCGAGTCGAAGGACTTCTCGTCGGCGTCGATGTACCGACGGTGGGCCGAGGCCGCCGGCGACAAGACGATGGTCGTCGACTTCGGTGACCCGAGCTCGTGGGCGATCGACCTGTTCGCGATCCCGAACGACGACGGCACCGGTCTCGCCACCGCTCCGGAGCGGGCCTCGTGGTTCACGAACGCGATGATCTACGCGTTCGGCAAGGGCGACATCCAAGGCCGGTCCTTCGAGGCGCTCGTCGCCACCTTGACCGCCGGCATCGCCACCACCCCCGAGGTCGCAGCCGACGCCGGGCTCCCGGCCGGTCAGTCCCCGATCTTCTACGCCTACCTCCTGCTCGGGGGCCAGGGCGATGCGAAGGGTCTGGCGTTGGCGACCGCGATCGCTCACGGTGCTATGGACGCCGAACGCAAGGCCAACCCGTTGGCGCTCGGGTCCGGAGACGACACCCACATGACCGCGACCACCGACCTGGGCTGGGCGATGGAACGGCTGGCCCCGATGTACGGGTCGGCCGGATCGAAGGTGACTGAGTCCCAGCGTAGGAACCTGACGGAGGCGGCACGCAACAAGGTCGGCCAGCTCCTCGATGCCGAGCAGTGGTGGTCGCCGGCCCGTCGGAAGGTCACCTGGGACCAGGTGCTCGTCGGTCACCGGTCGATCGTCGTGAACACCGGCGACTCCTCCAGCGGGAAGGTCATCGACGAGAAGCTGTCGGGACTGATGTCGTCGCTCCTTCTCTACGGGCTGAAGTCGTCGATCCAGCGTCGCTGCACCGGGTGGCGGGAGACCGGGAGGTCCGTCACGATCTTCGCGGACGAGCTGTCGCTTCTCGCTGGCTCTTCGCCCGAGGTTCTGACCTGGCTGCGCAACCAGGGGCGCTACGCCGGAGTCCGGCCGGTGTTCGCGACCCAGTACCCCGAGCAGCTCCCGGCCGACGTCCGTACGGCGTTCATGAGCTTCGGGTCGTTGCTCACCTACGCCCAGCAGGACGCCGGTGTGGTCGCCGACCTGGTGAAGGACCTGGTGCTCAACGGTGAGACCTGGGCGACGCCCGACATCGCGGGCCTCGAGCAGTACCACGCGATCCTGCGCACCAACGTCGCCGGCCACCGGCAACCGACGGTGCCCGTGCGAGTCCCGTTCTTCGAGGGCGGCTTCGACACCGACCCGACCGGCACCTTCGCCCGGTTCATCGCGCAGCAGGGCTGGTAGGCCGGGTGGGGCGGCTCACCCTCCACGACATGCCGGTCCCGGTCCCGGACATGACCGAGATCGCGCTGGCCAGCCTTCCGTCGGCGGTCGATCACCCGTCGCACTCCTCAGCGTTCCGGCTCGACCCGTACTGGCACGGGCTGTGGGCGTGGGGGTCATCGGCCGCGTGGGAATCTCGTCAGCTCGCCGACCGCCTGGCCGCCGCCGGCGTCCGGGACCTCAACGTCCGCGACGCCCGCTACGACGCCGAGACGTCGCGCCAGCGGCTCACCGGCCACCACGGGGCACTGGCGTCGCTCGGTGCCGTCGCGATGTGGCGGACCCTCACCTCCGATCAGGTGTCGGCGTTCGCCGGGTGGGTCCCGCCGGAGGTCCTCGACCTCGACCCGGGCGACGCCACCGGTCCGTGGTCGTCGATGGCCCGCTGGCGCGACAACCCGGTGGCGCTCCGTCTGCTGTGGTCGGCGGGGATGGTCGAGCGGGGCACCGTCAACGTGAAGCGGAACGGGCTGCCGTACCTCTACCGAACGATCCGGACGAACGAGACCGACGGTTTCATCCGCCGGCTCCCGTTCCCGACCTGGTTGCAGGTCACCGCCGGCCAGCAGTGGACGGAAGGTCCCCGCCACGACCGTCACAACGTCCTCGGGGCCGAGCTGGCGCTACGGATCGCCGAGCACTGCGAGGTGTCGACGGTGATGGGTGAATCGGTCTGCGGTCACCATCTCCTCGACGTGTCGGGCCGCCGGACGAAGGCGAGCTCGGATGCCGCCGACCTGGTCGTCGTCCGCGATGACGGCCTGCGGATCGTGTTCGAGACGACGGCGCACCGGTCCGGGCTCGAGCGGAAGATCTCCCGGTGGCTGGACCTACTGTCGGAGACGTCCTTCGACGAGTCCGGCACCGTGGTGTGCTTCGTCGAGGCCGCGCACCCTGACGGCGACATGAGCGGCACGACCTTCAACAAGCTGCGCCGTCTCCTCTCGGCGGCGATCGCCAGCCGGCCCGAGGGCGTGTCGCGCCGGCTGGCCGAGCGGGTCGCGATCGTCCGGTGGAACTGGTGGTTCCCGTCGCCCCTGCACGTCTCCCCCGGCTTCCTGACCCTCGAAGCTCATCGCCCAACCGGGCGAGGCACGGACCGCTGGCAGCCGGCACACCTCCTCGACGTCACCGATGTCGAGTTCCGTCCCCCTCGGCCGGAGCTCCACCAGGCGGTGATCGACAACTCTGCGCACCTGCTCGGCGTCCCGTACTGGCTCCGTCGTGACCGGCACGGCTTCGACATCGACCGGTTCATGTTGGAGCAGGCCGGCCTGGCCGGCGGACCGCTGGACCCCGCGGTGCGCGGGCTCGCCGCCGCGCCGCCGCTCGACGGGCACCGTTGAGGCGACCGATCGTCGCCCAGCTGGCCGATCGGTCGTCAGATTCTGGGCAGGAGCAACTTCTCCATGGCCCCGAAAGCGGCCACACGGTCGGCGTCGGACGCCCCGTCACGAAGGGCCAGCGACAGCTCGAATGACGAGTCGCCACGGAGCATGAAGATGTCGATGACATGCCCATCTTGCGGGCCCTGGTGAGGGACGACCTTCCGCTCGTCGACCCCGTGCACCATCCGCTTGGTGACCGTGAAACTGATTCCGGGGCCGCCGGTACGGAGGAAATCCATGGCGTGGTCGAAGTACCGTTTGTCGCCGTGGACGACGCTGATGTGCGCGGGCGAGTAGGGACTCTCGCTGTCGTTCCAGCTGCAGCCGGGTGAGGGGGCGACGCTGGGGTCGAGGCCGGGGTCGATGCCCGCTTGCTTCTGCGCGGTGACCGGGAAACCGGCGACAGCTCCGACCTGAGATTCAGTGAGGAGGTCGCAGACCCGGGACTCGCTTGCCTCTCTGGTGGTGGCGTCGTCTCCGGCTGCCGTCGTGCCGGGCGGCGAGACCGGTGGGGCCACCGATGTGACGGTCGAGACCTGGCTCTTCGCTGTTGACGAATGCGTACCAGCGGCACCCGGGGGCCCCGATGAGCCACAGGCTGCGCAGACCGAGACGGCGACCGCGAGAGCACGAGCTGACCATCGCTTCCTCGTCTGGATCCGCACCCACCGATCCTAAGTGAGTTCGTCGGCCGGCCCCAGACGAGGCGCCTGGATGATCCTGGGTCGGGGAGACCAGCGGCCTGCCACCGACGGCACCGACCATGACCGACAACACACCGACGATCACCCGCTTCGCCGGCATCGAGCTTCCCGGCTGGAACGGACCGCTCCCCGGAGGCGGCATGACCGGAGCCACGGCCGAGCTCGACGCCCTGGTCGGCGCCGCCGCCGCATGGCTCGCCGCCACCTTCGACCGGGACGTCCAGGTGCGTTTCAACTCGGATCGGCAGTCCGGCGGGGCCTGGGTCGAGGTTCCGTCCAACGACCCGTTCTGCCAGGTCGGGATCACCGCCTACCTCCCCCGTCATGGTGCAGCCGACCCCGACCGGCGCACGGGCCCGAGCGGTGAACCTCCCGTCGTCCAGCTGTACGCGAAGGCGAGCCAGCTGATCGACCCGGCCGAAGCCGGTGAGCCCAACGGCCGTTACGAGCCGAGCCTCATCGAACCGATGTGCTCGCTCGGCGAGGCCACGGAGGCGGTGCTCACCCGCACCCGCATCGGCCATGCCCTCACGAACCGATGAGCCGAACAGCGAAGTGGGAGCACCGGACCGACAGCCACAACGTCGGCCGCCGTCTCGAGCGCACCGCACGACCTGCGGGCCGGCACCTCCGGATCATCGAGGCCGAACTCGCTGCGGACGACGAACCGTCGGCGCTCCTCGCCGCGGCGACCCTCGCTGGCGCATGTTCACCGTCATGAAGACCGATGCCCCCGACCGGGCGAGGCCCTACGACTGGTCGACCGAAAACCGCCGGTGGGCGATGACCCAGGGTGGGTACCTGTTCGGGCTCGAACCGGACAGCCGGCGGCTCACCTCGATCGCCGCCACCATCGGCGGGTTCGGGCTGCTCTTCGCATCCAAGGCGTTCACTCCCGGCGGGCTGCTCGGCGTCATTGCGTTGCTGTGGGCAGTCACGGACCCGGCAGCCGACCGGTTCCTGGATCGCGACGGCGGCCCGGTCCTGATGCTCGTCGGCGCCTACGGGACCGTGTCGATGTTCGCCTCCGAGCAGCTCGCCCCGTTCAAGATCGTCGGCGGTTTCCTGTTCGCCGCCGTCATCGTGATCGCCATGATCATCCGCTCCCGCCGCCCAGCCCCCGTCGACCGCGACCCGTTCGAGCCGGTCATCGACTCGACCGACAGCCCGTGAGACCTCGCCGTCCCCAGCAGCGATGACCCACCACGAGGCTGACCTGCCACATGGTCGAACCGGCACCCATCGGCTCATCCGCTCAGCCCGCACCTGCGACATGAACAGGCACGGGCGCCCCGACCCGATCGCGGATCTCGTGGCCGACGCCAGCGAGCGCTCCGTCCGGGCCTCCCTGGCCGAGCTCGTCGTTGCGCTGGCCGAACAGCTCCGGCTCGTCCGTCGACGGACCACGGCCCAGCACGAGGCACTCCTGGCGGCCCGATCGGTGCTGATGGCCGCCCACCGGGCCCACCCCGGTACCAGCGACCCGTGGAACCGCTGCCGAGTCCTCGACGCCGTCGCCGCCATCGACCGGGCCGTCGCCGAACACGAAGTGGACGACGCGAGCCACCCATCCACCGGTCATGCTGAGACAACCGCCGGGCTCCCCGGAAGGCGGGCAGTTCGCACCTGGATCGCACGCCGAATCCGACGTCTCGCTGACGCCTGACGGGAGCGGCGCCGAGACCACCCACGGTCCGAGCATGACCCAGATCCAGACCGAACCCAGGCCCAGCCTCCTGCAGGACTGCTCCAACGACCGCGACCTCCCGACCGGCCTGGTCCGACCAGGCCGAGCCCTCCGGGACCACGGCTCCTTCTCCTCGCTGAGCGACTTCGAGTTCTGTCCGACCGCCTGGGCCTACAAGCGCCTCGACCGGGTCGAGCAGACCGTCGGTGAGCGGAGCCTGACCGGCAGCGGCGTCCACGAGTTCCTCGACCGGGTGACGAAGAACGGAGAGGCACCGGAGGTCGCCCTGGAAGCCGTGCTGGCTGTTCCATCGGCCTACGCATCGGTCGCCGACGAGGTCCGCTCCATCGGCACGGCGGCCGTGGAGTGGGAGGCCACGAACCCGAACCGGGCCTCGTTGCGCGACACCGAGGTCGATCTGTCCGGTGAGATCGCCGGGTTCAGGCTCACCGGCGTCGCCGACGCACTCGAGGTCGACCCGGACGGTGTCGTGGTGATCTCCGACTACAAGACCGGCAAGCCGCCGTCGCCGGTCACCTCCCACCACTTCGACGACGACATCGAGCCGGGGTCGGTCATCTACCAGGCGAAGGTCACCCGCCAGCCGGTGCTGTACGCCGAGATGGCGGAGCAGATGGGTCATCACGTCGGCCGGGCCCGTGTCCTGTTCCTGCGGACCAACACGGTCGTCGAGGTCGACCTCGACGACGACCGTGGCCAGGTCCTGCGGGCCGAGGCCCGGAACTTCGTCGAGTACATCGGCGGCAAGGTCAACGAGGCGATCGACAGCGGGTTCTTCCCCGCCCGCGGCTCGATCAACAAGTGCGCCGGCTGCGACTTCGCGTCGGGCTGCTCCGCTGCCCAGCTGCCGGAGGCCACGGTCGAGATCGGGACGAAGGCAGCGTGACGATGACCTTCGTCGACCCCACGCTCCCGCACCCGGACCCAGACGAACTGGCTCCGCCAGTCGCGGCCGGCCTGGTGGCGTTGGCCGTCCGATGCCCGGTCGGCGATGACATGGTCGTGATGTGCCCGTGCGACATGCCACCGCCGAACGACCTGCGGCCCGGTGACATCGTCGTCAACGGTGGGCAGCGCGGGGTCGTCGTCATCGACTACTCCGAGCAGACTGCTGAGCGCCGGACGGCAGCCCTGTTCATGGCACCGTCCCAAGGTGTGGCGATCGCGCCACTCCCCTACGTCGGCAACTCCCACACCGTCACCGACAACCATCATCGCGACTGGGTCATCGTTCCGGTCGAGGAGCAGTCCGTGGTCGAGCGGGTGTGGTCGACGCACTTCGGTTGGAAACCCCTCAGCAACCAGCCGAGCCACGAACCGGGCGGCGAGCCCAATGACCCAGCGGACGACGACTCCGAGGCATGGCACCTGCTCTACGCCCTGCTGGACGAAGCCGAGCTCGACGAGGTCACCGACGGCGACTGGCCTGGATGCCTCGAGCTGGCTCTCGCTGTAGCCGCAGCGGCGGACCGGGTGGCTACTGCTTCGAGGCCAGCAACGCGGTCGCAGCCACCCCGGCTACGCCGGCGCACAGGAACGCATCGGCGAGGTTGAAGACCGGCCACCCGCCGCCGACGCTGATGAAGTCCACGACCCCGCCGCCGAGAGGCCCGCGGCCTGGTCCGTCGCGCAGGAGCCGGTCGACGAGGTTCCCGGCAGCTCCACCGATCATCAAGCCGACGGCGACCGCTCGGCCCGCAGTCCTGGTCGAGCTCGGGGACCGCAGCATCACCGCCACGGCGACCAGCGCGTAGCCCGCGACGAGGGGCCCCAACCATGCACCGGAGCCGGCGGAAAACGCGACTCCGTGGTTGAGCATGGCCGTGAGGCGGAACGGCCCGACGACCGTGCGGGGCGCGCTCACGTTGTTGACCACCCACCACTTGCTGAGCTGGTCGACAGCGACGACGGCTCCGGCGGAGGCCAGGAGCGCCCCGTAGCAACGTTGCGACGGCGTGGCGTCCGTCGATGCGTCGCCGAGTGGTGCGTTGGTGCTGGTGGTCATGGTCACAGCGACAGTCATGGGTGGCGGCCCACGGGGTCGGCCACCCATGACGGCGCATGGACACCGATCAGGCCCGCCATCCCCGTGGAACCCCAACCGGGGGGCGCTTCGCTCCGGACGCCCACTCCGAAGGAGAGGTGAGCCTGGAGGACTGGGCGCTCGACTCCGGCTACACCCGCCACGACGACGGCGGCTGGGAGGACGAGCACGGGAACCCGATGGAGATGCGGTTCATCGCCGAACAACGTGTCCACGCGGAGGCCGCAGCCGAACCGCCTTGGTCGGAGGACGACTGGCCGTTCGCCGCGGTCGAGCAGGCCGCCCAGGATCGCCGGGACGCTGTCGAGCGCCACGCCCAGGCGATCGAGGTCGCGGCCGCCCATGCGACGCTGCGCCACTTCCCGGGGGCCACCGCGGTCGTCTGCCGGGTCGATCCTCCGTCGGAGGCCGACAGCCCTGTGCGCTTCGATCGCGTCACGGTGCTCGAGGTCCACCAGGGCGACGGCTCCGTGGCCTCTGTGTACCCGGCAGAGACCCGCTTCAGCGCTGCAGCGGACGGCGAGGGCGCGGCCGACCGGATCGGGGACCTGCACCGTGATCTGGTCCGTGACTCGGTGCTCGACGACTGGGCCGAGATCCGTCAGCCCCACTCGACCCGGCCGCAGGGTCTACCGGCCCGCCAGGAGTTCCTGCTCGAGATCGACTTCGACGGACCTGAACCTCGGGCCGTCTACCGGCCTCCGACCGAACGGGGGGCTCCGACGGACCTGTCCGAGCGGGGCCGTCCCACCTTCACCGATCCTGTGGGCGAGGCCCGGGTCACCGCCGCGGTGCGCCGCATCTCCTGACCGTAGCCAGCATCCGCCAGAGCGACCCGGCCCTGTGGTCGGCGCATGTTCCAGGGCATGGCAGACCAAGACCGCGACTCGTACCGGAGCAGGGTGATGGCGGAACGCGACGAGAACTCCGACCTGATCCGCTCGTGGCTCGAGGGGCCAGGTGCCATCCCGATCGCCCTGGTCGCCCTCGTGATCTTCGTCGCGATCGCAGTGACCATCCTCCACGCCTTGCTGAAGGTCCTGTGAGGGGCGAACGTCTGTCAGCTCTGGAGCGAGCCCGTCGGGCTGCCACGAGCGCTGAAGAGCACAGCGACGCCGCCCCGAAGGTCGTCGGCACCGCCGGCGGCGGGTTGCAGGGTGCGCCCTCGTGGGCCGCGAACGCAGCCGTCGCCCGGCATGGCCAGCGCGGCGAGCAGAAGACCGCTCAGGTCCTGGAACGGACCTGTCGCGGGCACAACGGCGCGACGGTCATGCACGACCTGGCCATCCCGATCCCCGGCTTCTCCGCCAACATCGACCACGTCGTCGTGAGCGGCCGACGGGTACTGCTGATCGACGCGAAGGCCTGGGGCCCAGGGTTCTACTGGACCCACGGCGGCGTGACCCGCCGAGGTCTCCGACCGTTCAAGCCTGGCGACAAGAAGACGGTCGAGATGGCTCACCAGCACATCGAGCGGTTCCTCGCGAACGGCTGGGTCACCGCCGACTTCGTGACGCCGCTCGTCGTCGTGTGGCCGACCAGTGGCCGGGTGAGCTTGCGCTTCGCCCGGTTCCCCGGCGCCCGGCTGATCACCGGCGCCCAGCTGGCCCGCGCTGTGCGGCAGTCGGTCGGCAACGACCCCGCCGACGCCGACCTCGTGTCGGCCCTCACCCGCCTCGTCAACTAGCCCGCCCCGGGCTGCCCGACACCGCAACGGAGCGTCCATGCCGTCCCGTCCCGTCCAGCAGGCCTCGATGGCTCCGGTCATCGTCGCCGTGGCCCTGGTCCTCGCGTGCGTGTTCGCGTGGAAGGGCTGGCCGTTCGCCTTCCCACTGTGGTTGGGCTTGCTGGTCGGCGGGTGGGCGGAGCCGCCGGTCGTGCTCACCGGCAAGAAGGATGCGTCCGGGTTCCTCACTCCGGCGGGCCCTACCGAGGAGCGGGCGCTCCGCCGGGCCGCCGCCGCCGATCAGCTCCGTTGGCGTCCGATCGTCCCGAACACCGACTGGCTTCCCGGCTGGCCGGTGCTCGGCAGCTTCATCGCTGCGGCCGCGACCGCAGCCGTGCTGTTCGCAGTGCCGGTCGCCGTCGAGCAGCTGCGCCTCGTGAACGCCGGCTGCGGCTACCTGATCGTCGCCGCCTACGCCGGCGTCCGTCGCCGGACCGCCGCTGAGCCCGACGTCTGCCCCGGGGCCCGGGTCGACACCCTCAAGACCCTGCTCGTGGAGAAGCGGGTTCTGGCCATCGGTGCGGGGGTCGCCATGGTCGCCGCGATCATCACGGTCGTCCTCACTGTTCCATCCCGTCGACCGGGGTCGAACGGACCAGGTGGCCCACTGACCACCGCGTACAAGGGCGACGGCATCTTCGCGGGGCTCGTCGACTACGGCACCCGGTACCTGTTCCTGTTGGCGTTCGCGGCCGGGGTACTGGCGGCGCTCTCC
>Ga0209023_10007121_pt1 | contig 11573 bp, 8 predicted proteins | sample LakOneMetagenome_FD_187468 | JGI IMG/M metagenome (GOLD analysis project Ga0209023, IMG submission 187468) | Freshwater and sediment microbial communities from Lake Erie, Canada (SPAdes) (version 2) | ecosystem: Environmental > Aquatic > Freshwater > Lentic | place: Lake Erie, Canada | collected...
CGCGCTGCATTCGCTGAAAACGTACCCAGATATCGGCCTGGATGTATTCCATCATGTGGCCGATGTGGAAGGCTGCGTTGGCGTAGGGCAGGGCGGTGGTGACGAACAGCTTGCGGGTCATGGTCGGAATGCGCTTTTTGGTAAGTATTGGAAAAAGAGTAAAGCATTTTACCAGCGCTTGGCCGGCCTGCGCACCGGCCTTTCCCCGGCGCGGACCCGTTTTGACCTTTTGGCAAGGCTGGCAGGGGCGATTTGCGCTAAACTTCGGGCTCACACACGGAGATTTTCATGCGCATCACAGTAGAAGACGTCAAGGCGGCACTGACGGCAGTCATCGATCCGAATACCCAGAAAGACCTCGTTTCCACCCGTTCCATCAAGAATATCAAGGTCGATGGCGACCAGATCGCGCTCGACGTGGAGCTCGGCTACCCGGCGCGCAGCCAGTTCGCGCTGATCCGCGACGCCGTCACGGCCGCCCTGCAGGCCTTGCCGGGCGCGGGCACGGTCAGCGTCAACGTGAGCTCGAACATCATTTCCCACACCGTGCAGCGCGGCTTGAAGATCATGCCGAACGTGAAAAACATCATTGCCGTCGCTTCCGGCAAGGGTGGCGTGGGCAAGTCGACCACGGCGGTGAACCTGGCCCTGGCGCTGGCGGCCGAAGGCGCCAGTGTCGGCGTGCTGGACGCCGATATTTACGGTCCCTCCCAGCCGATGATGCTCGGTATTCGCGGGCGCCCGGAAACCACCGATGGCAAGACCATGGAACCGATGGAAAACCATGGCTTGCAAGTGTCGTCGATCGGCTTCATGATCGATCCGGACGAGCCCATGGTCTGGCGCGGCCCCATGGTCACCCAGGCGCTGCAGCAATTGCTCGAGCAAACCAACTGGCGCCACCTCGATTACCTGATTGTCGACATGCCGCCCGGCACCGGCGACATCCAGCTGACGCTGTCGCAAAAAGTGCCCGTGACGGGCGCCGTGATCGTGACCACGCCCCAGGACATTGCCCTGCTCGATGCGCGCAAGGGCTTGAAGATGTTCGAAAAGGTCGGCATTCCCATCCTCGGCGTGGTGGAAAACATGAGCACCCATATCTGTTCGCAGTGCGGCCACACGGAAGCGATCTTCGGCCACGGCGGCGGCGCCAAGATGTGCGCGGACTTCGGGGTCGATTTCCTCGGCGCCTTGCCGCTGACCATGGCGATCCGCGAACAGACCGATTCGGGCACGCCCACGGTCGTGGCGGAGCCGGACGGGGCCGTTGCCCAGATCTACAAGGAGATCGCGCGCAAGGTGGCCATCAAGATCGCCGACAAGGCCAAGGACATGAGCGCCAAGTTCCCCACAATCGTCGTCAAGAACGATTGATGCGTCCAGCGTGCCGGCCCGCGCGGGGGGCGGCACGCCGCGCCATTTCTGCCTTCGCCGTGCTTGCCTGCCTTGTCAGGAAGCCCATAGGTACGGCCTCTTTGCCAAGTTTTGCTGTCGTCCTGGCAGCACACTTGTTCCTCTGCCAGCGCTTTCTGCGCGCGCCTGTGGCGCGGATCGCACACGCGCGCGCGCACGCTTGAAAACCCCGTTTGTTTCCGTACGGCATGTGAAATACTGATCCCAAGAAAGTTCTCACAGGAACTTTTTTGCTGGGCTGCAATCCAAGCCCACGTGCACCTACTTGGGAAGACATCATGATCACATCACTACGTACACTCCTCGCCTCCAGCACGGCCCTGTTCGGCCTGGGACTGGGCGCCAGTGCCGCCGCCGCCACCCTGACGGTGGGCCCCGGACTGACCTATGCCACGCCCTGCCGCGCCTTTGCGGCCGCCGCTGCGGGCGACCTGATCCAGATTAGCGCCGCCACCTACACGGGCGACGTGTGCGGCATCTATGCACACAACCTCACCATTCGCGGCATCAATGGCCGGCCCAGGATCGATGCTGGCGGCAAGAATGCCATGGGCAAGGCGACCTGGGTGGTGGTGGGCAACAACATCACGATCGAGAATGTCGAGATGACGGGCGCCAAGGTGCCGGACTTGAACGGCGCCGCGCTGCGCCTGGAGGGCACGGGCTTCACGCTGCGCTCGAGCTTTTTGCATGACAATGAAAACGGCATCCTGTCCGGTTCCAACCTGAACAGCGATGTGCTGATCGAAGGGTCCGAATTCGGCCACAACGGTTACGGGACCGGGCAGACCCACAACCTGTACATCGGCAATGTGCGCATGCTGACCTTCCGCTACAATTTTTCCCACGATGCCCACGTCGGGCACAACCTGAAATCGCGGGCCCGTGTCAACTACGTGCTGTACAACCGCTTCTCCAGCCTGGCGCCGGGCCAGACCGGTTCCACCGCGGCGGGCCAGCCCAGCTATGAAATCGATTTGCCGAATGCGGGCGAATCCTATGTGATCGGCAATGTCATCGAGCAGCCGGCCGCCAACCAGAATCCCAACATGGTGGCGTATGGGGAGGAGGGCGCGAGCAATCCCAGCCACTACCTGTACGTGGTCAACAATACCTTCCTCAACGACGACGTCGCACGCGGCAATTTCGTCCTGGTCGGTAGCTCGGTGAGCAAACCCATCCTCATGCAAAACAATCTGTTTGCCGGCACGGGGACGCTGACCAACCAGGTGACTGCAGTGGCCAAGACCAATTACCGCTCGGTGGCACCCGGCTTTGTCAATCGCGCGGCGTACGACCTGCGGCCGACCGCCAATGCGCTGGTGATTGGCGCCGCCTCCGCGCCCGGCTTGTCGGTGACGGGAGTTGCACTGCTGCCGGTGGCCGAGTACCAGCACGTGGCGCAGGGCAGGGCGCGCCCGGGAACGGCGCGCTTCGACATCGGGGCATATCAAGCCAGCGCGCTGGCGCCTTGATCGCAGGCAGCGCCATGCCGTCGTGCATTGCGCAGGCGGCATGGTGGTGTCCCGTCGGCCAGGGCGGCGCGGACGTCTCCCGCTTCAGGCCGCAATCCCCTCCCAATACTGGCGCGCTTTGTCAAACGCCAGCGCACCGACCTGTTGCCCCAGAACGCGCCCCGCCAGATCCGACTGCGGGAAATGCAAGCCCGCCACCACGCGCGAGAGGCCCGCTTCGCATGCCGCATCGCTGAAGCGATCCCAGCGCAGCACCACGGGCGTGGCCGGCAAGGCGGGATCGAGCGTCAGCGAGCGCGGCGCGATCGTCATGCTGTGATTGAAGGCATCGCTGCCGGTGAAGCGCTTGAGCGCTTCGGCCGCTGCGGCGCTGAACGTGCTGTGTCCGGAGACATACTCGGCAAAGGGCAGGGTGGGATTGTTGGGCAGCTGGTAAGGCGCCCACAGCGTGCCGGGAATCTGGCGCAGGCCCGCGGCCGGTCCGCCGATGCTGTAGGCCCGGATCACTTGATCGCAGAACACATAACGCACCGCCGTGATGGGACGCGCCGCATCGTAATACCGCTTGGCATCCCAGGCCGCGATGCCGGCATCGAACAAGGCATTGGCCAACGCAAAGAAGAGCTTGATATCGTTCTCCTCCGTCAGGTGGTCGCGCGCCGACACCACCTGGGCAAATTGCGACCACAGCGAGGCCGGCGTGTCGGCAGTGGCACCGCCGCACCAGAAGTCGGCCATGACTTGCTGCGGCTCCGTCATGGCCAGTTGCACGCGCACCATCTCGCGGGCCTGTTCGTCGTACGCCGCTGTGCCGAACTGGGCAGGCGCCGGCGGGCGCAACTGGGCGCCGCCGGACAAGGCGAAGGGCCGCACCTGGCCCCAGTAGGGCAGCAGAAAGGTCTGGGTGCGCAGTACCCCGCCGCCATCGAGGTAGGTCAGCGGTTGCCAGTGGCCGGGGGGCGGGAATGGCGGCGCGCGTGGTGGGCTGGGCGTAGAGCACGGCGGGATTGCGCGCGACGTAGCCGCTGTAGTCGGCAAAGCGCGCGCCGGCGCTCAATTCGCCCAGCTGGTTCGATCCATCGCCGTGGACATGCGCCAGCAGGGCGCTGGCGCACAGGGTGCCGATGCCTTCGGGCGTGGCGGGGCCGGCGTTGGCGCGCGCCGGATTGTAGGCAAGCAGCGCCATGTGGGCGTCGAACGCGGCGCGTTGCGCGGGTAACTGGTCGAGCAGGACCGCGTAGGCGGCGTAGCTGGCCGCGCGCAACTGCTTGCCGATGCTGCGCTCGGCTGCCGGGCGGCGCAGCTGGGCGCCGTGGCGGGTGCCGAGGGCGCGCGCATCGTAGGCGGCCCAGGCGTTGTACATGGCCGTATGCAGGATGGCCAGGGCGCGCGCCGCCACGGGCGCCGCTGTGCGTTCGCTGCGCAAGGCGGCCAGCGCTGTCGTGTTCCAGCCAAGGGCGACCTTGCTGCGTAGCGGTTCCGGCGGCTCGGGCGTGGGGCGGGGATGGACGTGGCCACCGCCTCCCCCGCAGGCTGTCAATGCGCCGCCGATGGCGGCGCCCGTTCCAAGTTGAATGAAGTGTCGGCGGTCCATGTCGTTCTCGATATAGAAATGCTTCCTGCCGGGAAGCGGTCGGATGCCGACACGCAGCACATGGTCGGCATGGGGATGGCGTGAGGCCGGGATTCAGTATCGGGATGGCGCCGTGCACCAGTGTTGAGGCGGCTCACGGGCGATGCGTCGGGTGCGGGAACTTACTGCAGATGGCAAGGACGCCCGGCAAGACAGGGGAGGCTGTAAAATAGTCTCTTTTTCTCAGCTCACTTTCGCCATGACCGACGTCCGCACCCGATTTGCTCCCAGCCCCACCGGCTATCTCCACCTGGGCGGCGCCCGCACCGCGCTCTACAGCTGGGCCTATGCGCGTCATTTCGGCGGGACCTTCGTGCTGCGCATCGAAGACACCGACCTCGAACGTTCCACGCCGGAAGCGGTGCAAGCGATCAATGAAGGCATGCAATGGCTGGGCTTGCATCACGATGAAGGCCCGTTCTACCAGATGCAGCGCATGGAGCGCTACCGCGAGGTGGTCGCGCAAATGCTGGAGGCTGGCACGGCGTACCTGTGCTATTCCTCCAAGGAAGAAGTGCAAGCCATGCGCGACCGCTTTGCCGAACTGGGCGAAAAGCCGCGCTACGATGGCACCTGGCGCCCCGAACCCGGCAAGACCTTGCCGCCGGTGCCGGCCGAGCGCCAGCCCGTGGTGCGGTTCAAGAATCCCCAGGAGGGCGAGGTCAGCTGGGACGATGTGGTCAAGGGCACGATCACCATTTCCAACCGCGAACTGGACGACTTGATCATCGCCCGTCCCGACGGCACCCCGACCTACAACTTCTGCGTGGCAGTCGACGATTGGGACATGCGCATCACCCATGTGCTGCGCGGCGACGACCACGTCAACAATACTCCGCGCCAGATCAATATCTTGCGCGCCATTGGCGCACCCTTGCCGCTGTATGGCCACTTGCCGATGATTCTCGGTCCCGATGGTGCCAAGCTGTCCAAGCGCACGCACGCGGCCAGCGTGATGGAATTTGCCGCCATGGGCTATCTGCCGGAAACCATGCTCAATTACCTGGCGCGCCTGGGCTGGAGCCATGGCAACGAAGAAGTGTTTTCGATGGAACAGTTCTGTGCCTGGTTCGACACCGAGCACCTGACCTCGTCGGCCGCCCAGATGAATATGGAAAAGCTGGCCTGGCTGAACAACCATTACATCAAGCTGGCCGACAATGTGCGCCTGGCCGAGCTGGCCCGTCCGCTGATGGCTGCCCAGGGTGCCGACTTTGCCGGCGGCCCCGATCTGGCCGCTGCCCTGGGCTTGATGAAGGAGCGCGCCAATACGGTCAATGAATTGGCTGACGCGGCCATGCTGTTCTTCCGCCAGCCGCAGCCGGATGCCGCCTTGCTGGCCCAGCACTTGACCGATGCCGTCAAGCCAGCGCTGGCGCTGTTTGCCGAGCGCTGCGCCACGGTGGAGTTCAGCAAGGAAGCGCTGGCCCCGATGCTCAAGGAAGTGCTGGCCGCGCACGGCCTGAAGATGCCGCAACTGGCCATGCCGCTGCGCCTGGTATTGACGGGCCAGCTGCAAACGCCCGCCATCGATGCCGTGATCGCCCTGCTCGGACGTGACACCGTTTTAGCCCGCATTCAACAATTTCTGTAATTTTTATTGATTTACCCTTTGCATAATCGAAGGACTCCGCTATAATTTTGCTTCTTCGCGGAACGGGGGTATAGCTCAGCTGGGAGAGCGCTTGCATGGCATGCAAGAGGTCAGCGGTTCGATCCCGCTTACCTCCACCAACTCGAAGAAGGCAGTAACCGTAATCAGTACCGGGTCCCCATCGTCTAGAGGCCTAGGACATCACCCTTTCACGGTGAGTACGGGGGTTCGAATCCCCCTGGGGACGCCAAGAATTGGCTTTGGAAGTTTAGTACCGCTAAACACCCTGATACGTCAGGGTTTTTTATTGGTGCAGCAGGTTAGGTCAGGATGTAGAATGCATCCAGGACAGATTACTGTCCCCATCGTCTAGAGGCCTAGGACATCACCCTTTCACGGTGAGTACGGGGGTTCGAATCCCCCTGGGGACGCCAGTTGATGCAAAAAGCCGCTTTCGAGCGGCTTTTTGCATTGCGCCGTCTACCACGGCAGGTAGCCGAAGCCGGGCGGCAGCGCGAACGGCGCGGGTGCCGCAAACATGTGCTGCACCGGCAGGCCGGCGCCGAACAGGCCGGCCAGGGCGGGATTGGCCTGGCCGAGCAGGCTGCCGAGCGAGGCCGGCGCCGCCGGCGCCAGACCGACCGCCAGCAGCGCGTCCGGCAAGCCCAGGCCGGCACGGGTCGGATCGGCCAGGCTGACGCGGCGCGCGCTCATGCGGATGATCTGAAACAGGCGTTCCACCCGGTCGCCATTGCGCACCCGGTACATGCTTTGGAACTCGGGGTGGTGGGCCAGCACCAGGGCTGCCAGGCCCGTGATGTGGGGCGCCGCCATCGAGGTGCCATCCCAGGCGGCGTAATTGTTGGGCGGTACCGACGAGGCGATCGCCACGCCCGGACCGCAGACCGCCACTTGCGGACCGTAGCAGCTGAAGCTGGCCGTGTAGTAGCCACTGGCATCGACATTCTGGGTCAGCGTTTGCGCGTGGTAGCTGTCGGGCGGGAATTCATCGAGTTTGCCGATGGCAGCGACCGCCAGCACATTGGGCGACGATGCCGGATATTGCACGGGCCCGCCGGAATTGCCGGCCGCGACAATGCAGGCAATGCCGGCCCGCCTGGCGCGCTGGATTTGCTGCTCGAGCGCTTCGGACACCTCGGCCCCGCCCAGGCTCAGATTGACGACATCGATCTGCTTGTCGATGCAATACTCGAGCGCGTCGATCAACTGGCTGACCTGGCCGCCGGGGAACAGCTTGCAGGCATGCAGTTCGGCGTCGGGTGCGAAGCCGCGGATGCCGAAGGCGAGGTCGGCACCGCCGATCACGCCCGCGCAATGCGAGCCGTGACCGAGCGTATCGTCATTCCAGGTATCGGGCGAACTCTTCTTGTTGACGATGTCGAAGCCATTGTGCACGCGGCTCAGTTCGTCGTGCGTGGTGGCGATGCCGGAATCGATCACGGCGATCTTGATGCCCTGGCCACGGTAGGTGGGGGGCAGCTGGTCCATGCGCATGGCCTTCTGGCCCCAGCCCACGGTTTTCTGGCGCGGCATGCCCGACAGCGACGGCCAGTCGGCCAGGGCGCGCAAGGTGACCACGTTCGGTTCGTCGGGCGAGACATCGGGGTCGCGCTGGTAAAAGCTCCAGTAGTCGGCCTTGGGCTTGATGTACAGGCTGCGCACGGAGGCGGCCGTTTCGCCGAACAGCGACAGGGTGACCTGGCCGCTGCCATCGGTAATCGCCGTGGCCGGCAGCATGCTGCCGAACAGCGACACCTCGGCGCCCGCCACCGGCGCGCCATCCTTGCCCACCACCTTGACCACGGCCGTGAAGGCAGGCCCGCTGCTGGGCACGACGCTCGACACATACTGGGGTTGCAGGGCGTGGGCATCCATCAGCCCCAGATACTGGTCGCGCTCGACCAGCAGGCGGCCCTGGGCTTGCTGATGCAGGGCGCCGGCCTTCTGGTCCGTCATGCGCGCCACCAGCACGCCCTGGCTGCCGCCCATGCCGTCGGCCAGCGCGCCCACCACGTTGCGGGGGCCGACCGTGTCGACGATGTCGATATCGGGGTTGGTGCGCAAGGCTTGTTCGACCGTCGCCAGCGACAGGGGCGAGAAGCCCATGGGGCTCATGCCGTCGGGGTGGCGGGGGGCGATCAGGAATTGCTTCTTGCGTTCGCCGAGCTGGCGGCCGCCGCCGCCGGCGGCCGGCGGCGCCGCGCGCGCGTCGGGCTGGCCGGGTCGGGCGTCGCCCGGCGCGCGGTTGGGGCCGCGCCGCTCGTTGCCATTGTCGGACGTGACGTCGGGCGGACCGCCTGGTCCGCCATCGGGTGTTTTAGCCATGAGAATTCCTTTCGGACCGGTGCAGGAAGCTGGCGGTCTTGTCCAACAGCGACAGGGGCCGGTCCCGCTCGATCATCAGTTGAGGTGAAGTGCGAATGCGCTGCTCGAACGCGTCCGCCAGTGCGGGCGCGACGGCGAGCACCGCCGTGTGCGGCTGGCCGGGAGGTCCGATGGTATCGATGACGTCCAGATCGGGATCACCGCGCACGGTGTCGAGAAACTCGCTCAGCGTGTCGCCATCCTGGCGTGCGCGAACGATAAAACGGATGCGTTCCATGCGGCTCTCCTGGTGAGGCTCCCGCGCCGTGCGCGGGAGCCGTGGTGCTAGCGCTGCTGCCGGACTAGGCCGTCAATGCAGCGTGGGCTGCTGGTACTGCATGCCTTGCGGCGGGTAGTAACTGTTGCCTTGTGCGAGCTGGGCTTGTTGTTGCGCCAGCTGGGCTTGCTGCGCATACGCCTGGGTCAGGGGATCGGCGCCAAACGGCAGCATGCGGCCGATCTGGCCCGCCACGCCGCCAATGGTGCTGCCCAGGCCGGAATTGCCGAACAGGCCGCCGATGGCGCCGCCCAGCGGCTGACCCACCTGGCCGATCAGGTTGCCGAACCAGCCTTGCGGTGCGACCTGACCCGCGCCTTGCGCCTGGGCATGCTGGCCCGTTTGCTGCAGCAACTGGGCATATTGCTGCTGTTGCTGCTGCAATTGCTGCTGCAGTTGCTGCACTTGCTGCAGCAGGCGCTGATACGCCACGTACGACACGGGTGCGAAAGCGGGATTGACCAGCGACGCGGGATCGACGTTAAACGGCAGCATGCGGCCGATCTGGCCGGCCACGCCGCCAATGGTGCTGCCCAGGCCGGAATTGCCGAACAGGCCGCCGATGGCGCCGCCCAGCGGCTGGCCTACCTGGCCGATCAGGTTGCCGAACCAGCCTTGGGGGTTCAGTTGCTGGGCCAGCTGGGCTTGCTGGATCTGCTCTTGCTGAACTTGCTGTTGCAGCTGGGCCTGGGCGACGGGATCGGCGCTGAACGGCAGCATGCGGCCGATCTGGCCCGCCACGCCGCCAATGGTGCTGCCCAGGCCGGAATTGCCGAACAGGCCGCCGATGGCGCCGCCCAGCGGCTGGCCCACCTGGCCGATGAGGTTGCCGAACCAGCCCTGCGGATTGTATTGCTGCGGCTGCTGTGCTTGCTGCAATTGCTGCATTTGCTGCAGCTGCTGCAGCTGGGCCAGTTGCGCCTGCTGCACGGGATCGGCGCTGAACGGCAGGAAGCCGCCGCCGATGCCGCCGGCGGCCTGGCCGATCTGGCGGCCCAGGTTGGCGTTGCCGAGCATGCCGCCGATGCCGCGGCCGATCAGGCCGCCCAGTGGCGCGCCGATCAGGCTGCCGAAGAAGCCTTGCGGCGCGTATTGCTGTTCCATTCCATACGGTACGTTTTGAAACTCATTCATGACACTCTCCTTGTTGTTGCTATTGCGGCGAGCGGTAGGCCAAGTCTCCGTTCGGCCTTCACGTGGCGTTCTTTGATGGAAGGCCGGCCGAACTCCTTGCGGCGTCCTGGCCATGCCGATACGTAAAACGGTTGTGCACCAGACGCGGCCGGCAAGGGCGGGCACGCCTGGTACGCGAAGCCAGTACGCATTGCGGGCGGTTCATGCTGCACTTGCAAAGCAGAACGGCCTTCGCACTGGTAGCCTTTGGACCGGACCCCGATTGCGAAAGTTTTGGTATTGTGGGTGGCTATTTGACGGTGAGTGTCAGTGTGTTGCCGGGGTGCGCTACAATGTCCGCCCGCTCCGTTTTTACCCATTCACCATGTCTCTCGCGCCCAGCCCGCCCGCCACGCTCGCCATCTTTTGCAAGGTGGTCGACAACTATGGCGACATCGGCATTTGCTGGCGCATGGCGCGCCAGTTCGCGCGCGAACACGCGCTGGCGGTCACGCTGTGGGTCGACGACCTGGCCAGCTTCCGCCGCCTGTGTCCGGCCGTGCGCACGGACGCGCCGCTGCAGCAGGTCGAGGGCGTCACCGTGCGCCACTGGCAAGACCAGCACGGCGCCTTCGATGCGCGCGAGGTGGCCGCGATCGTCATCGAATTTTTCGGCTGCGACCTGCCGCCGGCGTATATCGCGGCCATGGCGCGCTGCCCTGTGCGTCCCGTGTGGATCAACTATGAAGGCTTGAGCGCCGAAGACTGGGTCGACGGTTGCCACACGCTGCCGTCGCCGCATCCGCAGCTGCCGCTGACCAAGCATTTCTTTTTCCCCGGCTTTACCAGCCGCACCGGCGGCCTGCTGCGCGAAGCGGGGCTGAGCGAGGCGCGCGCCGCGTTCCAGGCCGATCGCACCGCGGTGCACGCGTTTCTGGCGAGCCTGGGCGTGCGCGAGGCGCCAGCGGCGGCGCGCACGGTGTCGCTGTTTTGCTACCCGTCGGCGCCGGTGGCCGCCATGCTGGCGGCCTGGGCCGGTGGCCCGGAGCCGCTGCGCTGCCTGGTGCCCGAAGGGGTGGCCAGCGAGGCGGTGAGCGCGTTTCTGGGACAGCCGGCGCGGGCCGGCGCGCACCGGCGCCAGGGCATGCTGAGCGTGCAGGTGCTGCCGTTCGTGCCCCAGCCCGATTACGACCGCCTGCTGTGGGCCTGCGACGTCAACTTCGTGCGCGGCGAAGACTCGTGGGTGCGCGCCCAGTGGGCCGGGCGGCCGTTCGTCTGGCATATCTATGAGCAGGATGAGAACTTGCACCACAAGAAACTGCGTGCCTTCCTGCAGCGCTATGCGGGCGGCGCCGCCCTCGACGCCCTGTCGCTGCTGTGGAACGGGGCGGGTGCGCCGGGCGCCGACTGCGCCACCCTGTGGCCGCCCTTCGTGGCCGAATTGCCAAGCCTGGCCGCGCATGCGGCGCGCTGGGAGGCGGCCATGCTGGCCCATGGCGACGCCTGCAGCAATCTGCTGGCCCTGGCCGGCGTTGTTTCGTCGGCGAATCGACAAAACTCGGGTATAATGCCCGGTTAATTTCTCAGATATTTTTTCGATCAAACGTGAGCTTGCGGCGCTTTTCGCCTCGAGGCGACCGCTGATTTTCATGCAACCCACTTTTTACGTACATTTATGAA
>Ga0209023_10007122_pt1 | contig 11573 bp, 9 predicted proteins | sample LakOneMetagenome_FD_187468 | JGI IMG/M metagenome (GOLD analysis project Ga0209023, IMG submission 187468) | Freshwater and sediment microbial communities from Lake Erie, Canada (SPAdes) (version 2) | ecosystem: Environmental > Aquatic > Freshwater > Lentic | place: Lake Erie, Canada | collected...
CCGATCTCGCGCGCAGCCCCGAGGCCATCGCCACCACCAACGAACTCAAGACCGGCGTGCTGCTCGGCGTGGCGGTCGACATGGCGGCCATCATCGCCCAGACCGAGGACGAGGTGGCGCGCTCGCTGCGCGCCTTTGCCATGGCGGCCGGCCACGCCTTCCAGATCCGCGACGACTTCCACGACCTGCCCGGCAACGACAGCGCCGTCACCGGCAAGGACACCGGCAAGGACCTGGGCAAGAGCACCTTGCTGGTCTCGCTCGGCCTGGACGAGGCGCAGCGGCGCCTGGCCGGCCACCTGAGCGAGGCCGAGCGCCACCTGGTGGACGCCCTGGGCAGCCAGGCCGGCACCCGCCGCTTCGTGGCCGGCCTGTTCGCGCGTGGCAGCGCGCGCCTGCGCTTCGCCGGCGGCGCCATGCCTGCCGCCGACGGCGCGCTCGTGCGCACGCACGCGCTGAGCGTCAACTGAAGCGCAGGGAAAGCGATCGCATGGCGCATTTCGGTGTTGTCGCACCCGCCTTCTACAGCCACTTCAACGCGCTGGAAGCCCTCGGCGGCGAACTCGTCGCGCGCGGCCACCGCGTGACCTTCATCCATCGCCCGGACGCCGCCCAGTACGTGCGCGATCCGCGCATCGGCTTTCATGCCGTCGGCGCCCTGACCCACCCGCCCGGCTCGCTGGCCGAATCGCTGCGCCGCGCCGCCAATCCCGGCGGTCCGCTGGGGCTGCGCCGCGTCATCCTCGACATGGCCGCGTCCACCGACATGCTGTGCCGCGAACTGCCGCGCGCCATCGAGCAGCTCGGCATCGACGCCCTCGTCGCCGACCAGATGGAAGCGGCCGGCGGCCTGGTGGCCGAGGGCCTCGGCCTGCCCTTCGTCTCGGTGGCCTGCGCGCTGCCGGTCAACCGCGAGCCCAACGTTCCGCTGCCCGTCATGCCTTTCGGCTTCGAAGACAGCGAACGCGCGCGCAAGATCGTCGAGGGCAGCACCCGCGTCTACGACTGGATGATGGGGCCGCACGGCCGCAGCATCGCGGCCAATGCCGCGCGCTTCGGCCTGGCCCCGCGCGGCGCGCTGCACGAATGCCTGTCGCCGCTGGCCCAGCTCAGCCAGACCGTGGACGGCTTCGACTTCCCGTGCCGCGCATTGCCGCCGCACTTCCACCACGTCGGTCCGCTGCGCCCGCCCGGCGTGCAGCATGTCGCCGGCCAGTCGCGCATGCCCGCGATCGCAGCCGGCCGGCCTTTCGTGTTCGCCTCGCTCGGCACCCTGCAGGGCCAGCGTTTCGGTCTGTTCCGCCGCATTGCCCATGCGTGCCGCGAGCTCGACGTGCAGCTTCTCATCGCCCACTGTGGCGGCCTGGATGCAGCACAGGAACGCGCTCTCGAGCGGGCCGGCGCCACCTGGGTGTGCGGTTTCGCACCCCAGCAGGCGGTGCTGGCGCGCGCCGATGCGGTGGTCTCCCATGCGGGATCGAACACCGTGATGGACGCGATCGCCGCGCGCACGCCGATCCTGGCGTTGCCTATCGCCTTCGACCAGCCGGGTACGGCCAGCCGCATCGTCCACGCCGGCATCGGCCTGAAGGCGTCGCCGCACTTCGCCTCGAGCGGGCACATGGCGCAACTCTTGACGCGCCTGCTGGACGACGCCAGCTTCGCCGCCAGGCTCGAAAGCCTGTCGGCCAATGTGGCCGCGAGCGGCGGCGCGCCGCGCGCGGCCGACATCATCGAAGCGGCGCTCCAGCTGCGGGGCGCCGCGCAAGAAGCGGCCACGCCGTGAACCAGCCCCATGACCTGATCCTGGCCGGGGGCGGGCTCGCCAATGGCCTCATCGCCTGGCGCCTGCGGCAGCAGCGCCCCGAACTGCGCATCCTGCTGCTGGAAGGCGGAGAACGCATCGGCGGCAACCACACCTGGTCCTTCCACGACAGCGACCTGGCAGAGGGCGAATGGGCGTGGATCGCGCCCCTCGTCACGCAGCGCTGGCCGCGCTACGCGGTCAGCTTCCCGCAGCTGGAACGCACCCTGGACGGCGGCTACGCCAGCATCGCATCCGGGGACTTCGCCCGCGTCATCGGCGCCGACCTCGGCGCCAGCCTGCGCACCGGGACCAGGATACGCGCCCTCACCCCGACCACCGTCACGCTGGAGAGCGGCGAGGTGCTGCAGGCGCGCGCCGTGATCGACGGACGCGGCATGCGCGCGACAAGCCACATGTCGCTCGGCTACCAGACCTTCCTCGGCCAGGAGCTGGTTCTCACCGCCCCGCACGGCCTGCAGGCGCCCGTCATCATGGACGCCGGCGTCGAACAGCAGGGCGGCTACCGCTTCGTCTACCTGCTGCCATTTGGGCCGGACCGCGTCCTCGTGGAGGACACCCATTACGTCGACAGCGCCGCCTGGGAGCCGCAGCGCCTGCGCGCCAACATCGCCGCCTACGCCGCCGCACGCGGCTGGCAGGTGGCGAGCATGCTGCGCGAGGAACACGGCTCGCTGCCCATCGTGCTGGCCGGCGACTTCGACGCCTTCTGGGACGAGATGGCGGGCCAGCCCTGCTCCGGCCTGCGCGCCGGCCTGTTCCACCCGACCACCGGCTATTCGCTGCCGCATGCGGTGCGCCTGGCCGACCGCATCGCCGGCCTGCCGGCGGAGGCGCTGGATGCCGCGCCGCTCTTCGCCACCCTGCGCGCCGAAGCGCGCCGCGCCTGGGACAGCCAGCGCTTCTTCCGCCTGCTCAACCGCATGCTCTTCCTTGCGGGCCGCCCGGAATCGCGCTGGCGCGTGATGCAGCGTTTCTACCGCCTGCCCGCGCCCCTGGTCGCGCGCTTCTACGCCGGCCGCCTGCGTTTGCAGGACAAGGCGCGCCTGCTCTCCGGCAAGCCGCCGGTGCCGGTAGGCGAAGCCTTCGCCGCCGCCATCAAGATTCATCCCGACCAGATCAGGAAACCAGCATGAACCAGAAGAAGAACGCAGTCGTCATCGGCGCCGGTTTCGGCGGCCTGGCGCTCGCCATCCGCCTGCAGGCCGCCGGCATGCAGGTCACGCTGCTGGAAAAGCGCGACAAGCCGGGCGGCCGCGCCTATGTCTATGAGGACCAGGGCTTCGTGTTCGACGCCGGCCCGACCGTGATCACCGACCCCTCCTGCATCGAGGAGCTGTTCACGGTGGCCGGCAGGCGGCTGGCCGACTACGTCGAGCTGCTGCCCGTGACGCCTTTCTACCGCCTGTGCTGGGAAGACGGCAGCCACTTCGACTACGCCAACGACCAGGAGGCGCTGGACCGCCAGATCCACGCGCTCAACCCGCGCGACGTGGACGGCTACCGGCGCTTCCTGGCCTACTCGAAGGCCGTGTTCGAGGAAGGCTACCTGAAGCTGGGCGCCGTGCCCTTCCTGTCCTTCCGCGACATGATCGCGGCCGGCCCGCAGCTGGCGCGCCTGCAGGCCTGGCGCAGCGTCTACAGCCTGGTGTCGAAATTCATCGAGGACGAGCACCTGCGCCAGGCCTTCTCCTTCCACTCGCTGCTGGTGGGCGGCAATCCCTTCGCCACCAGCGCGATCTACACCCTGATCCACGCGCTCGAGCGCCAGTGGGGCGTGTGGTTCCCGCGTGGCGGCACCGGCGCCCTGGTGCGCGGCATGGTGAAGCTGTTCGAGGACATCGGCGGGCGCATCGAAGTCGATGCGCCGGTGGCCGAGATCGAAGCGCAGGGCAATCGCGTCACCGGGGTGCGCCTGGAGGACGGCCGCCGCTATGCAGCCGACGCGGTGGCCTCGAACGCCGACGTGGTCCACACCTACGACAAGCTGCTCGGCAAGCACCCGCGCGGCCAGGCAGAGTCCGAATCGCTGCGCAAGAAGCGCTTCAGCAACTCGCTGTTCGTGCTCTACTTCGGGCTGGACCACCACCACGCGCAGCTCCAGCACCACACGGTCTGCTTCGGTCCGCGCTACCAGGGCCTGATCAAGGACATTTTTGGGGGCAAGGCGCTGGCCGAGGACTTCTCGCTCTACCTGCATGCGCCCTGCGTCACCGACCCTTCATTGGCGCCGCCGGGCTGCGGCAGCCACTACGTGCTGGCCCCCGTGCCCCACCTGGGCAATGCGCCGATCGACTGGGAGGTCGAGGGCCCGCGCTACCGCGACCGCATCTTCGACTACCTGGAAGAACGCTATATGCCGGGCCTGCGCAGCCAGCTCGTCACCAGCCGCATCTTCACCCCCTTCGACTTCCGCGACCAGCTCAATGCGCACCACGGCTCGGCCTTCTCGCTCGAGCCCATCCTGACCCAGAGCGCCTGGTTCCGCCCGCACAACCGCGACAGCGAACTGACCAACCTCTACCTGGTCGGCGCCGGCACCCACCCGGGCGCGGGCGTGCCCGGCGTGATCGGCTCGGCCAAGGCCACGGCCGGCCTGATGCTGGAAGAGGTGCGCAGCCGCCGCCGCGAGGAGGTGCCGGCATGAGCGAAGCGCTGATGGCGCACGCGACGCGCACCATCGAAGTCGGCTCGAAGAGCTTTGCGGCCGCCGCGAAACTGTTCGACCCGGCGACGCGGCGCAGCGTGCTGATGCTCTATGCCTGGTGCCGCCACTGCGACGACGTGGTCGACGGCCAGGAGCTGGGCTTCAATGTGGAGAACGCCGGGCACGATGCGGCGGGCGCGCTGGCCTTGCTGGAAGACCAGACCCGCCGTGCCTATGCGGGCGAGCGGATGCGCGATCCCGCCTTCGCGGCCTTCCAGGAAGTCGCCCTGCGCCACCGCATCGCCCCGCGCTACGCCTTCGATCACCTGGCCGGCTTCGCCATGGACGTCGCGGACGCGCGCTACGAGACCTTCGACGATACGCTTCGCTACTGCTACCACGTGGCCGGCGTGGTCGGCCTGATGATGGCGTCGATCATGGGGGCGGTTGACGAGGACGTGCTGGACCGCGCCTGCGACCTGGGCCTGGCCTTCCAGCTCACGAATATCGCGCGCGACATCGTCGAGGATGCGCGCATGGGGCGCTGCTACCTGCCGGCCCAGTGGCTGCGGGAAGCCGGCATCCCGCGCGAGGAGCTTGGCGAGCCGCGCCACCGCGAAGCACTCGCGCGACTTGCCGCACGCCTGGTCGACCATGCCGAGCCCTATTACGATTCGGCGGCCGAGGGCGTGAAAGCCCTGCCGCTGCGCTCGGCCTGGGCGATCGCCGGCGCGCGCAATGTCTACCGCCAGATCGGCATCGAAGTGAAGCGCCGCGGCGCCCACGCCTGGGACGAGCGCGCCGGCACCGGCAAGGCGGCGAAGGTCTGGCTGCTGTTGAAAGGCGGGGCGGGCGCGCTTAGTTCGCGTGGTCGCGGCTTGCAACCGCGTCCAGCTGGCTTGTGGCGCCGTCCGGGCGCGGCTGACGCTGCAAGCGTCCCCCATGCAGCGCATGCAAGTCCTGCTTGAGCCTGGCCACGGGCGGCGCGTACAGGAAGCCGAAGGAGACCGCGCCTTCGCGCCCCTCGACCGCGTGGTGCATGCGGTGGGCCTGGTAGAGGCGCTTGAGGTAGCCGCTGCGCGGCGTATAGGCGAATGGCCAGCGGCGGTGCACCAGGCCGTCGTGGGCGATGAAGTAGAGCGCCCCGTAGGCCGTCATGCCGGCGCCGATCCACTGCAGCGGCCAGACGCCGCGCGTGCCGAACCAGATCAGGGCGATGGCCACGCCGGCGAAGACCACGGCGTAGAGGTCGTTCTTCTCGAACCAGCCGCTGCGCGGTTCATGATGGGATTTATGCCAGCCCCAGCCGAAACCATGCATCACGTACTTGTGCGCGACGATGGAAAACGCTTCCATCAGCACGATGGTGAGAAGGACGATGAGGGTGTTGGTCAGCATGGCGCAAGCCTATCACAGTCCCCCGCGCCGCACCATTGCCGCCGGCACCGTCGCGCGGTTCATCGACGGTACACATTTCCACCTTACGAAAGGACACCATGCGTCACATTTCCACCACCCTTCTCGCCCTCGGCTTTCTCTTCTGCGCCGGCCAGGCACTGGCAGCCGCCACGGTCGAGGTGCGGGTCTCGGGCGTGAAAGCCAAGGGCAAGGTCAACGTCGCCGTCTGCGACCGCGAACGCTTCCTCAAGCAATGCGTCTACAGCGCCTCGGCGCCGGCCCAGGCGGGGGAAACCATCGTCACCCTGAAAGATATCCCGGCCGGCACCTGGGCCGTGCTGGCCTACCAGGACGAGAACGAGAACAATGAGCTGGACCGCAACTTCATCGGCATCCCGAAGGAGAACTACGGCTTCAGCCGCAACCCGGTCAGCCGCTTCGGGCCGCCCGGTTTCGAGGACGCCGCGATCGCGCTGCGCGAGGGCGCCAACCCGGTCGCGATCACGCTGCATTGACGCGATCGTGCACCGAAAGCGTGCCGCCATGCGCTACTGGAATGCGCACGCAATAGCCGCCTGCATCGCCCGGGGGCACGCGGCGCCGCAGCAAAAAAATAACAATAGGAATTAGATAATTCTTCGGGTATCGTTGCTCTCCATAACAGGCCGGGCACCGTTTCCGGCCATCGATCGACGACATTTGTTTGTAATGGGGAAGACGCATGAAAGAGTTGGTTGACGCTATTAACGGCTGGGTCTGGAGCCCCGCGCTGATCGCACTGTGCCTCGGCACCGGCTTGTATTTCTCGATCCGCTCGCGCTTCCTGCAGGTGCGCCACATCGGCGAGATGGTGCGCCTGATGTGGGACGGCAAACCCTCCGAACAGGGCGTCTCCTCCTTCCAGGCCCTGGCCATGACCCTGGCCGGCCGCGTCGGCACTGGCAACATCGCCGGCGTCGCCACCGCGATCACCTTCGGCGGTCCCGGCGCCGTGTTCTGGATGTGGATGATGGCCTTCCTGGGCGCCAGCTCCGCTTTCGTGGAATCGACCCTGGGCCAGGTGTACAAGGAATCGGTGAACAAGGAATTCCGCGGCGGCCCCGCCTTCTACATCGAGAAGGGCCTGGGCGTGAAATGGTACGCGGTGCTGTTTGCCCTAGTGACCATCGTCGCCACCGGCCTGCTGCTGCCGGGCGTGCAGGCCAACTCGATCGCCGAGAGCCTGAAGACCGCCGCCGGCATCGACACCACGTATACCGGCGTCGCGCTGGCCGCGGTGCTCGCCTTCATCATCTTCGGCGGCGTCAAGCGCATTGCCCACTTCGCCGAATACGTCGTGCCCTTCATGGCGCTCGGCTACATCCTGGTGGCCTGCGCCATCGTCGCGATGAACATCGAGCAGCTGCCCGGCGTATTGAAGCTGATCTTCTCCTCGGCCTTCGGCCTGGACGCCGGCTTCGGCGCCATCCTGGGCATGGCCATCATGTGGGGCGTCAAGCGCGGCGTCTATTCGAACGAAGCCGGCCAGGGCACCGGCCCGCACGCTTCCTCGGCGGCCGAAGTGAGCCATCCGGCCAAGCAGGGCCTGGTGCAGGGCTTCTCGGTCTACGTCGACACCCTGTTCGTGTGCTCGGCCACCGCCTTCATGCTGCTCATCACCGGCCAGTACAACGTCGAGGCGCCGGACGGCAGTCCGATGTTCACCGGCGTCGCAGGCGTCGCCTCGGGCCCGGGCTATGTGCAGACGGCGCTCGAAAACATCATGCCCGGCTTCGGCTCCCTGTTCGTGGCGATCGCACTGCTGTTCTTTGCCGGCACCACCATCGTCGCCTACTACTACATCGCCGAGACCAACATCTCCTACCTGAACCGCGCGACCAACCGTCCGTGGATGGGCCTGGTCCTGAAGCTGTGCATGATTTCCGCCACCATCTACGGCGCCGTCAAGACGGCCGACGTGGCCTGGGCGCTGGGCGACCTGGGCGTGGGCCTGATGGCGTGGCTGAACATCATCGCGATCCTCCTGATGCGCAACACGGCCTTCAAGTGCCTGCGCGACTACGAGGCGCAGAAGAAGCTGGGCAAGGATCCGGAATTCGATCCGCAGGCGCTGGGCATCGCGAACGCCCACTTCTGGGAGCAGCGCGTGGCCCAGAACAAGCAGCACAAGGCCGGCGGCGCCGTCGCCACCGAGACCACCAGCTAGGACGCAGCACCTTGCGGCCGCGCCCTTCGCGCGCGGCCGTCAAGCCCATCCGGTATAATGGTCGCGGGTGATCGCACCGCCAGGTGCGACAGGATGCGCGATGGTCGGGCCGCCACGCGGCTCAATCGCGACCATCATGCCCATCTTCACCTCCGTCCGCCTCTCCTCCACCTTCAAGTCCTTCTTCGCCTCGAGCAAATCCGGCGGCATCGTGCTGATCCTGTGCACCCTGCTCTCGCTGGCCTTGGCCAACTCGCCCGTCGGTCCTGCCTGGCTCGGTTTCTGGCAGCAGTACGTTGCCGGCCTGAGCATCGAGCACTGGGTCAACGACGCGCTGATGGCGATCTTCTTCCTGATGATCGGCCTGGAGCTGGAGCGTGAGCTGTACAACGGCGAGCTATCCGACCTGCGCAACGCCCTGCTGCCGATCCTGGCCGCGCTGGGCGGCATCGTCGTGCCCGCGTCGATCCACTTCGCCTTCAACAACGGCAGCCCGACCCAGGCCGGGGTCGGCATCCCGATGGCGACCGACATCGCGTTTGCGCTCGGCGTGCTGGCCCTGCTGGGCAGCCGCGTGCCGGCCTCGCTGAAGATCTTCCTGACCGCGCTTGCCGTGATGGACGACCTGGGCGCGATCATCGTGATCGCCCTGTTCTATTCCACCGGCCTGTCAGTTGCCTACCTGGGCGGCGCACTGGCCGTGTTCATGCTGCTCGTGCTGATGAACCGCGTGCTGCGGGTGATGGCCCTGCTGCCCTACCTCGTGGGCGGTGCCCTGATGTGGTTCCTGATGCTCAAGTCCGGCGTGCACGCGACCATCGCCGGCGTGCTGCTGGCCTTCGCGATTCCCTACTCGGCGCGCCAGGACGACGCGAAGTCGCCCTCACACCGCCTGGAGCACCTGTTGCACAAGCCGGTCGCCTTCCTGATCCTGCCTATCTTCGCACTGGCCAATACCGGCATCGTGATCGGCGCCGGCTGGGCGGAAGAACTGCTGTCGCCGAACAGCCTGGGCATCATGCTGGGCCTGGTGGCGGGCAAGCCGGTCGGCATCGTCCTGTTCACCTTCGCCGCGGTCGCCCTCGGACTGTGCCGCCTGCCGCTGGACCTGGCCCGGCGCCACGTGATCGGCGCGGGCCTGCTGGGTGGGATCGGCTTCACCATGTCGATCTTCATTACCAACCTGGCGTTCACGGGCGCGCCGGACACCATCAATGCCTCGAAGATGGCGATCCTGCTGGCCTCGCTGACGGCGGGCGTGGCCGGATTCCTGTGGCTCAAGCTGCGGGGCGCGCCGACCCCGATCGACGATGATCCGGACACGCTCGACTTCGACGCTGCGCGCTGAGCTACCTGGCGGCGCCGTCCAGCAGCGCGAGCAGTTCCGCCTTGTTGCCCTCTGCCGGCCAACCCGTGACCTGGCCGACGACCTTGCCCTCCTTTAGCAGGAAGAAACGCGGCACGCCGGCAACGTCGACCGCTTGCCATTCCGCGACGCGGTAGGGAAGGCGTATTGGGATGCCGGGAATGGCCCTGTTCCATTCGTCGATGAAACCGGCGGAGAATGCCGACCGTGGCGGCGTCACCAGCACGAGCCCTGCCTGCAGCAAGCGCGCACGCATCGCGGCGTCGTCGCGCAGCGCCGCCAGCGCATCGGCGGAGAAATGGCAGCCCGCATCGACGACCATCACGAGTTCAAGCCCGCGCGGATGCGGCAGCGCTTCCCGCACCAGCGTGTTGCTGGCGGCCTCATAGCGGTAGACGCTGCGTCCCTTGAAGCGCGGTCCGAGCGGATCGCGCACCGTGGGGACGGCCCGTCCCGCCAGGTGCGGTTTCCCGGCCACGAATGCCCTTGCCTGTCCGAAGGCGCGCGCTTCGAGCATGCGACGCAGCACGGTGTCGTCGAAGGTGCGCCGCGTATCGATGCCGCGCCCCCGCATTTCCTCGTACACCGCCATCAGGAACCGTGTGGCGGTGGAGTCCATCCCGCCGCGCGCCGCGAGCGCGGCGGCGTCGAAGTACGGCAGCAGGTCGCCCAGCGGAAGTTCCTCCAGCTTGTACCGGGATGGATGCTGGCCGAAGACCGCGACGAAGCGGCGGTCCATTTGCCTATCGTCCGTCATCGTCAGCGCGCCTGCCGCGTCGTCGCGGCGCCGGGCCTCTTCGTCCACGAATCGTTCGATCCGCGCCAGCCGCGCTTCGGCATCCGCGGTCGGCGCCGGCAGCCGCAGCGGCGTGCCGGCCAGGCCATTGACCACCGCGGGGAGATATTCGCCGGCATCGATGAAGGCCAGCATGGCCGCGATCTGCCGGGGCTCCAGTTCGCGCAGAAGGGAGGCGCTATTGAAGGTGGTCAGCCCACGCTCGTTCCAGCGCAGCGACTGCAGGAAGCGCCGCTTGCCATAAGGTGTGAAAGCGTCGAGCGGGCTCGGCTGGCCGGACGCCACGACGGACTCGAGCTGGGCCGCGCTGCGCACGACAGGCGCCGGGCTCTCCGCAGCCCCTGCGGCCAGGGTCCAGCAAGCAAGCGATACCAGAATGGTTCTGCGAACGAAGCGGCCAGGCATGGTCCCTCCCAGGTGATGTGCTCGTCCGAGTATATCATCGGCGTCACCGGGTGAGAGGACCCGCCCTCACATTATGTCGAGCGGGTAGAAAGGCGCGACTCACACCAGGGCAACAGTGCCGAACTGGGCGTTGAACGACACCGCCGCCAGGTCGACACCCGTCAGCTGGATGACCAGGTCCTGGCCGGCAGCAAAGGCAGCCGCGGACTCGGCGCCGCTGTCGACCACCACATACGCATTGCCGCGGTAGCTGAACCAGGCGGCCTCGTTTCCTCGAACAGAGGCCGCACGAATCGTTCCCGTGGGTTCTGAGGCGCCGTGTGACGCATGTCACAGGGACATGCGATCCATGCACCGCAGCTAAGCGCATGCATGCACCAGCAACATTTACTTACAGCTGGGTAACCGCGCTTAACGTCGCGACAACAGACAATGGACTCCCCTTATCTCGAGCGTGCCCCATGAAACGTCTGCCCCTGGCGATTGCCACCGCCCTCCTCCTCTGCCTGCCCGCCGCCAGGGCCATCCCCATCAGCGACTGGCGCGCCGACGACCTCCTGATGCAGGCCCCGGAAATCCGGAAGGAACTGGGCCTGAACGAGAACCAGCGGCTGCTGTGGGAACAGAGCGAGCGCAAGACCCGGACCATCCTGCGCACGCGCAAGGAGCGGCGCGAGGCCCTGGACGCGGCGGCCAGGACGCTTGCAGGCGCCCCCGCCGGCGAGCTGCGCACACTCAGCGCCCCGCTCGACGCCGACGCCGCGGCCACCCAGGCCGAGGACCTGGCCCTGCGCGAAACCTGGCTATTGGTGAACGACGCACTCGACGACGCGCAGCGCGCCAGGCTGATGGCGCATCTGCGCAGCCTGCTCGAGCGCCAGCCGGGAGCACCGGGCGGCGAAGGCAGGCCTGAACGCGGCAGCCGGCCGG
>Ga0209023_10007123_pt1 | contig 11566 bp, 15 predicted proteins | sample LakOneMetagenome_FD_187468 | JGI IMG/M metagenome (GOLD analysis project Ga0209023, IMG submission 187468) | Freshwater and sediment microbial communities from Lake Erie, Canada (SPAdes) (version 2) | ecosystem: Environmental > Aquatic > Freshwater > Lentic | place: Lake Erie, Canada...
GCCTCCACAGCTCCCTCGGCGACATCCCGCCGGCGGAGTTCGAAGAGCACTACTACCGTCAGCTCGCCACCAACGAGCTGGTCGAAACCAAATAGCCCGAGCCTCCATCAAACCCAGGGCGATTCAAGTATCCGGGGGGCCGAGGGTGGCTCCGTCCTCTGCGGCCATCGCCCAGGTGCTCAACGAGGCGGGCATCCCCTCGAAGCGGGGCTCGGCCTGGTCAGTATCCTCGGTGTCGCGGATCACAGACCCAGCCGCTCGGGAGCGTGCACGACGTAGCACCGAGGTGGCTCGCTGTCGGGGTGGCAACGGCCGGGAGGGTTGACCGAGGGATCAGGTGGACGGGGTGCTGCTGCTGGTTGCACCGGCCGAGCCTCTGGGTCGGCGTCGGGCCACCTCCTGGGCCTCATACTCGACCAGGATCTCGGCAAGCTCGCCATCCTTGGCGGCGCACTCGGCGTACGCCCGGATGATCCGGAACAGGGCTGCGATGGCTGCTGCGTTCTCCTCGTCGTCCCCGCCCCCACGCAAGACCTCAGCCCGCTTCGGTTGCTCGAAGCCGCATGCGACGAGTACGCCGCCCGGCCACCCGAGACTCGGAGCTTTGCTATGGGCGACGGCCACATACTCGTGGAACCCAGGCATGAGGTCTGGGTTCGCTTGGGCGGCACCGGACACGAACGCCGCAACGGCGACGTAGCGCGTGCCGCCTGCGAACCACATCCCGGATCTTCCCTCCATACGGATGATGGTTGCCACGGTCAGGGGGGCGGGCCTTTGCCTCATGACCCATCCCGATGGGCAGCCCGACCCGCCACGGGTCGAGGGAGGTCTACGCAGAACGAACAAGGCGAGGCTTCGCCGCCGAGCGAGCGAGCCCATCGCTGTAGCTCGGCCTCGTCACCGCACGCGGTGGTGTAGTTGATCGTCCACGCCCGCCCGTTCGTCGGGGTTCCGCTGATCATCCGGCAAGCGGCTCGATGGAGCCGCAGGTACCGGCGCGTCGGGTTCCGTTCGGTGTTGATCACGAAGCCGTCGGGGTGATCGGTCAACCAACGTTCGTAGCCCGCATCCTCATCGGTGAACAGGACCATGGCGACATCATGGTCCGCCACCGTGGTGATCGTCGTCGGTGGCGTCGGTCCCATCGAGGTGTCGTCTCCGTCGAACCAGATACCGGTCAGTCGGCCGGTGGGGGTGGGAGGTCGACTCCGAGAGGTAGTGGGCCGATGTCTCTCTGACGGGTACCCCTGTTGTGCCTCAGAGGGCGGTTCGGCGTACACCCGTAGCCGATCACCCGACGCCGGAACAGCGACGACAGCGGTCGTGCGCTACTCGCAGGCGATCCCGTTGTGGTTGTTGTCGAGGCCGTAGATGTCTTGGCCGATGACCTGGATTGGCCCTTGCACGTAGGCCGGGCCGTTGCCGGACCCTCCTGCGCAGTCGACATCGGAGGCGATGGGTACGCAGCCCGAGTAGTTCGGGTCGCAGGGGGAGGTCGGCGGGGGTCGGGTGACGGGCGGAGGGGTGACTGGGGGCCTTGTGGGCGGTGGGCTCGTGACTGGTGGGTGGTGCTCGAAGTAGCCGCCTACGAGGGCGATGATCGAGCCTGTGGTTGGTCCGACGCGGCCGTCGATGGTGGGGAACAGCGGCGACATGTGGAGAAGTGATCGTGACTGATTTGCCCAGGTCTTGAAGAACTTCACGGCGCCGGTCGTTGCCGAGTCGAATCGGCCGTCGGCGCGCAACTTTCCGCCGCTCCACTTGATCCTGGGGAGGATGATGTTGAGGCGGCCGTGCAACCATCGCACCTGGGCTCCGACGGTCGCGCGCTGCTGTGAGTCGAGATGCGGGTCGGTGTTCACACCCTCGTAGAGGGGCACCGTGATCGTGGGCGGCCCCGCGGTCGGCCTCGGCGTGGATGCGGTAGGGAGGTCTTCGCATGCGAGGCCGTTGTGGTTGGCATCGAGCCCGTTGGGGTCACTGGGATCGGCTTCCAGCATGGCTTGAGCATCGGCCTGGGTGGCGAAGTCCGAACAGTTGAGGTCCGTCGCCGGGGCGGCCGAGCCGCCCGAAGTCGCGACGCCGCCGTGGTTAGAGCAGACACCCGCACCCGTCGACGGAGTAACGGACCCGTCTACACATGTCGTCGCACTCGCCACGGCCGCACCGACCGGGATCGATACGGCGGTCCCTAGGAGCGCCACGATCAGTAGCTTCCGAATCATCTCCCACACCCCCCAGGTGTTGCGACGAGTCGCCGCCTCCGGACGATCGTGCCAGACGCGCCCGCGGTCGGTCCCATTTGGGTCGATAGGCCCTGGTGGCGAAGGTTCGAAACTGATTCCGACCGCCGCAACCACACCATCCCCTGGGCCAGGGCTTCTGTATCGCCAAGATGCTGCTCGTAGCCACGACGGACCGGTTGGTCATCCTTCGAGCGACCCGACGGTGGCGGCCCACGACCGTGCTCGGCACCGTGCGGCGAGCCGACATCGCTCAGGTCACGTTCCCGTACCTCGGTGGTGTCCGCTGGAAGGTCTTGCGAATCGAACGGGTCGACAGGTCCGTCGCGCAGGCCTGGGCTGACACCTCGACGGCGGCGGAGTTTCTCGCCGCCTCACCACCGGGCTGATCCGATCAGTCGAACTCGGCGGCCAGATCCGAGAGCTTGACCCCCAGGGCGTGGCACACGGATCGAAGCTGGATTAGGTCCAGCCTGCGGTCACCACGTTCGTACTTGCTGACGAATGGCTGCGATACGCCGAGCGTCTCGGCCAACGTCACCTGCGATAAGCCAGCTTGCTCTCGAAGCTCACGGAGACGTCGACACAGCCGCTGATGATCGGCCGAGTAGATGGACTTCTCCACCTGCCAAGGTCACGGGCCATCGGGTACTTAGACCAAGATGGTCTAGGCCGGTAGCGGTCCGGCCCGTCGCAGCGAAGGGAGCGCGTGGATGACCAACCAACAGCCGAGCACGCCACCGGGCTGGTACCCAGACGAGCGGAACCCCGGGGTCAAGCGCTACTGGACAGGGACGGGCTGGCGGCCTGACCCGGCCCCGAAGCAGCGCAAGCCCTGGACACGGCAGAAGACGATCGTGGTCGTGGTCGTCGTCGCCGTGCTGTTCATCGCTGGACTGATCTCTCAGGCGATCCAGGGCTCGGACGACGCAGCGCCATCGCCGACCGTTCGCGACGCACCGGAGACCTCCCTGCTGGTGTCCAAGGCCTGCACCACCGCGTGGTCGGCCTGGGACAAGGCGTATAACGCCGGAGCGGAGGTGACGGCCGCCGATGAGAACGACGCAGCGACCGCCGTCTTGAACGAATGCACCTCGCTCGACGAGTGGTGGGCCGCGGCTCAGCCGTACCTAGGCGAGCTGTCCCTCGTGCAGAACATCACCGAGTTCGATCGAGACATCGTGCTCAAAGACTGGTGTGGGGCTGAGGACCACTCGACCACGATCTGCTCCCTGCCGCGGTAGCCCTCGGTCACGGGAGTCGGGCCCTCGATTTGGCAAGGGTGGACGACGGGCCGGGCCTGTACCCCATGCCGTACCCCACTTGCCTCGTGGAAGGGTGTCGCCAGGCGTGGCTGTACGGGTCAAGTCCCACGCCAGCCACACGTAACAACAACCCTCCCCACTCCCGCTTGCCCTTACAAGGCAGATGTCGGGGGTTCGAGTCCCTCTGCGCCCACTGGTTGTCATCTTCACAACGTTTGCCCAGGTCAGATGCCATTTCGCGTGTCCGGTCGCTCGACCACCCTTGTCGGCTCTTTCAAACCCGGAGACAGGCCGTGGGGGCGGTCACGGAGGCCCGAGGGGCTCGGCACCCACGTCAGGTCTCAGCCATGCGGCGTTGCAGGCCGTCGAGGATCAGATCGAGGCCGAACCCGAACTCTTGGCCGTAGTCGTAGCCCGGCTTGAGGATGTGTTCGACGGTCAGTTCCGTCAGGTGGGGGTACTCGTCGGGCGGGACTTGGGACATCATCGCGGTGGCGACCTCGATGGTCTCCTCCTCGGTTTCGCCGAAGGGCAGCGTCGCCTCCTGCATCGCGAAGCCGTAGATGTAGCTGTCGAGGACGGAGAAAGCGTGCGCCGCCATCTCCACGGTGAATCCGCCCGCTCGCAGACTTCCGAGCACCGCGTCGTGGTGGCGGAGTGTGGCTGGCCCGGGCGATGTCCTCGACGACACCAGCGGGATCGCCCACGGATGCCGAGCCAGCACCTGCCGGGCCGACATCGCACGGTCGCGCATCGCCGTCCTCCAATCGGTCCCGGGGGCGGGTAGGTCGATCTCGCCGAAGACCAGGTCGACCATGCCGTCGAGCAGCTCGCTCTTGTTCGCGACATGGTTGTAGAGCGACATGGCCTCGACCCCGAGGGCATCGCCCAGTCTCCGCATGGTCAGTGATGCGATCCCGCTCGTGTCGACGAGGTCCACCGATGCCCGCATCACCCTGTCCCGAGTCAGCGGCAATCGGGGCTTGATCGGTGGGGTCATCAGGGTTCCTCGCTGTGTGGACTTGAAGGCGGTTGACTTACTTACGTCGTAAGTCTATGGTTACTTACAACGTAAGTCCAACCAAGGAGTCATGATGAACACGACAGCAACAAGTGAGCCGGCCGTACTCGAACCGACGGGGGAGACGTCAGACACGATGATGGCGATCGTCCAGGACAACTACGGCTCGGTGCCCGGCGATGTGCTGCGACTCGCGGAGGTCGACCGGCCGACGGTCGGCGACGACGAGGTGCTCGTGAGGGTGGGCGCGGCCAGCGTCGATCGCGGCACCGTGCACCTGATGACCGGCATGCCGACGTTGATGCGGCTCATGGGGTTCGGGTTCCGGCGCCCCAAGGCTTCCAATCCGGGCCGGAGCGTGGCCGGGACCGTCGAGGCCGTCGGCCACGCGGTGACCGGGTTCGAGGCAGGCGACGAGGTCTACGGCACGGCCGGGGGCACTTTCGCCGAGTACGCCGTCGTCGATCCCGGCCGGCTCGCCCGCAAACCAGTGAACCTCTCCGTCGGCCAGGCGGCCGCCGTCCCGATCTCGGGCATGACTGCCGTCCAGGCTGTGCGCCTCGCGCAGGTCGAGGCGGGGCAGCGAGTGCTGATCACCGGTGCGTCAGGAGGCGTCGGGACGTTCGCCGTCCAGCTTGCCAAGGCGGCCGGCGCCGAGGTCACCGGCGTCTGCAGCACATCCAAGACCGATCTGGTCCTGCAGCTCGGGGCCGATCACGTCGTTGACTACACCCGGGAGGACTTCACTTCGTCCGGGCAGCGCTATGACGCGATCATCGACATCGCCGGGAACACGAAGCTTGCGTATATGCGCCGAGCCATCGAGCCGAAGGGCAGGCTGGTCATCGCGGGCGGCGAGACCGAAGGGCGGATACTCGGCGGTTTCGACCGCCAGATCCGAGCGCTCCTGCTCTCACCGTTCGTGAGCCAGAAGCTCACGGTTCTCGCGGCGAAGGAGAACGCTGATGACCTGTCGGCACTCCGGAGCGTGATCGAGGCCGGCAACCTCGCCCCGTCCGTCGACAAGAGCTTTCCGCTGAGTGAAACGGCCGCGGCCATCGAGTACGTCCAGCACGGTCACGCCCGCGGGAAGGTCGTCATCACAGTCTGAAGGGCCAGACCGCTCGCCAGTGGCCGACGCCGTCTTGTTCGAGCAGGTCAGGCGCCTCGGCGAGCAGTTCCAACTGCTGCTCTGACAGATCAAAGCGTGGTCCCATCGCGCGCACCCTACGGGCGGAGTGCACCCACTGAAACGGGTAGTCGACGAGCAGTGCCAATCCAACTCGACGAGACCGTGGGTACGTCACGCCCTCCAAGAGTGGAGTTCCGGGGCACCGCACAGCCCTCGTCGTCGGCCTGTGGTCCTTCCGGTCGCTACCACCCTCGCCGAGGCCGGATCGACACGCCCGCTTGGCGGAACTCCCGGGCCAGAGTCCTCGCGTGGACATTGAACCCCTGCGCTCCCACGGCGAGCGGCGCACCCTCGTCGTAGCGCTTGGCGGCCTTGCCGACCGAGTCGTCGGTCATCTTGCGGGCCACGCGCCGCCGTTCGATGCCCGCTCGGTCCAGGTGGGAGATGATCGTGGTCCTGTTCACCCCGTACTGGCGGGCGAGCGAGTCGATCGAACAACCCTCTTGGTATAGCCGGCAGAGGTCGGCGATATCAGCAGCCGACAGCCGGCGCTGGACAGGGTTTGAAAGCCGTCCCATTTGCTCCAGCGACCCGACCGGCGGGTTCGAATCAGCCCCTCTAGCCGGCTCCGTGACGGTCTCGGACGGCCTCGCTGGATCACTCCACCCCTGGTCAGCGAGCCTTTCGAGGATCTCGGAAGGGTTTGAAAGCCGTCCCCAAAGGTCCACAACGTTGTAATTTCGACAACGCAATTTGATGTGCGACGGCGGAGCTCGCAGGGAGCCCTGAGTGCCCGCCTCGAGTTGCATGTAGTCCGGTAACGCCTTTCGCTGAACGGAATCCACCGGGTTTCGCCGTGAGGTACCCCCCATTGGGCCGGCTCGATACCGGGAGCTGCGGCGCTGCGGCTACGGCGGTTGCACTCGCACGGGGATCAATCGAACGTCACGTCGGGCCTCAGAGAGGGTTGTTTCAGGACCTGTGGCCGCCCTTGAGGAGCCAGTCGCACCAGTCGGCTACGCCGTCGCCGGTGCGGGCGCTCAGCTGGATCACCTTGGCGTGGGGGTTGACGGCCTTCACGTTGGCGAGGAACTGCTCGAGGTCGAAGTCGAGGTGGGGGAGGAGGTCGAGCTTGTTGACCAGGATCACGTCGACCGCTCGGAACATGACGGGGTACTTGAGCGGCTTCTCCTCTCCTTCGGTGATGGCGTAGACCATCGCTTTCGCGTGCTGGCCGACGTCGAACTCGGCGGGGCAGACGAGGTTGCCGACGTTCTCGATGACCAGCAGGTCGATGGCGGCGAGGGGTACGCGTGCGAGGCCGGAGCGGACCATCACGGCGTCGAGGTGGCACTCGCCCCCGAAGCCTGCACTGGTGTTGATGAGCGAGATCTCCGCGCCGAGGCCGCTGAGCTCGTCGGCGTCGAGGCTCGTGGCGATGTCGCCCTCCAAGACGCCGACGCGCACGTGCTCGCGGAGGGCGACGAGGGTCCGCTTCAGGAGAGTGGTTTTGCCGGCGCCCGGGGAGGACATGAGGTTGACGGCCCAGACCCCATTCGCGGCGAAGTCGGACCGATTGCGGTCGGCGATGCGATCGTTCTCGGAGAGGATCGCCTCCAGCACGGCCACCCGCGAGGTGCCGGTGTCGGTGTAGCCGCTGTGGTCTCCGACGTCGCGGTGCTCGTGGTCGTGGGGATGCTCGTGCTCGTGCTCGTGCTCGTGCGCTGTGCCGTCAGGGTGGCGGTGGAACCGTCCCATCATGGCACCGTCGTCGAGACGTCGAGCCAGGCCAGCTCGAGCTCGTTGCCGCTCAACAGGTCGACGTCGATGCCTTCGCAGGCGGCGCAGGCCAGCACCGGCCAGTCGAGGGTGGTCTCGACCGCGCACGAGCGACAACGCACCCGTGCCGGTATGTGCTCGACGACCAGCTCGCAGCCCTCGCGGTGGCTGCCGTCGGTGAGCATCTCCCAGGCGAACGTCAGGGAGTCGGGCACGACCTGGCGGAGGTACCCGATGCGCACCTCCGCCCGTCGTACCTCTCGGTCGCCGGCTCGCTGGTCGACCTGGTCGAGGATCGCCTGGCAGAGGGAGAGCTCGTGCATGGCTAGGCCGAGGCCCGTCCGAGGGTGACGGCGGCCTCGCGGTGGAGCCGGCCGAAGTTGTAATAGGCCGCGCAGGCTCCTTCGGAGGACACCATGCAGGTGCCGATGGGTGTCTCGGGCGTGCACGCGGTCCCGAACACCTTGCACTCCCAGGGCTTGATGACCCCCTTGAGCACCTCGCCGCACTGGCAGGCCTTGGGGTCGGCGACCCGGACGCCGGGAACGGAGTAGCGCAGCTCGGCGTCCCACGAAGCGAACTCGTCACGCAACCTGAGCGCGCTCTGGGCGATGAAGCCGAGACCCCGCCATTCGAAGTGCGGCCGGAGCTCGAACACCTCGGCCAACACCTGGAGGGCCCGCGGGTTGCCTTCGTCGCGCACGATCCGGGTGTACTGGTTCTCGACCTCGCAGCGGCCCTCGGCGAGCTGGGCCAGCAGCATGGCGATGGACTGCAGGATGTCGAGTGGTTCGAAGCCGGCCGTCACGAGGGGCTTGCCATAGTCCGCGGTGACGAAGCGGTAGGGGTAGTTGCCGACGACGGTCGAGACGTGGCCCGGGCCGAGGAAACCGTCGAGCCGCAGGTCCGGCGAGTCGAGAATTGCCTTGATGGGCGGGACGATCGTGACGTGGTTGGAGAAGACGCTGAAGTTCATGACGCCGTCGTCGCGCGCCTTGAGCAGGGTGACCCCGGTGGACGGCGCGGTCGTCTCGAACCCGACGGCAAAGAAGACGACCTCACGGTCGGGGTGGTCGACCGCGATCTGAAGGGCGTCGAGCGGCGAGTAGACGAAGCGGACATCGGCGCCGCGGGCCTTCGCCTCGAGCAGCGTCCCGTTGCTGCCCGGCACGCGCATCATGTCGCCGAAGCTGGTGAAGGTCACACCGTGGGTCTCGGCGACCGCGATGGCGTCGTCGATGCGGCCCATCGGGATCACACAGACCGGACAGCCGGGCCCGTGGACCAGCTCGACGTTCTGGGGCAGCACGTGCTCGATGCCGTGCCTGTAGATCGTGTGCGTGTGGCCGCCGCACACCTCCATGAACTTGTAGTGGCGGTCCGGTTCGGCGAGCTCGCGGATCCTCGCCAGCACCCGGCGCGACGCGACCGGGTCGCGGTACTCCTCGACGAACCTCACGACGCGGTCCCCCGCAGCATCTCCATCTCGTCGCCCAACCCCGAGCCCATCAGCTTCAAGGAGGCCAGGGCGACCGCCGCTTCCTCCTCGTCGATCTTCGACATCGCGAAGCCGACGTGGATGAGGACCCAGTCGCCGGCGGCCAGGACCTCGTCCTCGAGCAGGCCGATGTTGATGATCCGGCGCACGCCCGTGACGTCGACCCGGGCGAGCTGGTCGTTGTCCGGGAACAGGTCGATGACCTGGCCGGGGATGCCGAGGCACATGGGGGTGGCTCCTAAGGCAGGGGAGAGGGCGTCACATGTGGCGGATGCGCCGGTAGCGGGCGATGTCCGGGAGCGAGAACGCGAGGATGACCAGGGCGATCACCACCGCGACGGCGAGCAGGCCGAGGAACACGATTCCGAGGGCAGCCATGGTTCACATCCGGTTGATCTTGAGATAGCGGGCGATGTCGGGGCCGACGGCGCGGGCGACCAGCCCGGCCGCCCCAGCGAGTACGGCGAACATCAGGAGACGACGCATGGGGACGTCCTTTCTGCCACGAGGTCTTGCACGATCCGGACGGCGGGTTCGACGGCGGCGGCGACGTCGGCCGAGAGCCCGATGCCCTCGTCCACTGCATCGGGCTGGCAGCCGACGACGAGGACGCGGCCGATCCGGCCGCCCATCTCGCCGACCATGTGCAGCACGGCCTGGGGGTTCATGGAGTGGGCGTCGAGCGGGCCCGAGTCGTTGCCGATCGTGGCGGCGTCGGGCTCGAGCACGGTGATGGTGCCGGGCTCGTCCTCGCCGGCGATGGCATCGATGAGGACCAGCAGGTCGTACCCCTCGAGCAGCTCGATGGCGAGGTGCACGCCGCGGATCCCGTAGTCCTCGACGTGCACATCGTCCGGCATCCCCGCGGCGACGAGCCGCTGCGCGACCTCGACACCGAAGCCGTCGTCGCGGTTGAAGATGTTGCCGATCCCGGCGACGAGCGTCCTCACGGCAGCGGCTCCACTTCGTCAGGGTGGAAGTAGAGGAAGCGCCCGCGCCATTGGTGCATCTCGGCCATGGCGTCGTCGAGCACGACCGCGACGTGCTGGTCGCCGTCGACGTCGTGGAACACGCCTTCGACACTCCCCTCGAGCCCGACCAGGAAGAGGTCCTGTGCGTCGGTGCGCCGGCCGGCCGCCTGGCCCGGGTTCAGTCGCACCCGCGTGCCCTTGCACACCGAGACGCCGGCGATGGTGATCGCGTCCTCCCACGGGTTGACCTCGGCGTCGACCGCCGGCTCCCACCAGGGGAGCGGCGCTTCGGTCGCGGCGCCCACCGGCCCGGCGAAGCCCGTCACGGGACGCATCTCACCGTGCAGGCTGTCGAAGGTCTCGGGCGAGAAGGCCTCGATCCGGTCGATGATGGCGGCGGCGCGCGGGTCGGTGCTGCGGGCCAGGCGCTTCTCGTCGTCCGTGAGGGTGAGCACCCGCAGGGCGAGGATCTCGTCGATCTCCGTGGCATCGCACATGTCGCCGGGGCTCTCGGTCGCCACCGTCGGATGGTCGTACAGGATGATCGGCGACGACAGCATCACGGTCGGATCGTCCGGGTCGCCGATGAGGACGGGGAAGGTCCCTTCGTTGCGGCAGTCCTCGACCGCAGCTCGTGCGAACTCGGCCGGTTCGAGCAGCGAGCAGAACGTGCCGTCCTCGACGTGCAGGAGGGTGTGCACACCGACCAGTGAGTGGCGCATGACCTCGTCGCGCGGTGCGGCGTCATCGAACCAGTCGGTTGCGTTCTCGAGCGCCACCCGCAGCTTCGTGAGCGGATAAGGGCCGGGGCTGTGCTCGGAGGTGAGGCGGACGATGCCCGCGACCGGCCATCGCTCGCGCACGACCCGTCCGCCCGGTCCGAGCTGCTCCACCTCGCGGCCACCGGGAAGGGAGAACGGGACCTCACGTGCCCCCGGCCGGGCCAGCCCGAACCCCTCGACGTCGATCACGTGCTCGACCGCTTCGTCCCAGCTCGCCCACAGCGCACCGTCGACCTCGAGCTCGGCCACTGGGAGGAAGCCGTCCTGGTCGGCGGCCTCCACCACGCGGACCTGCACCTGCAGAAGGCGGATCTTCACGTCGACCTTCGCCTCGAGCCCGAACTCGACGACGCACTCGGTCTGCATGGACCACTTCTCGTACCCGTCGGCCTCGCTGTGGCGCCGCGGGGTCAGCACGCCGTACTGCCACCGGACCTGGTTCTTGGCCGCGGACGCGCGGTACGGATACAGCACATACCCCTCCCACAGCACGGCGTCGGCGACGCGCTGGGCCCGCTCGAACGGGTCGGCCGTCACGTCGAGGCGGGACGGGGCGGTCATCGACCGGCCTCCTTCAGGAGTCGCTCGACGGTGTCTTCCCAGGAGGTGAGGGCCTGCTCGGCCTTGAACCGAACGAGGTCGTCGATCACGTCGCGCCGCAGCCGGATCCAACCACTGTTGGGGAAGAAGGCGTTCATGATGTCGCGCCACACCTGCACCGGTAGCCGGTAGTCGGCCTCGACGTTCCAGGCGATGGGCTGCACGACGAGTCGGCCTTCGTCGGTCTGGAATGTGGTGCCGCTGAAGAGGAGGACCAACGGGATCTCGCCCGCGTCGTCGAGGCCGTGGAGGGACTTCGCCGCTGCCACCTC
>Ga0209023_10007124_pt1 | contig 11560 bp, 9 predicted proteins | sample LakOneMetagenome_FD_187468 | JGI IMG/M metagenome (GOLD analysis project Ga0209023, IMG submission 187468) | Freshwater and sediment microbial communities from Lake Erie, Canada (SPAdes) (version 2) | ecosystem: Environmental > Aquatic > Freshwater > Lentic | place: Lake Erie, Canada | collected...
GATTTGTGCGCAAAATCCTAGTGATTTGTACGTTTTCAACCCATTTTTCAGGTTTCCTAGGATTACAAATCAAGAAGCTACTTATAGAAAATTTGCAAATTATTCTGAGAGTCTTTCTAAATTGAAATCTATTGTGATTGATCCGCTAAGAAGTCACCTAATACACGAATAAATTTGCGTGGTTCAGTGATAAATGGTGCATGACCTGAGTTTTCAAATTTCACAATTTTGACATTTCTAGCACAATCAGCAAGTTGCACCTGACCTTGGGCCTGATATAGCCGAGACTTCATACCTACAATCTGTGTAATTGGCGTCGAGCATGTTTTAAGGCTAGGACGATAGTCATAACCGTCGCCACTATAAGCAGAAAAATAAGCACGAAGATGATCAACTCGACCTAAGGGTACCTTCCGAGATAATGGCAATAGTCCTTGAATAATCGGCTTAAGCCATATCTTTAATGGCGACTCTCCATTAAGCAACGTGTGGATTTGTTGAAGCTTATCGACTATTTCACTTTGGATTGGTGCTGGAATATCAATGAGATATGTCGCAGAATGATGCTGCTCAAGAAGAATATTAACTTCACGCATCAGTTTAAATAATGCTCCTTGTTGATCACCAAGTAAACCATAAGACCAATCTTCTTGATTACGGATACAAGGTGATTGATCAATATGCAAATAGCGCTTGATGGATTCAAACTGCCCTGCACGTTGTAGATGCATCGCCGTAGTCGCCCCTAAAGAGTAACCGACTAACAACATATCCTTAAGATTAAAATGCGCGATGACATCTTGAATATCCTCCATATGATTCTGAAACACATCGGGCTGATTAAATGCAAGATGAGCTGATAATCCAACCCCTCTAATATCAGGCAAATAAAACCGATACTGTGTTGCAAAACGGGCTATTAAAGGGAACCAGTGGCTAGCACTCATCCCTAAACCAGGCAGCATGAGTACTGACTGCCCCATGCTTGAGCCAAATACGCGCACCTGAAGTTGTTGACCATCACGCAAAGGCACGGCGGCAGTATGAGTAAATTCGTTGAACATCTCGCGAACGATGGCAAGTGGCATTTTTCTTATATCCAAAGATCAAAATAGAGATCAATTAAAAACCAAAACAGGAAGTATAGCTTGTCAAAAACCAAGGGCTATATCTGCTTTGTTAAAAATTGATTCTGCACCATGTCTAAATCTATCTGGATATAATTTTTAATGCTTTTCAGCTTGCTGCTGACGCCACATCGCAGCGTATAAGCCATTATTGACTAATAAACTAGCATGCGAGCCACGTTCAACAATTTGTCCATCCGCCATGACCAAAATTTCATGGGCATCGACAATGGTTGATAAACGGTGAGCGATTACTAATGTGGTGTGCCCACGACTCACTTCTCGTAAGTTGGATTGAATTTCGCGTTCAGTGTGGGTATCGAGTGCACTGGTCGCTTCATCAAACAAAAGAATCGCAGGGTTCTTCAAGATGGTTCGAGCAATCGCGACACGTTGTTTCTCGCCACCAGAGAGTTTCAAGCCACGCTCGCCGACAACGGTGTCATAACCATCTGGCATGGCTAAAATAAATTCATGGATATGCGCCAGTTTTGCAGCTTGTTCAATTTCAGTCAGAGTTGCTGATGGATTGCCATACGCGATGTTGTAGCGAATCGTATCGTTAAACAACACGGTATCTTGTGGAACAATCCCTAATGCAGCACGCAATGACTCTTGTTGAACGGTACGTATATCCTGACCATCAATCAAAATCTCACCGTCATTGACATCATAAAAGCGAAATAACAATCGACTTAATGTCGATTTACCTGCGCCCGATGCACCAACAACCGCGATCGTCTGCCCTGCGGGGATGCTAAAGCTCACGCCTTTTAAAATCTGGCGACGAGGATCATAGCCAAACTTGACATCTTTAAACTCAATCCGACCGCCTTGTATTGATAATGCTGGCGCATTGGGTAGATCGGCAATTTCACGATTGACTGCAAGCAACTCAAACATCTTTTCCATGTCGGTAAAGGCACGTTTAATTGCACGATACACAAAACCGAGACCATTAAGCGGCGCATAAAGTTGTAGTAAATAGCTATTCACCAAAACAAAGTCACCGATCGTCATTTTTCCAGCATGAATGCCCTGAGCCGCCATCCACATCATGATGGTCAGACCAACCGAAATAATGAAGCCTTGCCCCACATTGAGCAGAGACAAGCTTGATTGGCTTTTGACAGAAGAATCTTCTAACTTCTTCAACAAGCTGTTGTATTTGTTGGCTTCTAGTGCTTCATTACCAAAATATTTAACGGTTTCAAAATTCAATAATGAATCAATGGCTTGAGTATTAGCTCGGCTTTCATCCTCATTCATTTCTCGATAAAACTTGGTGCGCCATTCGGTAATGGTAAAGGTAAAAATTAAATAAGCCGCAACCGTCATCAATGTCACTAAGGCGAACCAGCCATTAAACAGTTTCCATAAAATGACTGTGACCAATCCAATTTCAAATAACGTTGGAACAAGGCTAAACAGTAAATACGACAACAACGTATCAATCGCACGAGTGCCACGTTCGATAGAGCGATTCACGCCGCCTGTTTGCCGCGATAAATGGAATCGAAGTGACAAACGATGTAAATGATCAAAGACTTTGACACCGACCACACGAATCACATGCTGCTGCACGCGCGCAAATACCGTGTCGCGCAGCTCTGCGAAAAGCAATGCCATCACGCGGGTCATCCCATACGCGATGATCAATGCAACAGGTACGACAAACACTGCGGGATTTTTCACGCTAAGTGCATCAATGGCATGCTTATAGAGGATGGGAAGATAACTGGTCGTCAACTTGGCGATGAATAAAAGACTGAGCGCAACCACAACACGAATCCGCAAACCACGCTCATGCTCAGGCCATAGATACGGTAATAATGACTTGATGATTGCAAATCCACTCATTTCCTTCGCGGGTAAGGTTGGCTGAGCATTCGACTGAGGCGTTTGAGGCTGAGATTCGATATTCAAAATAATCTACAACTTAATAGGATTTCAAAATTAATAGGGGCAATATGACGATTTACCATGCCCTCAACTGAATGATTTAAGACGTTGGTGATTTCTTTTGCTTGCGCCAAAACCATAAACCACTTCCAAATGTACCGAATAACATCACAGCCACAGCAAGATAAACCGCATGTTTATGTGGACGTAAAACATTCTTTAACGCATACCACTGATATAGCAAGGCCTTATTTCGCGCACTATCAAAATCTGGTGCTGGGCAGCCATGACCAAAATCCTCAGCCCACGGTAAAAAAGCACCGTGTCGAACGTAACGCTGATAATATTTTTTTGTTGCAGCCGCATCGGTATCTGCAACCCAGCCAGAAGCCTTGCAGAGTACCGCAGCAAAAGCTTGGCTTTGCGCAGGAAGAAAGTCAGCAGATTGATCAGCAAGCTCAGCGGCTGTATTGCGATAATGCCAACGAATATTGGGTTGTGCGGCGCTGGCTTGTTGACGTTTTTCCTCATCTTCGCCCATCCAAATAGAAGCTTTAGGCTTGTCATCACCACCAAAATCTCCACTCCAGATCGCGTAATCTGGGGCATTTTCATATCCCAAGAGCTCAAGACCATCTTGTCGTGCGATCTCTCCTGCTTGATAAAATGCTTTGGCTCGCGTTACTGCAAGATGCCAACGGCTGGCTGCGGTTTCTCGGGCAGCAATATAAGCTTCAGCTTTGATTTTTAATTTGGGGCGAAAATAGGCGGCAGCACCATCATAACGTCCTTCTCGTAGCATCCGACGACCCAGTAACTCGCGTAGCTGCGCCTCAAACGACAACTGCTCATCTTGATTTTGATCTTTAACTTGCTGTACGGATGCAGGAACATGTTGATCCACATACGACTTAAGCTCATCCAAAGTCAGTACGCGCTCAGCAATATCCGCAGCATCTTGCCAATATTGCGCTCGGCCTTGCCACATTTGATCGAACGCTTCGAGATAGTCACCTTGTTTTAATGCCACAATGGCACTCTCACCTTCAACACGGCAGTATGGATTGACCATTTCACTCACATAATCCGCATTACGACGTTCGCCCCATTCTTGATCTTTTGGAAACGAATGGGCTGCTTTTGCATAAGCAGCTCGAGCATCTGCAAGTCGACCTTCACGTAAGGCAATTTTGGCGCGTACCCACCACGCCAATCCACCATCTCCCGCGTACGGTAATATCTGCTTAGCGCTGGCATAATCTGCGTTCTGATACATCAAAGTCGCAAGGCGTTCAGCAAGCACAGGCTCAATATTTTTGGTCTGCGCAAGTGCTTGAACAATTTGACGATAATATTTTTGTTGAGTCGAATTCAGGGTATCAGAAGATTGATAACCATACTGACTGAAATTACTCAGCAGCCACGACGTCAATAAACGCTTAACCCAGACATCCATCAATAAAGGCTGAAGTTGGTCAGACGGAAGCTGCATCAGTTCTGAGGCGACCATGGCTAATGATGCAACACCACTTGCATCGCCTTGTGCCGCTTGTGCCGCATACAATTCAATCGCTTGACTCCAATGCCCTTGGTGCTTATTAATTCTTGCCTCTTCACCAAAGCTATCCACCGCCAACGCCAGATCATCATCAGCTCCCGCAATAACACGAGCTCGAACCTGCTGAAAACTCTGTATGGCCGCAGTATCATCGCCTTGCTGGGCCTGCAAGCGGCCCAACGTATAAAGCGCCCATAGCGCATGTTGCTTTTGTTCTTGTTTAGGAAGCTTGAGAACCTGTTGGAAATATTGTTGCGCCGCCGCTTGATCACCTTGCCGCAATGCTGCTGCACCTTCAAGGTACACGCGTAACTCTGTAGATAAAGAAGCTCCTTGCGTTTCAACATCAGTCGGTGACAACGTCCGCAAACGTTGTACGAGCGCCCAATCCGCAGCATTCAACGACTTCTGTTCTACGGCATCTCTATTCTTGACTAAAGTTTCGGTATCTAACCCGTAATAATTCGATTCTCCCGTAAACATCGTCAATTTCTGCTGAGGTTTTACAAAGTGCATCGCCTCAAAAGCAAAATTACTTTCGGGAAACTCATTTAACGTCGTATTTCGATCAGCCAAGAGACGCATCGGAAAATCAGGGCCGCACGCATAAGCAGGTACAGAGAGCGTCAGTATTCCAATCAGAGACGCCACACCATTTGCACGTATCAATAATTTGGTGAGATTGGTCTTTGGATAACTTTTGATAATTTTACGATTTATAGTTTTACGATGTTGCAGCATGCTCATACGAGACATCCTCTTTTTTTAGTTCTATACAACGCATCCAACCTATTGCACGAGCCGTTGATGCATTGATTCTTTGGTTATTTTGAATCGTTAAAGTTGAACTACTTTGAACAAAAGACCACTGATGTACTTGTCGATCTAATATATAAGGCGGTAACGCATCGCCAGCGGTACATTGATGATTTTTAACATCAATACGCATTGGTAACCGAGCATCAAGATTACCAGAATTTGTCAGCACTAGATCGTATAAACCTGCAATTTGTGGAGATGATTTTAAAGTGATATCAAATGTAGACTTGAGAGGGTGTTGCTTAATGACCGCATTCAAAGTCGTCCAAGACCACGCACGCTCATCATCGGCTAACGGTAAACGAAACCAGACAAAGCCACGAATTTTTGGCTCATGAGAATGTTGAATAAACGTGATAAACCGAGCAACTTGCTGCGGATCAACTCGTAACTCTTGCCGCTGTCCTGCATATGACAATCGCACCTCACTCTCAACCCGCCCATCGGCAGTTAAACCTGCACTATATGCAGGTAAGGCAACATAAAAATCATGTCGGCTACGTTTTGCATAAGCCTTAACCCACGACTCTGATTTGGCTTCATCAAATAAGCCTAACTGTATGCGCTCTACAGCATGAATTTGCAGCACTGAACTATCCGCAATATCAAGTACAGGATCTAATGCAGGGGTATCTAACCAAGCAGGCAGGGCAGTAATACTCAATCGTAAAGGCTTTGGTAGTTTTTCTTTTAAATGTTGAAGTAAGGCTGCATATTCAGGTAAGCGCTGGCTTGCACAGTCATAATCAATTTCAATCCCAACCAGATGCACACCTTGAGATTGCCAAGTTTGGATGATTTGCTGAATTTGCTGAGAAATTTCGCTGCTTTTTAATTGCGACAATTGCCCATCCAACCGAATCACAGCGATCGCAGGTCGGGCATCTCTCCTCAATGTATCAAAATCAATATGAGCACGAATCCAACCTTCCTTTGGATAAGCTTGTGCTGCCAATATACGTAGCGTCGAAAACGTGTGCCGGCTTTGTGCAAGTGCAAGCGTATGGTTGGATGTCCACTGACGTTGCCAAATATAAACCTGTTGATCCAAATCCAAAGGTGTCTGAGAATGGCAACTGGATAACAGAATGAGGCATAAAACCGCTAAATTGGTATTAATTACATGCCATATTTGCATTCTCTTCAAAAGCATATCATCATGACCTATAAGCTTTTCTGATTCGTTAATAACGATTCGACAACACGAATTTGGCTATTATCGCTCAGCCAGCTTGTATCAACCGAGTTTTTATTTGGCTGTTGTGTTATATCAATTACACAAAAGTGCTGAAAGATATGATGCATGAATCAAGGACGAGGTTATTAACCTGAATCCTTCTGGTATCATCACAGAACGATACAGTTGCAATGACCTCATGCATTTGCCCGAAATAATGAAGAGCTGTAATGACAGGTAAAATCCTCAACATTCCAAATATTCTGACGCTATCACGGATTGCGCTTATTCCAGTATTTTTGCTGATTGCTTACTGGCCACCTGCAATTGGTATTGCCGGTCATTCAGGTAGCTTATTACGACATATTGTTCTTGCTAGTTTGTTTGCTTTGGCTGCAATCACGGATTGGTTGGATGGCTATCTTGCGCGCGTGATGAATCAAAGCTCAGCCTTTGGACGCTTTCTTGATCCCGTTGCTGATAAACTTATGGTTGCCGCATCCTTAGTCGTACTGGTTCAATGGCAGCCCAATATTTATATGGCATTTGCGGCTATCGTGATTATTTCACGCGAAATCACTGTTTCTGCACTCCGCGAATGGATGGCTGAACTGGGCAATCGCGCCAGTGTTGCAGTCTCTATGGTTGGGAAATTGAAAACCACTTTTCAGCTTATTTCGATCACTGTATTTTTGTTGAATATCGACAAACTTGCCATTCTGTCTTATAGCCTGCTGTATATCGCAGTACTTTTGACACTTTGGTCGATGATGATTTACCTCAAAGCCGCTTGGCCTTATTTGAAAGAAGAATAAACCTAATCCACACAACCTAAGATAAGGTGTATTGCACGAGTGTATTCAGTTGTATCGTCGATACAGTTGAATACAATCAACGATACATCAGCAAAAAACAAAAAAGCTCCCTGATTTCTTAGGGAGCTTTTTTCAAAAATGAATACCTTAAATGTTTTTAGCCTTTCAGTGCTGCTAACACCTTGCCGTGCAAACCACCAAAACCGCCATTGGACATGATCACGACAACATCGCCATCGGTTGCTTCAGCTTGAATGCGGTGAATGATCGTATCCAAATCATTCGCAACTTGTGCAGAGTTGGTTGCCGCATCGACAACAGGCTGTAAATCCCAATCTAAACCAGCAGGCTGATACCAGATCACCTGATCCGCAACGCGAGCAGACTCGGCTAATTGCGCTTTGAAATTGCCCATACGCATCGTATTTGAACGAGGTTCAATAATCGCCCATAACCGACGATTACCGATTTTCTTGCGAATACCATCCAGTGTCGTCTCAATCGCCGTCGGATGATGAGCAAAATCATCATAAACATCCACGCCACGCACGGTACCCAGCAGCTCCATACGACGCTTCACACCACCAAAATTGGAGAGCGCCAAACACGCCTGTGCAGGTTCAATGTCAATGTGATGTGCGGCAGCAATCGCGGCGATGCCATTGGCAACACTATGCAAACCTGTCATTGACCATGTCACAGTGCCGACTTCTTTGCCTTGATAATGCACGGCAAACGCACTGCCATCTTCTGCTTTTAATACCGCCTGCCATTCAGCCGCGCTATCGTGTGGTATTGCCGTTTGAATTGCTGTTTTATGCGTTGGTGTCCAGCAGCCCATTGCCAGCACTTCATCTAATGACGCCACGCCTTCAGGCAGAATTATTTGTCCACTGCTTGGAATGGTACGGACGAGATGGTGGAATTGTTTTTGAATCGCCGCGAGATCATCGAAAATATCCGCATGATCGAACTCCAAATTATTCAGAATCACGGTACGAGGATGATAATGAACAAACTTGGAGCGTTTATCAAAGAACGCTGAATCGTATTCATCCGCTTCAACGACAAAATAGTCTTTACCATTGGTTTTGCTACCGCCCAAACGTGCGCTATGCGTAAAACCTAATGGGACACCACCGATCAAAAATCCTGGATTTAAACCTGCTTGCTCAAGAATCCATGCCACCATCGTGGTCGTTGTGGTTTTTCCATGCGTTCCAGCCACTGCCAGAACATGCTTGCCATGTAGCACATGATCCGCCAAGAACGCTGGGCCAGACGTATAAGCTAGACCTGCATCCAGCATATATTCCACCGCTGGAATCCCACGTTTCATGGCATTACCGACGATGACCAAATCAGGATGTGGCTGTAAATGGCTGGCATCGTAGCCTTGCATCAAGGTAATGCCTGCATTTTCTAATTGGGTAGACATCGGCGGGTAAACATTTTGGTCCGAGCCCGTTACGGTATGACCGAGTTCACGCGCCAGCAGTGCCAATGAACCCATAAATGTTCCACAAATTCCCAAGATATGCAGATGCATGACCACTCCTCTTCGTCCAATACGTTGCTTATTACGCTAGTTAGGATTCATTTGTCTTGTGATCCACAAATGAACACCCTGATCTTTTTAATTGGACAGCACGATAGCAAGACAGATCAGTAAAAGATACTATTTCAACGTAGTTGTTCATGATATTGCTGCCAAACCTTTTAGCAAAGAAACCAAAAAGAAACCCACAGAGAACTCAACCATGCTGAATGCATTTCTCAATCAACCTTTTTCACCTTTTGTTTTACTGATTCTGTCTAATATTTTCATGACCTGCGCATGGTATGGGCATTTAAAATTCTTGCACAACGCTCCACTTTGGCAAGCTGTGTTAATGGGTTGGGGACTCGCGTTCTTTGAATATCTATTTATGATTCCAGCCAATCGACTCCTTGAGTCTCGCGGTTTTAGTCTAGGTCAGATGAAAATTAGCCAAGAGGTCATTACTCTGCTCGTTTTTGTGCCCTTCATGCTATTTTTATTCAAACAGCCTTTCAGGCTCGACTATTTATGGGCAGCATTATGTTTATGTGGTGCGGTTTTCTTTGTGTTTCGTAGTGCGTAACTGGTGTCTTTCACTTAAAAATTTAGCTTCGTGAAATAAAATATCGTAAAAAACGTGCGAAATGTCATCGAACACTTGGTAGATTGCGTGAAATACGTCAAACTACGCGGTCTATTTTACAGTCAATTTTGCATGATATCGCCATGACCCAATCCGCAGCTTCAATACCTTCATCAGACGCACTCGCCAAACCATTGGTGGGCATCATCATGGGTTCGCAATCTGATTGGGCGACTCTGGAACATACCGCTCAAATGCTCACACAACTGGGTGTGCCATTTGAAAGTGAAGTGGTTTCGGCTCATCGTACGCCTGACCGCTTGTTTGAATATGCGGAGCAAGCACGTGATCGTGGCATCCAAGTGATTATTGCTGGTGCTGGCGGCGCGGCGCATCTTCCCGGTATGTGTGCAGCAAAAACTGATCTGCCAGTCCTCGGTGTTCCTGTACAATCATCCATTTTGAATGGCGTAGATTCACTCTTGTCCATTGTACAAATGCCTGCGGGAATTGCCGTCGGTACACTGGCCATTGGTAAAGCTGGTGCAACGAATGCAGGACTGCTTGCGGCGCAGATTATTGGCTTAAATCATCCAGCGATTGCAACTGCGGTTGCGACGTTCCGTGAACAGCAAACTGAAAAAGTTCGCAAAAATCCTATTCCGGGTCAAATCAACTGATCTCAATCAAGCTGATCATTCACACATGAATGGGCTAATTATTGTGAAATGCTGATTGCAAGACACTTGCAGTAAACCTGAGTGATGTTGCTTTATTTATGAAAGATGATGTTATGAATAATCAGAGTGTTAAAAAAATTGGTATTTTTGGTGGTGGTCAGCTAGGTCGTATGCTGGCACAAGCCGCATTACCGCTTGATCTCAATTGCGTGTTTTTTGAAACACATCAAGACTGTCCTTCAGCCGTCTTGGGTCAAGTATTTGATGCAACGAATGGTGCTGAGTTACAGCAATTTATCAAAAGTTCAGACGTTTACACGCTTGAATTTGAAAACACACCGCTCGCCTATGCCGAAGCACTCGCTGCTGCAAATAAAGAATTACATCCGCCTCGCAACGCATTAGCAACCGCTCAAAATCGCCTTGCAGAAAAAGCGTTATTTGATCAACTAAGCATCCCTGTTGCACCGTATCGCCGGGTGGAATCAGAAGCAGACATACAACAAGCTGCCTCTGAATTAGGTTTACCGCTAGTACTGAAAACTGCGATGGGTGGATATGACGGTAAAGGACAATTTGTACTGCGTCATGCTTCTCAAATCAATGAAGCATGGGAGGCACTAGGTGCAGCAGAAATTCTGATTGCAGAATCATTTGTACAATTTGATCGTGAAGTCTCGATTATTGCCGTGCGCGGACAAAATGGTGAAGTCCGTACATGGCCACTTGCAGAAAATCATCACTATCACGGAATTTTGTCACATTCGATCGTACCTGCACCGCATAGCGAAGCTTTACAGCCGATTGCTCAAGATTACATCACACGTCTACTCGATCATTTGAATTATGTCGGTGTACTCACGCTGGAACTCTTTGTCACAGCAAATGGCTTACTTGCTAACGAAATGGCACCTCGCGTGCATAATTCAGGGCATTGGAGTATTGAAGGGGCGGTATGTTCTCAGTTTGAGAATCACATGCGCGCCGTCGCAGGCTTGCCGCTCGGCTCGACCGAACTGATTAGCCCATGCATGATGGTCAATATCATCGGCCGTCATCCAAAACGCGAAGACGTCTTGAAACTATCAGGTGCACATTTGCATTTTTATGGCAAAGAAGAACGTGTCGGACGCAAATTGGGTCATGTGACATTAATTCCAACACAAGGTAACACCTTAGAAAACCTCAGTGCAGAACTGGCAAAAATCTTGCCTGAGCCGTTGGCGTTGAGAAAAGGCTAAAAAACGATAGAACACTGAGCTCGTCGAAGTGTGATTTTCGTATCTCCGCGCATTTCGACAAGCTCAATGAACTATTCGCTTTTGATTATAATTTTATCGTAATCGTAAATACTCATTA
>Ga0209023_10007125_pt1 | contig 11558 bp, 19 predicted proteins | sample LakOneMetagenome_FD_187468 | JGI IMG/M metagenome (GOLD analysis project Ga0209023, IMG submission 187468) | Freshwater and sediment microbial communities from Lake Erie, Canada (SPAdes) (version 2) | ecosystem: Environmental > Aquatic > Freshwater > Lentic | place: Lake Erie, Canada...
CATCGCACGATTGCGAGACAGCCCGCCGGCGCGAGGAGCGCCAGACCCCGACTACACCCCGCCAGAGTTCCCCTACCCGCCTGGGTACACCCTCTGGTACTTCGGGTGGGAAGACATCTCAGTCTCTGAGGCCCCCAACAACACGGTCGCGAACTGGGCGTCCAGCGACGCGCCCATGTCACACGACACGGTCCCTGCCGGTGCCGCCCCCGTCTCGCCGGGCGGGCACCGTTGGCCAGCCCCGGATCTCTCCCAGTTCGACTGGGTCGCGGCGGCACACGACCAGGCCAAGAGCCTGGATCTGCGGCTCGGGATCGACGGCGGCGACTGGGACGGCGGCGATGCTGCCCGCACCGCGTACGGCTCACAACTCGGCGGTGGCGGCGGGTTCGGCGGCGGCGCTGCTGGGGACTGCCTGCGGTTCACCCTTGCCCAGGTGGGTGACGTCAGCGCCGAAGAAGGGGAAGTTCCGGGCACCACCACCTACCCCTACGGTCGGAGGTCCGGGCTGCTGTTCATGGTCGTGGTATCGCAGCAGTCGGCCTCCGCCGGGGGACGATGGTGGAACGACCGTCTCGTCGAGATCCACTTCGACGTTGATGAACCGAAGCCCTCCACTCTCGACCATCTCAACACCGAAGATTTCGGCTACTACGGCCCGACTCCGTACATCTTCGAGCCATGGAAGTTCGGGTTCGGTGCAGCGTGGATCTGCCCCGAGGCGACCGAAGCCGAGGCGGGATGGTCTGTCGGTCGGCTCGCAGCAGGCCATCTCGCTGGAATCACCCAGGACATGGCTTGGATCGTCGACCGAGCAACCGGCGCGTAGCATCAGCCCATGCGCCTCCGGTACTCTGCCCAAGCCGGGCCCCTCGACCTTGACGCCTCGGACGTCGACACCAGCTTGTCGTCCCCCGACTTCGCGACGTTGCCGGTCGTCGCTGACCCGGACTATCTGGTGCTCATCCTCGACCCCGATCAGGTCGACGGATCCCCGGAGATCGTGTACGTGACCGTGCATGACGTGGCCGACACGACCGTGACCGTGGCCCGCGGACAGGAACAGGCCCACGGGGCGATCGCCGGCCGGTCGCACGCCACCGGCACCCTCTGGCATCACGGTCCGACGCCCGGTGAGTTCATCCCGGACTATGACGGCGTCGTGCACGACGACGCAGGAACCCCGCTTCGTCTCGCGCGAACTCTCGCGACGCAACTGGACGCGGACATCGAAGCGATTGACCCGGCCCCCGAGCTCGACGTGGTCAACCTGTTCCTCGCCCAAGGAGCCGGTGGGGCGTGGGTGTCGAACACTGGGATCACGATCAAGTGGGTTGACGGGGCTCCGCCGACACTCTCCACGACCCCCGGCAACTTCGACATGGTTCGCCTCACCCGGGGCCTTCCCGACGGGTCGATGTGGGTGGGCGAGCTGGTCGCCGCGGATCTGACTCCCTGACCGATGGCCACCTGGAGCGGACCCACGTGGTCCGGGCCGTCATGGTCCGGTCCAGACAGTGCCGAACCGGAGGTCCCGTTCGGGGACCCGGTCAACCCCGGGCCGATCGTCATCCACCTCGGCGTGACCGGCCCGACGTCGCTCCAGGACAACACCGTCCCGCCGCCGATCATGCCCGGCCCGATCATCATCCACCTCACTACCCCCGGCCCGCAGCCCCCGGTGTCGATCGAGGACAAGCAGCCGATCCGGCCGGGACCGATCATCATCCACTGCTCGGCCCCCGGGCCGATGATCCCGCCGCCGGTCGTGGTCCCGATCGACCCGCCGACCGACCGACCGGTCCCCGCAGACTCCACCCCCCTCATGACCGTCGACGGGCTCGGCCAGGACGCGGTCGACGCCGAGTGCACCCCCTCATGGAATGACGTCGGCGCCGGGTCGGTCGTCACCGACGGCCCCGTCGCGTCGGACACGATCATCGGGTTCAACCCCGGCGGCGCCCGACTGTTCACCGGGTTCGCTGGTGGGATCCGCGACGTGAAGGTCGACACCGGTGAGGAGGCCGCGCAGCTCGTCACCACCGAGGTCGTCGGGCTCCTCGACGAGTGGCGCGACACGATCGTGCTCCCCGACTTCGGAGCGCAGGACGTCTCCCGGATCGGGAAGCCCGCCCAGGACACCCGGATCTTCGACTGGACCTCGACCGGGGTACCCGCCACGTACGTGTCGGGCGGGTCGAACAGCGAAGACCCGATCAAGGCCGCGCTCAAGACGCTTCACGCCAAGCAGTTCCCCGACCCGTGGCCTGACCCGACGGCGTTGTGGATGTGGTCCGAGGCGGCAGGGCCCGACGGATGGCGGCACTTCCGGGTGCCGACCGGCCCGTCGTCCCCGACGTCGCAGCTTTGGTGCTGCGCCTACGACTACGCCGAGGTGTGGATGGACGGGGTGCCGATCCTGGAGTGCTCCCAGGCCGGGCAGCCCGAGTTCAAGACGATCGACACCAGCTACCACTTCCACCTGATCGCGATCCGGGCGTTCGGCAACGCCCACGGCGGGGTCATGTGCTCACTGATGCCGACCGGGCTCGGAGGCACCGGGCTCCTCGGTGACCCGGTGATGAACACCCGGTCCGGGTGGGAGGTGATCGGCCGCAGCGACAAGCTGGTGTTCTCCGTCGGGCGGATCCTCGCCCGGCTGATGCGCGAAGCCCGGATCCGGCAGACCACCGCCGGTGCCTGGTCGCTGACTTGCTCGGAGACGGCCGACTCGGCGCACCGCCCGTGGCCAGAGCTGACCGAGCCGATCACCCTGGAGGTCGGCATGACGTACCTCGACGTCCTCAACCGGCTCGCGGAGACGCACATCGACTATGCCGCCGCCCCGGCCGGGCGGGTCCTGAACGTCTGGCAGAAGGGGCTCGGCACCGGCCGCTCCGTCCCGACCCCGTGGACCGACGTGGGCGATAATCGGACCATGCTCACCAAGGACGTCCAAACGGTGTCGCGGCGATGACTCGGGCCACCGCGATCCTGGCCCGCTACGTCGGTGGCCACGTGTACGTCGGCGGGCCACCGCGGGAGATGTACCTGGAGCTCGGCGGGGTGAAGTCCGAGACGCAAGCCAAAGCCCTATGCCAAGAGGTGCTCGCCAACCAGCAACTGGTCGAGACGGTCACGGCGATTTCCGGTGAGACGTCCCTCGCGACGTCGTTGCCCGGCGCCGGCTGGGGGCTCGGAGACAAGCTCGACGGCGAGATGGTCACCACCATCTCTGCCGTGCTCGACGACGACAAGGTCACCATCACCCCCGGCCTGGTCGGCACCGTGACCATCAAACTGGAGGCTGAGGAACGGAAGCTCCAGCGCGCCGCCGCGGGGGTCCAGAACCTGTGGGGCACCCCGCAGTACACCCGCGAAACGACCGGCGCCCGGGTCGACACGACCCCTCCGCAGATCAGTTTCGACGGGGTCCTCAAGCCGAGGTACGCGCCGATCTGGCAGGCCCCGAAGGCGTGGATGGGCGCGTGGATGGACATTGTCGTCGCGAAGGCCGGGTGGGGAGACACGACGTTCGTGCTGGCCAAGGTGTTCCAGACCGGGCCGTCCGCTGGGGCGGTCGTTCCGGTGTGCCGGCTGATCCTCAAGGCGGGCACGAGGCGCAACGCGGTGAAGATCCCCGATGGCTGGCAGATCGGTGAGCAGCTCATCGTGTACTGCTCGAAGTCGGGTGGCTGCGACACGGCGACCGTGTCGCTCCGTGGCGCGATGGTGTGACGTAGGATCCGACGATGGCCAACCTGCCCTACCAGAACGCCCTCGACCTGCCGCTGGCTGGAGGGATCGACTGGGCAGGCGGGGACTTCATGGTGGTGGCGTGCTCCATCGCCTACACCTTCAACGTCCTCGACGAGTCCCGGGACGACCTCGTCGGAGTGATCGCCACCGCCTCGATCCCGGCGACGTTCCTGTCCGGTGCCGGGAACGTCGCAGACGGCGACGACGTCCTCACCATGGTGATCCCGACTGGGCAGCTCATGGAGCGGCTCATCCTGTGCCTGGACACCGGCACCCCCGCCGATGACCTGCTCCTCGCCCACTGGGACCACAACGAGAACGGCACCCCGATCTACCGGCCCGGCGACGACACGGTCGCCCCCGTGCTGTGGTCCGCGGCGGTCGACAAGATCCTCGCGTTCCACCCGTAGATCCCCGATCCGGGCAGCGAAGCGACCTACCGTTGCGGCCATGCCGCTGACCCCCCCGCCCACGTCCATCGAGCTGACCCAGGCATGGGTCCCAGACTTCCCGAAGGTCATGTTCGCTGCCGCGGTGGCGGAGAAGTACCCGTTCATCATCCGCGAGTCGTGGCCGTCGATGGAACCCGCGGGGCTGGCCGTCGCGGTGCTCACCTCGTCCGGTGGCGAGTTGAAGGCGTCCCGGATCAACCACTCGTGGTTCGTCGAGAAGGAAGGCGCCTGGGCCGCGTACCTCGACGTCTGCGACGGCTGGTGGTCGGTGTTCCTCGCCGCAGCCGACGAGGGCGGCGGAGCGAACCTGCTCGCCGCGATCCAAGACGTCGCCCCCCGCAACGAACCGGACTACGACGACGGCTACATCGAGCTGACCCTCTGGACCGAGAACCTGATGACCGGCGGCGGTCGGCCCCGGGTCGCGCAGATGAAGGTCGGCGGCTGGGACGACGTCGCCGGCAACTACTCGACCGCGGTGGCCGGCCAGCTCGGCGGGCTCGCCACCGGGCTCCCCACCCCGGACCACGGCGGGATCCTCGTGTTCTGCGGGATCGCCGGCACCGGCAAGACCCGGGCCGTCGAAGCCCTGGCCCACTCGTGGCGCGACACCGTCGAGCTCCACTACATCGTGGACTCTGACCGGCTCCTCACGAACGCCACCTACCTGGCCGACGTCCTGGCCAACGCCTCCACCCCCGGCAACGGCAAGCGGTCGGTGGTCGTCGCGGAGGACGCAGACGACGTGATCCTCGCCGGCCCGAAGTCGGCGTCGGTGTCGAAGCTCCTCAACGTCGCTGACGGGCTCGCCGGGCGGGCGCTCGGCGGGGGGCTGATGTTCCTCCTCACCGCCAACGCTCAGGCCGACGAGCTGGCCGACTACATCACCCGCCCCGGTCGCGCCGCAGCGGTCGTCGAGTTCGGGGCGTTCGACATCGAGGAGGCCAACGCGTGGCTGACCGCGAAGGGGATCGAGCATCGCGTGGAAGGGCCCGCGACGCTGGCGGATCTGTTCCAGGCTTCCCGGACCCAGTGAGCACCGATGCTCATGCCGATCTCCACCCGACGGTGGCGGCGGTCGACGCAGCGCGGGACCGGGTGACGATGGCCGTGCAGCGCGTCGCCCGGACGGTGGTGTCGCTGCCGTTCCTGCGCGGCATCGTCGCCGTCTACGCCATGGGCGCCTCGATCGCCTCGATCGCCTGGCTGAACGTTCGCGCGTACGAGCACTTCGCCCCGTGGCTGTGGCCGTCGTGGTTCGCGATCACCGCGGTGCTCTGCTGGGCGTTCGTGGCGTGTCCCGGTTCCGACCTGCTCTACCGGCTGTCGGGTGCCTGCTACGTCGTCGCGGTCCTCTCCCGGATCGGTGGGGTGGCCACCAACCTGATCTGGGACCACCAGCACCTCGGACCCAACCGGTACCCGACGGTCTGGTACGGGGTGATCGGCATCGTGGTGTGGCCGCTGTTCGCCCTCTCGATCGTGTTCGTCTGGCACCTCGCGTTCGGGCTCCTCCACCGCGCCTACCAGCATCCAGGTGACCGACTCGTCCTGGACGGGTGAGAGATGGACGCCCTGATCTTGGCGGTGTCTCCCGAGGCGGTCGCCACTGGAGCGGTCGTCTCCTCGTTGGTGACGGCGTTCATCGCCACCCTGGCCGTCCTCAAGTGGGGGACTGAGCGCGGCGACGCCGCAGGGATCCGGCTCGTCGCCGCCGCCGAATCGGAACGAGATCGGCAGACCAAGTCGGCCTACAAGGACCGCGATGCCATCGCTGCTGAACGTGACCGGATCGCCGCCGAACGAGACGAAGCAATCGAAGCCCGCAAGGAGGCCGAACGTGAGCGAGACAAGTGGTTCCGGTGGTACTACGCCGCCCTCCGAGGAGAGGACCCCGCCGGTGCCGCCGACCAAGACACGTGACCATGGGCCGCTGATCCCGGTCCTCATCGTCGCGGGTCTGTCGATCCTCCTCGCCGTCGTCGTGATCGGGTCCACGCTGTTCAACGCGGCCGCGACGAACAAGCTCGCCTCGGTTCTCGACCGGCGCACTCCGACTCTGGAGCACCTCGCCTGCCACGAGTCCGCGACCGACGCGTTCCTCATCGCCCAGAAGCACGTGATCGACGCCCTCCTCGGAGAGTCCAAGGCCCGCACCTCGGGTGACCCCGTGGCCAAGGCCAAGGCGGCAGCCGCGCTCGACAAGGCCCGGGCCGAGTACGACCGAGCCGAGGACCGGCTCACCGCCACCAGTGACCCGAACGCTCCGCTGTGGACGGGGCGTGGCGACACGTCCCCCTCCAGGTGCCCGTACCTGCCCACCGGCAGCGACACGACCGAGAACCCGCTCGGCACGAGAAAGGAACCATGATGATCCGCAAGCTGCTCGCCGTGATCGCGGCGACGGTGCTCGCGGTGCTGTGGTCGATCGCCTCCCCCGGGATCGCTCACGCCGCCGACCTGGCACCACCCCCGACCGCGGTCCTCCACGAGGCCACCACGTTGACGAGCTCCGCAGAGCCGGCGCCCAACCAGGCGTCGACCCAAGTCGCGGTCGACAACGTGCTCGACAAGACCTTGACGCTGAAGCTCGCCACGATCGCCTTCCTGCTCGGGACGCTCCTCCCGCTGGTCAACGGCCTGGTCACGAAGGCCCGCGCCTCCCCCGGCGTCAAGGCCACCGTGAACCTGATCCTGTCGATCATCGGCGGGGTGCTGGTCGCCTTCCAGACGAACAACGGCAAGCTCACCGTGCTCGAAGTGCTCGCCGCCGCAGCCGCCGTCTACACCGGTTCCGGCGTGACGTACAACCACCTGTGGAAACCGACGAACGTGGCGAAGAAGGTCGCCAACGTCGCACCACACCGAGGCATCGGCAAGCCGGTGTTCTCGCCCCCACCGAGATAGGCTCGGTGGCATGGGATGCGGTTGCCGAAAGGCCGGGGTCCAGATCCTCAACCAGTGGGAAGTAGCCCACGAGAACGGTGAGATCGACGGCCCCTTCGAGGACGTCGCTGACGCCCGTGCCGTGTCCAAGCGGATGGGTGGCACCGTGCGGCCCCGCAGGGTTCGTACCGTCACCTGACCGGCTACAGTTCGTGGCCCGCCTCCTCCCTTCCTCGGCTGTGGGGCGGGCCACGAACGGAGCCCCAACGTGAACGAAGTGATCGCCGGTCTACGCCGGCAACTGGCGGACCTGGCGGACCAGCTCGATGACGCCACCGCGGTCGAGTCGATCCAGGCGCTCGTCGACCTCAACGAGCTGAACCGGGACCTGGGCCGGCTGCGGTCGATCCTCGAACGGCAGGCGCACTCCCGCATGTCGATGATCCGTCTGGAGGTTCCGGGGGTAGGCCCGGTCCTCAAGTCCAGGACCGGGGTGTCGGACCGGTTCGACTCGGACGGGCTCCTCGCCGCGGTGCTCGACAAGGCCGCGGTCGACGAGGAGACGGGTGAGATCGTGCTCGACGCCGCGGCGCGCGCCACGGTGACCCGAGCCCTCAACCGGTGCCTGCCGTTGACGGCGTCGCTCGGGTGGCGCAAGACCGGGCTGACCGAGCTGCTCGGCCGAGGATGGCAACGCAAGTACCTCACCCAATCCGCCGGCGAACCCGCGCTCAAGCTCCCATAGGAAACCGTCGCCGCACCTGCTACAGTTCACGGGTACCCGTCTCCACGAAAGGCCCCAACCATGGGCGACATCTCCGCCGACTACGCATCCCCCGGGCTCCGCTGGTCGCTGCTCCTCGAAGACCACCCCGGTGCCAGCTACAAGGCCACCGTCGCGAAGGCATCCGAGTTCGGGGTGCCGCCCGAGTGGGGCGCTGACTCCGACGTGTGCGTCGTGACGATCACGTTCCCTGCGTCGTCAGGGCTCGACCCCGCCGTCGGGTTCAAGTCCCCCGAGAACAACAAGCGCACCCCCGACGAGTGGAACACCCTCGTCACCAAGACCCTCGGCCGTGCGCTCAAGAAGGCCGGGTACCCCGACGACGTCCCCGACCTCAAGCTCGTGATCCTGTGGCGCCGCCGGGCCACCGAGATCGCCCAGCTCGCCTCCGGTGTCGTGACCGCGGCACTCCCGGCTGACACCACCACCGTCGAACAGGCCGCGGACGAGGCCGGCAAGGCGAGGGGCACGGTCGGCGGAGACGACGACGGGTCCGCCCCGTCCTCGGTCGACGACGGCAACGCCCCCGACGACGACGAACCGGTCGACGCCGAGCTGGTCGGTGACGATGTCGGCAACGATGCCACCCCCGTCGAGTCGTCCTCCACCCCGGCACCGGCACGGACCCGGGGTGCCCCGACGGGCATGTCCGAGGAGGTGTCGACCCGGCACCAGGAGGCCCTCAACACCGCCGCCTCCGCGCACGTCCAACCGGACCTGCGCGAGTGGGCGAAGGACCGCGGGATCACCTGGGCCCGACCCGGATCCGACGACGACGCTGAGGCCGTGATCGCCAAGGTCCAGGAGCTGGTCGAAGCGAAGGGCTGATGGTCGAGCAGAGGCGCACCATCCCGGCCCCGGGGCCACCGCAGCCACCGGACCCCGACCGGCTGCCCCGGCAGTTCACGCTCCGGGTGGTCGGCGTCTCGTTCGTCGACGGGTACCCGGAGAACCTGGGGCGCCTGGAGCTGGCCATGCGGCGCGAGGAGTTGGGGCTCCCCGCGCCGCCGACCCCCGAGCCTGGGGTGCTGCCCGCGACCCTGGTCCGGGATCCGCTGAACCCGAAGGACGTCAACGCCATCGTGGTGCACGTCGACGGGATCGGCCCGGTCGGGCACGTCGCCGCCTCCACCGCGGTCCGCTTGGCCCGCTCGATCGACGCCGGCACCCAGTGGGCGGCGGTCGTCGCGGAGGTCGCCGTCTCCGAGAACAAGCCGAACAAGCCGGGCATCACCATCCGGGTGACCAGGGTCGACTGAACTTGGGGGCATGGCGCTCCTGGGCGAGACGAGGCCGTTCCGGCTCGATCCTCGCTACGCGGTCTACGGGTGCCCTCTCCGAACGGCTCAGGGGCCTTGTGGGTGGCGGTGGCGCCCCGGTGCTGGCACCGGGTACCACACCGAGTTGGCCAGGGTGTACGACGCTCACCTCCAGGAGGTCCACGAGGCCGAGCAGCTCGACCTCGGGTTCGCGCTCGGCCCGACCCGACAGGTCCGCCCCTCGTGGGCAACCGGCGACGACATCTGGGACGAGTGGTGGCAGTTCCACCTCGACCACCCCGACGTGTACGGCGAGCTGATCGTCCGAGCCCGCCGGCTCCTCGACCGCGGCTGCAAGCGGATCGGGATCGGGATGCTGTGGGAGGTGCTCCGCTACGAGACGCTGGTCGGGGCGACGTCGACCGAGGCGCCGGTGCGGCTGAACAACGACTTCCGGTCCCGGTACGCCCGGCTGTTGATCGACCGGGAGCCCGAGTTGGCCGACGTCATCGAGACGAGAGCTCTCCGCCCACACTGAACCGACCCTTGTGCAACTGTCACCCGTCGTGCTACAGTGACAGACATGAACGAGATCACCTCTCCCGACGAGATCCCCGCCGACGGCATGATCACGATCCGCCCCTGGGACGGCACCCGCCGCCAGGGCTGGCACATCGAGAGCGGGCCCAACGAGGCCAACTTCGTCGTCGCCTCCCCCGTGAACATCGCTACCGCTGAGGTCACCGGCCACCCGCGGGACGTCCACATGCGCTGGGGCGTCGACACGATCGAGGTCATGCCGTGAACGCGACCGTCCTCCCCGACGGGTCGATCCGGGTGGAGTCCGAGACGGCCCCGGGCAAGACCTACCGGGTGTCGTTCCTCGGGGTCGACGGGCTCCCCCGGTTCACGTGCACCCCCGAGCAGTACCGCCGGTCGGCCCCCGACCACGGGGTCACCACCGGCACCCGAGGCCGCACTCCCTGCAAGCACGCCCGAGCCGCGGCCGAGCTGCTCGAAGCCGCTGGGCTCATCGTCCACGGCATCGACGGCGACGGCTGCACCGGCTGGATGCTCACCCCGGTCGCTGCCACCCTCGCCGCGGTGCCCGCCACCGACGCCGACTTCGACGGGCTGACCTGATGGACTACGACGCGATCTCCGACGCCTGGACCGCCGAGATGGAGGACCGGGCCGAACGGATCCACGACCGGATCGCTGCCGCCGCTCCCCGCGAAGGCGCCTATCGTGCGTCGATCACCCACCGGCCCAACACCCCTCGCCTGACGGGGCACGTCCGCCGCGCCCAGTGGGGTTGGTGGCGGTGGGAGGTCCGCTCCCACGGGCACACGATCCGGCGCGGTTGGCGCCGCACCCGCTGGTCGGCCGAGGGCCGCGCCCGGCTCACCCTGGCCCGCCTGCGCTGAGCTACTGTCGCCTCCACCCCGACAGAAGGAGCCCGCCATGGCGTACGACCGATCCCAGACCCGCGTCAAGGAGAACCCCCCGGAGCCCGGCCCGCCGTGCCCGCTCTGCGCCGCCGACACGACCGCGAGGATCGTGGACCGCCGACTCTCCAAGGGTGCCCACTCGCCGCAGGCCGTCGAGGTCACGTGCCCGACCCACGGCGCGGCGGTCGCTGACCTGATGGGCCTCTCCCAGTACGGCGCCGCGGTTGCTGCCGCGGCCGAACGGTTGAAGCTCCGGGATCTCACCGACGAGCAGCTCATGGCCGAGCTCGACAAGGCCGCGACACCCGAGCTGGAGGAGGAGCTGGAGTGGCGGACGGCCGACGGCAACGCCGCCGCCTCCAGGACCGCCGGTCCCGGCTGACCGTCGCCGCTGGTGCTACAGTCGCCCCGTGGCGACGGTCGTAGTACGAGAAGTCCAGGTCGGTGGCAGCAGCCTGTTGGCATGGTGCCGAGTGGAAGGCCCCGGCGGGGTGGAGGAGATCCGGTTCACCGACCGGTCCGGGCTCCGCGGCATCGACCCACCCGACGGCGAGGCCGTGTACGGGGCGGTGGTGTTCACCCACGTGACCCCCGACCGGTTGCCGCCAGCGTCGCCTGAGGCGCTCACCATCGACGTCGACATGCCCGTCGACGTCACCCCATCCGAGGCATGGGCTCGCGCCCGTGAGATCCTCGCCGGTCTGGACGTGGCAACCTGCCACGTCCGCATCGGACGCCCGGCCCACCGCTGGGTGTCCACCACGGTCGTCTCGATCGAGGCGACCCTCAACCCAACGGGAGCAGCATGACCAAGCACGACGACGAGGACGGGGGGCGGACCTTCGAGTGGGCTTCGCCAAGAAGAAGCCAGACCTGCTTGGGAAAGTCCAGTCTCGCATCGAACGAGATCCACGGGTGGGTCCCCTCGTATGTCCGTGGTGCTGTCCCAAACAGAGTCGCTGTCATG
>Ga0209023_10007126_pt1 | contig 11558 bp, 10 predicted proteins | sample LakOneMetagenome_FD_187468 | JGI IMG/M metagenome (GOLD analysis project Ga0209023, IMG submission 187468) | Freshwater and sediment microbial communities from Lake Erie, Canada (SPAdes) (version 2) | ecosystem: Environmental > Aquatic > Freshwater > Lentic | place: Lake Erie, Canada...
CAGCTCCCCGAACGTGCGGGCGGTCAAGGACTTCTTCTCGTCCACCCACGGCGAGCTGGAGCTGATGCTGCGAGAGACCACGCGGTTGCTCTCCAGTCTCACCCAGAGCGCTGCGGTCGTCGTGGGCGACGCGCCCGAGATGGCCACGGTGCGGTCGTTGCAGCTCGTCGATCTGAACCCCCGCACGTTGCTGGTGGTCGTGGTCCTCAGCAACGGCGTGGTGTTGAAGCGCACCTTCGATCCCGGCCCAGAGCCGGTGACGGGTCTGGGCTCCGCGTCGGGCGATGAACGCCTCGCAGTGGCGCAGCAGCTCGTCGCCGACGGGCTCATCGGTTGCGGCGTGTCGCAACTCGTCGCGTGGCGCGCCCCCGTGGGTGGCCCGGTCACCGACCTCGCCGACGCCGTCGCCGACGCCGTTCGTGCCGCGGTGGCTGCGGAGTCCCAGCAGGTCTTCGTCGATGGTGCCGCGCACGTGGCGGGGGCCTTCGAGACCCGCGAGACGGTCGAACGGGTGCTGACCATCCTGGAGCAGCACCTCGTGGTGGTCAGCTTGTTGAAGGAGCTGATCGATGGAGGTTTGACCGTGGCGATCGGATCGGAGACGGGGGTGGAGACCCTGGCCGACTGCGCGCTGGTGGTCGCCCCGTACTCGGCAGGCGGGGCGCCGGCGGGAGCGATCGCGGTGCTCGGCCCCACACGCATGGACTACGCAGAGACGGTGTCGACGGTGTCGACGGTCAGCCGCAGGCTGAGCCGGATGCTGAGCGACGGACGACAGGCCGAAGGGTGATCGGTGGCTGACCTGTACGAGATCCTCGAGGTGTCGCGAGACGCCTCCGCGGACGACATCAAACGCTCCTATCGGCGCCTCGCTCGCGAGTGCCACCCGGATGCGAACCCCGACGACGCCGGTGCAGAGGCGCGCTTCAAGGAGCTGGCCGCTGCCTACGAGGTGCTGTCCGATCCAGAGAAGCGCGGCCGCTACGACCAGTTCGGGTCCGCCGACGGGTTCGACCTGGGCGACCCGTTCGGTTCGGGTGCGTCGGGGCTCGGTGACCTCTTCGATGCCTTCTTCGGCGGTGGCGGCGGCGCCGGGCCGTTCGGCGGTGCTCGGCGTGGCCCCAGCGGCCCGCAGCGTGGCAGCGACCTCGAAGCGGTGGCATCGATCGCGTTCACCGACGCGGTCTTCGGGACCCAGACCGACGTGACGGTCCGCACCGCGACGACCTGCGAGGACTGCAGCGGGACCGGCGCCGAGCCGGGTACCAGCCCGGTGACGTGCTCGGAGTGCGGCGGTGTCGGCGAGGTCCGGATGGTCCGCCAGAGCGTGCTCGGCCAGATCGTGACCGCAGCGCCGTGTCGAGCATGCAGCGGAACCGGCCAACGCATCGAGTCCCCGTGTCGGACCTGCGAGGGCGAAGGTCGCACCATCGGTGAACGCACCTACACCGTCGACGTTCCCCGCGGCGTCGACGACGGCTCCACGTTGCGTCTCACGGGTCGTGGTGCGGTCGGCCCACGTGGAGGGCCGCCCGGAGATCTGTACGTGCACCTCCGCGTCGCCCCGCACGAGCGGTTTGAGCGGGAGGGCGACGACCTGGTCGAGCGTCTGCCGATCGGCATCGCACAGGCAGCGTTGGGCGTGAAGCTGCCGCTCGAGACGCTCGACGGCTGGGAGGACCTGGTCGTCCCGAAGGGCACTCAGGGCGGATACAGCTTCCGCCTCAAGGGTCGCGGCGTACCCCATCTGGGTGGCCGGGGTCGTGGTGACCTCATCGTCGTCGTCGACGTGGAGACGCCCGAGGACCTCGACGACGACGAAGCCGAACTGCTGCGTCGCTTCGCCGAGATGCGCGGCGAAGACGTGGCGCCCCCCGACGAAGGCTTCTTCTCCAAGGTGAAGTCAGCGTTCCAGGGTTCCGCCGGTCAGCAACACTGATCCTGCAGTGGTGCAGCCCGACGCGGTGCCGTCCGACGCTTCTGAACCTGACGGATCGAACGCGCACCGTGTCGGAGTCGCGGCCCAGGTCATCGTCGCGAATTTCGACGATCCGGCCGGTCCGTTGCTCGATCCGGCCTCGCTGCACCACCTCTCCCGGGTCCTCCGGCTGCGAGCCGGCGAGACGGTGTGTGCCGCCGACGGCATGGGCGGGTGGCAGCGGTGCACCTTCGGCGGCACCGAACGGCTGGAGCCGACCGGTGTCGGGGGGCGAGTGCCAGCGCCCGCCCATGGCGTCACCGTTGCGTTCGTGCCGGTCAAGGGCGACCGCCCGGAGCTGGTGGTGCAGAAGCTGACCGAGCTCGGGGTGGATTCGATCGCCGTCACGTCCTCGGAGCGTTCCGTCGTGCGCTGGGACGGCGAACGCGCCGAGAAGCACCTCGTCAAGCTGCGTCGTGTCGCACTCGAGGCAACCCAGCAGTGCCGCAGGCTCTGGCTGCCGACGGTCGAGCAGCGACCGCTGGCAACCCTCGTCGAAGATGGCGTCTCGCTCGCCGACATGGGGGGAGCGCCGGTGACCGCCGAGTGTCGGGCCATCGTGGTCGGGCCCGAAGGTGGCTGGAGTGACGCCGAGCGATCGCTCGCAGCCACAGCCGGTGCTGCGTCGACGGAGCCGGTCGGCCTGGGTGAGCATGTGCTGCGGGCCGAGACCGCAGCGATCGCTGCCGGGGTGCTGCTGACGGCGATGCGTCGCTGACCGCCGTCCTCGACACCTCCCGTTCACTCCGGTGGGTGTCGCCGAGGTGCGCGCTCCCCGGCGTTCTGCGCAGGGCATGCCGACCGATTGCCACGGAGCGTGCCAGAAGGGGTACTTTTCCTTGTGGTGTGCGCCACCATGATGACGCACAGTGGTCGCTGATCGATGTTCTGGGTCAAAAAGGCGCCGGGCGCAATCGATGGAGGGATGGGACGACCCCATGGACGAGGACATGTTGGACGCAAACCCAGGTGAACATGACATGGACGACGATGAGCGGCTCGACGACGGCGGCTACGCAAAGGTCGTCGGCGAGCGCCTGCGGGAGATCCGCAAGCAGAAGAAGCTGTCGCTGCAAGAGGTCGAACGCGTCTCGGATCAGGAGTTCAAGGCATCGGTGCTCGGCGCCTATGAACGCGGTGAGCGAGCCATCTCGGTGCCGCGGCTGCATCGCCTGGCGCGCTTCTACAAGGTGCCGGTGGATCAGCTCCTGCCGGGTGGTGAGGAGCCCGAAGAGCCAGGCCGGAGGGAGCTCGACGTGTCGGGCGCCCGGATCGATCTGACCCGCCTGGAAGACATCGGCGGGGCCGAGGCGGAGATGCTGGGCCGCTATCTGCGCATGATCCAGGTGCAACGCCAGGACTTCAACGGCCGCGTGCTCACCATCCGGCGCGACGACATGCGCGCGATCGCCTGCATCCTCGGCGTTGCACAGGAATCAGCGGATCGTCGTCTCGAAGAGATGGGCCTGCGTCGGGGCTGAACCCGGCGGCGGCGCGGCCGTCCCGTCGCTGCTGCATCCCTGTGCTCGCTCAGCAGGTGCGGTCGATGTCGTAGACCTGCCAGGGATGATCGCCGGGACGCTCGGTGACCGACACGCCGTCGACGCAGCCACGTCCGGCCATCCGCTCGAGCAGCGCTCGTTCGTTGGAACGGGTGTAGCGGACGTCGTAGGACGGGAACCACGCCACGGTGTCGACCCGGCGCTGCTGCAGGAACCGGGCGTAGTTGCCAGTTGTGGCGAACCCACCGCGATGGAGCCCCTCTGGGAAGAACTCCGCGTCGAGCACGCCGCCGGCACGGGCGACCGCATACAACCCGTACTTGCCGTCCCTGCCGGTCAGGACTCGGTAGGTGTCACCGCCGTGCACCCCGCCGCCGTCCACGAACGCCTCGACCTGAGCGTCGGGCGTCCGGGTGAGGCTGCCCCACGCGAAGTCCATGCCGAACGGCACGTACATGGGCACCTGGGCCACGACGAACACGGCGGTGAGCGCGATCGGGACCCAGCCCGGGGGGCGCATACGCCGCTGGATGAGCACGAGTGCGATGGGGACGAAGAGCACGAGCATCCTCATGCCCACGGTCTGGAACAGTGCGCCGAGCTGGGTGACGAGCGATGTCTGGGCAACGACGGGGGACTGGAACACCGCCCAGATCGCCGGGAGGCTCAGCGCGATCGTCAGCAGCCACCACCCCACGAGCGAGCGTCGTCGCTCTGGCGTCTCGAACGGCAACCATCCGAGGACCACGATGGCCACGATCGGCATCACCACCGCCGGATGGATGATCGACGCGAGGGCGGTCAGCGCGACCGCCGGCCACACGCGGTTGCGGCGCCACATGCCGATCGCGAAGGTGAACGCCGCAATCGACCACAAGAACGGCAGCTGGCCGAGCAGCGGTGAGATCACGAGCGACGGGTTGGTCAGCGTGGCCGCCGCCCACCACCCGCGCCGGAGCGTCGGGAAGGTCCAGAACGTCGCCGCGATGGTGGCGGCGAAGCCGAGCACCAGCCAGAGCGTGACCGCCCGATCGCCGAGCAGCGGCCACACCAGCGCGGCGCTGGCCCAGGGTACCGATGCGTATGGGAACGTCAGTCCCTGACCGTTGGCCAGGGCGGGCACGTGCATCGGGATGCCGTGGCCGTGCCAGAGCTGTTCGGCGATGAACCACACGTGGACGTTGTTGCTCAGCGAATCGTGGCTGATGAACACGGGCCGAGCGATCATCAGCATGCAGATGACCGCCCACGCTGCGGCGATCACCGCGGTGGCGACGCGTCCGGAGCTGAGCTGACGGCGCGACTGGCGGTCGATGTCGCCGGGCCGGTCTGCGGTGGACGGCGATGGCGTCGCTACGGTGGCGTCATGCGCTGCGGACACTGTGCTCAGAGTGCTGCGCCGCATCGCAGCGAAGTGGTCGTGGGTGCGTCGAAGGCGGGCATATGACAGGGGTGCGCCCGATGCAGCGCAGCGGTGCGCCGGACGGGGTGTTGACAGGATACGGGCTCGGACTGGTGTCGCTGCCAATGGCGGCGCTGCCCTCGACGCGCACACCCCGCGATGTGGTCACCGTCGTCGCAGCGATCGGCATCGCTGCGACGACTGCCGCGGTGTACTCGAGGTTCGCGGCGACCGGGCGCAACAGGTGGTTCGGTGCCGTGCTCATCGCCGTTGCGGCGCTGCTGTACTCGGTCACGCCGGCCGGCGTGGCGACCGCGATCATCGCACTGTTCGTCGGTGCCGGCGCCGGGTTGTTGGCCGGGTCGGTTCCACTGGCGGGTCCACGATCTGCTCGCGTCGCGGGCGCTGCGCTGTGCTTGGCGGTGCTCGGAGCGGCATGGGGCATCGGTGGGTCGGAGTCGTCGCTGCCGTTCGTGGTGGCCGCCATCACGTCGGTGATCGTCGCTGTGGCGCAGCAGTGGTGGCCCCAGACGCCCGGCGCACACGTTGCCGTTGCTGCTGACGCGGCCCTGGGTGACGCGGCGGAGGGCCAGGCCGTGGCATCGCCTCGCAGCGGAGCGCGGCGTGCTCTGGTGTGGGTTGCGGCCCTCGGTGCCATCACGATGGTCGCATGGACCGGGTGCAACGATCCGCAGCTGTCGTGGTTCGGTCCGGTGTCGTGGCACGGACCGCGTGACCGCCCGCAGGTGGCGATCACGTTCGACGACGGTCCAAACTCGACCGCGTCGCTGAAGGTGGCCCGGATCCTCGATGACCATGGGGCGAAAGGCACCTTCTTCCTTGTGGGCAAGGCGGTCGTGCGGCGTCCCGATGTTGCCCGGAAGCTGGTCGCCGATGGCCATCTGGTCGGCAACCACTCCTATCACCACGACTACAAGGGCTGGCTCAACCCGTGGTACCCGGAGCTGGGTGCGACCCAGCAGGTGATCAGGCGCGAGGTCGGGGTGTGTCCACGGTTCTTCCGGCCGCCGCATGGGCAGCGCACTCCACTCATGAACGCGCAACTCGCCCGTCGCGGAATGGTGACGGTGACGTGGGACGTGTCGGCTGCGGACTGGGTCACCAACGACCCGCATCTGGTGGCCCGGCGCATCTTGAAGCGTGTGCAGCCCGGATCGATCATCTTGTTGCACGACAGCATCGACGGCCACGTCGATGCTGATCGTCAGGTGGTGATCGACGCCCTGCCGATTATCCTGGACGGCCTCGAACGCAAGGGGCTCGAGCCGGTTCGCATCGACGAGATGCTCGGTGGCCCCGCGTACCTGCCCGAGTCGGACTGCTGACGCCGCGCCCCGGACCCGGATCAGTAGACCCGGGTCAACGGGAGCGGGTCAGCGGGAGCGACGCAGACGGCGCCGAATGAGCCCGGCGCCGAGTGCGAGCGGCGCGATCGCTGCGGCACCGATCGCTGCCGAGGTCAGCACCGGTGGCACCAGGCTGGGCACCGACACGTCCTTTGGGCGACGCATCGTGACGCGGAACGCTGCCGCCGGCATGGCGACCAGGTCGATCACCACATCGGTCATGCTGGTCCGGGACCGGAAGACGGGCACCGGTACGACGATGTCGTTGCGCACCCGGTAGCCCAGACGCGACAGCACGACCGCGACCTCGACGGTCTCGGAGTACTTGTAGCCCTGGTAGTAGTCGAGCGCATCGGCGAGCGCTCCCAGTCGGAAGATCCGGTAGCCGGATTCCACATCGTTGAGCTCCACGCCACCGGACCAGATGGTGGCCCACGTGCTCATCACCCAGTTCCCCGCCTGCTTGTAGCGCGGGTAGGTGGACAGGTCGCGCTGGACCAGGAGCGCGTCGAGGCCTTCGTCGTACATCCGCTGACGGAGGTCCTCGAGGACCGCGAGCTCGTGCTGGCCGTCGGCATCGACGGTGTAGACGAAGTCGTCGGGCGACAGCTCGCCGGCGGCGAGGCGGCGTCGCAGGTCGCCGAAGGCGAGGTAATACGCCTCGCTCATGCCCTGGTTGACCTCGTGGATGAGCAGACGGGCGCTGTCGCGTCCGTCCATGAACCGTTCGATCTCTGCCCGGGTGTCGTCGGTGGACCCGTCATCGACGACGACGAGCTCATCGACGTAGCCGTACAGCTTGCCGAGCACGTCGCGGACGGTCGGCTCCTCGTTGTAGGCGGGGACGACGGCGATGCGGCGGGGTTCGGTCACGTCAGGACGCTCCGTTGCTCTGGGCGCCGCCAGCGTTGCCAGCTGGGAACCGGTTGGCGACGTACCAGTCGAAGCTGCGACGCATGCCGTCGGCGATGTCGACTTCGGGCTTCCAGTCGAGGACCTCGAGCGCCTTGTCGTTGCGGACGACCTGCGGCTTGAGGTCGCCGGGCCGCGACGGTCCGAAGGACACCTCGACGTCGCCGACGAGCTCTGCTGTGGTCTCTGCGACCTGGCGGATCGTCACCGGCACGGGACCGTCGACGTTGATGACCTGGTTCTCTGCCTTGGGGCCGAGCGCTAGGACGTGCGCCTTGGCGAGGTCCTCGACGTAGACGAAGTTGCGGCTCTGCATGCCGTCGCCGTCGATCGTGAGCGCTTCGCCCGACAGGGCCTTGCGGAAGAACGCGCTCATCACCGTGGACTCACGCATGCGCGGGCCGTAGGGGATGCCGTAGCGCAGCACCGTGAACGGCCGGTCGAACAGGTTCAGGTAGTCGCGACAGGCGAACTCGGACGCGATCTTGGTGGTGATGTAGAGGTGTCGATCCATGTCCTCGGTGAAGGGCGTGGATTCGTCGACGACGTCACCGACGGTGGAGCCGTAGACCCACACCGTGGACGCGAGCACGGTGCGCCCGGCACCGGTGAGCCGGCCGGCTTCCAATACGTTGACCGTGCCTTGGACGTTGAGCGCGACCGCGTGGGCCGGGTTCGCGTAGATGTCGTTCACATCGGCCATCGCGGCGAGGTGGAACACCGCTTCGGTGCCGTCGACTGCGGGCTTGAGCGAGTCGACGTCGAGGATGTTCGCATCCTTGACCCATTCCACATCCGAGCGATGGGGCTCGACGGTGTCGATGACCCGGACGCTGCGGCCGGACTCGATCAGGGCGTCGACGACGTTGGAGCCGATGAAGCCGGAACCGCCGGTGACCGCAACGATGCCGCTCACGGCGTCACCACCTCGTTGAGGCCGCGGACGACGAGCTCGACCTGTTCGTCGGTCATGACCGCGGAGACCGGCAGGCAGATGTGACGGGCGCAGAGCTGCTCGGCACCGGGCAGGGGACCGTCGGCCCACGGCTCGAACACGGACTGGAGGTGCAGTGGCATCTCGTAGACCTCGCCCGACAGGCCGACTTCGAACTCTTCACGCATCCGCTTCTTGACCATGGAGCGATCGACACCGTCGGGCAGGAAGGCGATGTACTTGTAGTAGTTGCACCGCGACTCGTCGGGGATGGCGAGCGGGGTGACGGGACCGTCGGCGAGCATCTCGTCGTACATGGCGGCGACGTGACGGCGGTGATCGACGAACTCATCGAGGCGGCGCAGCTGGCTGAGCGCGATCGCGGCGTGTGGCTCGCTCATGCGCCAGTTGTAGCCAAGGCGGGTGTGGTCGTTGGTCAGGAACGAGGCCTTGCCCTGGTCGCGGTAGATCTTGGCTTCGTCGACGAAGTGGCTGTCGTTGGTGATCAACATGCCGCCTTCGCCGCCGGCGAGCACCTTGGTGGGGTAGAAGCTGAACGATCCAGCGACGCCGAACGTGCCGGCGAACTGGCCGTCGAGCGAGCTGCCATGGGCGTGGGCAGCATCTTCGAAGAGCCACAGGCCGTTCTCGGCGCAGATGCGCTGGATGTCACGGATGGCCGGTGGGATGTAGCCACCGATGTGGACGACGACGACGCCGACGGTGTTCGGGCCGATCGCAGCCTGCAACGCTGCGGGGTCCATCGCCATGGTGGCGGGGTCGCAGTCGACGAAGCGGATGTCGGCACCGGCAGACACCGCAGCGGCAGCGGTCGCGAAGAAGGTGTTGGCCTGGACCAGGACTTCTTTGCCCTTGCACTCGAGGACACGCAGTGGGATCTCGACGGCGCTGGTGCCGGAGCTGACGCTGATGGCGTGCTCGACCTGGTGTGCCTGGGCGAACTCGGCTTCGAGGGTGCGGCCGATCTGGCCGAGTGTCAGCTGACCGGAGCGGAGGCTCTCATCGATCTGGCTGAGGATCCATTCCCGGTCTTCGTCTGGGAAGGAGATGGCTGCTGCAGGGACGCGCATTCGGCGGCCAGCCTTTCGTATGTGCTGAGGGGTTCCCGAGCCGTCAGGGGCCGCATCGTTGCGGTCGATCGAGAGGCAGCGGTCCCGCGGACATTACTCCCGGTGACCGGCGAAGCCCGCTATCGGCTCGACGTGACGCTTGTCGGCAAGTTGGGAACCATCACAGGTCGTTGGCACACTGGTCCGTCACGCTGCGCTCCTCGGACGCGTCGCAGACTCGCGTAGAGGATGCGGGTCGAGCGTGTGAGAGGGCGCCGACGGTGCCGAAAGGTTCGTGAGAGCAGTGTCGAAGTCATTTCGCTGTGGAGTCGTTGCGATGGTCGTGTCGCTGGCGTTGGTCGGCGTGTGGGGCGACGTTGCAGGTGCCGAGGGCGGGGTCGGACGCGTCGACGTCTCGATCCAGCTGCAGCGGGCCTTCGTGTATGACCCGTATGGCGCGCTGATCAAGGAGATCCCGATCTCGAGCGGAGCGGGCGGCAAGACGCCACTCGGCAGCTACCGGGTCTACAGCCGGTCCGCATGGACCACTTCCGGCTCGGACGCTCGGGTCTCAATGCGCTTCATGACCCGGTTCAACCGTGGGATCGGCTTCCACGGCATCCCTCGCCGTGGCGCTCGGGCGCTGGCCACACCACTCGGTGTGAGGCCGGTGTCGCACGGGTGCGTGCGAATGTCTGATGCGGATGCTGAGTGGATGTTCGTCAACCTGCCGAACGGCACCCCGGTCAACGTCATCCCCAAGTGAGGCGTCATCCCCACGTGACCCATCTCGGCTGAGTCGTTCGGCCTTTCGTCCCGGGGATTCTCAACTCACCCGTCGGGCGCTCCGATGCCGTAGACATGTCCGACCTCGATCGCCTCGTCCCGCTCGCACTTGCGACGCTGGGCGAGCGCTTCGACACCGGCGTGGTCATCTTGGACTCCGACCTCACGATCCTTTGGACCAGCCCGGCCACTCCGTCGGTAGTCGGCCGTCGGACTGCCACGTCGGTGGGCCGTTCTGCGGTCGAGCTCGTGCACCCCGAGGACATCGAGGCCGTGCTCATGGTGATGGAGTCCGCGCAAGCGGACCCGACCGACGTGTTCCTGCGCCCGACCGGAGCGCGCACGATCGAACTGCCCGTGCGGATCCTGGCCGACGACGGCAGCTGGTCCCAGGTGGTCGCCGCCGGTCGTCTCATCGACGTGGACGGCAATCTGGTCATCACGCTCCGGGCGGCGGCACAGCGGGTGGCGCTCGATCAGGTGCTCAACCTGCTGGGCCACGGGGACCAGCTCGAACCGTCGCTGGCGTCGGTCGTCGCGCTCGTCACGGCTCAGTTCACAGCGGAGGAGGTGTGCATCGTGCACGACTTCGACGGGCACGCCGAAGCGGTCGGGTTCGCGACTGCGCTCGGCGACCTCGATCCCACCGACATGCTTGCCCGGCTGCGGCTCTCCGCGAGCTCCGACATCGTCGACGACGGGGTCCGCTGGGTCTGCCCGGTGCCGGATCGCTCCGGTCGGGCAGTGCTCGGGGCGATCGTGTTGGCGACGCCACGACCTGCGGGGCCGACGTCGTTCGATCAGACGGTGATGGGCAGGGCGACGTCGCTGGCAGCGATCGCACTCGAGTGGGCCCAGCACGAACGCCGGCTGTTGGTGGACGCCAACATGGATCACCTGACCGGCGTACTGAACCGGCGGGCGTTCGAGCAACGTCTGGCAGAGCGCGCGTCGAGGAACATGTTGCCGATCGTGTCCTTCTTCGTGGACATCGATTGCTTCAAGTCGATCAACGACACACATGGCCACGCCGTCGGCGACGAGATCCTGATCGCGGTGGCGAAGCGGCTCGATCGCGCCGTGCGCAGCGTCGACATGGTGGGGCGCCTCGGTGGCGACGAGTTCGTGGTGGCCTGTCCGGCGATGGCGTTGGGTGATGCTCCTGGCGCTGCGCAGCGCTTCCGTGGGGTGGTCGAGCACCCGGTCCGCACCAGCGCCGGGCTGATCGACGTCGAGGTGTCGGTCGGTTCCGCTGCGGCAACCGATGCTGATGAGGTGGCATCGCTCCTGGACCGCAGCGATGCAGCGATGTACCGCGACAAGGCAGCCCGCCGCGGCGCACGAGCGGAGATCTCTTCCGCTCCGATGCGCTCATAGTCCGCCATGGCGGGCCGACGGAGAAGCGTGGAACCTGTCGACGACGCCCTGATCGCAGCCGCGCTCACCGCTGTGGGCGAGCAGTTCCTGACGGGGATCCTGGACTTCGATCGATCGCTCGACGTCGTGTGGGCGAGCGCCGCGACGCCCGTCGTCCTCGGCTGGGACCAGGCGTCGCTGGTGGGTGTCAACGCACTTGAGCTCATCGATCCGAGCGACATCGAACGTGT
>Ga0209023_10007127_pt1 | contig 11558 bp, 9 predicted proteins | sample LakOneMetagenome_FD_187468 | JGI IMG/M metagenome (GOLD analysis project Ga0209023, IMG submission 187468) | Freshwater and sediment microbial communities from Lake Erie, Canada (SPAdes) (version 2) | ecosystem: Environmental > Aquatic > Freshwater > Lentic | place: Lake Erie, Canada | collected...
TCTCCGTGCGGACGGTCGTCGTGCACGGAGAAGTGCAGCAGGGAGAAGCACATCTGCACCACCACCTCTGCCACCGAGCGCGCCCGCTTCCGGGCGCCGGTGGGAAGCAGCCACGCCACCAGCGGCACGATCTGATCCGCGATCAACGAGGTCTGCTCCGCAGCGAGCGAACGGGTCGGCGCCGTGGACTGCATCGCGAGCCAGACGTGACGTCGCCCCGGATCCGAACGCCACAGATCGGCGAGCTGGTCGATGAGCCGGTCGACGTCGGCCTGCCAGTCGTCGCTCGGGAACTGCTCGGCGGAACGGCCGAGCGCTTCGACGATCGCGTCGGTGTCCTGCGCGGAGAGCTCGCACACCAGCGAGTGCTTGTTGGGGAAGTACTGATAGATCGACCCGATCGGGATGCCCGCTGCGGCGGCCAACCCGTCGAAGGTGAACCCGTCGATGCCGACCTCGGCCAGCTGCGCTCGGCCGGTGCGCAGGATCAGGTCGAAGCGCGTTCGCCCGCGCGCCTGCACCGGTCGTCGACGCAGGCCAAGGTCGGGTTCACCAGATTCGGACACGGCTCCAGCATGGCCGCGGCACGTTCAAACCTGTGCCATGGCCCGCCGATCACCCATCGCGGCCGGCCTCCCCACCCGCCTGGAGCCCGCCTGGAGCCCGCCTGATCACCCGCCCGGGCCCGATCTTGGGGTCCTCCGTTCTCCCAGCGACCGCACGACCCCAACACCGGCAAAACGAGCAACTTGGGGACGTCCCCAAGTTGCCCGTCGGCCGTCGGGTGCAACGGTCAACGGGCAACCGTCAGGCTCGTCGGCCCTTCGACATCGCGGCGATGTCGAACGTGCGCATCGCCGCGGTCTGGCTCGCTGTCGCCAGCAGATGGCCGTCGGGCGTCCACGCGTGCGCCACGCCGTGACCGAACCCGCCGATCGACAGGTGCGGGCGCAGATCCAGCAGCACCCACCCGGTCGGGACGTGCTCGCCGATGCGGATCGTGTTGTCCAGGCTCATGCCGGCGGCAACGATGCCCAGCGCCAATGACAGCGACAACGGCACCAGGTCGGCCATGAACGCCACGATCGCCGGGGTCGCCACGCCGCCGTCGCGGCGCCGCACCCACAGGCACATGCGGCCGGGACCGTCGTCGGGGTGGTCAAGGATCTCGGGCTCTCGGAACTCGAGCACGTTGTGGAACCCGACGTCCATCGGCACCACCGGCATCTCCACACCGTCGGGCAGCACCTTGGCGATGGTGGCGAACGGGCCACCCCAACGGTCGGCGTCCTCGGGCGAGGACACGTCGGGCATCCGCTCGAAGAACTGCGACGGCATGGACGTCGAGAGGTTTCCGGTCGCTCCGAGCGATGCGAACATCACCGTGCCGGCGGCGTCGGTTCCCGTCACGCGCACCTGACTGGTTCGGCCGCCCTCGGCCAGCACCTCGACCGCGACCCCGACGTCAGCATCCGCCGGTGCCGTCGAGACGAACTGCGTGGTCATCCACAACGGCAGCCGCCCGGTGACCAGCTCCGCTGCGGTGATCGACGCCGCAATCGCCGTGCCGCCGTAGAGCTTGCCGTCGATTCGAGCGAGGTCGGAGGTGACCTGGAACCCGAACGTGCCCGGTTCGGGTCCCTCGACGAGGTGGAGGAAGTCGGCGTCAGACTGCATGGCGGCCCACCGTAGGGGTTGACCCGTCAAGGCCATGCCCGCGGTGCCGATGCCCGAACGATTGCCTGTGCCGTCGTCTCGTGCACGTGCACCGGCGGGCGCACCGACACCTGCACGTCACCCAGGCCGACGCGTTTCATCATGTCGCCGATGCGGGTGGGATCGTGATGAACGGTGCGCAGCGCCATACCTGTGCCGTAGGCGTGGTCGCGCTCCACAGCGGTCCCGTCGCCGGCCTGGAACGCGACGAGCAACATCCCGTGAGGCCGTAGCACCCGCGCCATCTCGGCGACCATCGATGCCACCGAGTCGGGCTCGGTGTGGATGATCGAGTACCAGGCAACCACTCCGGCGAACGACCAGTCAGCGAACGCCAGCCCGCCGAGGTCACCGCAGACGAACGACAACCCCCGATGCGCTGCACGTGCGGCTCGAACCATGTCCGACGAGAGGTCGATGCCGATGGGCCGGAGTCCCGATTCCGCCAGGCGAGCACTCACCCTGCCCGGCCCACACCCAGCGTCGAGCACTCTGGCAGCAGGCTCGACGACGTCGGGCTCGACAGCGGCCACTCCGGCGGCGAAGTCGTCGATGATGTCGAGGTCGCTCTGCGCTTCGATCGCCGACGTGAGTCGGGTCCCGATCAATTCGACGTACTGCTGCGTTGCAGCGTCGTAGACGCCGGCGACGGTCGAGCTCGACGGTCGCCCGATCCCTGCGTGCGACCCAACCGACTCCATCGCCAGAGTGTCGCGCTCGCGACCAGGCGGCCAGCGCCACACCTCAGCCCGCCGGTGCGGGGACGTGACCTACGGTTCGCTGCCGTGCACCTCATGCGGTTCGACCTTCGCTCCCCCGGCGCCACCGCCACGCAGCGCGCCGACCTCCACCGCACGGTGCTCGACATGTCCTCGTGGGCCGACCAGCAGGGCGGGTTGGGCTCGATCGTCCTGTCCGAGCACCACAGCTCCGACGACGGCTACCTGCCGTCGCCGATCACGATGGCAGCCGCAGTCGCCGCCGTCACCGAGCACTGCCCGATCATCGTCGCAGCGGCCATCGCACCGTTCTACGACCCGGTCCGCCTGGCCGAGGACATCATCACGCTCGACCACCTCAGCCGCGGGCGGGCGATGATCGTGCTCGGCGTCGGCTACCGCCCCGAGGAGTACGAGCTGTACGGCCTCGACTTCGATCGGCGCGGCGCCATTGCGGACCAGCAGCTCGAACGTCTGCTCGACGTGCTGAACGACGCACGCATCGGCACAGCCGTGCCGAGGGTGACGCCCGCTCCGTACACCGATCCGATGCCACTTCTGGCGTGGGGAGGGCGCAGCCGGGCAGCAGCGCGACGGGCCGGACGCCACGGCATCGGGTTCTTCGCCCAGAACGACGCACCCGGACTCAAGGAGACCTACGAGCAGGCCGCCATCGAGCACGGTCACGCACCCGGGTTGTGCATGCTGCCACCGGTCGACACCCCGCTCATCGTGTTCGTCGCCGACGACGTCGACACCGGGTGGAGCGAGGTCGGTCCGTCGATGCTCGTCGACGCGTCCGCCTACGCGGAGTGGAACGACGCTGCGGGGACCACCCACGACACCGCCAGCGTCACCGGCGCTGCGACCGTCGACCTGATGCGCCAGGCAAACGCATCGCACCGCGTGGTGACGCCCGAGGGGGCCCGCGATCTGGTGGCCGAACACGGGCTGCTCGGATTGCACCCGCTGTGCGGCGGGCTCGACCCGGAGATCGCGTGGCCGTACCTCCGTCGAGCCGTCACCGCAGTGCAGCCCTGACGCTCGGTTTCCCGACACTCCGGCGTTCTCGTGCGACACCGACCTGTCCGCGGTCCATCCCACACAAGAACCACGGCACCCGGGCGTTCTCGTGCGACACCGACCTGTCCGCGGTCCATCCCACACAAGAACCACGGCACCCCGGCGTTCTCGTGCGACACCGACCTGTCCGCGGTCCATCCCGCACAAGAAGGTGGCACAAGAACGTCGGCACACGTCTCACCAGCGCAGCCCAGCGCAGCACTGCGTGACAGGGGCCACTGGGTGTCGACTGTCACTGCACCGGACGGGCAGACCAGACTGACGACCGTCCTGCGGCGGGGAGCGCCGGATCGCTGAGCGATCCCGAACGCTGTCCTGTCGCGTCGAACTGCAGCGCCGTCGCCAGGCGCAGGGGGACCCTGATGCACCGTTCCAGCCGCACCCGATCCCGCAGCATCGCTGCGATCACCCTGGTCGCCACACTGTCGATCCTCGCAGCGGCCTGCGGCGCCCGAGGCGGCGAGCACGTCACCGATGGCCCCGAGACCAACGGGTCCGCCGGCGCCACGGTGCCCGTCAACACCGGCTCTGCCGCCGGGTCCGGCGGCGCCGACGACGGCTCCAGCGTGGAGTCGGCGAACTTCGGATCGATCGAGTCCCCGTGCGGCAAGGGGGACTTCTCCGTAGCGAGCGGCGAGCAGAACGGCCCATCGGGCACGATCCAGATCGGCGTCCCAAATGATCGGGGCGCCGCCATTCGCCCGGGGCTCCAGAAGCCGATCTGGGATGCATCGGTTGCCTTCTCCGAGTGGTGCAACGCCCAAGGCGGCATCGGCGGGCTCAAGATCGAGCTGATCGACATGGACGCCCAGCTGTTCAACGTCGAGGCGGCCATGCAGAAGGGCTGCCACACGGCGTTCGCGCTCGTCGGCGGCGGCAACGTCCAGGACGACCTGCAGTTCTCGGGCAAGGCCGACTCGGACTTCCACAAGTGCGGCCTGATCGACATCCCGGCGTTCTCGGTATCGGTCGCCAAGTCCGGCAGCAACGGCACGGTGCAGCCGATCCCGAACCCGATCGGCAACGCGTCGACGACCTGGTTCTCCGACTTCAAGCAGCTCTACCCGGAGCAGGCAGCCAAGTGGGCACCGGTGTGGGGCAACCTGCCCGCGCTCAAGACGGTGAAGTCCCGCCAGGAGGTCGTTGCGAAGGCGGTCGGGATGCAGCAGGTCGGCGACTTCAACTACCCGCCGATCGGCACCACCGACTGGACGCCGCTCGCGCTGTCGATCATCGACTCAGGCGCCGGGTCGATGTCCTGGACCGGCGAGTCCCCCGACGTCGCCAAGGTCATCCAAACGCTCAAGGCACAGGGGTGGACGGGCCGGGCACTGCTCGAGTCGAACCAGTACGACCAGCTGTTCATCCAGTCCGCGAGCCCGGATGCGCTCGAGGGCACGATCGTCCGCCTGGGCCCGCACATGCTGGAGGAGTCCGACAAGTGGCCAGCGGTCAAGAAGTACCTGAACCTCGTGAATCACTACGTCGACGGCGGCGAGACGGCGCTCCTCGGCATCCAGTCGATGTCGGCGTGGTTGTTGTTCGTCACCGCAGCGAACGAGTGCGGCAAGGCGGACAAGGGCGTGCTGTCGCGCAACTGCATCATGCAGCAGTCCACCGCCGAATCGGACTGGACCGGCGGCGGACTACATGGCCCGCAGAGCCCGAAGCAGGGGCCTGACGCCGTCGCGAGCACCTGCAACCAGCTGCTCATCGTGAAGAACGGCAAGTTCGAGCGGCTCTACCCCAAGATCGGCGGCAAGGACGACGACGGCAACGGCTTCCACTGCCCCGCCGACGCGCTCGTCGACATCCCCGCCGATGCCGGCAAGGGCAACGTCGATCCCAGTCGCGGCTACTGACCAGTGGACGACCGACCGGCTGACCCCGGCGATGACCGCGATGCCGGCGGCGGCCAGCCGGCGTGGATCGAGCGGATCCGGTCGTTCAAGGTCCCCGCGTCGTGGCTCGCATCCAAGCCGTTCCGCTGGGCGGCACCGAGGGTCCTGCCCCAGACCCATCGGCTCCTACTCCGACTGAGCGGCGGACGTTGGATCGTCGGGAGCACCTCCTCACAGCCGATGTGCATGCTGCACACCATCGGCGCCCGCTCAGGCGAGCCCCGCGATGCACCGCTCGCTGCGGTGCCGATCGAGGACGACAAGCTGCTGGTCGTCGGTTCGAACTTCGCGAGCGACAGGCATCCGGCGTGGACCGCGAACCTGATCGCTCACCCGGACGTCTCCATCACGTTCAAGGGACACACGTTTCCGGTGACCGCCCGCCTGCTGAGCGGCCAGGAACGCCAAGAGCGATGGAACATGCTCCTCGGCTGGTTCCCGAACTGGCGCGACTACACCTCGGTGACCGACCGCGAGTTCCGTGTGTTCGAGCTCCAGCCCGTGCAGGACTGAGGTGACGCCCCTCTCGTTCCGCTTGGCGGATCTCGATGATGTCCACGTCCTGTTGGCCCTGGTCGAGGCGGCATACCGCGGGGCTCCGACGGCGTCGACGTGGACCACCGAAGCCGAGCTGCTCGGCGGTCAACGGGTGGACCGGCAGATGATGTCCGAAGCGATCGACGACGCCGACATACGCGTCATCGTCGCCGTCGCAGCAACTCGCTCCGCTCCCGAGGCGGCAGAGGCGGCGGATACGACCGACGCGGCAGAGGTGATCGTCGCCTGCTGCGAGGTCCGCACTCCTGACGTTGCCGGCAACAGCGTGCTCGGAATGTTCGCGGTGGACCCGGATCTACAGGGCACCGGACTGGGGCGACACGTCCTGGCTGCGGGCGAACGTGAAGCGGCGACCCTCGGCGCCACGGCGGTCGAGCTGCACGTCCTCGACGTTCGCCACGAGCTCCTCGCCTGGTACGACCGCCGCGGCTACGTCACGACCGACGAGCAGGTTCCGTTCCCGTACGGCGACGAGCGCTTCGGCGAACCCAAGCGCAACGACTTGCGCTTCGCGGTGCTTCGCAAGCCGCTCACCCTGGAGCGGTGAGCCTCAGAGGTCCTCGAGCGGGCGGCGGTCGGACTCCTGCGGTTGACGCCCAGTGCGCAACGGCGCCAGCGGCGCATCGACCATCAGCTGCCGCCGCCAACTCGCTCCGAGAGAGCGCAACGCCTCGCGCCACTCGTCGAGCGCCCCACCGAGGTCCCAGCCCTGCTCGTAAGTCACCCAGGTCGGCCAGTCGGGCAGCGCCCAGATGACGACGGCCTCGGAGCGGTCCGCCATCGCCACCTCGTAGGCGCCGACCGCCGTCATGCCGAGCACTTCGACGGCGGGACGGCCCACGTTGTCGAGCGCGTCGAGCAGGTCACCGATGGCACCCGGCGCCACGGAGAACAGCTCGTGGGCGTAGACAGTGCCGCGCACGCCGTCGGCACAGAGCTGCTCCACGCTTCGGGTCCAGGGCGTCGGCACGACGATGCGGTCGAGTCCGCCACGACGCATCGACGCGGCGACCGCCCACCACTCGGCCAACGAGGGATCCTGATCCATGCCGCCGCCGGTCTCGTGGGCGAAGTTCGCTGCCAGGCCGTCCCATCCGTCGAGCTCCCACATGTTCACGACCTGGGGCCAGGCACCGGTCGAGCCGATCGTCGCCCACACACCGAGGCACAGCTGATTGCGTTCCTCACGAGCGACCGGACACCAGTTGGCGGTCATGTGCTGCATGTAGCGCGGCCGGTTGTGGCCGATCACGTCGATCAGCTCGTGGATGTAGACCTTGCCGGTCCCGGCGTGGGCTCCGCTCATTGATCAACTCCCCGGTCGCGCAGCGCCCCACGCTACGTGCGGGCGAGGAGCCGCGAGCCGCTCGTGACCCACGAACACGCCGGCCTGCACGAACTTGGCGCGGATCCGCCCACCACGGTCACATCCGCGCCACGAACACTCCAGCGCCACGTTCGGTGGACGGCACCCGATGTGTACTGTCTGCGAACCGAGCGGGGGGCGCTCGGCACAGCGCTCGTCCGGGGGGACCAGCATGGGATTCCTGCAGCCGAACCTGCCGGTGGTCGACCACGAAGCGTGGACGCGACTGCCGCGCGAGGAGCGACTCGAACCCCTCGCCAGGCACTTCGCACTCCACGGGTTCGGCTCACCCGACGTGCTGGTCGTGTTCTACGCGGTCAAGATCGTCGTCTACCTCGCCCTCGGCTGGTGCTTCGTGATGACCACGCCGGGCATCGACGGCTGGTTCGACGTCGCGTCGTGGTGGTCGAGCCCGGCGGTGTTCTTCAAGTTCGCGTTCTGGACGATGCTGTTCGAGGTCCTCGGGTTCGGCTGTGGGTTCGGCCCGCTGAACCTTCGCTTCGTTCCACCGATGGGCTCGTTCCTGTACTGGTTGCGACCCGGAACGATCCGACTGCCCCCGTGGGCGGACCGCAACCCCATCGCCGGCGGCGACACCCGAACGGTCATCGACGTCGCCCTCTACGCCGGCCTGATCGCAGCGTTGCTCGTGACCCTGGTCGGGTCGATGCCACGCTGGGAGATCCTCGCGGTGCTCGGGTGCCTCGCGCTGATCGGGCTGCGCGACCAGACGATCTTCCTGGCCGCCCGCGGCGAGGTGTACGGCTCGCTCGCCGCGGCAGCGCTGTTCCCCGCGACCGATGTCGTCACGGCAGCCAAGTTCGTGATGGTGATCATCTGGTTCAGCGCCGCGGCGTCGAAGCTGAACCGCCACTTCCCGTTCGTGGTCGCCGCCATGATGGCGAACGGGCCGCTGATCCGATCGTCCTCGATCAAGGCGAAGTTGTGGCGCGACTACCCGAACGACCTGCGCCCTGGACCGCTCGCCGCCATGCTCGCCCACGGTGGCACCGTCGTGGAGTTCGCAGCGCCGGCCGTCCTGCTGTTCAGCGGCGGCGGATGGGTGACCACCGTCGCAGCGGTCGTCATGATCGGGTTCCACCTGACGATCCTGTGCAGCTTCCCAATGGGCGTACCGCTCGAGTGGAACGTCTTCATGATCATCGGGATCGTCGTGTTGTTCGTGGGCAACCCCGGCCTGCACCTGAGCTCGCTGAGCGCCCCGTGGCTCCTCGGACTGCTCGTGGTCGGCCTGGTGTCGGTCGTGGCGTACGGCAACATCAGACCCGACCGGGTGTCGTTCCTTCCATCGATGCGGTATTACGCCGGCAACTGGGCCGCCACGTTCTGGTGCTTTCGGGGCGATTCACTGGACCGGTTCGAGGCCGACGTCACCGCGGCATCACTGCTCCCCCACCGGCAGCTCGAGAAGGTCTACGGCAGCGCGGAAGACGCCGCGATCCCGCTGCACATGGGCTACGTGTTCCGAGGGTTCCACACCCATGGCCGGGCGCTGTGGACCCTCGTGGACGAGGTGTGCGAGGCCGACGAGGTCTGCGGGGCCGACGACGACGTGCTGGTGCTCGACGGCGAACTGGTCGCAGGAACCGCGCTCGGTTGGAACTTCGGCGACGGCCACCTGCACGACGAGCAGCTCATCGCCGCACTCCAGCGCCGCTGCCACTTCGGTCCGGGCGACGTCCGCATCGTGTTCCTCGAGTCCCAGCCGTTCCACCGCTCGACCCAGCAGTACCGCTTGATCGACGCGGCGACCGGTCTGATCGGGTCCGGCTACGTGGAGGTGTCCGACATGATCGACCGCCAACCCACTGCGGCCGACGTCCCGTTGCACCGGACACGGCCGGGTCCCGCCCACGGCTCGTCGAGCTGAACCAGGCGACCCAGCAGTACCGCTTGATCGACGGTGCGTCTACTGTCCGCGCCATGAAGAAGACGGCGCTGGTCGCGCTCGCCATCGCCCAGTTCGTGATGGTCCTCGACCAGTCGGTGATGAACGTGTCGATCACACAGCTCGTGGCCGACTTCGACACGACCGTCACCACCATCCAGGCCGTCATCACGCTGTATTGCCTGGTCATGGCGATGCTGATGCTGACCGGCGCGAAGATCGGCGACATCATCGGCCGACGCAAGGCCTTCGTGATCGGCCTGTGCATCTATGCCGTGGGCTCGGCCACCACCGCGTTGGCCCCGACGGTCGCGATCCTGGCCCTCGGTTGGTCGATCCTGGAGGGCATCGGCGCGGCGCTCGTGTTGCCGGCGCTCGCTGCACTGATCGCCGGCAACTTCGAGGGCGCCCAGCGCAAGGTGGCGTATGCGGTCATCGGCGGCGTCGCCGGCGCAGGCATCGCGATCGGCCCGATCCTGGGTGGTTGGGCCACAACCGAGCTCACCTGGCGTGTGGTGTTCATCGGCGAGGTCGTGCTCGTCGGGATCATCCTGGCGCTCACACCGAAGATCGGCGACGCACTCCGCGACGGTCCGGCGCCCCGGTTGGACGTGGTCGGGGCGTTCCTGTCGGCTGCGGGTCTGGGCGCGGTCGTGCTCGGCATCCTGCAGTCGAGCACCTGGGGTCTGATCGAGCCGAAGGACTCGCCGGTCGAACCGCTCGGCTTCTCGCTGGCCGTGTTCGTGATCGTCGGCGGGGCGCTGCTGCTCTGGGCGTTCGTCGCATGGCAACGCCACCGGGAAGCCAGCGGCCGGGACCCACTCGTGCACCTGCGCCTGTTCGAGGTCAAGCCGCTGCGGTCCGGTCTGGTGGGCCTGTTCACCCAGAACCTGGTGCTGATGGGCGTGTTCTTCGTGGTGCCTCTCTATCTGCAGCTGGTGATCGGGCTCGACGCGCTCGACACGGGTCTGCGGATGCTGCCGATCTCGGTGACGATGTTCATCTGCTCGGCGCTCGGTTCCCGCTTGTCGGCCAAGGTGTCAGTGCGCACGATCGTTCGGGCCGGCTTGCTCACGTCGACGTTCGCCATCGTGTTGTTGATCGCGACGGTCGACCCGCAGCTCCACGACGGCGGCTTCGCTCTGTCGATGGCGGTGCTCGGCGTCGGGATGGGGCTCATCGTGTCGCAGCTCGGCAACGTCGTGCAGTCGTCGGTCGACGCGTCGGGTCGAGGCGAGGCCGGCGGGTTGCAGTACACCGGTCAGCAGCTCGGATCGTCGCTCGGAGTGGCGCTGATCGGAGCAATCGTGCTCGCGGGTCTCACCACCGGGTTCCTGCAACGCATCGAGGCCGACGAGCGGATCAGCCCGGCCGTCGCCGAACAGGTCACGACCGCGGCGGGCAACGGCGTCGACTTCGTGTCGGGCGAGCAGCTCCACACCGCAGCGACCGATGCCGGCGTCGATGCTGCGTCGGCCGACGCGATCGTGGACGACTACGAGTCAGCGCAGCTGAAGGCACTCAAGACCGGGCTGCTCGCGACCGGCATGCTGGCGCTGATCTCGCTCATGTCGACCCGGTACCTCCCCGCCAAGGTGGGCAGCACCGACGCACCGGAGCGCGCCGCTCCCGAGTTCAGCACCTGACGGCGCAGGATTCGGGACCCGGACCAGTTGGTCGCTCTGAACGGTGGGTCCGGCTACACGGATTGGACAGCGTGCTCGAGGTCGTCGAGCACGGTCCGCTCGCCGTGACGCACGTACCACTCGGTGCCGTACACGTCCTCGAAGCCGGCACCGGCACCGAAGGTCGGATCCGCACCCACCTGGCTCCGGTGCGCGGCGATCGCCCGCAACTTGCGATCGAGGGCGCCGGACACATCGACCGTGGTCGAGATCTCGACGGTCGACAGCCCGACGGCGGGCGCTTGGTCCACGAAGTGGGCGGCCATGGCGTCGCCGGCGAGCGCTGCGACGTGGGTGTCGACGAAATGCAGGTGCTCACGGTCGACGGTGACCTCGTACCAGGTGGTCAGCGCTGCGATGCCTGCGGCAACTCGACCGACATGATGGGCGTGCACGTGGTCCGGGTGGCCGTAGATGCCGCCACCGTCGTAGGTGACCAGTGCGTTCGCGTCGACCTGCTCGGCGATCACGGCGAGACCGCCGGCGACGACCTCGATACGGCAGTCGGCGAAGGCGCCCGTGGGACGAGTGGTCGGATCCGGCGAGAGCCCCGAGTCGACGTGATCCAAGAAGACGGGCGGCTCCGCCCCGAGCACTGCGCACGCGGCGCGCGCCTCGGCT
>Ga0209023_10007128_pt1 | contig 11557 bp, 9 predicted proteins | sample LakOneMetagenome_FD_187468 | JGI IMG/M metagenome (GOLD analysis project Ga0209023, IMG submission 187468) | Freshwater and sediment microbial communities from Lake Erie, Canada (SPAdes) (version 2) | ecosystem: Environmental > Aquatic > Freshwater > Lentic | place: Lake Erie, Canada | collected...
CCGCAGCTGAAGCCGCGCGGCGTCGCGGGCCTGCACGCCCGCTGGCCCGATACCCGCCACGAGCACCCCCAAGGCTCGATCGATGCTCTGGTCCGTTGGTGTCATCTCTGCGTGGTCCTTTCCTGCTTGCCTGCCGCTTGAGCCTCTGCCTCGAGGGCCGCCCGAACGGCACCCCTCGCCCGGAAGAGCCACGATCGAACTGTCGCCGCCGGCACCCCAAGCACGACGGCGATCTCGGTCGGCGAGAGCCCCTCCCAGGCGGTCATCAGAAGTGCATCTCGCTGGTGGGCGTCCAAACGCCCCAACGCCAGTCGAAGCTCTCCGCGCATCTGCTGTGCGGCGGCCCGGTCGATGACCGCTTCCGCCTCGTCCTCGGACGGCTCAGTTGACTCGAGCCGCTTCAGCAGCACGCGATCGCGGCTGTGGCCGCGGTAGGCGGACCGGAGCAGGTTGTGGGCAATGCCGTAGAGCCAGGGTCGGGCCGACAGCTGATCTGCGTCGAAGTCGGCACGTCGGCGGAAGGCCGTGAGGAAGACATCGGAGGCGAGGTCGTCGGCAACGCTCGAGTCCACCCGGCGGCGCAAGAAGACGCTGACCGCGTCGTAGTGGCGCTCAAAGATCTCCTCGAAGGCCCGTGGGTCGCGGACGGAGAGGCGAAGAAGATCAGGGTCCGACGCTGGCATCTACGAGTAGTTGTCCCCTCGGCGGGAAGCGTTGCGCCGTCGCGGGCGCGAACATGCCCCGCGACAGGTCACCCTCGCTTCAGCGCTCCGAGAGGCCAGCCAACGTTGAATCGACTCCCCCACCCATGAGACGACCCTAGCCCAGGGCGCGGTAAGCCGCTACTTCTCCGCCGAGCCCTCGGCCCCACCGAAGGCCGCGGGCGATTTCTGGCCAAGGTCCTATCACGCACCGGCAGCGAGTCACTCGAATGCCGGCGGTGGAACCTCAGGCTCCCATTCGTCGTCGATCCGATGCCACTCGAGCCATTCGGGCTCAACGATCTCGCTCAAGCGCTCGCAGCCAAGGGCCCACGCCAGTCTGTAGAGCGTGGTGATCTTCGGCTCTCGACTAGGGCTGGCCTCCAGGCGCTGGAGATGGCGCAGGGAGATCCGCACTCGCCTGGCTAGTTCCTTCTGCGAGATCCCGGCGTTGATTCGCGCCTTTGCCAGGAGGCTGGTCGTCTCGACGCCGTTCTCGTCCATGCGCCGACGCTAGCGCTACCGGTTCGGTCTTTCCCGACGGGACTCCGCAATCTGCGACGACATTTTTGTCGTCCGGGGGGATTGCAACCGTGTCGGTACGACATTTTTGTCGTACGCCTCCGCCGACCTACGTTGGTGGCAAGCGACAGGAGGAACCCAATGAAGCACCGACCTAACCCGAGCCCTATCCGCCCCGGCAAGCTGCCGAAGCGCCTTCGTTATGACCGTCAGGTGCAGGCCTGGGGCAAGCGCCTCGCTGGCAATGACGAGCTCGTCGTCAATGACGATCTGAGTGAGGAGCAGCTGACCTACTTGATGTCGGAGGTCCATCGGCGGCGCGGCGACTTCAACCACACCCTCTACGAGCGGGCCATGGCCAAGTTGACCCCGGTGCTGGCGGCGCCGGACATGGATGACCCGCTCGGCGATCTCGGGCACGTCTTCGCTCAGCCCGAGGTCCTCGAGTGCTGGAAGTCGATCAGCGGCAGTCGCGGCGAGCGCGGTCCGGCTCCGTCCTGGGGTTGGACCAAGGCGCTGATGTCGCTACTGGCGATGACCGGCCGGAGCACTCATGTCGACGACACCTTCTCCGACCTGGCGCGCTCAGAGGAGCTGCAGGAGCTCTTCACCCGGGTCGAGCTCGCCGCCGACGGCCCGGGCCTCGGGCAAGTGCCGAGCTACGCCACCGTGTGCCGGTTGATGCCGCGCTTGGCCGGGCCGATGAGGAAGACCATCATTAAGGGCAACATCGAGCTGGTGAAGGGACTCCGGGAGATGCATCCGGACGCGGGGATCGGCAAGCGTCTTCTGGTTGACGGAACCGCGATCCCGGCCTGGGCACCGCAGGTCGGCTGTGGCAGCACCAAAGACGGTGAAGAACGTTCAGAGCGCGAGGCCCGCTTGCGGGAGTTCGCTCCGGACGCCGGCTTTCGCGCGGTCTACTACGGCAGCAATGGCAAGCGCTCAATCAAGCCGGGCGACAAGCTGTCCAGCGGGCTTCGCGCGGGCCGCGGTAAGGCCTGGCGCGGCTACATCCTCGTCGTCATCGCCGATCAGGCCACCGGGCTCCCCCTGGTCTGGAACCTCCAGGACGCTTAGGAGAACGAGCACTGGAGCTTGATCCCCTGCCTCAGTGATCTCTACAACGCTTGGCCCGACATCGATGCCGAGTGCATCGCCGGCGACGGCGCATACAACAACGATGAGACCGTGCGGATGTGCGAGGTCAACTACGGCCTCCACCCCTGTTTCCGCGACAACCGGACGCGAGAGTCGGCCGCTGTCGGACGTGAGCACTGCCGTGACAACACGATCGCCTCGATCGACAAGTGGGGCCGCCTCATCTGCGCCACCCACAAGAAGCCACTCCGCTTCGAGAGCTTCGACGTGCCGAACCGGAACGGGCTCCGCCCCGGTCAAGCGACTGACGGACGTCGCTTCCGCATTCGTGCCACCTGCACTCATAGCGCCCCGCGCAAACCGCACTGCGGGCGCCTTAGCCTCAAGGCCGAGGCTGACTGGAGCCGACTGACCTACTTCCCCCTCTACAACCAGGGCAACCCGAAGCGCCGCGCCTACCGGCAAGCGATGATCGACCGGCTCAGCGGTGTCGAGCAGCTCTTCCAGCGACTCAAGGGCGGCAACAAGCTCGGCACCGTCGGCACTGACCGCTCACGGATCCGCGAGCTCGAGAAGCACGAGGCGCTGATATCCCTGGCCTTCCTGTCGATGACTGCGCTGACCGTCGCCGATCAACGACAAGAGCGCGGGGACGGGCACAAGCTGCCGACGGTCGAGGAGCTGTGCGAGCGGCCGACGGTCGCGGCTTAGTCCGTCGTCGGCTGGATCCAACTCTCGGCGGCCTCGGCAACCTCCGAAGGCGCGTAGATCAGTCTGTCGAGCACTCCGATGACGTCGTAGTAGCGGGTCTCGTCCGCATCGCTGTAGGACTCAAGGAGTTCGGCGAGTTGGTCTGTGTCGAGACCTCGGACCGCGATAGCCAGCGCATGGCGCCTGGTCGAGGAGTCTCGTGAATGCAGCATGGGGCGCAGGGTGTCGAGCTCAACCGGGAGCTCCCTGGCATAGATCTCGCGCAGCATTCCCGCGACTATGCCCCGTGGCGCCTCTCCTTCCCCGAGAGCCGCGAGTAGGTCCTCGCCTCGACCGACAACGCCAGCCGCCGCCGCCAGGGCGTCGGCGGCGCTTGAGCCGTGATTGTCCGCGGCATAGCGGACGAGAGCGGGCATGTCGTCTTCGCTGGGGACCAAACTCAAGAGCTCGGCGGCCGCAGCCCGGGTCTGAATATCGTCGTCCTCGATGTAGCGTCGAGCGAGCTCCGCGTCTTCCTCGCTACCACCCCGTGCACTCAACCCCCGAAGGGCGGCCGCGCGCCAGACGGTGTCGTAGAGGTCTTGATGCTCGCCGAAGCTCTCGGTGAGCCAAACCCGCACCTCATCGCTGCCTCCGAAGCGCTCAACGGCGGCCTCGAAGCCAGCCCGTCGGAGGTCCTCGAACCCGTTGGCAAGCGCATGCCGGACCAATGTCAACGTCTCCTCGTCCTCATCTCGTCCGAGGAGGACGGTCAGCGCGTCGGATCCTGAGAGCCCAATAGCTCCCCAGTCGGACCCTTCACGAAGTTCCGCCGTGGTTCGTCGCTGTAGCCATGCTCGCTCGACCGCGGGGCCATGCTCATCGAACAGCGACTGCCGGCCGTCCGAGGTCTTCACAAGCTCTTTGATCTGTTCCTCCTCGAACTCCATCCCCATTTCGATGAGCGTTTTGAGGGCCGCAAGCCTCAACGGACGATGGTCCGCCTGAAGGCTTTCCTCCGCCTCATCCCTGCTTAGCTCACCCCGAGCAGCGAGCATGAGAAGCGCCAATCGCTTCACGGCAGGGCGCCCATCGAACGCCTCCCGGACGGCTGAGTCGGACACCTCCGGCGCTAGGCCAAGGATCTGCTCCTCGTAGTCATCGATCCAGGCGGGGTTCTCAAACGCCAACTGCACCGCAGCATCAACATCGGTCTCGAGCAAGAGCTGCAGGAGCGTCTTGAAGACCGTGATCGAACCCGTGCGCTCGAACAGCCCCCGCAGCACTTCCTCAGCGCCATCCACATGAGCGTCGCCGACCACACGGGCAGCCGACTCTCGAACGCGCTCGTCGTCATCGTCCATCAAGCGGCTGAAGACCTCAAGAGGCGTGGATCGATCGGCGGATTCCACCAGCCAATCAGCCATCGCAAGGGCGCCCGACAATCCAAGCTCCCGCATGACTCCTGCCCTGATGTCAGCGTCGGGCTCCGTAAGCACCAGTCGAGCCAGTCGAGGCTCCCAGTTCTCGGCGCCGGTGAGCCCCCATCCAGCGGCGGCATATCCGGTCTGGGCAAGTGTTCGATCAATCAGTAGCTGCTCGCCAGCCGTGGCCTCGATTCTCCCTCGAAGCCGATACGCGGCCATAAGGTCGTGCACGTCGAGAGTCGCCCGCGTGATACGACCGCTTAGCTCTGCGGCCGTCGCCAGATGAGCGCGAACCAGGTCGAGGTGCGCGACCTCATCGCTTTCGCCCGCGAGCACGCTCGACACAGCGTCGAGTGCGGCACGAGATTGAGAAACACCTGGTGCACCAGCATCTTCAGCCGCCGGCTCGGGAGGAGCTGCCTCGGACGGCTCGAGAGCGGCAACTTCAGAGGACTCCGCATCCCGACTGATCCTCTCCACGATGAACGTATTGAGCGCTTGATAGAGAGCGAGCTCGAACGCTTGGACGTCGGCATATGCGCCATACAAGGCGCGGAGGCGCCGGCGAAACGCGAGGTTCTCCGGGGGCGCGTCCTCGCCCGGCTCGAGGTCCCGCACGAAGACCATCGCGTCGACATCCTCACCCCCGTCGCGTCGAGCCTTTAGACGTTCAAACTCTTCCTCAAATCCGGACGTGTAGTCACCGGTAGGCGTCCCCCAGTTTCGGCCCAGGACACCGACGAGGACATCGCATCGATCGACTTCAGGATTGATCAGATCTTGAGCTCGACCCAGTCCAGGCCGAGTCTGTTCCCAACCCGACATGCGAATCGTCCATCCCAGAGCCTTGTGCGTGGCGGTGAGGTCCCTGGCGACGCGGTGGGCAGCCTGGCGCTCCTCCTCTACGTCACTAGGGGAAGCGAGGAACACATCGATCGTTCGGCTCGGCACAGCCATGACCGCGACCGTAGCGGGGGACGAGGCGGCGACGCGACGATTCAGCTTCAGGCTCGCTCAGCCCCGCCCGCAATGGACAACGCCCTGGCGCCTAAAAGTTTCCTAAAGATGGGGAGAGAACCTGTCCCCTACCCGAGCTGGTTTGGGGAGAAATCGGCATGGTTGCGATAAGCCGCATAACCAAGCCGAATCCGGGCCACTTGTTCTCCGATGAAACTTGAGAACAGAGGCGAGATCAGCGCGCGTCAGCGGATCTTGTCGTAGAGGCTGAAGATCGGCAGGTACATCGAGATCACGATGAAGCCGACGACGCCGCCGACGAAGATGATCATCACCGGCTCGATCAGGGAGGTCAGGGCCTTGACCTTGGCGTCGACCTCGGCCTCGTAGAAATCGGCGACCTTGGTGAGCATCTGCTCGAGCTGGCCGGTCTCCTCACCGACGGAGACCATGTGGGTGACCATGGTCGGGAAGACGTCCGAACGGCCGAGGGGCGCGGCGATGGTTCCGCCTTGGCGCACGGACGCGTAGACGTCGTCCATGGCCTTCGCGACGACGGCATTGCCGGACGTCTCGCCCGCGATCTTCACCGCCTGGAGGATCGGGACGCCTGCGGAGATCGTTCCCGAGAAGACGCGTGACCAGCGGGCGATCGCGACCTTCTGGACGACGTCGCCGATCTTGGCCGGCAGCTTCAGCTTGAGGACGTCCCACTGGTAGCGGCCCTTCTCGGTCTTCTTCCACTGCGAGAAGGCGAAGAAGAACCCGCCGATGGCCGGGAGGAGGATGAACCAGGCGCCGGTGAGCAGGTCGGAGGCGGTGACCGTGATCTGGGTCATGAACGGGAGCGCGGCGCTCTCGCCCGAATCCTTGGCCATGTCCTCGAAGATCCCGGTGAAGACGGGGACGATGAACGCCACGACGATCGCCATCACGATGATCGCGAAGCCGAACACGAGCATCGGGTACATCATCGCGCTGCGGACCTGACGCTTCAGGGCGTCGAGCTTCTCGAGCTGGATGGCCACCATGTCGAGCGCCTGCTCGAGGCGGCCGGAGCCCTCCCCCGCCCGGACCATCGAGCGGTAGAGCGGGTCGAAGATCGCCGGGTTGCGCTCCATCGAGTCGGCGACGGAGCTGCCGGCCTCGACGTCGCGGCGGAGGTCCACGATCGCACCGGTGATCTTTTCGTCCTCGGTCTGATCCTCCAGCGTGTAGAGGGACCGCAACATCGGCATGCCGGAGGCGATCAGGGTCGCGAACTGCCGGGAGAAGACCGCAAGGTCGCGCATGTTGACGCTCTGGAAGCGGTCGAAGATGCCGTCGACCCTGAGCGCTTCGTGCTTCTCGGAGACGTCGAGGACGATCAGCCCGCGCTGGCGGAGCTGTTCGGTGACCTGACCCTTCGAGCTCGCCTCGAGCTCGCCTCGGGACGGGGTTCCGGCGACGTCGATCGCCCTGAATGCGAAGGTGCTCATCTACCTGCCTCCATCGGTCAGACGGGGGTCCCGAGACTTGCCGCGGCGCCCTGGTACTGCGGCTGAACGCTGCCGTTGGCCGCCGGGACGCCGCCGAGGAGGCGCTTCAGCTCCTCGGGCACGGCGGCACGCTGCTCGGCCAGCTTGTTGGAGATGCGGCCCTGGCGGACCAGCTGAGCGAGGTGGGCGTCCATCGTCTGCATGCCGGTGGCGCCGGAGGTCTGGATCGCCGAGTAGATCTGGTGGGTCTTGCCCTCGCGGATCAGGTTGCGGATCGCCGGGGTCGGGATCAGCACCTCGCAGGCGCAGACGCGACCGGAGCCGTCGGCGGTCGGGAGCAGCTGCTGGGTGATGATCCCCTGCAGCGCGATCGACAGCTGCATGCGGACCTGGTGCTGCTGCTCTGCCGGGAAGACGTCGATGATCCGGTCGACCGTCTGGGAGGTCGACTGGGTGTGCAGCGTGGCGAAGACGAGGTGGCCGGTCTCAGCCGCGGTCAGCGCGGTCGAGATCGTCTCGATGTCGCGCATCTCGCCGACGAGGATGACGTCGGGGTCCTGGCGAAGCGCGGCCTTGAGCGCGAGGGAGAAGTCGATGGCGTCGGAGCCGACCTCACGCTGGTTGACGATGCAGCGGTGGTGCGGGTGCAGGAACTCGATCGGGTCCTCGATCGTGAGGATGTGCTCGTCGCGCTCGCGGTTGATCGAGTCGATCATGGCTGCAAGGGAGGTGGTCTTGCCGGAACCGGTCGGGCCGGTGACGAGGACGAATCCACGCGGCTTGCGGGTGAATTCCTCGAGGACGGCGGGGAGCTCGAGCTCCGACAGGGACTTGATCTCCTGCGGGATGTGGCGGAAGGCGGCGCTGATGGCGCCGCGCTGGAAGAAGCAGTTGACGCGGAACCGGGCCACGTTCGGGATCGCGTAGGCGAAGTCGAGCTGGAGGTTGTTCTCGAAGCGCTTGCGCTGGTCGTCGTTGAGGACGGAGTAGACGATCTCGCGGGTCGCCTGAGGCGTCAGGACGGGAAGGTCGTCGAGCGCCTGGATCTGGCCGCGCACGCGGACGGCAGGGTGGAAACCCGGCGTCAGATGCACGTCCGAGGCCCGCATCTGGACCATGCGGGTCAGAACCTCGGAGAAATCGAAGTTGCTCATCCCCGTCTATGTCGTCAGGGAACCCCGATTGCTTGAGGGCTGACGGGCGTCAATCAGGCGGCGGGGTCTCAGGATCCACTGGGCCTTCAGGATCCTCGACCTCCTCGACGTCGGGTAGGAGCGACGCTCCCTCTTCCAGATCGGCTCCCATCTCGTCGAATTCGCCCTTCCTGTAGAGCCGGAACTCGTAGACGCCGATCTGACCGGCCGCGGCGAACGGGATGGCCAAGAGCGCGCCGACCACGCCCAGGAGCGTCCCGCCGAAGATCGCTGCCACGACGATCACGAAGGGATCGAGCTGGACGGCCCGGCTCTGGATCCGCGGCTGGATCACGTAGTTCTCGAACTGCTGGTAGGAGATCGCAAATACGAGCCAGATGATCGTCACGGTCGGGAAGTCGGTGAAGACCGTCACGACGCCGACGATGAACGCGCCGATCGTCGCGCCGAGGAGCGGGACGAGGTCCAGCATCGCCACGATCACCGCAAGCGCGAGCGGGGCGGGCACCCCGAGGATCTGCAGGACGATGAACGCGACTATCCCAGCGATCGTCGCCTGGATCAGCGCCCCACCGACGTAACTGGAGACCGCGATCGCCATCCGATTGAGCGCCCGCCCGATCGCCTCGGCCTCGTCCGGCCGGCGGGTCGCGAGGATCGCCTGGGTCCACTGCTGCCCGCGCGACACCATGAAGATGCTCATGACGATGATGGTGAAAAGGGCGAACAGGGACCCGAGCAGCCCGGCGCCGAGGTTTGCGAGTGTGCCCGCCACATTGTCCAGCGACCCGGCGGCATTGTTTGCGACGTCCTCGAGCTTGCTGACGAGGTCGTAGTTCTCGTTGAGGCTGCGCAGGGTGTCGCTGCCCTGGACGGTGTCGTTGAGGTCGGAGACGTAGCTGGGCAGGTCGGAGACGAGGTCGCTCGCGGCGGTCACGGCCGGCGGAACGAGGATCGAACCGATCAGGATCGGAACGAGCACCAGGACCAGGTAGACGACCGCGATGGCGGCGGTCCGCGGCATGTGCTGTTCGAGGCGGCTGACCGGCGCCGCGACGGAGACGGCGACGAAGGTGGCGACGATGAGCCAGCCGATCGGCGTCCGAAGCAGGTAAATGAGATAGAGGGCGGCAGCGCTCGCGACCACGGTTGCGACGACCCGCAGGATCCCGCGCAGGGTCGGCTCGTGTTTCTGGACAACGACCGCACCGAAGCCCGCAGTCGCCCCCGTCTGCGACTCGGGGGTCCCTCGGCTCTCCCCGCCGGGGGATGCGGGATAGTTCTCCATCCCCATGGATGCTAGGCCCGCATCGGACGGCTTTTCCGACCCGCTGGAGACCATCCGGCGCTCGGTCGTCATCGTCCTCGTCGACACGGTAGTGCTGCTCATCTGCGCACGCCTCCTCGACCGCTTCACGCTCGACGGATTCGGCGCCGCACTCGGCGCAGCACTGCTGATCGGCGTCCTCAACGCGCTCGTCTTCCCCACGCTCGCGCGCCTGACGCTGCCGCTCAACGTCTTGACGCTCGGCCTCGCCGCCATCGTCATCAACGCGATCCTCGTCGCCTTCGCAATCGACCTGGTCCCGGGCGCCGAGATCACCGGCCTTGCCGAGGCGATCTTCGTGACCATCGCGCTGACGCTCGCCACCTCGGCCGCGGCGTCCCTGCTCGCCATCGACGACGACGAGAGCTGGTACCGGAACGTCGTCAAGGACCAGGCGCGTCACAACTCGGGCCGCAACCGGACGAACGTGCCCGGCGTCCTCTTCCTCGAGATCGACGGGCTCGCCCACGAGGTCCTCCAGCGCGCCATCGCCTCCGGCCGGACGCCCAACATCAAGCGCTGGATCGAGGACGGCTCCCACCAACTGCACCGCTGGGAGACCGACTGGTCGTCGCAGACCGGCGCCTGCCAGGCGGGCCTGCTGCACGGCAACAACGACGACATGCCCGCGTTCCGCTGGTGGGAGAAGGACCGCGGCGCACCGATCGTCACCAACCACCCGAAGGACGCCGTCGAGATCGAACGCCGCCATTCCGACGGCAAGGGTCTCCTCCACGCCGATGGCGCCAGCCGCGCCAACATCCTCTCGGGCGACGCGACCCACTCGATGCTGACGATGAGCACCGTGCTGACGCGGCGCCGCCCGATCGGCCGCGACTACTCCGCCTACTTCGCCCGCCCCTACGCGACCTTCAAGACGCTCAACGCCGTCGTCGCCGAGTACTTCCGCGAGCGCTACGCCGCGATCATGCAGAAGCGGCGCGACGAGAAGCCGCGGATCGACCGCGACCGCAAGTACGGGCTCGTCCGCGCCTGGGCCACCGTGATCCAGCTCGACCTCCAGGTCGCCGCGGTGGTCGGCGACCTGCTCGCCGGGCGACCCGTCGTCTACACGACCTTCCTGGCCTACGACGAGGTCGCCCACCACTCGGGGATCGAACGCGAGGACACGCTCGCGGTGCTGACCAAGGTCGACCGGCAGCTCGGCCGGGTCGAGAAGGCGCTCGCCGAGGCGCCACGGCCGTACGAACTCGTCGTCCTCTCCGACCACGGCCAGTCGCAGGGCGCCACGTTCCTGCAGCGCTACGGCTACTCGCTGGAGGACCTGGTCGAGAGGACCTGCAAGCCCGACAGCTCATACACGGCCTCGGAGGGCTCGGCGGAAGCGAGCGCCTACATCAACGCCAGCTTCACCGAGCTCGACCGCGACCAGACCACCGTCACCCGCGCCCTTCACTCGACCGCCGAGAAGCTCGACGTCGTCGACCCGGATGCGGAGGGCGTCGGCGCCGCGAAGCTGACGAAGGCGTCCGGCGAGGAGGACCTGCCGCCCGAGCTTGCGGTCATGGCGTCCGGCTGCCTGGGGCTGATCAGCTTCCCCCGCGAGCCCGGCCGGCTGACCCTGGAGCGGATTGAGGCCCTCCACCCCACCCTGATCGAGACGCTCCGCACCCACGAGGGCGTCGGCTTCCTGCTCGTCGACTCCGAGAAGGACGGTGCGCTTGCGATCGGCCCGTCCGGGGTCAACCGCCTGGAGAAGGGCGAGATCCTCGGCGAGGACCCACTGGCGCCGTTCGGGCCGAACACCGCCCGCCACGTCCTCCGCACCCACGGCTTCGCCCACTGCCCCGACATCGTCGTCAACAGCAAGGTGTGGAGCGACCCGACCGAGGTCGCGGCCTTCGAGGAGCTGGTCGGCTCACACGGCGGCCTCGGCGGCCCGCAGAGCTTTCCGTTCGTGCTCGCGCCGTCCGATCTGACCTGGCCCGAGGGCGACGTCATCGGCTCCGAGACGGTCCACCGGATCTTCAAGGGCTGGCTGGCCGGGCTCGGCCAGGACGCCTACGCCGACGGCGAGCCGACCTACAGGTCGATGGAGGACCCGGGGACGAGCAGTTCCGCCCTGACCCCGGGCGAGGACTCGCCGACCTGATCGACGAACCGCTGCGCCCGCCGGTCGCGGGCGGGATCGGCTCTCATCGCCATCCGCTCGTAGCCGCCCCAGTGGATCGGGATGAGA
>Ga0209023_10007129_pt1 | contig 11557 bp, 6 predicted proteins | sample LakOneMetagenome_FD_187468 | JGI IMG/M metagenome (GOLD analysis project Ga0209023, IMG submission 187468) | Freshwater and sediment microbial communities from Lake Erie, Canada (SPAdes) (version 2) | ecosystem: Environmental > Aquatic > Freshwater > Lentic | place: Lake Erie, Canada | collected...
GAGGCGCTGGCCGACCACGACAGGGCCATCGCGCTCAACCCCGCTTTCGCCGAGGCCCATTCGAACCGCGGCAACGTGCTGATGGAGCTGGGGCGCCTCGACGAGGCGGCTGCGGCCTTCGAGTCCGCCAAGGCGCTGAAGGCGGATTTCGACAGTGCGCTGTGGAACGAGGCCAACCTGCTGCTGCTCAAGGGCGAGCTGGAGCGGGGCTTCCGGCAGTATGAATTCCGCCGCAGCCGGATTGCCGGCGCGCGGCGGCGCGGCCACCAGCGGCCCCAGCCCACGCCGGACGACACGCTCGCCGGCAAGCGGCTGCTGATCTGGAGCGAGCTTTTCCTCGGCGATGTCATCCAGTTCTGCCGCTATGGGCGCGTCGCCGCGGCGCGTGGCGCCGAAGTCACCATCGCAGCACCCCGCAAGCTGCACCGGCTGCTGGCTACGCTGGGACCCGACATCGCAATAGCCGACGAAGACACGCCCGACGCGGGCTTCGACTTCCAGCTTCCGCTGATGAGCTGCCCGCTGGCGCTGCAGCGGCCGGGCGAGGCGTTTCCGGCCGATGTGCCTTACCTCCACGCCGAGCCGGAGCGGGTGGCGCGCTGGCGCCAGCGCATCGGACCCCGGGGCCTGAAGATCGGCATCTGCTGGCAGGGCAGCAAGCTGGCGGAGCGCGATGGCCGCTCGTTCCCGCTCAGCGAATTCCGCGCGCTGTCGGGGTTCTCCGGCGTGCGGCTGATCAGCCTGCAGAAATTCGATGGCGTCGAGCAGCTGCGCGCCATGCCGCCCGGCATGGTGGTGGAGGAACTGGGCGACGGGTTCGACGCGGGCGGCGATGCCTTCCTCGATTCCGCCGCGGTCATCGATTGCCTCGACCTGGTCATCACCTGCGATACCTCGGTGGCGCATCTCGCCGGGGCTCTTGCAACACCCACGTGGGTGCTGCTGAAGAAGGTGCCCGAATGGCGCTGGTCGCTCGATCGGGAGGACAGCCCGTGGTATCCGCGGACGCGGCTGTTCCGGCAGACCGTCAATGGCGATTGGGGCGGCGTCTTCGCCCGCGTCGCGTCGGCACTCGGGAGGGAGTTCGGACAGTGAGCAGCGACAGCAAGGACCATGGCGGATTGCCGCTCATCCCGGTGTCGTGGGGAGAGCTGGTCGACAAGGTGACGATCCTCGAGATCAAGGCCAGCCGGCTGTCGTCCGAGGCGGCCCGCGCCAACGTGCGCAAGGAGCTCGACCTGCTCGGCGCCATACTGTCGAACGCCGTGGCCGGGAGGGTGAGTGCGCTGAAGACGAGGCTCACCGCCGTCAACCAGCGGCTGTGGGACATCGAGGACGAGATCCGGGTGAAGGAGTCGCGCGGCGAATTCGACGATGGCTTCATCGCTTTGGCGCGCTCGGTCTACATCGAGAACGACGAGCGCGCGGCGATCAAGCGCGAGATCAACGTGCTGCTCGCCTCGCAGCTGGTGGAAGAGAAGAGCTACGCTCCCTACCGGTGATGCCGGCTAGCGGGGAAGGCTGTAGCCGAATCTCTTGTAGTCGTTTGCCATCAGGTCGAGGAAACGGTCGCGGTGGCGGGGGTTCCACGGGGTCGGAACGCGGGCGCTGGCATTGTCGTGGCCGAGGCGGAAGCCGGGGCCCAGCAGCTTCTGGAAACAGGCCTCGACCGCAGCCGGCTCCTCGAGCCTGAGGATGTCGGTGGCGAGCATCGCGCCATCAGCGCCGGTGACGTAGCCGGCGAGATAGTCGCGCCACCTGTCGTCGGCGACCTGGCTGGTGAATTCCTCGAAGCTGCGGGACAGCACGCCGGCCTTGATGGCGCCGGACAGCATGGCCAGCACGCCGAACTGGCGGCCATCATCGAACTTGCCGGCGCGGACCAGCTCCCAGGCGTGCTGCTTGGCGAGATCCGCGCCGATGCCGGGGTTCTTCGCCGCGACCACCGAGGCGATCCACAGATGGACCGTCTTGGAATAGCGGTAGTAGCTCTCGACGATCTTCAGCGGCTCGCGGACGAGGACCGCGACCCGCATGCGCGCGAAGCCGTCGCCCAGCGCCTGCTTCAGTTCTGCCGCGGTCGAGTGCTTGCTGATGCCATAGAGCTGCGCGAAGGCCTGGGTGTGCAGGATCTCGCCCTCGGGGGTCGAGCCGATGACGAAGTCGCCCCAGCGCAGGTGGCGCTGGAACTCGATCTCGACCGAGCTACCGCCGCACTTCGGGACGTGGACGAACACCAGGCCATGGTTGACGGAAATGATGGTCATCGGAAGCGTGCCGAAAATGCCGGCCGCGGCCGCCTGGCGGTCAACGAAAAGGGCCACCCGGCAGGGGCGGCCCTTTCATCGCATGCCAATCGGCTCACTGATTCGGGTCGGTGTCGGCCTGGCCCAGCTTCATGGCGGGCTTGAAGGGGCTGAGCAGGCTGCCCTTGCCTTCGCGGTTGACCACCAGCATGTCGCCCTTGCCGTCTTCCGACGGGGACTGGGTCATGGCGGCCACGGCGAGACGCTGGGGCTGCGGCGGCGGCTCGTCGGCCTGGGCGTCGCTGACGCCCGGAAGCATGGTGGCAACCGCGGTCGAGCCGGTGGCGAACTGCTGGGGCGCACCGTCGCGGCGCACGGCCTTGTTGGAGTCGAACACCAGTTGCTGCGGCCACCAGAACAGGTCGTCACCCGAGGCCGAGGCGGTGATGGTGCGGATGGTCGGAACGTTCTTGGCGTCGCCGTTCTCGATTTCCTCGGAGAGGCTGGTCTTGGCGGCGGAGTTGGATTCGATCGAGGCGGTTTCCGTCATGCTCTCGGGAGCGATGACATAGCCCTGCGAGTTGCCGGCGACCGGCGAGCTGCGCACCGTCGGATCAGGCGGCGGCGCGGAGGCCGGCTCGATCTTCATGTTGACCGCCGCCATCATCAGCACCTCGATGGGCTTGGGGCGCGGCTTGGGCGCGGGATAGCCGGTGCTGACCTCGCCGGCATCGGCCACGGTGGTGTCGGCATCGTCGGCGGCATCGCCATTGTCGCCATTGTCGGGCTTGAGCTTCGGCTTGGCGGGCGCAGCAGAGGCATCGGCACTCATGCCTGCGAGTTCCTCGTCGTCACCGTTGCTGTAGGCGGTCTCGAGCGGGATCTTCTTGCGGGCCTTCAGGCTGGTGCCGGCATCGGCGACCGTGCCCTCGTCATCACCCTCGTCGTCCACGCTGTCCTGCTGGGAGGGAAGCTTTGCGGCACCCGGATCGGCCTTGGCGAGCATGACCTCGGGCACGGCCTTCATGCCGTTCTTGTTGAGACGCGCGCCCACCGTCCTGCGGTAGTCGCGCATGATCTGGGCCATCTGGTAATTGCTGATGGCCGGACCCCAGTGGCGCACCCGCCCGGAGTCGATGTGGAGGAAGCCGGTCGGGCCGCCGCCGGACGAATAATAGCCGACGCCGCCGACCTGGCGCACCAGCGCCGAATTGCGGATCTTGACGGTCGGAACGTCCGGGAAATAGAGGTCGATGGCGTGGCCAACCATGTGCTGGCTCTTCTTGGCCACGTTGCGGCCGATCGACTTCAGGAAGGCGTTGGTCTTGGGCGAGCGGTAGCCGCAGACGATGTGGATCGGTGCCTTGGAGCCGAGGTCGGCGTGCAGTTCCCACATCAGGTCGATGGTGCGGGGCGAGATGGTGATCACCTCGTTGCGGCGCCAGTCACGCAGGATGTAGTTCAGCTTCTTCATGGCGGACGGCACGTACTGGCCATCCTTCATGTAGGTGATGGTGATGCTTTCCTTGGTGTGGACGTGGTAGAGCGAGAGGGTGCGGGTTTCGCCGCCGGAATGCGCGGTGCCGTTCAGATTCAGGAACACGCCCGCACTGAACACCATCGCCACGGCGGTCGTCGCGGCGATCTTCTTCCAGCGGTTCATTGCGTTGCGAAGTCCGACTTCCCTGCAGTCCAAACCCATACCCCACTTACAACCGGTTTTCCGGTTCCTCTGGTGCTTCGTCCAGCTGCCAATCCCCATCCCAGGGTCGGCTTACACTGAAACCGCGTTTCGAACAAGAATGCGGCCACCATGAGGCGGCTTCCCATTAAGGCTAAATGGTTATGTTTAACAGCGGCTTAACAGGCCACAAGTTGTGCCGGGTTGAACCCAGGGTGGTGGCGGCCGAAGATTACATGGGGGATTATCGCCCGACTCCGCGCAAAACAGGGTGCCCAGGCCCCCTCAGCGTTGTGCCACCAGGGTGGCGGACCGGGCGTTCTCGAGCGGTTTGTCACGCCCGTAGATGTCGTTGAAATAGACCATGTTGCCAGCCTCGTCCGGCCAGGCGGTGAAGTAGCTGATGTGGACGGGCAGCTTCTGTTTCAGGCGCACCGTCTCGCTGGCCCTGGTCTCGACCTTGGCGGCGACTTCCTCAGGCGTCCAGCCGAGCACCACGGAGGCGAATTCGCGCGGGTTCTGGACGCGCACGCAGCCATGGCTGAAGGCGCGCACGTCACGCTCGAAGAGCTCGCGCGAGGGCGTGTCGTGCATGTAGATGTCATGCGCATTGGGGAACAGGAATTTCAGTTCGCCCAGCGCGTTCTTCGCGCCCGGCGGCTGCTGGATGCCATAGGGGATCTTGGAGCCGTAGCTGTCCCAGTCGATGGCGCGCGACGACACCACCTTGCCCTGCTGGGTCACCACCTTGAAGCCCATCTTGTCGAGATAGCCCGGATCGTTGCGGAGCTTGGGCAGGTATTCGTTGGCGATGATCGACTGCGGCACGCCCCAGGAGGGGTTGAACACCACCATCTCCATCTCGTCGTTGAACACGGCGGTCTGGGTGTCGGGCTTGCCGACGATGACCCTGGTGGTCCACTCCGGCTTGCCATTCTTGATGACGCTGGCCTGGAAGGCGGCCTGGTTGACGAAGACATAGCGCTGGCCGAGGTCGCGCGGCAGCCAGCGCAGGCGCTCCATGTTGTCGAGCAGCTTGTCGACGCTGCCCGAGGTGCCGGCGTTGTTGAGGGCGGCGACGGTCTGGGGCCCCAGCGCCCCCGTGACCTTGACGCCGGCCTGCTTCTGGAACAGGCGGAGCTGCACCGAGAGCTCGGCATCGAGGACATCCGGGTCGGCCTCGGCCGAGGCCTCGGCGGGGAAGCCCAGCTGCTTCAGGCGGGCGCGGACGGCGGGAATGCGCGCGTCGGCATCGCCCTTCCTGACGATCTCGCCATCCTGAATCTTGTCGTCCTGCGGCTCGTCCTGCACGGCGCGGAGTTCGGCCAGCGCCTTCTTCATGGCGGCAAAAGCGGGATGGGTGGGGTTGAGGCCCTTCAGATAGTCCGCCGCGAAGGGCGAATAGGCGATGACCTTGAGGGCCTCGGCGGGCGCCACCCATGGCGGCTGCAGGTCGTTGTACCGCGACAGCAGCGCGGGGTCGAACTGGCCGCCCGAGGCATCGCGGGCATAGCGCAGGGCTGCCGCCGAGAGGTCGATGTCGAGCCGCGCCATGGCGGCGAGATCGTTCTCAGGCAGCGGCGAATCGAAACTGGCGAGGCCGGTGGGAAGATAGGTCTGCGGCTGCAGCCCGTCGGCGGCCGAGGCGGCGAGCAGCTTCAGCACGTCCTTGCCGCGGTCGCTGAGCTTGCCGTCCGCCAGCCAGATCGGGCGGTAGCCGCGGGCGGCATACTGGGCGAGCAGCGCGGTGCGCGCCGCGGGCAGGACGCGCAGCGACGGACCGTCGGTGGCGAGCTGGCCGTAGATCGCGGCGGCGGCGGGATCGGCGGGCGCCGGGGAGTCGAGCGCAATGCCGCTCAACGCCACCATCTTGGGCGGCACATAGGTGAGGTTGCCCATGCCATAGCCGGGGACGGCATCCTCCGGATCGGCATCGGCGATCACCACCCTGCCCTTGCCGGAGCCGGGCTGGGAATCCTCGCCGTAGAAGGGATCGTCCTTGAAGCTGCCGAACACGGCGCGCCGCTTCTTGGTGGTGTGAGTGCCGGAATTGCCGAACAGCTGCTCCAGGAAACCGGGCTTGTGCTTCTTGGCCGGCGCTTCGGCCAGCGCGGTGCCCGCCAGCATCATCGCTGACAGGGCTGCAAGAACACTCCGGGAGACAAACTTCTTCATCGAAAAACCCACCTGCGCGGCACTCATTCCGGCGCCTTCTTAACAGCGCCGGCGGGACAGAATGTCAAATCACACTCAATTGCAAGCATCTTGCCGCAACCGAAGCGTCAGTATCAACCGTTCGCCGCTTCCTCGAGGCCGAGGTCCTTCATGCGCCGGTAGAGCGTCGAGCGGCCGATGCCCAGCTTGCGGGCAACCTCCGACATCTGGCCCTGGTAGCGCGCAAGGGCGAGGCGGATCATGTCGGCCTCGACCTCGTCGAGCTTGCGGATGTGGCCGCCTTCGGTGACCACCGGAATGCCGAAGGCCACGCCGTCGGCGACCGCCGGGCTGCCCTTGGGAATGGCCAGGCCGCCGGCAATGGCGGCCGCACCCTGCGGCAGCGCCGGCTTGGGCGCCAGCTGCGGGGCAGGGGGAATCTTGATCTCGTAGCCCTCGACGAGGGATGCGATCTGCGGGAAGTCCTCGACATCGAGCCGGCCGCCCTCGCACAGCACCATGGCGCGGAACACCGTGTTCTCGAGCTGGCGGACGTTGCCCGGCCAGGAGTAGGCCTTGAGCAGGCCCAGCGCCTCGGGCGTGATGCCGCGCACCTTGCGGCCTTCCTCGGCCGCGAAGCGGGTGACGAAATGATCGACGAGTGCAGGAATGTCTTCCTTGCGGTCGCGGAGCGGGGGCACCATGATCGGGAAAACGTTCAGGCGGTAATAAAGATCCTCGCGGAACTGCCCGGCCTTCACCATCTCGATCATGTTGCGGTTGGTGGCCGAGATCAGCCGGATGTTGACCTTCACCGGGCGGCGCGAGCCGACGGGGTCGACCTCGCCTTCCTGGATGGCACGCAACAGCTTCACCTGCATGTCGAGCGGCAGTTCGGCCACCTCGTCGAGGAACAGCGTGCCGCCGTCGGCCTCCTGGAACTTGCCCATGTGCCTGGAGGTGGCGCCGGTGAAGGCGCCCTTCTCGTGGCCGAAGAGGATCGATTCCACGAGGTTTTCCGGAATGGCGCCGCAGTTGACCGCGACGAAGGGGCGGCCTGCCCGCTCGCTCTCGCCCTGGATGGCGCGGGCGATCATTTCCTTGCCGACGCCCGACTCGCCCTCGATCAGCATCGGGATGTTGGATTGCGCGCCGCGGCGGCCGAGGCGCAGCACATTGGCCATGGCAGGGGCCGAGGCGATGAGGTCGCCGAAGCCGAGGGCGCCACCCACCTTCTTGTTCAGCCGCTTCACCTCCTCGGTGAGGGCGTTGACCTTGAGGAGATTCTGCACCGAGGCCTTGAGGCGCTCCGGGCTCACCGGTTTCACCACGAAATCGTCGGCGCCGGCGCGCATCGCCTTGATGACCGTCTCGATCGAGCCCTGTGCGGTCTGCACGATCACCGGCAAGTCGCCGCGGATTGCCTGCATGCGGTCGAGGAACTCGAGGCCGCTCATCTCGGGCATGTTGAGGTCGAGGATGACCAGTTCGATGGTGCCGCCGGACTGGCTTTTCAGCACCTCCAGCGCCTTCATGCCGCCGTCGACCGGCATCGGGTCGCAGCCGAAGCGGCGGACCATTTCCTCGAGAATTCTACGTTGAGCCGGATCGTCTTCGACGATGAGAACGCGGACAGCCATGCGCCTGTGAACTTCTTCTTTGTGTGTTTCTTCCGGGCGGACAAGGCGGCCCGGGCCGGCGCCCGGGATTGTCAGCGACTCGCCTCTTCCTGACGATCAACGTGACAGGGAAGGGTAAAGGCGCTGTTAATGAAGAGCCACGTTTGGAGACACCCGCAATCGATTGGAAACACGCGGGATTTGATCCGGATCATGGCGGCCGGCGGGTCCTCCCGGCAAACTGTACAATCTGGAGGCGCAGAGCTGAATCCGATCCGCATCACCCTGTTCGTCATCGCCGTGGCCGGTCTCGCCGGCGGACTGCTCGCACCCTACACCGGCCTCGGCCCGTTCCAGGGCTGGATCTGGGGCGCTGCGGCGGGGGCGGTGCTGGCGGTGCTGCTGGTCGAGATCGTCACTTCGCTGGCGCGGGGCGAGGTGGGGCTCGACATCGTGGCGGGGCTGTCGATCTCGGCGGCGCTGGTCTTCGGCGAGACGCTGGCGGCGGGCGTGGTGGCGCTGATGTATGCCGGCGGGCAGCTGCTCGAGGACTATGCCGCCAACCGGGCACGGGCCGACATGAAGGCGCTGCTGGCGCGGGTGCCGAAGACGGCGCTGCGCTACATCGACGGGCACCTCGAGGAGGTGGCGATCGACGGTGTCCGGCCGGGCGACCGGCTGCTGATCCGCCAGGGCGACATCGTGCCGGCGGACGGACGGGTGAGCAATGGCCGTGCCCTGCTCGACATGGCGGCGCTGACCGGTGAATCGGTTCCGGTGAAGGCGATGGCGGGGCAGGACGTGCAGTCCGGCGCGCGCTCGCTCGACACCGCCTTCGACATGGTGGCGACCAGGCCTGCGGCCGAGAGCACCTATGCCGGCATCGTGCGGCTGGTGCAGGCGGCGCAGGCGGCGAAGGCGCCGATGGTGCGGCTGGCCGACCGCTATGCCCTGGTGTTCCTGGTGGTGACCGTCGGGCTGGCCGGGGCGACCTGGTGGTTCACCGGCGATCACATCCGCATGCTGGCGGTGCTGGTTTCGGCAACGCCATGCCCGCTGATTCTCGCCGTGCCCGTCGCCATCATCTCCGGCATGGGCAAGGCGGCGCGGCGGGGTGTGCTGATGAAGGGCGGGCCGGTGCTGGAGACCATGGCGCGTGCCGCGAACCTCGTCATCGACAAGACCGGCACGCTGACCAAGGGCCGCGCCGAACTGGCCGGCATCATCCCGACGGCGCACTGGCAGCCGGAAGAGATGCTGCGGGTCGCCGCTTCGCTGGAGCAGGCCTCGGCGCATGTGACGGCAGGCTCGATCGTTGCCGCGGCGCAGGCCCGCGGACTGGCGCTGGTGATGCCGCATGACGTGCACGAGACGGCGGGCGAAGGGCTGGAGGGCATGGTCGGGGGCCATCGCGTCATCGTCGGCGGGCACGATTTCGTGGCGCGCAAGCTGGGGCTTTCGGCCTTGCCGCGGCCGGAGCGCGAGCCGGGCACGGCGCTTGCGGCGCTGGCCATCTCCGGCCGCCTTGCCGGGCACCTGCTGCTGGCCGACGCGGTGCGGCCCGAGACGCCGCTGGCGCTCCAGAAGCTGAGGCAGGCCGGCATCAAACGCATCGTGCTGGCCTCGGGCGATTCCCAGGGCGTGGTCGACCGGGTGGGCGAGGGGCTGGGCCTCGACCTGAAGCGCGGCGAGTTGCACCCCGAGGAGAAGGTGTCGATCGTGCTGGCCGAGCGCAAGTCCGGCGTGACGCTGATGGTGGGCGACGGGGTGAACGACGCGCCGGCGCTGGCGGCGGCCGACGTCGGCATCTCGATGGGGGCGAACGGCTCTGCCGCGGCCACCGAATCCGCCGATGCGGTGCTGCTGGTCGACGACCTGACAAGGCTGGCCGAGAGCCTCGCCGCGGCGCGGCGGGCCCGGGCCATCGCGGTGCAGAGCGTGCTGGCGGGGCTCGGGATGTCGTTCGCGGCGATGCTGGCGGCGGCCTTCGGCTACATCACGGTGGTGGAAGGCGCGCTGCTGCAGGAGGCGATCGACGTCGCGGTGATCCTCAACGCGCTGCGGACGCTCAGGTAGGTGTTAGCATTCCTCCTTTCACCTTGCCCCGGCCTGGCCGGGGCATCCATTGCGGGATGCCGAAAAGGATGCGCGGATCAAGTCCGCGCAAGGTGAACCTTTTCGGGCGCGAGCGGCCTGACCCCAAATTAATGTCCCCCGGGTTGCCGAAGCCGCTCCGCTACGCCATATCAGCCGCTCCCGCATCGTGAAGGATCTGCCATGACCGCCACCGCCAAGACCCTCGGGACGCTGCCCGAATGGAACCTCGCCGACCTCTATGCCTCGCCGGAAGACCCGAAATTTGCGGCCGACATGAAGCGGGGCGAGGAGCTGGCCAGGGCCTTCGCCGAGACCTACCGCGGCAAGCTCGCGTCGCTTTCCGGCGCGCAACTGGCGGCGGCGCTGAAGGACTACGAAGCGATGTCGGACCTGCTCGGCCGCACCGGCTCCTATGCGCAGCTCTATTATGTCGGCGACACCACCGACTCGAAGCGCGGCAAGTTCTATGGCGACGTTTCGGCAAAGCTCACCGAGATCTCGACGCTGCTCCTCTTCTTCGAACTCGAACTGAACCGCATCGACGACACGACGCTCGCGGATGCCATGAAGGTTCCGGCCCTGGCGCATTACAAGCCGTGGATCGACAACCTGCGCATGGAGAAGCCCTACCAGCTCGACGACAAGCTGGAGGAGCTGTTCCTCGAGAAATCGCAGACGTCGTCTTCCGCCTTCAACCGGCTGTTCGACGAGACCATGGCGGGATTGCGCTTCGAGGTCGACGGCGAGAAGCTCACCCTCGAACCGACGCTCAACATGATGGTGAGCCCGGACGAGGCGGTGCGCAAGAAGGGCTCGGACGCGCTGGCCAGGACCTTCGGCGAGAACGTCAAGCTGTTCACGCTGATCACCAACACGCTGGCCAAGGACAAGGAAATCTCCGACCGCTGGCGCGGCTTCAAGGACATTTCCGACGCGCGGCATCTCTCCAACCGCGTCGAGCCGGAAGTGGTGGCGGCGCTGGTCGAGTCGGTGCGGCGCAACTACGAGAAGATCTCGCACCGCTATTACCGGATGAAGGCGAAGTGGCTGGGCAAGGACCAGCTGATGCACTGGGACCGCAATGCGCCGCTCCCCGCCGAAGACACCCGCGAGGTGCCGTGGCCGGAAGCGCAGGAGACGGTATTGTCCGCCTACGGACAATTCGCGCCCGAGATGGCGGCGATCGCCAAGACCTTCTTCGACCAGCGCTGGATCGACGCGCCGTCGCGGCCGGGCAAGGCGCCGGGCGCCTTTGCGCACCCGACGGTTCCTTCGGCGCATCCTTACGTGCTGCTGAACTATCTCGGCAAGACGCGCGACGTGATGACGCTCGCCCATGAGCTGGGCCACGGTGTGCACCAGGTGCTGGCGGCCAAGCAGGGGGCGCTGATGGCGTCCACGCCGCTGACGCTCGCGGAGACGGCGAGCGTGTTCGGCGAGATGCTGACCTTCCAGGCGATGCTGGCCAAGACCACGGAGCCCAAGAAGCGCAAGGCGCTGCTCGCCTCCAAGGTCGAGGACATGATCAACACGGTGGTCCGCCAGATCGCCTTCTACACCTTCGAACGCAAGGTGCACGAGGCGCGCAAGGAAGGTGAACTGACGCCCGAGCAGATCAACGCGATCTGGATGGAGGTGCAGCACGAAAGCCTGGGCGACGCGATCAAGTTCGGGCCGGGCTACGAGACCTTCTGGACCTATATCCCGCACTTCATCCATTCGCCCTTCTACGTCTATGCCTATGCCTTCGGCGACTGCCT
>Ga0209023_10007130_pt1 | contig 11555 bp, 5 predicted proteins | sample LakOneMetagenome_FD_187468 | JGI IMG/M metagenome (GOLD analysis project Ga0209023, IMG submission 187468) | Freshwater and sediment microbial communities from Lake Erie, Canada (SPAdes) (version 2) | ecosystem: Environmental > Aquatic > Freshwater > Lentic | place: Lake Erie, Canada | collected...
GGCTTGCGGGCCCCATGGGCGGCGGCCAGCAGGTGCAGGTCGTGGTTGCCCAGCAGGCTGCGCAGCGCGCCGTCGTGCGCGATGCAGCGGCGCAGCACGGCGGCAGAGTCGGGCCCGCGGTTGACCAGGTCGCCCAGCAGGTAGACGGTGTCGCGGCTGGCAGAAAACCCGATCTCGTCGAGCAGGCGGCCCAGCGCACTGTCGCAGCCCTGGATATCGCCGATGCAGTAAAGAGCCATGGTATTTGTGGTGTGTAAGGAGCAGGGATTCTCTGCGGGATTGGGCAGCCCGGGCCATTGGTGCCCGCGTGTTGAAGAACACGGGGGCATTTCATTGCAGTGCGGGGCGGGTGATGCAATGCTGCCCAGGTCCCCGCAGGCCATAGTCCGTGGGGCATGCGCTCGATATTCGCCATTTACATGGCGTGATCTACTCGCAATAAAACTTTACGGCTGGCCGACAAGTGGTAGATGCTGCTGTGCGCGAAGGACGATCATATTGGGGTCGATGGCGTACCCCGTGCAAAGGTCTTTTGGGTGGAGAAAAGCGGCTGGTGGATGGTGGTGTAGATGCACAGGTGGGACGATTCCTACAAATGGCGCGGGCTTATTCCATGGGATTGAAAATGGGATTTTTTTGCTGCCGTGAACCGCACGGCAGAAAATATTCCTATAATCGCGCCTGTCTTTCACCCTTACACCTAAATCCAGACACCATGACTACCAGCTACAAAGACCTGTTGAAACAGCGTGAAGCCCTCGAGCAGCAAATCAACGAAGCGCGCCGCAGCGAATTGTCGAGCGCTGTCGCTCAGGTTCGTTCGCTGGTGACCGAATATGGCCTGACCGCCCAAGACGTGTTCCCCGCTGGCAAGTCTGCTGGCAAGGGTACCCGCAGCTCCACCGCCGGCACCAAGGTGGCGCCCAAGTACCGCAACCCCGCCACCGGCGAAACCTGGACTGGCCGCGGCAAGGCTCCCAAGTGGATTCAAAACGAAAGCCGCGAAAAGTTCGTGATCTGAATTCACCGCCCGCTCCGTCCGGATGGTAAAAAAGCCCGCTCTCCAGCGGGCTTTTTTTTGTGATTTGTTAATCCCTCAATTGGTGCATGCTGCGGCGCAGGGATGAATGGATTTATCTGCCGGGAGTGCCACGCTGGGTGTGGCGGGATCTCGATGGCAGGGAATGGCTCGCACCCCGGGCGCAGGCAGTGTCGTAGTACAACTGCGGATAATTAGGTGGAAACCCTGATCCACCATCCACACCCCCCTGTGCAGGCACATTCCGAACCGCGCGGAGCGGAACTTTAGCCTCCTCCATTACTCGCGCGCGTTTTGCGCCGCCACATCGCGCAGCACCTGTGCGGTGAATTCATCGGCCGGAAAGAACGACTCCACCGCCAGTTCCTGCAGCGTCACGTCCACCGGCGTGCCGAATATCGTGGTGGTGCTGATCAGCGAGAGCATGCCGTGGCGGCTTTCAAAGCAGAACGGCATTACCACGCCCAGGAGTTCACCGGGCAGCACGGTCGATCGGGCGCCTGCGGGTTCGGGATATTCCAGCAGTTCGGCCTGCAGTGCGATGAGTGCCGGGTCGGCCGTGGCCTGGATCTGCTGGCGCAGCCGCTCGAACAAATGCGCGCGCCACTGCGCCAGGTTGGCGATGCGCGGCGCCAGCCCCTCGGGGTGCAGGCTCAGGCGGAACACGTTGACGGGCGGCGCCAGCAGCTCCGGTGCCACGTGGTCCGACAGCAGGGCCTGGGCGGCGCGGTTGGTGGCCACCACGTTCCAGCAGCGATCGAGCGCGATGGCGGGGCAGGGCTCGTGGCCCTTGAGCACCAGCTCCACCGCCTGCCGGGCCGCGGCCAGGGCCGGGTCGTCCAGTGCGCGTTCGCGGTACATGGGCGCATAGCCGGCCGCCACCAGCAGGGCGTTGCGCTCGCGCAGGGGCACGGCCAGGCGTTCGCACAGGCGCAGCACCATGTCGCGGCTGGGGTTGGTGCGGCCGGTCTCCATGAAGCTCACGTGGCGCGTGGAGATGTCGGCCTCGTCCGCCAGCTCCAGCTGGCTCAGGTGCCGCTGCTGGCGCCAGGTGCGCAGGTGGTCGCCGAACGACGCGGGCCCGGCCTGCGGCGGGCGGTGCGGCAGGGCAGGGCGTGCAGGACGGGCAGGGCGGTGCGATGGGGTGGAGGCGGAGGTCATGGGGCACATCCTAGGTTCAAACAACCTGCAGGCCATTACTTGGCAGGTCATCGACTCCATGCGCTGCGGCGGCAACGATGCAGGCCTGTTCTTCGTTTTTTCAACCGCTTGAAGGAGCCTTTCATGTTCAGCCTGATGTCTTCCCCCCGATTCCTGCGTGCCGTGGTCTGGTTCGATGCGTCCACGGGTGTTCTGCTGGGTGCCCTGCACCTGCTGCTGACTGCGCCGCTGGCCGAATGGCTGGGCCTGCCGGCGGGGCTGCTGCAGGTCACCGGCGCACTGCTGCTGGGCTATGCGGCGCTGGCCGTGGCGATAGCGCGGTCCGAGCCCATGCCCCGGGGCTGGCTGTGGGTGCTGATCGTGGGCAACTTTGCGTGGGCCCTGGCCAGCCTGGCGCTGCTGCTGGCCTCGCCGCTCACGCCCACACTGCTCGGCCAGGCGTATCTGGTGGTGCATGTGGTGTCGGTGGCCTTGCTGGCAGAACTGCAGTGGTTCGGCGTGCGCCGCTTGCCGGTGTGGGCAGCCGCGTAGTGCTGTGCAGCCGATTGCTATTAAATAAATAGCTGCTGGCGCTTGCCTATCAGGCGGTAGCGGCTACTTTTATTTGAAGTGGCAGCGCTGTGGCCCGGGCGCCTGCACGGGCCGGGCGCACGCAGCGCCGCGCGGCACCTGTGCATACCCCCACGATTGCGCCGTCACGGGAGACTGACAGAATAGGCCTGTTGCGTCACACAGGAGATCGCCATGGCCTCATCGCCCAAGCCGCCCGCCACCTTGTCTTCCCGCCCCGCCGCCCGTTCCTCCACGGGCCATGCTTTCGCCAACACGCTCAAAAGCTTCAAGACGGCGTCGGGCAAAGAGGGCCGCCTCTACTCCCTGCCCGCGCTGGCAAAGCAGTTCCCCTCGGTCAACCGCCTGCCGGTGTCCATCCGCATCGTGCTCGAATCGGTGCTGCGCAATTGCGATGGCCGCAAGGTGACGGCCGAGCATGTGCAGCAGCTGGCGCACTGGGCGCCCCATGCCGAGCGCAAGGAAGAGATCCCGTTCGTGGTCTCGCGCGTGGTGCTGCAGGACTTCACCGGCGTACCGCTGCTGGCCGACCTGGCCGCCATGCGCAGCGTGGCCGGCAGGCTGGGCAAGAACCCCAAGAAGATCGAGCCGCTGGTGCCGGTGGACCTGGTGGTCGACCACTCCATCATGGTCGACTTCTACGGCAAGAAGAATTCGCTCGACCTGAACATGAAGCTCGAGTTCCAGCGCAACCGCGAGCGCTACGAGTTCATGAAATGGGGCATGCAGGCCTTCAGCACCTTCGGCGTGGTGCCCCCTGGCTTCGGCATCGTGCACCAGGTGAACCTGGAGTACCTGGCGCGCGGCGTGCACAAGACCAAGGACGCCACGCCCCCCGTCTACTACCCCGACACCCTGGTGGGCACCGACAGCCACACGACCATGATCAACGGCATCGGCGTGGTGGGCTGGGGCGTGGGTGGCATCGAGGCCGAGGCCGCCATGCTGGGCCAGCCGGTGTACTTCCTCACGCCCGATGTGGTGGGCTTCGAGCTCACGGGCCAGCTGCGCGAGGGCGTCACCGCCACCGACCTGGTGCTCACCGTGACCGAGATCCTGCGCCAGCACAAGGTGGTGGGCAAGTTCGTCGAGTTCTTTGGCGAAGGCACGCGCACGCTGTCGCTGCCCGACCGCGCCACCATCGGCAACATGGCGCCCGAATACGGCGCCACCATGGGGTTCTTTCCGGTCGATGAGAAGACCATCGACTACTTCCAGGGCACGGGCCGCACCAAGGTGGAGATCGAAGCCTTCGAGGCGTACTTCCGTGCGCAGGGCTTGTTCGGCGTGCCGCTGGCCGGCGAGATCGATTATTCGCAGGTGGTGCGCCTGAACCTGGGCGACGTGACCCCCAGCCTGGCCGGCCCCAAGCGCCCGCAGGACCGCATCGAGCTGGGCAAGGTCAGCAGCCAGTTCGCCGACCTGTTCAGCCAGCCCATTGCCAGCAACGGCTTCAACCGCCCCGCCGAGCTGCTGCACACCCGCCACCATGTTCGCCCGGCCGATGCGCCGGTTGACCTGGTGGCCACGGCGGAGAAGCCCGCGCCGTCGGGTGGCCCGCGCTTCCTGATGGAGATGGAGCAGAACAAGCCCACGCTGGCCGCAGCGCGCGCCGAAGTCACAGCGCAGCAGGGCAGCCAGGCTGGCGACGTGACGGTGGGCAACGGCGACGTGCTCATTGCCGCCATTACCAGTTGCACCAACACCAGCAACCCCAGCGTGCTGCTGGCCGCAGGCCTGCTGGCCAAGAAGGCGGTGGAGGCGGGCCTCAAAGTCAAGCCGCACATCAAGACCTCGCTCGCACCCGGCTCGCGCATCGTCACTGAATACCTCACCGAGACCGGCCTGCTGCCGTACCTCGAAAAACTGGGCTTTGCGCTGGCGGGCTACGGCTGCACCACCTGCATCGGTAATGCGGGCGACCTCACGCCCGAGCTCAACGACGTGATCACCAGCAACGACCTGGTGTGCGCGGCCGTGCTGTCGGGCAACCGCAACTTCGAGGCGCGCATCCACCCCAACCTCAAGGCCAACTTTCTGGCCAGCCCGCCGCTGGTGGTGGCCTACGCGATCGCCGGCACGGTGCTCAAGGACCTGATGACCGAGCCCGTGGGCAAAGGCAAGGGTGGGCGCGACGTGTACCTGGGCGACATCTGGCCCACCAGCGACGAGATCCAGCAGCTGATGAAGTTCGCGATGAACGGCAAGGCCTTCCGCGAGAACTACGTCAAGGTGAGCACCGAGCCCGGCAAGCTGTGGGAGAAGATTCTGGGCGTCTCCGGCAACACCTACACCTGGCCTGCCAGCACCTACATCGCAGAGCCTCCGTTCTTTGCCCAGTTCACGCTGGAACAAGGCGAGGCCACAGCGTCTGCAGTGCACGGCGCGCGCATCATGGCGCTGTTTGGCGACTCCATCACCACCGACCACATCTCGCCTGCGGGTTCCATCAAGGCGACGTCGCCCGCGGGCCAGTGGCTGCAGCTCAACGGCGTGCAGAAGTCCGACTTCAACAGCTACGGCGCGCGGCGCGGCAACCACGATGTGATGATGCGCGGCACCTTTGCCAACGTGCGCATCAAGAACCTCATGATCCCGCCCACCGCCGACGGCTCGCGCGAGGAGGGTGGCGTGACGGTGTTCCAGAACGAAGGCGCGCTGCAGGGCGAGAAGATGTTCATCTTCGATGCCGCCATGCAGTACATCGCGCAGAAGACGCCCACGGTGATCTTCGCGGGCGAGGAATACGGCACCGGCTCCAGCCGCGACTGGGCGGCCAAGGGCACGCAACTGCTGGGCATCAAGGCCGTGGTGGCGCGCAGCTTCGAGCGCATCCACCGCTCCAACCTGGTGGGCATGGGCGTGCTGCCGCTGCAGTTCAAGGCAGGCGAGTCGTGGGAGACGCTGGGCCTGGTCGGCAACGAAGAGATCGACGTGGTGCCCGACCCCGCACTCACGCCGCAAAGCGATGCGCAACTGGTGATCCGCCGCGCCGACGGCTCGCGCCAGGAGGTCACCGTCACGCTGCGCATCGACACCCCCATCGAGGTGGACTACTACCAGGCCGGCGGCATCCTGCCGTTCGTGCTGCGGCAGTTGCTGCAGGGCTGACGGGTTCACGGGGGGTTGCGTGATCTTTTCGAGGGTTGCGCAACTACACCGTGCACCTGGCACCTGGCGTCTTGCTGAAAACCAAGGCGAGGGAAGGTGAGGAAATGCGAGTCCAGGAGACGGACTCACGCCGTGCAGCTGTCCACGCATGGCGCAGCCGCGGCATGGCATCGGACGCGTTTCCAATTCAAACCGGCAGGTAAAGAACGCACAACCGTCGTTGCCACCACAATGCCAAAACAAAAGGTGGATAACGGATAAGTAACAGCATCCCGGATTTTTTACCGGTCGATACACTTGGAGAGTGTGTAAAACTTTGTAGACATCTCCCATCCGGCAATTGCCCCATGCGGCCACCGTACTCCCGACATCCCATTCAGGCGCGCCTGCCGATGCTCACCGACGCGCCCGCCGTCACGGTGGTGCTCGTCGTGGCCGGGCTGGCGCTCGCAGTGGTGCCGCTGGCACAGGTGCTGGGCGAGGGGGCCGGGGCCCAGCACGGGCTCGAACCCTTTTTAGAGCTGATGGCCGTGATGCTCGGCCTGCTGGTGGTGTCGATCTCGCTGCACACGCTCGAAGCGCCTGAGCAGGGCCGGGCCAACGTGCTGGCGGCTGGCTTCGGCGTGGCGGCTGCGTGCAACTTTCTGCATGGCGTGCTCGCGCATTCCACGCCGGTGCACATGCCCTCGGCCACGTACGACATTTCGATGTGGCTCAGCAGCTGGGCGCGGCTGGCCGAAACCGTCACCTTGCTGCTCATGGGCCTGCAGGTGGCCGCCCCGGGCCCCGCCAAGGCGTGGCTGGCGGGCGCGGGCGCGGTGGCGCTGCTGCTGGTGGGCTCGTCGCTCGGGCCGTTGCCCGCCTGGTTTGCGGCGGCGGCCGGGGGCGGACTGCGGCGCTATCTGGCCTGTGCGCTGGTGGTGGCGCTGGCGGTGGCGGCCGCCTGGTTCTACCGCGGCGCACACCGCCGCCAACTGCCGCGGGAGCGGGTGTTCGCCTGGGCGGCCCTGGCCTTCATGGTGGGCGAAGTCGCGGTGGCGGTGCTGGGCGGGCACTCGCCCGTGGGCGGGCCGCTGGCGCACGGCCTGCGGGTGGTGGCCTACGCGCTGCTGTACCAGGCGGTCTTCAATGCGGGCATCCGCCTGCCGTTTGCCCGGGTGCAGGAGGCCGAGCGCCGCCTGCGCGAGAGCGAAAGCCGGCTGTCCCTGCTGGGGCGCAACCTGCCGCACAGCGTGCTGTACCAGGTGGTGCGCGAGCTCGATGGCCGCACGCACTTCGTCCATGTGGGCGAGGCGCTGGAGCGCCTGCACGGCGTGAGCGCGCAGGACGCCCTGCGCGACCCGCTGCTGCTGTACCGCCAGATTTTCCCGGACGACCTGCAGCGCCTGCGGCAGATGGAGCGTGCGTCGTTCCTCACCATGTCCACGCTCGATGTGGTGTTCCGCATCCACCGAGCCGACGGCCAACTGCGCTGGATGCACCTGAGCGCATCGCCGCGCCTGCTGGACGACGGCCGCGTGATGTGGGACGGCGTGCAGACCGACATCACCGCGCACCACCTGGCCGAAGAGGCCGCGCATGCGCACGAGGCCCTGATGGCCAACATGCTGCGGCACGTGCCCGGCGGCGTGGCACGGCTCGACCAGGACCTGCGCGTGCTGTACGTGAACGAGCAGCAGGCGCGCTGGCTGCGCACCCAGCCCGCGCAACTGCAGGGGCAACTGCTCAAGGACGTGGTCCACCCCGAACTCATGGCGCGCATGCAGCCGCACTTCGACAAGGCCTTTGCGGGTGAGACGGCGGTGTTCGAAAACCGCGTGGACGCGCCCGACGGCACCCAGTACCGCCACACCACCATCGCGCCCGAGGCGGTCACCCCGCAGGGTGTGAATGCCGTGGTGGTGTTCGCCTACGACCTGACCGAGCTCAAACGCATCGAGACCGAACTGGCCCAGCAAAAGGCGCACCTGGCGCGCGTCGTCAACGCCATGCCCGACATGGTGTTCCTCAAGGATGCGCAGGGGGTTTACCTGTCGGTCAACCCGGTGTTCGAGCGCTTTGCCGGCCTGCCCGAGCGGCAGGTGGTGGGGCGCAACGACTTCGACCTGGTGCCGGCCTCGGTGGCCGAGCGGTTTCGCAAGTACGACCTGCGCGCCATGCAGGCCTGGCAGCCGCTGGTGTACGAAGAAACACTCACCTTTGCCGAAGACGGCTACCAGGGCCAGTTCGAGACCATCAAGACCCCCATCCGCGACCTGCATGGCCGCGTGACCGGCGTGCTGGGCGTGTGCCGCGACATTACCGACCGCAAGCGCGCAGAGCAAGAGATCGAGCGCCTGGCGTTCTACGACGCGCTCACCGGCCTGCCCAACCGCCGCCTGCTGCTCGATCGCCTGCAGCGCTCCATCGCCGCCTGCCAGCGCACCAAGAACCTCGGCGCCCTGCTGTTCATCGACCTCGACAACTTCAAGGACCTCAACGACACCCTGGGCCACGACATGGGCGACCAGCTCTTGTCCCAGGTGGCTGCCCGCCTGGTGGGCAGCGTGCGCGAGGCCGACACCGTGGCCCGCTTCGGTGGCGATGAATTCGTCGTCATGCTCGAGGCCCTGTCCCCGGACCTGGCCGAAGCCGCCGCCCAAGCCGAGACCGTGGCCGAGAAACTGCTGGCCCACCTGAACCAGCCGTTCGAGCTCGACGGAGGCCAGCACTACAGCACCCCCAGCATCGGCATCACCCTCTTTGGCGACGAACGCCTGTCGGTGGATGAACTCTTGAAGCGCGCCGACCTGGCCATGTACCAGGCCAAGGCCGCCGGGCGCAACACCCAGCGCTTCTTCGACCCCGACATGCAGGCCGCGGTCAACGCCCGCTCCAACCTGGAAGCCGACCTGCGCCAGGGCCTGGCGCGCGGCGAACTGCTGGTGCACTACCAGCCCGTGGTCGACCACCAGGCCACCTTGCTGGGCGCCGAAGCCCTGGTGCGCTGGCGCCACCCCCAGCGCGGCATGATCAGCCCGGGCGACTTCATCCCGCTGGCCGAGCAGACCGGGCTCATCCTGCCTCTGGGCCAGTACGTGCTGCAGACCGCCTGCGCCCAGCTGCAGCGCTGGGGCCAGCACCGCGAGACGGCGCACCTGTCCATCTCGGTGAACGTGAGCGCGCGCCAGTTCCGCCAGCCCGGCTTCGTGGCCGAAGTGCTGCAGACCCTGAAGCAGCAGGGCGCCGACCCGAAGAAACTCAAGCTCGAGCTCACAGAAAGCTTGCTGCTGGGCGATATCGAGGACACCATAGCCCGCATGGTGCAGCTCAAGAGCGAAGGCGTGGGCTTTGCGCTCGATGACTTTGGCACCGGGTATTCATCCCTGTCCTACCTCAAGCGGCTGCCGCTGGACCAGGTCAAGATCGACCAGAGCTTTGTGCGGGACGTGCTGTCGGACCCGAACGACGCGGCCATCGTGCGGACCATTTTGGCGCTGGCCAAGAGCCTGGACCTGGAGGTGGTGGCCGAGGGGGTGGAGACGACGGGGCAGCTGGGGTTCTTGCGGCTGCATGGGTGCGAGGGGTTCCAGGGGTACTTGTTTGGGCGGCCGGTGCCAGTGGATGTGTTTGCCCGCGAGCACGACCTGGGCACCGGCGTGGACACGCAGGTGCCACCGCCATCGTCACCACTGCAGCAGGCAGGCACTGCCGGCCCCGCCGACCCCGGCAACCCCGCTGCGCAGGGGCCTGCTGCATGAGCGGTCCCCGCATCCTCTGGCTGGACAATGACAAGCAGCACGCGCTGCTGGCGCGGCGGCTCATCGCTGCCAACCACACCGACTGGTGCGTGGTGGTGAGCCCCGCGCCCGAGATGGCCGTGGCGTCGCTGGCATCGCAGGCATGGGACGCGGTGGTGCTGTGCCTCAAGCCCTCGGTGCAGGAGCTCCCTGACGTGCTCGCACTGTGCGCGGGCCGGCCGGTGCTGATGTGCATCGACGCGCAGCAAGAGGCACTGGCTGCGCGCGCGTTTCGCAGCGGGCTGGGTGACTACGTGTTGCGCGATGCCGACGGCGCAGCCCATCTGGGCGAGCTGCTGCACCGGCTTGTGGCGCTCATGCACAACAGCGGCGGGCCGCGCCAGCCAGCGGTGCGCATGGTGGATGCGCGCCCCTGGCAAGAGACTTTGAGCCTGTTGCAGAGCCAGCGCGCGGCCCTGCAGGCCACGCTGGACAGCATGAGCCAGGGCATCCTCAAAACCTTGCCGGACGGGTGCGTGACCGTCTACAACCAGCGCGTGCTGGACCTGCTGAACCTGCCCGCATCCATCATGGCGACACGCCCCACCATGGCCGACCTGACCCGCGTGCAGGCCGAGCGCGGAGACTTCGGCGACAACTACGGCCTGGTGGACCGGCGTGGCTACGACTACGTGGCCCGCGGCGCCGTGACCCCGGCCCCGGCGCTGTACTGGCGCACCACGCGCGAGGGCACCACGTTGGAGATACGCACCACCACGTTGCCGGACGGCAGCCTGGTGCGGACCTACACCGACGTGAGCGACTACGTGCGGGTGGAGAACGAGCTGCGCGAGAGCGAGGCGCGCTTTCGGTCGCTCAGCGACCTGTCGTCCGACTGGTACTGGGAACACGATGCCGAAGGCCGCTTCGTGCAGCTGGCGGGCGACCTGAGCGTCAACGGCCTGCCGCTGTCGGACGTGCTGGGCCACACCCGCTGGGAGCTGGGCGCACACAACATGAACGATGCCGACTGGGCCGCCCACCGCGCGCTGCTGCAGGCGCGCCAGCCGTTTCGCGACCTGGAGCTGCAGCGCTACCGGCCCGACGGCAGCATGCACTGGATCTCGGTCAGCGGCGTGCCCGTGCTCGATGCGCAGGGCACCCTGCGCGGCTACCGCGGCGTGGGCCGCGACATCACCGAGCGCAAGGCGGTGGCGAGCCAGATCGAGCGCCTGGCGTTCTACGACGTGCTCACCGGCCTGCCCAACCGCCGCATGCTGGTGGACCGGCTGCAACACGCCATGGCGGCGGTGGGCCGCTCGGGCGCGCAGGGTGCGCTGCTGTTCATCGACCTCGACAACTTCAAGGACCTGAACGACACCCTCGGTCACGACACCGGCGACCAGCTGCTGCTGCAGGTGGCCCAGCGCCTGACCACCTGCGTGCGCGAGGCCGACACCGTTGCACGTTTTGGCGGCGATGAATTCGTGGTGCTGCTGGAGGGCCTGAGCGCCGACGGCCCCCACGCCAGCGCCGAGGCCGCGCTGGTGGCCACCCACATCGCCGCCACGCTGGGCACGCCCTACGTGCTGGGCGAGACCAGCCACCACAGCACGCCCAGCATCGGCATCGCGCTGTTCGGCCAGCAGACCGGCAGCGTGGACGAACTGCTCAAGCACGCCGACCTGGCCATGTACCAGGCCAAGGCGGCGGGGCGCAACACCCAGCGCTTTTTCGACCCCGACATGCAGGCCGCCGTGAGCAACCGCTCCGCGCTGGAGGCCGACCTGCGCCGCGGCCTGCAGGACAAGGAGCTGGTGCTGTACTACCAGCCCGTGGTGGACAGCAAGGGCCGGCTGATGGGCGCCGAGGCGCTGGTGCGCTGGAAGCACCCGCGCCGCGGCATGGTGTCGCCGGCCGAGTTCATCCCGCTGGCCGAGCAGACCGGGCTCATC